>Ga0308164_10000936_pt1 | contig 38513 bp, 35 predicted proteins | sample PhyTR2_FD_201031 | JGI IMG/M metagenome (GOLD analysis project Ga0308164, IMG submission 201031) | Phyllosphere microbial communities from UC Gill Tract Community Farm, Albany, California, United States - DLSLT.R2 | ecosystem: Host-associated > Plants > Phyllosphere > Unclassified | place: USA... | reverse complement strand
TGAAGATTCTTCAGCAGTGAACAACATCCTGGTAATTGTTAAAGTTGCCGTTGTATTGGTATTTATCGCTTTGGGATGGGCTTTCATCAATCCTGCCAACCATCATCCTTTCATCCCGGTTAATATGGGGGAAGAGGCTGTTAAAGCGGGAACTAAAGGTTTCTTCGAATTCTTTGCCAGTGATGACTTCGGCCATTTTGGTATCAGTGGTATCCTTCGTGGTGCAGGTGTGGTATTCTTTGCCTTTATTGGTTTTGATGCCGTAAGTACTGCAGCGCAGGAAGCTAAAAACCCACAAAAAGGTATGCCTATCGGTATCATTGGCTCTTTGGTTGTTTGTACCTTGTTATATGTATTGTTCTCTTACGTAATGACAGGTCTTGAAAACTACACCAAATTTGCAGGTGATGCTAAACCAGTTGCTACCGCGTTTGCACAAACAGGTTATACGTTCCTGAACAAGTTCCTGATCGTAGCTATCCTTGCAGGATATACTTCGGTGATCCTGGTGATGTTACTTGGCCAAAGCCGTGTATTCTACAGTATGAGTAAAGACGGATTGTTGCCTAAAGTATTCTCTGAACTGCACCCAAAAAACCAAACCCCTTACAAAACGAATTTAATGTTCATGGTTTTTGTTAGTGTGTTTGCAGGTTTTGTACCGGTTTCAGATTTAGGCCACATGGTAAGTATAGGTACACTCTTTGCCTTTTCATTGGTTTGTATCGGTGTGTTAATCCTGAGAAAAACTGATCCTGAACTGGTAAGGCCTTTCCGCACCCCATGGGTACCGGTTGTACCTATCCTGGGTATCATTGTATGTGTGTTGATGATGGCTTCATTGCCAATTGTTAGCTGGGAACGTTTAGCCATCTGGATGGCCATTGGTATAGCTATCTATTATGCATACAGTAAGAAACACAGTAAAATAAGGAACGAGTACCAGGATACATTTAAATAGTATTCAGGTTACCCTCAATAATTTTAACTAAAAAGCCACTTCATAAGTGGCTTTTTAGTTAAAATCCTTTTACATTTACAGTAAATAATGCGCTCATGGAATTCAATTACAGCCAGATATTATCAACATCAATGGTGTTGTTTGCCATCATTGATATTTTAGGCTCTATACCAGTTGTAATCCAGTTACGCAGGAAAGCAGGTCATATTGAGTCTGAAAAGGCAACTTTGGTAGCCCTGGTCTTAATGATTATCTTTCTGTTTGCAGGAGAATCCCTGTTGAAAGTAATCGGGCTTGATGTGGAATCGTTTGCCATTGCCGGTTCATTGGTAATTTTTTGTATTGCGATGGAAATGGTCCTTGGCCTTACTATATTCAACGAGGAGGCACCAGAAACAGTTTCAATAGTTCCCCTGGCCTTTCCACTGATTGCCGGTGCAGGAACCATGACCACACTGCTGTCGCTTAAAACAGAATACGCCACACAGAATATAGTGGTGGGTATTGTAATCAATATGGTTTTTGTCTATATCGTACTAAAAAACACAGAACGCCTGGAGAAACTCTTTGGCAAGTCAGGTCTAAACGTACTTAGAAAGGCATTTGGGGTAATCCTGCTCGCTATAGCCATCAAATTATTCAGGAACAATACCGGCCTGTAGATTATTCTTTAATCAGCCTCGCAACAAACATGGTATCAGCTTTTTCATTGTAGCCGGTGATGCTTTGCATACTTTCCAGTTTTAATGGAAGGTTTTCCAGCAAATGCGCCACTACATCTTCATTCTCTTGCTTAAATACAGAACAGGTGATATAAATCAGGGCTTTACCTGGTTTAAGATATTTTACTACGTTGCTTGCTATGCCCTTTTGAAGGCATGAAAAGAATTCGATTTTATGCGCTTCAAAGTGATACAACATTTCTGGTGTTCGTCCCCATGTGCCCGATCCGGAGCAGGGGGCATCAAGGATAATACCATCGAAGGTATAATCATGCATATCCTGCTCATTGTTCAATAATAGATCGAGTACTTTTTTCTGGTACTTTTTTATGCCTGCAGCCTGAAACCGTTCATCCAGGTTATGCAAACTATTTTCCCTGACATCACTTACTAATAATTGCACTTTAGGCTCCAGGTCATGCAGGAGAAGCGATTTACCTCCAGATGCTGCACAACAGTCCCACCAGTACTCATAAGGCTTTGGAAGGAAGAATTCGCCTGTTCTTTGAGAAGAAAGGTCCTGCACCTGATAATACGTATGATCTGGCAGCAGTTTCTCCAGCTTTGTACCATTTGGCAACGATAAGGTATGCTCATTAACAGCCTTTACCTCAACCTCTGCTGCAACCAGCAAATCAAATAAGGCCTGAAACTGACCAGTCTTTACACGCAGGAACAAATCGGGCTGAATGAAAAAGGAATTCAGAAAATCTATTTTGCTGATACCTGAGGAAAGCGCTGCCTCAAAAGGGAATACGTCATCCAGTCTAAATGCCGGGAATGCATCTTCGACAAGGGCAACTTTTGCCTGTACAGGCAATAACACCTGATCTTTCATTTGTGGCAGATAATGGTCAATCACCAAACTTCCCGTCTGGTTGCAGAGGAAATCAGCAACCGACAGCCTGATGAGTTGTTCTTCTGTTTTTAATGCCTTGCCCAAACGAAAGTAGCTATACAAATAACGGGTAGCCCAGCGCCTGTCTGATGATCCCATCTGCTTATTTTGCTTGAAATAGCTGATCAGGAACCTGTGTAAGGGCAAGCCCCCATCATATTTATTAAAAACCTGTTCAAAAGAACGTATCTGATATTCTAATTTCATTCTACGGGGGTTAACGCATAGTTTTTGTATTCCAGCAATGACAGGCTTGTATTGATGTATCCTAACTGCTCATCCCTGATGAAAGAGAATGAATTTTGCAGCCCTTTATATTTTTCAGCGCTCAGGTATTTCATATAACCTGCCCCGTGTCTGGCAAGTAGCTTACCGAAATAAAATCCGGTATCAAATCCTTTAAACGAAAACTCTCCTGGCTCAAAGTTATACAGCGACCTGTATTTTTTAATAAAGCTGATCACTGACGAGCTCTTGTAATCTACCCAGTAAGACGAGGTGATCCTGGTCTTTAGCAACTGTAACTTATCAGTATTGTAATTTTGTTTAGACCAGTTGGGATGGCCAAAGAGTTCAATCTGACTACCAGCATTTTTCATTTTCGCCAGTTTGTCCAGCGTAGCTACTACAAATTGTCTTTCAGACGAAGAAACAATAATTACGTAACGCTTACCTGGAACCATCTTTGTTTCCATGGCATATACAGAACTGTACTCTTCCAGGGTAAACTTAGCCGCATTGTTCTTTTTAAAATATGCCCGTAAAGGGATAGCCATCGTCTCGTCGCCAGCCTTGCGGGTACTGATCAGCACCACTACTGTTTTTGACGGATCATTGGCTTTTGTAATATAAGTCCCAATCTTCTCTGCATGCAGGTCAATGTTGTTCATGACCGATATCAGATTAGGGTTCAGGAACTCATCAGGATGAGTAGCTGCAAGAGGTGACACTACAGGAACCTGATTTGCCACTGAATAATTCGTAATGAACTTTACACCAGCCGGAAAAACTGGTCCTACAATCATATCACTGCCTGTAAGCTGTCCTGATTTAATCAGTGACAACAACTGTGTATTGTCATCACGCGTATCAAGCACCTTTAAACGAAAGTTAAGTCCATCTGCGGCCGCAGAATCTATACCCATTTTAAAACCCTGGTAAAAATCTATCGCCATGACAGATTTCTCCATCCCGGCCTTGCTACCAGATTTAAGGTCGGCCTGATTTAGGTTGAAGGGAATAAGCAAAGCAATATTAGCTTCGGTAAACTTTTTCTCAGGTTTTTCTGCAACAGTTTCCGATTTTTTTGCCTCTTCTTTTTTGGGTGATTTATTTGTTCTTGCCTTTGGAGAACAAGCCGACAGGCAAAAACAAATAAAGATCAGACACCAAAACCTATTCCCACTCAATTGTTGCTGGTGGTTTTGAGCTAATATCATATACAACCCTGTTAATACCTTTTACTTTATTGATGATTTCATTAGAAATTTTCGCAAGTACCGGATAAGGCAAGTGGCACCAATCGGCCGTCATACCATCAACAGATTCTACCGCGCGAAGGCAGATTACGTTTTCGTAAGTACGTTCATCTCCCATTACCCCCACAGATTGAACCGGAAGGAATATAGCCCCTGCCTGCCAAACCTGATCGTATAAACCTGCTTCTCTCAGGTTTTCAATATATATTGCATCTGCATCCTGCAGAATTGCTACTTTTTCTGCTGTAACATCGCCAAGGATACGTATCGCTAAACCCGGACCAGGGAAAGGGTGACGGCCAAGGATCACATCGGCAATGCCCAATGATTTACCAACTCTTCTTACTTCGTCTTTAAACAAGGTATTCAGGGGTTCAACCACTTTAAGTTTCATAAAGTCCGGTAGTCCGCCAACATTATGGTGTGACTTGATGGTTGCTGAAGGACCTTTGACAGAAATAGATTCAATCACGTCAGGGTAAATTGTCCCTTGTGCGAGCCATTTCACATCCTGTACTTCATGTGCGGCATCATCAAAAACTTCAATAAACACACGGCCAATTGCTTTACGTTTCAGTTCAGGGTCTTTTACTCCTGCCAGCTGACTAAGGAAACGCTCTTTGGCATCAACACCTTTAATGTTTAAACCTAAATGTTTGTATTGTTCAAGAACTGCCTCATACTCGCCCTTACGGAGTAAGCCGTTATCTACAAAAATACAGTGCAGGTTTGTACCTATCGCCTTATGTAATAAGATAGCTGCAACACTGGAATCTACACCGCCAGAAAGTCCAAGTACAACCTTGTCATTTCCAAGTTTTTCCTGCAGGTCTGCAATAGTAGTTTCAACAAATGCATCTGCAGTCCAGTTTTGGCTGCAACCACAGATATCTACCAGAAAATTTTCCAGTAACTGTTTTCCATCAATACTATGCGTAACCTCAGGGTGGAACTGTATGGCATAGGTAGAAGTATCTTTTACCTGAAATGCCGCTACCCTTACACTATCGGTACTGGCAATAACTTCAAATGATTCAGGGATCTGGGTAATGGTATCACCATGTGACATCCATACCTGTGAGCCAAGATCGATATTTTTTAATAACTTATTTTCTGACTGGATATAATTCAGATTTGCCCGGCCATACTCGCGTGTGGATGAAGCCTGAACTTTACCACCAGAGTGCTGGGCAAGATATTGTGCACCATAACATACAGCCAATACAGGATATTTTTTAAGAAACAAGTCTAAGTCTATCTGAGGTGCATCTTCCTGAAGAACAGAATAAGGACTACCTGAAAAGATAATACCTTTAACTTCCGGAGTTATCTCAGGAATGTTATTGAACGGATGTATTTCACAAAAAACATTTAACTCACGTACCCTGCGGGCTATCAACTGCGTAAATTGAGAGCCATAATCGACAATTATGATTTTTTCTAGCATGGCCAAAGTTAGTATTTATTAACCTCAACACCGAATCTTTTTAAGAAATCAACACCTTCATCACTGGGCAGTCCTTTATAAGCCGCATAAGAGTCTTTATAGATAACTAATTTGATACCCGAAGACAGGATCAAACGGGCACAGGCGATGCAGGGTGACAAGGTGGTGTACAAAGTTCCGCCTTCTACTTTAGAGCCGTTTCTCGCCGCGTAGAGAATGGCATTTTCTTCCGCATGCAGTGCCAGTGAGCAGCTCCCCCTTGAATCACGTGCACAACCTGTATCAGGCCATTCCTCATCACAGTTATGGGTGCCGGATGGAGGCCCGTTATACCCGATAGAGATGATCCGGGTGTCTTTAGTCAGTACTGCTCCCACCTGGGCGCGTACACAATGAGACCTGGCAGCAAGATCCACTGCCAGGTTCATATAAATATCATCAAAACCAGGTTTTGCAATCGCCAATCTAATGTCCTCCTTCTGCAGCTATATCTTCTACATTGATACCCTGTTTTTTTAATACGGCACTTACTTTCCAGGCAAAGAATATGAGGTAAGCAAATCCAATTACAGGAATAATATAAGAATGGTGTATACCCTGTGCATCGGCCAGTTTACCCTGAACCGGCGGCAATATTGCACCACCCAGGATCATCATAATCAGGAAAGATGAACCCTGACTGGTGTATTTACCCAATCCGGTGATAGACAGGGCGAAAATGGAAGGCCACATAATTGAACAGCATAATCCACCGCTGATAAAAGCCAGCGTGGCAACTTCACCTGTATTGACTAAACCAACAATCATGGCGATTACGCCCAGTGTTGAGAAAATTGCCAGTGTTTTGGCCGGTTTCTCCTGACCAATAAAAAATCCAATTACCAGTATCGCTACACAAACACCGTAGATGTATAAGTTACTTACGTCTGTTCCGGTAAAGTGGTTCACCAGCAGGATTACCGCAAAGGCAACAAATGGAACAATTACGGTTAGTATATTCTTAGCTATTTTGCTTAGGCTGAAGGCACTTACAGCACCAGTCCAGCGTCCAACCATCATGCTTCCCCAATACAGGGCGATATAAGGTTTAATATCTGATTCGTGAAAACCACCAAATTCTTTAAGGTTGAGTAAGGCGCCCAGGTTACTTTGGATAGTTACCTCTACACCTACATAGGTAAACAAAGCAATCATTCCCAAAATGAGCTGTGGATATTGCATTGCACCCCATTGGTTCAGGTTTTCTTTCTTTTTAAGGTAAACAAAAAGTAAAGCCCCAATGATAATGACAAGGGACGAATAAACAAAGTTAGATTCGCTGATACCTGTTATTCCGGCTAAAGGCTGTGCAGCAAGCACCATCAGGAAACCAAGGATCATTACTACAAGCGGGCCATTTGATTTTGGGCTGGCTTCAATTTTTTCATCGCTCGTTACTTTCGGCAGACTGCTAATAGCGTAAAATCCTGCTACCAGCAGGAACAGCCCTGCAAGGGCATAATATAAGGTGGTGATTGAAGAGATGTCTACAACTTTGGCAACGGCGTCGCTAGCCGATCCAAATAATACAATGCTGACAATTACCGGTCCCATCAGGGCTCCAAAGTTATTTACACCACCTGCCAGGTTCAACCGGTGTGTACCGCTTTCAGGCGCACCCAGGGCTACAACAAATGGCTGCGCGGCAGTCTGTTGCAGGGAAAATCCAATCGCAATAACAAAAAAGGCTACCAGGATAAACAGGAATGAACCGGAATGTACTGCCGGTACCATTAATAATGCACCGCATGCCGATATGGCCAGTCCGGCGATAATACCGTTTTTGTATCCTATTTTATTCAGGATGTCAACCTTACTTGCCTGTGAGGCAAAGTACAGAATCAGGGAACCAATGAAATATCCGCCATAAAACGTAAAATCGATCAGCTGTGATTCAAATTGTGTGAGGTCAAAATGCGACTTGCAAAAAGGTATAAAGATACCGTTTGATGCAGCCACAAAACCCCAGAAAAAGAACACCGTGATGATAGTATACAAGGCAGTTCCATAGTTTTTTTGTGCTTGGTTTTCCATGAAAATATGAATGTTAAGTTTTCAGGCTATAAACATAATTAAAATAAACTGTTTCTAAACTGTAAACCAACACAATAAACGAAGCAAAAAAAAACGGGGTACTTCTGCATTAAAATCGGATATTAGCGTCAAATTATATGTGAGTTGAATGATTGAAGCAATATTACAGGGGATTGGTGCGGGTATTTTGTTTTCGTTTTTAACAGGGCCCGTTTTCTTTTCCATGATCAAGACCAGTATAGAGAAAGGTTTTAAAGCCGGTTTCTCTTTGGCAATAGGAGTGATACTAAGTGACATCATATTTATCAGCTTTACTATTTTTAGCTCGCAGTTTGTAAACTATAATCCGGCCTACAATAAATATATAGGAACTATTGGGGGGCTTTTTCTATTAGGAGTTGGTTTATACTACCTTATTAATAAGGTTAAGGTAAACTATGAAACCTCTGAGATCCTCAAGGTAAAACGAAGCGGTTATATCATTAAAGGATTTTTAATGTGCCTGCTCTCCCCTACTACGCTGATGTTCTGGATAGCCGTAGGCGGTATTGTTTCTGGGCAGCTGCATTATGAAATGGCAGAAAAAGTAGTGTTTTTTGTAGTAGCCATGGCTACACAGCTTTCTGTAGATTCCATCAAAACGTATTATGCGGCTAAACTGAGGTATAAAATTAAAGAGAAGAATATCATTATCCTGAACCGGGTAGCCGGTTCAGTGATTATCATTTTTGCAATCCGATTGTTTATTGAAGTAATTATAAAGTATTACTAAGGATATCCAGACACATGAAAAAAGGTAGTGCCGTTTCCAAATGCGAAACAACACTACCTTTAAAATATCAGTGGCACCGCGGCCACTTTATGCTATAACCTACTAGTAAGCTCTCTGGTTACTTCCTTCTTTCCAGTTTACAAAGGCTTTGTTCACTACTTTGTTACCGCCCGGTGTTGGATAGTTACCTGAAAAATACCAGTCACCTTTATGGTTTGGAATGGCTACGTGCAGGTTATCGAGTGTTTGGTAAATCACTTCCACTTCTGCAACAGTTCCTTCAGGAGTAATAATCTTGGCAATTTGTGCAGAGATTTCTTCCTGTTTGAAAGGCCTGTATATTTCCTTTACGTGATTAATGATCTGATCTTTTGGAAGTAAAAGGGAAGCTTTACACTTTTCATAAACTTCATCAATGATATGCGCCATTCCACGTTCTTTCAGGAGTTGGATAGCTGCTTCAAAGGCTACGAACTGACCCATTTTAGACATATCAATTCCATAACAGTCAGGATAACGGATTTGTGGTGCAGAAGAAACAATGATTATTTTTTTAGGGTGCAGCCTGTCTATAATTTTAATGATACTTTGACGGAGGGTTGTACCCCTAACAATAGAATCATCTACAGCAACCAGTGTATCAATGTCATTTTTAATTACTCCGTAAGTAGTATCATATACGTGGGCAACCATCTCTTTACGGTCGGCATCAGCGGTGATAAAAGTACGCAGTTTTACATCTTTAATAGCCAGTTTCTCTACACGTGGCATCATTGACAACAGTTCGTCCAGTTCTACATCTGTAAGACTGTCCTTGCGTTCAATAAGCGTATCTTTCTGAATCTTCCTGATATGTTCGTGCAGACCTTCTACCAGGCCATAAAATGAAATTTCAGCTGTATTTGGAATAAAAGAGAAAACAGTATGTTTAAGATCAGACTTTACTGCATGCAGGATCTGATCAATCAATAGTTTTCCCAGTTGTTTTCTTTCAGTATAAATTTCAGCATCACTACCGCGTGAGAAATAGATGCGTTCAAATGAACATGATCTTTTTTCCTGTGGTTCGCGGAATTGTTCCATGCTTACCGTACCATCTTTTTTAACAATTAAAGCGTGTCCCGGAAGGATTTCTTTAACTTCTTTAAAACCGATATTGAATGCTGTCTGGATAGCAGGCCGCTCAGATGCACCAACTACAATTTCGTCATCCTGGTAATAATATGCAGGGCGGATACCAGATGGGTCACGCATAAAAAATGCATCTCCGTTTCCAACAATTCCAGACATGGCATAACCACCATCCCATGTTTTGGCAGAGCGACGGAGTATATTTGCAATATTCAGGTTATCAGATATTTTGTGGGTAATTTCCACATTTGAAAGTCCTTCCTTTTTGTAGGTATCAAAAAGCTCCTGATTCTCATCATCAAGAAAGTGACCTATTTTTTCAAGAACAGTAACTGTATCTGCCTGCTCTTTTGGATGCTGTCCCAATTCATACAATTGTTCCAGCAATTCATCCACATTGGTCATGTTGAAATTACCTGCAATTACCAGGTTACGTGTCATCCAGTTGTTCTGACGAAGAAAAGGATGGCAGTTTTCAATACTATTTTGACCATGTGTACCATAACGAAGGTGCCCCAACAGGACTTCGCCAATAAAACTTACATTCTGTTTCAGCCATTCAGCATCCTGCATCAATTCAGGTGTTTCATTTTGAATGTCGACAAATTTGTTGTGCACATATCCGAAGATGTCTGCAACGGCATTTTGTGCCATTGACCTGTATCGGCTAATGTAACGGTGTCCTGGTTTTACATCTAACTTGATTGTTGCGATCCCTGCTCCATCCTGGCCTCTGTTGTGTTGTTTCTCCATCAAAAGATATAGCTTGTTTAAGCCGTACAGTGCAGTGCCGTACTTTTTTTGATAGAATGAGAGCGGTTTTAAAAGACGGATAAAAGCAATTCCGCATTCGTGTTTTATCGAGTCACTCATTGTTTGGGGTTTGAGCCGCAAATTTAGAGTTAATAACAGTACCAACCTAGAAAGAAATACATTCTTTCAATAGGCTGACTTTATTCACATAAACCGCATTTGAACCTATTTAAAGGATGATATTAACGTATTTTAGCGTAGCGTAACATGACAAATATGACGCAGAATAAACCGATTTACGCAATTTTACCATTTAACCCTCGCAGAAACAATAGTACCATCGAAAAAAATGGAAGCATTTTTGTTAAAAACCTGATCATCGCCCGAGGTAAAGAAACTCTTCCTTCGCTCCCTGCCGAGGCGACTTTCCATTTCAGGATGGCGGAGCAGGTAATCAGTCAGGCTATGGGCCACAATGTCTCCCTGTGCCACAAGGTTAAACCCTTCCGGCAGTATCTCCTTCAATTTTGGGATCAACAAAGGATAGTGTGTACATGCCAGTAATATGGTATCGATATCAGGAGATTTGGCCAGCAGTTCATCAACATATTTCTGAACGAAGTAATCTGCCCCAGGATGGATATGCTCATTGTTTTCTATCAACGGCACCCATAATGGGCAACTTTGCTGAAATACCTCCAGGTTGGGAAAGAAATGATGTATTTCTATAGGGTACGATTCTGAATTGACCGTGCCGCGTGTACCCATTACACCTATCGTATTTGTATTGGAATAGTTACCAATTACTTCTGCAGTTGGCCTGATTACACCCAATACACGGTGATCAGGATATTTGCCAGGCAACACCTTTTGCTGGATAGTACGCAGTGCTTTGGCCGAAGCGGTATTACAGGCGAGAATAACTAAAGGGCATCCCTGCGCAAATAACCATTCTACACATTCAAGGGTATAGCGGTAAACCGTTTCATAGGAATGATCCCCGTAGGGCGCGCGGGCATTATCGCCCATGTAGATGTAATTGTAGTCGGGCAGCTTATCGGCTATAGACTTAAATACGGTGAGGCCGCCGTAACCTGAATCAAAAATGCCTATTGAAGTTGTATTGTTCATGACAAAAAAAAGCGGAATCAGGTTTATACCTGATTCCGCAATTTAATATATTTTTTTAAGATTATTTCTTAGGAGCAGCTTTAGCAGGCGCAGCAGCAGTAGTTGCAGAGATACCTAATTTAGTTCTTACAGCAGCGGTAACGTCATCGCCACCTTCCCATGCCAACAGGTTGTTTGCACCTTGCTGAGCAGAGATATCAAAGATATAAGCGAAACCTTTTTCTTTAGCTACGGCCTTTACTGCGTTGATAAATTTAGTATTCAACGGAGCAAGTAATTCACCTTGTTTTGTAGCGATATCCTGTTGTGCTTTTTGAGTAGCGTCAGTGATACGTTTTTTCATATCATCCAATTCAACACCCATAGCTTGTAATTCTTTTCCAACAGTTTCTTTGTTGGCTTCGCTCAAAGTTTTGTTTTTTGCAACTGCAGCTTCGTACTTAGTTTGATACTCAGTTTGCATTCTTTCAATTTCAGATTGTTTTTGTTTTTGCAAAGCCTCAAGTGTAGTAGAAGCAGTTTTAGCTTCAGGCATACTTGAAAAGATCGCCTCAGAATCAATGTGTGCAATTTTTTGCTGAGCACTTGCAACATTAGCAGTAAACACTAAGCCAGCTGCCACAAAAAATACGTTAATTAACTTTCTCATTTCTATTTTTCTTAATAATTGTGTTTTACTATTTATTTATGTGTTAGTTTATTTGTTTGCCGAACCTGGTTTATATCCCAACCGGATAATTACATCGTTACTCAGGTCATAGTTGCTGCTGGCATAAATCATCATAGTTGATTCACTGCTTTTATCAAAAATAAAATCGAGCAACTTGGTTTTTGCAAGATCTGCAATAACCTTTGTTACCTTGTCCTGAATAGGTTTCAGCAATTTGGTACGTGTTTGAAAAAGTTCACCTTCAGGACCAAATTTCTGACGCTGATATTCTTTGGCATCCTTTTCCTTTTCGATGATATCGTTCTCACGGCGCTTGCGCATATCATCAGTCAACAAAACCTGATCAGCCTGGTAGGCTTTGTACATCTTATCAATCGCGGCAAAGTTTGCATCAGATTCCTTCTGGAATTGCTGAGACAATACATTCAGTTGATTTTGTGATGACTTATATTCAGGCAAGTTTTTTAGAATATATTCTGTATCCACATAAGCGAATTTCTGGGCAAAGGCCCCAAATCCCGCGAATATAAAAAGACCAATTAAAATTACTTTTTTCATTTGAATATTTTTATTGTTTATTGGTTTGAAGCTATCATCAGCATATTCATTACTTTTTGTAAGCCGTATGCTGATGATGGTTTCATTATACCCTAATTAATTAAAACCTCCCAATTGCTGGGCAATACTAAATGTGAAGGACTGTTTACCTCCGTCGGTTACACCTGAGATATTATCAAATGCATGTCCGTAATCTATACCCAGCATTCCAAATATCGGTAAAAATATCCTTGCACCAATACCTGCAGACCTCCTAATATTGAAAGGATTATAATCTGAAAACTTATTCCAGGTATTTCCACCCTCTGCAAAACCAATCAGGTAGGCCGTAGCTTGCTGACTTGCAATTACCGGATATCTGATCTCCATTACATATTTACTGTAAATAGGGCTACCTGAGTTCTGCGCAATATTGATCTCCCGCGATGTTGTTGCTGTAGTAGGAATAACAACGTTATTCGCATATCCACGCATCGTGATCAGCTCCGATCCCTGCAAGAAGTCAAATCCCTGCATACCATCACCACCCAGTTTAAATCTTTCAAATGCCGACTGACCAACAGCCTGGTTGTATGAACCTAAGAAACCAAACTGTGCTTGCGCCTTAACTACAAACTTACCAGCAAGTCTCTGGAACCACTGACCCTCAAACTTCCATTTGTGGTATTCAGTGAACCTGTATTTCTGTTTATCAGACGCCGTTGCGTAATTGGTTTTATTCAATAACGAATAAGGTGGCGTTGCTTGTATAGTAAACTTAAAATAAGATCCTTCAGTTGGGAAGATAGGTGAATTTCTTGAATCCCTGCTCAATTCCTGAGTTAAGTTAAAGTTATAAGATGTACCCGTGTCAAACAAATATCCTTGATAGTTTTGCAGGATATACTGCTGCGCATTAATAGAGTGCGTTAACTGGAAATAGTTATCAGGCCATTTCAAAACTCTACCTAAACTAACGGTCACACCATTTAAACGAATTCGAGAAGCAGCAGATGCAGTAGTTGCACTATAAGACTGCAATGAAGTAAAGGCGCTCAATCCAAAACTTACTGGTTTCTTTCCACCCAACCATGGCTCGGAGAAGGAGAAACTGTACGACTGGTAGTAACTTCCGTTAGTCTGACCACGAAGACTCAGCTTCTGGCCGTCACCTTTAGGAAGTGGTTTGTACGCTTTCGGATTAAACAGGTTTCTTAATGAGAAGTTATTAAATGTTAATCCGATGGTACCGATTACACGGCCACCACCAAAACCACCTGATAATTCCACCTGATCTGAAGGTTTCTCTTCAACGGCATATTCAATATCAACCGTACCATCAGAAGGATTCGGTTTTGGTGTAGGTACCGTCTTTGATTCATCAAAATTTCCCAACTGACCAATATCCCTTACTGTACGAACCAGTAATTCTTTTGAGAACTTATCACCTGGTCTAGTACGTACCGTCCGCAACACCACCCTGTCATTGGTAATTGTATTACCTTTTACAGTGATCCTGTTGTTAGTGTACTGAGGTCCCTCATAAATCCGGATTTCAAGATCCACAGTATCATTGTACACTTTAGTTTGAACCGGCTCTACATTAAAAGTAAGGTAACCGTCATTCAGGTATATACTGGAAACATCATCGCTTTCTGCACCATTACCATGAAGTTTTACGTTTAGTTTTTCTTCGCTGAAGATCTCCCCTTTTTCAATAGCGAGTACTTTCGCAAGGTCTTTGGTCGCATATTTTGCATTACCGGCCCAGGTAATATTTCCAACATAATATTTGGGACCTTCATACAAATCTATTTTGATACCAACCGACTTATCATTATACCTGTAAGTGGTATCTTTTATAATCGTAGCATCGCGGTAACCTTTCTCCTGCATTTTGGCAATCAGCTTTTCCTTGTCTTCACTATATTTTTCTTTGCTGAATTTACCGGGACCGAACACTTTGTAAAAAGCCATTTTTTTGGTCTTTTTCAAAAATTTGCGCAACTGTGCAGGTTTGAAGTCCTTGTTACCTGTGAAATCAATCTCATGGACCTTCACTTTACGGCCCCTGTCTACAAATACTTGCAGTACCACCCCGTTTTCCATGTTCGGATCGGGTTTGGTTTTGTAATCTATCTTAGTAAAAAAGTAGCCCTTCTCAGCCAGATATTTATTAATGATAGTGGTTGTGCTGTTATAAGTATTTTCGTTGATAATAGACTTTCCGGATTTAGAATTCAGTTTTTCTGTAATGTCTGTTTTCTGAGATTTGCTTAGTCCGTTTAGTTCAAATGAGCTCAAACGCGGTCGTTCTACAACCTGAATATCAAAGTAAACAGTATCTTCAACCAGCTTACTGATATTTAATTCGACATCGTCAAACAATCCCTGTGACCACAGTGTTTTTATAGCAGCGGAGGTAGCCTCACCCGGAAGTAAAATCCTTTCCCCTTTAATTAATTTGGAAAGTGTAATAATAACTTCTTTATCAATAAACTTTGCGCCACTCAAAGTGGTTCCTCCTATGATGTATTCTTTAGGCTGAAAATAGTCTAAGTCCGTACCGCTTACTTTTAAGCTTGGCGTAGCCGGATTAGACTTTGGACGGGTGATCTGGGCCATTGTCGGTAACCCGATCAACAACAATAATATAAGTTGGTATATTCTTTTCATTTACAATCTAAAAAACGTTGCTAAGTTAATTTAAACACATGTTAAAAAGTGTTAAAAGTAAAATTAGTTCAACTGTTCACTAATTTTACCGAAGCGACGTTCGCGCTTTTGGTAGTCTACAATAGCTTCAAAAAGGTCCTCTTTTCTGAAGTCGGGCCACAAAACTTCTGTAAAATAAAGCTCGGTGTAAGCCATCTGCCAAAGGAGAAAGTTACTAACCCTATGCTCTCCGCTGGTGCGGATCATCAGTTCCGGGTCGGGCATATCTTTAGTAGTTAACTGAGAAGAAAAATTAGCTTCTGTAATCTCATTGATATCCATCTGATCATCTTTCACCATCAGGGCAAGCTTTTTTGCAGCTTCAAGGATCTCCCACTTTGCGCTATAGCTCAACGCAAGGGTAAGGGTACAAACATCGTTTTTTGCGGTCTCCTCCATTGCATTGTTCAGCTCATCAATACATTTCTGTGGTAAAGAGGCAATATCGCCGATAGCACTCAGTCTAACTCTATGTTTATTAAGCGTGCCGATTTCGTTGTTAATTGTAGAAATCAACAATTCCATCAATGCATTTACTTCATCTATAGGCCTGTTCCAGTTTTCCGTTGAAAAAGCATAAATAGTCAGATATTTTATTCCAATATCTGAACATCCCTCTACAATATCCTTTACAGATATTACTCCGCTTTCATGTCCAAAGGACCTGAATTTGCCTTGATTTTTAGCCCATCTTCCATTACCATCCATAATGACTGCGATGTGTTCAGGTAAGCGGCTAAGATCGATTTGTTCTTTAAATCCCATTATTTGTGCAAATATGGCTAAAATGTCTAACAATCAGAAGAGTTTGTTACTTCAGTTCTGAAAGAAGATGTCAAAGTTATAAGATATTTTGTTTATTTCTACCATAAACTGTGCTGGTAAATTTTAAAAAGTAAAGCACTTATCTGATAAAAAGGTATAAGAGATGCCTATATGAAAGAAAAAATAGGCATCATGTTTATCAAAATCGCCGCGTTGTCCCCCCGGTGTAAAGTTGCCGGGTAGCCGGGATGGATTGGAAAGATTAATCAAATTTGGGTGGTCGTTATCAATTTTACCATACACACTGGTGCGGGAATAGCGGTCGCCTACATCATCCAGGTAATCGCTGCGCGTAGCACGGTACCCTACCTGTGTAAGCAAACCAAGGTGATCGGAAATCCTGCATTTGATCCCGGCACCAAAAGGAATACTGATGGTGTAATTGTTGTAGCTTTTCCCCTCCGTCTGGTACGAACGGAGTTCATATTCCTGGTTCTCGTAACGGGCTTTAGGATTAAACAGAACGCCACCTGCACCAGCAAAAACATACGGTGTAAAGTTTTTTCTGCCCCCTCCTGAAAAATAGTCGAAAAAATTGAAATCCACCTGCAGGCTGATTTCATTTAGGGGAGTAAAGAAATTTATATTTCTGTCCCTGAAGTTTGCATTGGATGATGTTGCATCATTATCTTTTATCCTGCCATAATTATAGTGCAGTCCTACCGCCCAATAAGGATCAAAGTTGCCTTTTACAAAAGCCCCAAAAGCAACGCCGCTAACAACGGCAGGGTTTCCAGGATTAAGATCTCCCATGTAACCAGCTGCACCTGTATTGACGCCTACTTCCATCACCTGTGCCCTGGCACCCGCCTGGAAGATGCAGCATATGGTAATAGTCAATATGATCCTAACGAACTTCATTTCAATAATTACGCGTATCAATTCCCCACAGCAGCTTGTTTCGCAGTGTAGTGAGGTAGCTTTCATTGTGCAAACGGATAAGGTTTACATGGAAAGCAGCTTTTTTGATGGTTATTTTTACAGACCTGTCTACCGTTGCCGTTCTGGAATCACATGACACCAGAAATTTAGTACTCCGGGCTTCTACTTCAAACCGTAACGTTACATCATCGGGAATAATAACAGGCCGCACATTCAGGTTATGTGGGGCAATGGGAGTGATTACAAAATTCTGCGCACTAGGAAAGATAATTGGTCCACCGCAGCTCAGTGAATAAGCTGTAGACCCCGTGGGTGTGGCAATAATAAGTCCATCTGCCCAGTACGAATTGATAAACTCATCGTTCATATAGGCGTGGATAATCATCATAGCGGTATTATCACGACGGTGAATGGTAATATCATTCAGTGCAAAGTTTTCCTCACCAAAAAGATGGTGTTTAGACGCTATATCCAGCAGTGTTCTTTTATCAAGGGAATACTCCTTATTCACCAGTGCCTGAATGGCATTTTTAATTTCATTTTTATTGATACTGGCCAGGAAACCAAGCCGTCCAAAATTGATTCCAATAACCGGGACCCCGGAATCCCGTATCAGGGCAAGTGTATCCAGCAAAGTACCATCCCCCCCTAAACTTATCAGGACATCAGTATTGCAGCATAATTCTGGGTGGGTGGAGAAAGTATTAAGATTAGCAGGCAGTTTTACCTTATCTTCAATAAACTGATAATAATCCTGATGGACGATTGTTTCAATTCCGTATTCCTGCAGGGCATCAAAAACATCCTGTACAAAAGGTAAAACGCTATTGTTAAACTCTCTGCCGTAAATTGCAATCTTCATTAGCGTCTATTGTTTTGATATGACGACGCTAAGGTAGCAAAAAAGGTGTTTTACAGTGGTAACTAAACGTTTAAATAATTCATGAGTGAATTATAGCGGTCTTCGGTGCCATTATCAGTAATGGTACTGTTAAAAACAGCTTTAACCTGATAATTGTAGCGTTCAAATGAAGAAATAATACCTGAGAGCTCGGTTTTATTAATTTTAAGGGTTACCTCCAACCGGGTAGAATCAGGAAAGGACTGCACATAAGATGATAATATCTGTGCATTATCCCCCTCCACAATCTGAGCCATATGAGACAGCGAATTGTTCCGGTTATTGATTTCCAAAACTATAATACCTCCAGGTTCTTTAACAGCATAAATTTCAGAAGTATAATCAATCAGGTTATGGATCGAGATAATCCCCATGTAATTCCTGTTGTAATCCAGCACAGGTACAATTGACAATTGCAGTTGATGAAATACCCTGATTACATCATAAACATGTGCATCCTGATATACAAACGGATTGAGAATGGTTAGTGAAAGTCCGCCAAGTGCTTCTTCAGGATGGCGGACCTCCAGTAATTCTTCCTCTGCAACAATTCCCAGGAACTGCGATTCATTTACAATAGGAAGGTGATATAATTTGAACTCAACTAACCTGTCCAGGGCGGTCTGCACAGTGTCAGAAGTCCGCAATGGAGGAATAGAATTAGATATGAGTTCAGATGCAAACATATTATTTCAATAAAATTCTATCTAAAAATGTATTCAGATAGGTATTAAATACTTGTGGCTGCTCCATCATTGGCGCATGACCACATTGGTCAACCCAGTTCAATTCTGAATTGGGAAGCAACTGATGAAACTCTTCTGCCACTTCCGGCGGAGTAACCTTATCCTGCTTTCCCCAGATCAGCGATACCGGGATGGTTATTTTAGACAGTTCTTTTGCCATATTATGTCTGATGGCCGACTTCGCTAATGCTAAAATACGAATAACTCTTGAACGGTCATTCACTGATTTGTAAACTTCGTCAACTAATTCTTTTGTAGCTGTTGCCGGATCATAAAACGTAAATTCAACTTTTTCACGAATATAGTCGTAACTCTCCCTTCTGGGGAACGATCCGCCAAAAGCGTTTTCATATAATCCCGAACTTCCTGTCAACACCAATGCTTTTACATTTTCCTGGTGTGCAGCAGTAACAACAAGTCCAACATGCCCGCCAAGGGAATTCCCTACCAGCACTACCTGACCTAGTTTTTTGAACTTTATAAATTTATGAACGTACTTAGCCAAACTTTTTACACCAAGGGTCAACAGCGGCAATTCATAAATAGGAAGGATAGGTACCAAAACACGGTATCGTCCCTTAAAATGATCAATTGCAGGTTCCCAGTTGCTTAGTTCTCCCATCAATCCATGAAGTAATACCAGGGGTTCGCCTTCTCCGGCTTCTATAAAATTAAACCCATCCTCTTCTATTACCTCGTATTTCATGTGTTTTTTATTTTTTTGTTTTTGATTGCAATTTTGAGTGTTTGGTTCATCATTGATTTCAAAATGTAATGGCACTAAGTTAGCAGGCTAATTCAATTTATAACAATAATTAACTGTTAATTTTAAAAATAAAGCTTTACAAACAAATTAGTAACACAATTTATGCCAATTGATTTTTCACGATCTCAGCGATCAGCTTACCATCTGCTTTTCCGGCCAGTTCTTTATTGGCTAGTCCCATTATTTTACCCATATCTTTCACAGAAGTAGCACCGGAATCCTTGATCAGACCCGCTATTATTGCTTCGATTTCTCCTCTTTCCAATTGTTTCGGCATAAAGAAACTAATCACTTCAATTTCCTCTTCTTCAATTATGGAAAGATCTTCCCTACCCTGCTGTTTGTAAATATCGGAAGACTCTTTTCTTTGTTTCACTAAGCGCTGAAGGATTTTCATTTCAGCTTCTTCATTGATTTCCTCTGCAGAACCTTTTTCGGTTCTCGCCAATAATAATGCAGCTTTTATTGCCCTTAAGCCTCTCAGCTTAGCCTGGTCTTTGGCCAGCATCGCTTTTTTTATTTCCTGGTCTATAATTGTTGATACCATATTTATAATTATTATTCTATTTTCTATTGACCAATGTAGCAGTAGCCTGCGCAGTTGGCATGATTAACATATCGTTGATATTGACATGGGCAGGACGGCTCACTGCGAACCAAATGGCATCGGCAATATCATCTGCAAGTAAGGGCTCCAATCCGTCGTAAACTTTGCCCGCCCGCTCTTCGTCTCCTTTAAAACGGACTTTGGAAAATTCAGTTTCCACCATGCCCGGATTAATTGCAGTAACTTTAATTCCATGAGGAAGCAAGTCTATCCGCATTCCTTTATTCAGTGCATCAACTGCATGTTTTGTTGCACAATATACATTTCCGTTTGGATAAACTTCTTTACCCGCAATAGAACCGATATTAATGATGTGTCCCTTTTGATTTGTGATCATCCAGTTTGATACTGCTTTGGTTACATACAACAAACCTTTAACGTTGGTATCAATCATTGTATCCCAGTCGCTGGTATCACCTTTATCAATAGGATCCAGGCCAAGGCTTAAACCAGCATTGTTAATCAGTACATCTATTCTCTTCCAATCCTCTGAAAGCCCTTCCAAAACTTCTGTTACAGCAACCTTATCTCTTACATCTGCAATAAGTGTTTTAACCTCCACGGCGTATTTATCAGCAAAATGCCGGGCAATTTCGTTAAGTTTTTCCTCACGCCTGGCTACCAGTACAAGCCTGTATCCCTGCTGTGCAAATAAATGTGCACAGGCTTCACCAATACCTGAAGTGGCTCCCGTAATAAGTGCAGTTTTTATCATTATTTATTGGTTTTTATCTTTTATAAAACTTCTGTAGGATTTGCATCAATATTATATGATGTAATCTTATGCAGGTTTAGATCTCCGTTTATTTAAGGCTATGCACACGCATTCCCCTTAGCCGGATGTGCCTGACCGGACAAATCTATGATTTTTTAAATTGTCAGGTCATTCAAAAAATAAACTGAATGTCACATGACGCAACATCAACCTGTTTAATGGCATATTATAGGGATTAGGCTGACTGTTGTTCAGGATATTATTGAGGGAATAAGACAATTTAATTTCCGGAGACATTTTAAAATACTCAAAATAAAAATCCATACCGAAGGCCGCCTCACCGGACAGGTAATTTTTCCGGTTTTTAAGTAATTTATACAAATAGTCCATCTCACTGTCGTCAGTTTTTTTGGCTGAAGTAATATCCATCGAATATTTAACGCCATAAAGCATATATGCCCTAAAATTACTTCTGCGGTCTGATTTTATTTTAAGGCCAAGCGGGAATTCAACCATCGTTGCAGATACTTTTTGCTCTATATTACTGAAAGGCATACGAACGCTGGGTTGGGTGTATTCATATTCCATCAGGCGATTTGCAAAAACCAGCGTGGGTGTCAGCCGTACATCGAGGTGGTTACTTAACCTGCCGTTGACTACAAAACCTATCCCGAAACCGGGCGAGGATTTACCATACACAGCAGCAAGGGAATCGGTTATCGGCAGCTGCGTATCGGGATCCCTGAAAGGCTCCCTCCAGTTTGATTTTTTCTGGACCTTGTAATTCGCATTGGTATATTGAAAGGTAAAACCAAAATGAATCCTTTCATCATCTACACCTCCACCCCAGTTCTGTGCCCTGGCGCCGGCAAATGTAAAAACAAGAATAATCAGCAGGCCTAAATTTGGTTTCATTGGAATACGGATCTATTCAAAGATATGAACTTCCGGATAAATCCTTACTGTTTAGCTTTTGATACCAGTGTAAATTGCACTGATCCCGAAGGTGAGCGGCCTGTGTTTTGTATTTTGGTAACCTACTTTATCCATCAGCTGGGTAAACGACCGCCCATCGGGAAAGGCCACTACTGATTCATTTAAATAGGTATATGCCCTGGCATCCTTTGAAAAAAGTTTACCAAATACAGGAAGCAGATATTTAAAATAGAAGTTGTACGATTGTTTGACAGGAAACGCTGTAGGCTTTGAAAATTCAAGGATAACAATCTTTCCGCCGGGCTTAAGCACCCTAAGCATATCTGCCAGTCCTTTTTCCAGGTTCTCATAATTTCTTACGCCAAATGCTACTGTGATAGCATCGAAATGATTATCCTCAAAATTTAACCCTTCCGAATCGCCGGTCTGAACGGTAAAAACATGCTGCAATTTGCGCTCGGCGATTTTCTTACGTGCCACATCCAGCATTCCAACAGAAATGTCAACTCCAATTACCTGTTCAGGATTTAATATTTTAATCGCTTCAAAAGCCAGGTCGCCAGTTCCGGTAGCTACGTCAAGAATCAAACGTGGCTTCAAAGCAGACAATTCCCTGATTGCTTTTTTCCGCCATAGAATATCTATCCCTGCCGAAAGAAAATGGTTCAGAAAATCGTAGGTACCTGAAATGTTATTAAACATGGTAGCTACCTGTTCTTTTTTGGTAACAGAGGCAGATTGGTATGGAGTTATTTTTTCGTTCATGGTATGCGGCAAAGATAAGTATTGTTGAAAACTAATTTTCTACCTTTGTCAAATGATTATAAAATCAGCAACATTTATTTGTAGTAACACCAAGATTTCCGCTTTACCTGTAGCCAACATGCCGGAATATGCTTTTATAGGCCGTTCAAACGTAGGTAAATCGTCTTTGATCAACATGCTTGTGAACCAGCATGGACTGGCAAAGACCTCTCAGAAACCTGGAAAAACGCAGTTAATCAATCACTTTTTAGTGAATGAGCAGTGGTATATTGTAGATTTACCAGGGTACGGTTATGCCAAAGTATCAAAAAACAGCCGCGAAAGCTGGGAAAAATTCATCCGCAACTACATAACCAAGAGAGAAAGTTTACAATGTGTATTCGTTTTAATTGACAGCAGGCTTCCGCCACAAAAGATAGATATCGAGTTTTGTTGCTGGATGGGAGAAATTCAGATCCCTTTTGTACTGGCTTTCACCAAAGCAGATAAGCAGTCTGCCGCCAAAACCAACCAGAACATTGCATTGTTCAAAAAGGAGTTATCAGGATGGTTTGAAGAAATCCCGCCAATATTTTCCACTTCGGCAGAGAAACTTCAGGGAAAAGACGAAATCCTGAAATTCATTGAGCAGACTAATCTTGATTTTGCAATGCCCATCCTTACCCCAAATGAAGATTAACACTATCAGATAACGATGAAGAAGTATTTCTCACTCGTGCTTTTCGCACACTCCGTTTTTGCACTGCCCTTTGCAATGATTGGATTTTTTCTGGGCATAACTACCACCGACCAGCCTTTCAACTGGGTTACGCTATTGCTTGTTTTACTATGCATGGTATTTGCACGTAACTCCGCCATGGCGTTTAACCGTTACCTTGACAGGGATATTGATGCAAAAAACCCAAGGACCAGCATGCGTGACATTCCCGCAGGGAAAGTTTCTGCAAATGAGGCCCTCATTTTTGTTATTGCAAACTGTGTCCTGTTTATTATTACTACCGCATTTATCAACACCCTTTGCCTTTATCTTTCACCTGTAGCATTGTTCGTGGTACTTTTCTATAGTTATACCAAGAGATTTACCGCCTTGTGCCATATGGTTTTGGGGCTGGGTTTATCACTCGCGCCAATAGGTGCCTATATTGCCGTAACGGGTAAATTCAATATTGTACCTGTACTGTATTCTTTGGCCGTACTTTTCTGGGTGAGTGGTTTTGATATCATTTATGCTTTGCAGGATGAAGAGTTTGACAAAGGGGAAAAATTGCATTCTATCCCTTCCGCACTGGGCCGTAAAAACTCACTCCGCCTGTCAGAAGCCTTGCATGTTTTCTCTGCAATTTGTGTGATCCTGCCTATTTTGTTCACGCCGTTTAGCTGGGCTTATTACTTAGGTGTGGCCTTCTTCTGCTCTATGCTCATCTATCAGCACATGCTGGTAAAACCGAATGATATCAGTAAAGTTAATAAGGCCTTTGCTACTACCAACGGACTGGCATCGGTAATTTTTGCACTATGCTTTTTAGCCGATGCTTTTTTAAGAACTTTTTTAAATATCTAAACCGATGATCAATCTTATAATACCGAAGAAAACAAGAACATATATTCCTCAAAACCTGGAAATCAAATGGGAAACGCTTTCGCCTATCCTTGATGAGTTGGTTAACAGGCGCATTAACAATGTGGCTGAACTGGAGCATTGGCTGAAAGATAAAAGTGAACTGGAAGCTGCCCTGGAAGAAGATTTTGCCTGGAGATATATCAGGATGACCTGCGATACCGGCAATGAAGAACTGATAGCAAGCTTTCAGTATTTCGCTACAGAAATTGAACCGAAGATCTCACCGGTAGGAAACCAGCTGAACCAAAAACTTGCCGACAGCCCATTTATTGAGGAGCTGGACAAGGATAAATATTTTGTTTACCTCAGGGCGGTTAAAAAGGCCCTGGAAATATACAGAGAGGACAACGTTGAGCTGTTTACCAAAATTCAGGTAACGCAGCAAAAATACCAGTCGGCCAGTGGTGCCATGAGTGTGGTAATCAACGATCAGGAATACACACTTGTACAGGCTTCTAACTTTGTGAAGGATGTAAACCGTGAAGTGCGTCAGCAGGCCTGGGAATTGATCCAGCAACGCCGACTTGTGGATAAGGACGATCTGAACATTATTTTTGATGAACTATTGGCTATGCGCCATCAGGTGGCCCTGAATGCCGGATTCGAAAATTACAGGGATTATATGTTCCAGGCACTGGGCAGATTTGACTATGACGTAAAAGATTGTTACGATTTTCATCAGGCAATTGAAAACGAGGTGGTACCTATATTACGTGACCAGGCGCAAAAAAGGGCCGAGGCGTTAGGACTTGAAATATTGAAACCCTGGGATACTGAAGTGGATATTTCGGGTAAGGTTGCGTTGAAGCCTTTTAGTAATGGTGAAGAACTGATTGAAAAAAGCATTGCGGCTTTCACAGCAATTGACCCAAAACTGGGCCAGATGTTGTCTGTTATGAAAGCAAATAACCTTTTTGACGTAGAGAGCAGGAAAGGCAAGGCACCAGGAGGATATAATTATCCGCTGGCGGAAACCGGCGCTCCTTTTATATTTATGAATTCTGCAGGCTCAATGCGTGACCTTACCACGATGGTTCACGAAGGAGGACATGCCGTTCATACCTTCCTTACAGCTAACCTGGAACTTAACGACTTTAAACATTGTCCTTCTGAGGTGGCAGAACTGGCCTCGATGAGTATGGAACTGATCTCGATGGATCAATGGCATATCTATTTTGACAACGAGGCCGACCTTGTACGGGCAAAAAAAGAACAATTAATTGATGTGTTAAAGACCTTGCCATGGGTAGCGGTCATTGACCAGTTTCAACATTGGATCTATACAAACCCTACACACAATGCAGCCGACAGAGAAGAAGCATTTAAACAGATCTACACTACCTTTGGTGCAGGTTTTGCAAACTGGGATGGGCTGGATCAGGAATTTGGTAACCTGTGGCAAAAACAACTGCATGTATTTGAATTACCTTTCTACTACATCGAATACGGAATTGCCCAGTTAGGTGCCATTGCTATATGGAAAAATTATAAGGAAAATCCGGAAAAAGCTTTACAGCAATATATCGATGCATTGTCGTTGGGTTATACAAAACCAATGAACGAAATTTATGAAACTGCAGGTATTAAATTCGACTTCAGCAGTGATTATATCAATGAGCTGGCCACGTTTGTAAAAGGCGAACTGGACAAATTAGGTTAATCTTACAGATTTTATTTATACTTTAAGCGAACAAAACTAAACCCTACTGCCAATTATGTTTGAAAATCTTTTTCGGAAAAAGTCGATCACTAAAATATTAGAAGATGCAGCAAAGGGCTACGGCGATCACGCGTCACTCAACAAGACGCTGGGTGTAAGGGACCTTACCGCATTTGGAATTGCAGCGATCATTGGCGCGGGAATTTTTAGCACAATTGGAAAGGCAAGTGCCGACGGTGGCCCTGCGGTTATTTTCCTGTTCATATTTACGGCCCTGGCCTGTAGCTTTGCGGCTTTTGCCTATGCAGAATTTGCATCAATGGTACCCGTGTCAGGCAGTGCATATACCTATTCATATGTTGCCTTTGGTGAGCTGGTTGCCTGGATCATCGGCTGGTCGCTCATTATGGAATATGCCATTGGAAATATCACTGTAGCAATATCCTGGTCGGATTATTTCACCGGTCTGCTGTCGTCCATACATATTCCTGCGCTGGGGATTAATGGTATACACCTGCCCGACTGGATGACGATGGATTATCTTACAGCGTTTAACGGGCACGAACATGCTGAAGCGATGCTGAATGCAGGAAAAACTTACGCCAACCTTGACGAAGCAATCCGGATCAGCAATAATGCATGGATTACCGCACCAAGGATAGGTAATTTTCATATCGTAGCAGATTTACCTGCTTTGGGCATCATCATACTGATTACCTGGCTGGTATACAGAGGAATGAAAGAATCGAAAAATGCAAGCAACGCAATGGTGGTAGTTAAACTGGCCGTCATTTTATTGGTGTTGTCTGTAGGTGTTTTTTATATTGATACTAAAAACTGGAATCCTTTTGCACCTAACGGTGTCTCTGGCGTATTAAAAGGAGTATCTGCTGTTTTCTTTGCCTATATTGGTTTTGATGCGATTTCGACCACTGCTGAAGAGTGTAAAAATCCGCAAAAGGATTTGCCGCGGGGCATGATGTGGGCAATTATTATCTGTACTATATTGTATGTAGCCATCGCATTGGTACTAACCGGCATCGTTTCGTATGATAAACTGGCCGTAGGTGATCCCCTGGCTTTTGTATTTGATTATATTGATCTTAAACTGATGAGCGGCATCATTGCTGTCAGTGCTGTATTTGCCATGGCGAGTGTACTGCTGGTTTTCCAGATGGGACAGCCAAGAATCTGGATGAGCATGAGCCGCGATGGCCTGCTGCCAAAACGATTTTCAAAAATCCATCCTGTATACAAAACTCCTTCCTTTGCTACTATTGTAGTTGGGTTTGTAGTGGCAGTGCCTTCACTTTTCATGAACCTGACTATCGTAACAGACTTATGTTCTATAGGAACGCTGTTTGCATTTGTCCTAGTGTGTGCCGGGGTGCTGGTACTGCAAAACAGGCCTAACGTTCAGCGTGGCAAATTCAGGATCCCATATGCCAACTCAAAGTATATCGTACCTGTAGTATTTGCAGGGGCAATTGTAGCGGCTTTTGTTTTTTTCAAGGCAGAAACCACAGCTTTTATTACGAATGAAGACAGGGTACATGATCCCATCAGCTTTATTACCTCTTTAGATAAAAATGAGCTTAGCGAAGTGCAGACCCAAATCAAAAATGAACAGGGGGCAACTGCCATCATTGAAAAAAATATTGATACCGAAGCTTATTTAAACGGACTGAGTGCTGAACAATACCGCAGCTTTGTTGAAAGAAGCAACGTAAATACCGATAAGAAGTTTGAAAGCGGCTGGGGCCTGTTCAAGCACAAAATCCCAATGTGGATTTTCTTTTTTATCTGCGTAGTGATTACGTATTACTGCATCACGATGAACCTGTCCCTTATTCCGGTATTGGGCTTACTATCTTGTTTGTACATGATGTGCGAACTGGGTATTTCCAACTGGATAGGATTTGGCATCTGGCTGGTTATCGGACTTGTGGTTTACTTCTTATACGGATTTAAGCACAGTAAACTGAATATTGCAAATCAGGATTAACAGATAGGTTGCCTGGGGATTCGTGGCGTCTTAAAAGAAGATCTTCTGGCTTCGCTTAAAAAATGGTACTGTAATTTCAATGCTGCCGACCGCTGAAACGCGCTCGAAGGCATTGAAATCACAGTACCATTTTTTTTTAGTTATACCTGTAGCATGCTGGCCATACAAGAGCGGTGAACAGCCATCCCCTGGTTCTTATTCGAGCAACCCTGGCGTTCATCCGAGCGAATTTTAAATCATTAAATCCGGAAATAAGCAACCAATTGGGGGGGGATATCCGATAACATGGTGCCTAACTAAAGGCGAGAAAAGCCTTCCAATATCTTCATACGGTAGCAGTCCTAAAGCCTTAGTTCCATCTAAAAAAAAATGATATGCTGTATGACGGCCTAGAAATTTTGCAAGCGCAGCGCGCAAAGGTTTCAGCCGGAATACAGCGTACCATTTTTTCAATTCAGATGATCCCAATGCAGAAACTTAGCCACCTGCAATAAGTACCAGTAACAGGTATTTGGAATCGGTAATCAGCATTAAACATCTCAACACGTAATTGTAATCAGCATTAGGCATGTCAACACATAATAGCAAATAGGGTTTCTGAGATACTGATTAGGTAATAGGTAATAGGATCAACAAAGCTAAACAGAAAGCCGGTTCAACTCAATATCATCCGTTGCTACAAAATTCAAGGGTACTTTTTCAATATCCACATAACTCGAATCCAGGCCAAAACTTCTTTCTTCAGAAATACTCAGTTTTTTAAGGATAAAGTAATACCACATTACCGTGCGTTTATAAAAGTTGAAATTGGAAAATCTTGACAAGTGTTTTTCCAGCAGTATAAACCTGAAATCCCCCGCAATCTGATGTTTTTTCAGCGACTGATACTGACTGGTAATATCCACTTCGCCATTTTTGACCAACTCCTCTACTACTTTTCTGAAGAGCAGATTAACGCGCTGCTCCACCCTGAACCCCAGCTTAAAATCTATTCTGATCAACTTACCGGGGATCAAAAAATTCACTTTGTAATCCTGCGTAAATGGTTCATCCACTACGTCAACGTGCACCAGCCAATAAATATCTGCCCTTTTGGGTTCCTTTTGCAGGATAGAATAAATAATTTTGGACTCTATTTCAGTTTTAAAATTAGCACTTGTAAGATAAACCAGCTGAGACGAGTACTTCGCCACTGTTTCGTCGTCACTCAATTCGCTGATGATTGGAAAATAATCTTCAATTTCTACATATTTAACAAATCCGTTTTTGATCTTTCTGGCTACAAACCAACCCCACATTACCGTAAATAAGGCAGCGCCAATCAGCAACGTAACAAAACCACCATGGAGGAACTTGGTCATGTTACCGGCCAGAAATGCCAGTTCAAGCGTACCGTATACAGCCACAAAAATAACCACTGCATACAAAGGCACCTTCTTGGACTTCATATAAATCGCAACAAGGATCGTAGTTGCCAGGAAAGTCATGTTAATGGCGAGTCCATATGCCCCTTCCATATTAATAGATTTCTGAAAAATAAGAACAATGGCAATACAACCTGCGCACAAAAGCCAGTTAATAGAGGGCACATATATTTGTCCTTTTTCATTGCTGGGGTAATTAATTCTCACTTTGGGCCAGAGGTTGAGCCTTACTGCTTCAGAGATCAGCGTAAACGAGCCTGTGATCATTGCCTGACTGGCAATGATTGCCGCTACCGTAGCCAAAGCCACCATAAACAAGAGATAAGGCGCCGGAACGATTTGGTAAAAGGGGTTGAGGGTACTGTCATAATGAGGATGCTGCAGCAACCATACCCCCTGCCCCAGATAATTCACAATAAGTGTCGCCTTCACAAAAATCCAGCTTGCCCTGATATTCTTTCTGCCACAATGGCCAAGATCAGAGTAAAGCGCCTCTGCACCAGTGGTACACAGGAAGACCCCGCCCAGTATCACCAGCGCCATTGGATTTGTCACTATAAGATGTACAGCGTAATAAGGGTTTAATGCTTTAAGTATACTCAGGTCCTGCAATACATAGGTAAGACCAAGTACACCAAGCGCAGAGAACCAAAGGAACATAATAGGACCAAAAAGTTTACCCACCAGGCTGGTCCCAAACTGCTGGATAATAAACAGCAATGCAATGATGGCCAACACTATAGGCAGCACATGCATATGCGGAAACTTAACCTGAAGCCCTTCAATGGCAGTGGTAACAGTAATACTTGGCGTAATTATGCCATCTGCAAGTAAAGCACATCCGCCAATTACCGCCGGTATCACCAGCCATTTTGCTTTTTTGCGCACCAGCGAATACAAAGAAAAGATACCACCTTCACCCTTATTATCGGCACGAAGGGTAATCATTACATATTTGATTGTGGTTTGCAAAGTGAGCGTCCAGATGATACAGGAAAGTGCTCCCAAAACAGTGTTTGTACTGACCGCCTGACCGGCATCACTCACTGTATTAAATATTGCCCGGAGGGTATATAATGGAGAAGTACCTATATCCCCGTAAACGATTCCCAAACTAATCAGCAAGCCTGCTGCAGAGAGTTTGTTAATTTTAGTAATGTCTGACACGCTTAAATATGTTAAATTAATAGGGCTTTTAATGAATTGCGGCTGTTTCCTTGATAGCCATACCCGCAATTAAACACCTGCAACTGTTAAATTGTGTTAAATATTGTCCTACATACAAAATGTTTAATTTTTCTGTGGAATTATTTCTACTTTTGTTGATAATAGATGAATACAAAAACACAAACGGTCTCACTCATTTACCTCATTTGCATAATCTGCATTAGTGTGTTGTGCGGTGCGCCAGTTTTTGCCCAGCGGTCTGACAGTATCTCTAACTCATCTAAATACAAAAGGATACTTAAAACACCACAGATTAAAGGCGAAGTGCCATCCTACAAGCCCAATTATACACCAGGATCAAACTTTACACCTTACACCTCAATCAGCTCGCATACCAAACCAGGAAGTGCAAAAACGGATAAGATATTGTCTGTACTGCGCGTTTATCCCAACCCCGTTGATGATCAGATTAACTTTATTCTACGTCTTGAACGCGAGTCTAATATCTCTATCAAAATAATGGACCTATTGGGTAATGAAGTAGTTACCTTATCAAATGAACGCCTTTCTGCAGGTGAGCAAACCAAAACGTTTACTATTCCTAACCGTCTGAACAGTGGAATTTATTTCCTTCGGTTTGTGGCAGGCTCAGAAACGATTGTAAAACGTATTTCGGTTTTATAATTTTCATCATTCCTTCCTTTTTATTGGATATAAAGTTACTTTTACGCACCATGCTGGCTGCATGAGCAGAATAAATAACTAATATTAGTATACCTCCATGAAGATCATTGCTATTGGCCGCAATTATGCAGCACACGCTAAAGAACTAAATAATCCCCTACCTTCCAGTCCTGTTATTTTCCTGAAACCAGATACAGCAGTCCTTAAAGACAACAAGCCTTTTTATATACCTGATTTTTCATCAGACATCCATTACGAACTGGAAGTAGTATTAAAGGTCTGCAAGGAAGGCAAACATATCGCCGAGAAATTTGCTTCCAGCTATTTTGATGAAGTGGGACTTGGTATTGATTTCACGGCACGTGATATTCAGTCGGCACATAAAGAAAAGGGATTACCATGGGAACTTGCCAAAGCATTTGATAACTCAGCGGCCATCAGTCACTTTATTCCTAAAGACAGCATTACTGATTTGAACAACCTTCAGTTTGAGCTCAGGATCAACGGAGAAACCAGGCAGAATGGAAATACAAAAAATATCCTCTTCTCTTTTGAGAAGATCATTGCATTTGTATCACAATATATTACGCTAAAAAAAGGAGACCTGATTTTTACAGGCACACCAGAAGGCGTGGGCCCGGTTCATCAGGGCGATAAACTGCAGGCATGGATAGGCGAAGAGCAATTTCTGAACTTCGATATAAAATAAGATAGATGATCAAAGCAGCCTTTTTACTTTTTTTAATCAGCGCATTTACCCTTAATACACACGCACAACAGGTTTTCAGTAAAAATACGTACCCTCTTGTAGATTTCCGCCCGCCACTTGACATTGTGCCCCCGGCACTGGCAGGGTCTTTTGGCGAGCTCAGGAGCAATCACTTCCACTCCGGAATGGACTTCCGTACCAATCAGCGTGAAGGATATCCGGTATATGCCATTGCTGACGGTTATGTATCCAGGATACGTGTACAGAACAGCGGTTTCGGACAGGCGGTTTACCTCACACATCCCAACGGATATACTTCTGTTTATGGCCATCTTTCGCGCTTTGCACCAAAACTTGCCGAAGCGGTGAAGGCTTTGGAATACCAGAAGAAAACTTTTGAACTGGATGAATTTCCTGCACCAGAACTGTTTCCGGTGCATAAAGGTGATGTGATTGCCTATTCTGGTAACAGGGGAAGCTCTGGCGGACCGCATCTTCACTTTGAAATAAGGGACTCTAAAACAGAAAACACCATCAACCCGCAGCTTTTTGGCATACAGATCCCAGATGATATCCCACCTGTTATCTACTCACTATATCTGTATAAGCTAAATAAAAAACCTTTTAGCGAATACACGCCCAAACAATATTATCAGGTTAGCGGTGCAGCTGGCAAATTCCGCCTGAATGCAGGTAACACGATTAATGTAAATGGCGAATTTGGCTTTGGGATAACCACAACTGACAGACATAACGGCCATTCGGGCATTATCGGGGCATACTCCATAGAATTACAAATGGATGGAAAAACCATTTACACTTCGGCACTTGAAAAGTTTGCATTTGAAAACAGCAAAGCGATCAATTCACATATAGATTATCCTGCCTTCCTAACCACCAGAAGAAGTATTCAGAAAAGTTTCGTTGATCCCGGCAACCCAATTAAAATCTACTTCAATGTGGTTAACAATGGCAGAATTGAACTGAGCGACTTGCAGCCGCATGAATTCAGGTATATCGTTACAGATTCAAAAGGAAATCAAAGTACCCTTACTTTTACTGCAAGGTCAGACGGGAAAAGCATCAGCACCCCAGATCAGCCAGACGGCGTACCATTTTTCAATGACAGGGAGAACGAATTTTCTACCGAAAGCGTGAAGGTTGTATTACCTAAGGGAACATTGTACAATGATTTCAACCTCGTGTACAAAACCAGGCCTAAACCGTCAAGCGGTGCATATTCTGAAATCCATCAGATCCACAATAACCTCACCCCGTTGCATGTAGGTTTTGATCTGTGGATAAAAGCGGATGCGAGCCTTGGAGATCTGAAGGACAAGGCTGTGATTGTAAGTACTGGCGGTGCCTCACAGGGAGGAACGTTTGATAATGGTTTTATTAAAGCAAGCCCAAGAAATTTTGGCAGTTTTTACATTGCTGTTGATACCTTGCCCCCTACCGTTGCCCCGATAAATATTTCAGAAGGCAAAAACATGGCGGGAATCCCTAAAATGACATTTAAAATCCGTGATAACCTGTCTGGAATAAAAAGTTTTAATGGCTATATTGACGGGAATTGGGCACTCATGGAATTTGACACTAAAACTGCTACATTGTGGCACTCTTTTGATAGCCGTACAGCTGCAGGAAAGCACCAGCTGAAGCTGGTTGTGGAAGACATGAAAGGCAATATTAAAACGTATTCAGTTAATTTTTATAAATAAAGAGATGAGCGAATTAAAAGAAGGTTTGCAGGCCCCTGAATTTACAGGAACAGACCAGGAAGGAAATACGGTTACCCTCAGCCAGTTTAAAGGGCAGAAAGTCGTATTGTATTTTTACCCAAAAGACGACACCCCGGGTTGCACTACTGAAGCCTGCGATTTCAGGGACAACTACCAGGGATTGAAAGCGAAAGGTATTGTGGTACTGGGTGTGAGCGTTGATGACGAAAAGTCTCATCAAAAATTTGCTGCCAAACATAACCTGCCCTTTACCCTCCTTGCTGACACAGACAAAAAAATAGTAGAAGACTACGGTGTTTGGGGAGAGAAAAACATGTATGGTAAAAAATACATGGGTACCAACCGTACAACCTTTCTGATTGATGAAAACGGCATCATCAGCCATATCATCAAAAAAGTTGATACCAAGAATGCCACTGCACAGGTATTGGAACTGATAGAAAAATGACAACCTGATTATCATCAGCACACTGTTATTGGCCAGATTATAAAAAGCAAATAACAGAATAAACTATATTTGCCCGCACCGCAGCCCGTTACCTGCTTCGGGAACAATTATATTAATGGGCCATTATTAACGGTACGATAGCTCATCATTAACAAAAAACAATTTTATACAATGAAACATACAATCAGTGAATTAGAGGACATTGTTTCTCAGGTACGAAGAGATATTGTTAGAATGGTACACGGTTGCCAGTCTGGTCACCCAGGCGGATCACTGGGTTGCGCAGAATTTATGACAGCCCTTTACTTTGAAACCATGAACCATTCTACAGATTTTAAAATGGATGGTGTTGGAGAAGATCTGTTTTTCCTTTCTAACGGACATATCTCACCGGTTTTTTATAGCGTACTGGCAAGATCAGGCTATTTTGAAACCAGCGAACTCGCTACATTCAGAAAACTAAACTCACGTGTTCAGGGTCACCCGACAACACATGAAGGTTTGCCTGGAATCAGAATTGCTTCCGGATCACTAGGACAGGGAATGTCTGTAGCCATTGGTGCAGCATTAACCAAAAAGTTGAATAAAGACCACTCTCTTGTTTTTAGTTTACATGGAGACGGTGAATTACAGGAAGGACAAAACTGGGAAGCTATTATGTTTGCACCGCATAACAAAGTAGACAACCTGATTTCCACTATTGATTACAATGGTCAGCAAATTGACGGCCCTACGGAAAAAGTACTATCGTTAGAGAGTCTTCAGGCTAAATTTGAAGCATTCGGCTGGCACGTAATTACTTCCAGTGGTAACAACATGGAAGAAATTGTTAAGTCACTTGAATACGCCAAATCACTTACAGGTAAAGGAAGACCTATCCTGAACCTGATGAGTACACAAATGGGTTACGGTGTAGATTTCATGGTGGGTTCTCACAAATGGCACGGTACTGCGCCTAACGATGAACAACTGGCCTCTGCATTGAGTCAGAATAAAGAGACCCTTGGAGATTACTAACTGCGCAGGCAACTTAAAAAGAAATATACACTGATGAAACCATCATGGTTTTACAACTTGCAAACAGTAGTGAAAAAGATCATGATAGCTTCATAACAGCTAAAAAAGAATATTCAAATGAAAAAATACACATATACAGAAAAGAAAGATACACGCTCTGGTTTCGGTGTAGGCTTGCATGAAGCAGGAAAGAAAAACCCTAACATCGTAGCTTTAACTGCAGATTTAAAGGGATCATTGAAAATGGATGCTTTTGAAAAAGATTTCCCTGAAAGATTTTTTCAGATTGGAATTGCAGAGGCCAACATGATTGGGATAGCCGCAGGTATGACCATTGGAGGAAAAATCCCTTTTACTGGTACATTCGCAAATTTCTCAACCGGCAGGGTTTATGACCAAATCAGACAGTCAGTTGCCTACTCATATAAAAACGTTAAAATCTGTGCTTCCCATGCAGGTTTAACTCTGGGAGAAGATGGTGCAACACACCAGATCCTTGAAGACATAGGTTTAATGAAAATGCTTCCCGGTATGGTAGTAATCAATCCATGCGATTACAATCAGACTAAAGCAGCTACAATGGCTATCGCAGAATACGAAGGACCTGTTTACCTGCGTTTTGGACGACCTTCTATTCCTGTATTTACAGATCCTGACCAGGTATTTGAAATAGGAAAAGCCTGGATTGTTAATGAAGGTGCTGATGTAACTATCATTGCCACCGGACACATGGTTTGGAAGGCTATTGAGGCCGGTGAAGCATTAGCTGAATTGGGTATTGATGCAGAAATTATAAACATTCACACCATAAAACCGTTAGATGAAGAGGCGATCCTTAAATCGGTGACAAAAACCGGCTGTGTGGTAACCTGTGAGGAGCATAATAAATTTGGCGGACTTGGTGAAAGTGTTGCGCGTTTATTATCTACTGAGCTTCCTTCCCCGCAAGAATTCGTAGCCGTGAATGACAGCTTTGGTGAAAGCGGAACACCAGATGAATTAATGACAAAATATGGCCTTGATACAGTAAATATTGTAGAAGCGGTTCAAAAAGTAATAAAAAGAAAGAAATAATTGATGAAGCAGGTTGAAGACGAAGAAATTTTAGAAAAATTCTCTAAAGAGAAGACACGTAATGAAGCCTTTAACCTGCTTATCTCAAAATACCAGGAAAAGATATACTGGCATGTTCGCCGACTGGTAATTGATCATGACGATGCAGATGACCTGGTTCAGGAAGTGTTCATTAAAGTGTGGAAAAATCTGGCTAAATTTCGTAACGACTCTAAATTATATACCTGGGTTTACCGTATTGCCACGAACGAAAGTATCACTTTCCTTAACAAGAAGAAACAACGGAACCAAACACCACTTGAAGAGGTTTCGGCAGAATTATCAGAGACCCTTATCGCCTCATCCTACTTTAATGGCGACAAAATCCAGATGAAGCTGCAGCAGGCGTTGTTAACCTTACCAGAAAAACAAAGGCTGATTTTCAACATGAAATATTATGACGATCTCAAATATGACGAGATTTCTGCTATTCTGGGTACTTCAGTTGGGGCTCTCAAAGCATCGTTCCATATTGCGGTGAAAAAAATTGAGGTTTTTATGCTAAATGATGATATTAGCCTTTAAACCTTTTAGATTTACTCTTGTCTATACCGCATACAACAACTCCTGATACCCCTCCGGTTGCCAGATAACCTGTAGAATACTTCCTGCGGCCGTAGATAACAGGATCAATATACACGCTGAAAAAAAGAATTCAATGAAGACTGACGAAGAAAACAACGAATGGAAAGCAGAAGCCCCGTATCTGGCCAGTCTGCAAAAGGTAAACCCATTCATTGTTCCGGAAAACTATTTTGATACACTACCAGACGCAATCAGTAATTCCGTTTATTTCGATGAACTGAAGCAAACTGTACCAGCATCAGGTTTTACTGTTCCGGATAACTACTTTGTTTCATTGCAGGACCGTATTCAGTTTGCCACTACAGATGATACCTTTTCAATTTCAGAACCTTTGCTGGATAAATTTCCTGTCAATGCTGGTTATAGCACGCCCGACCAGTATTTTCAAAAACTGCAATCGCGTATACTGGCACAAACCGTTGAACTGGAACAACCAGTGGCGATCATACCTTCTCTTAATAATGCAATAACACCTAACCTGGAAAAAGAAATTAAACCTAAGGCAGAATCTAAAATTGTACGCCTTTGGCATTCAGGATTATTAAAATATGCTTCGGCTGCTTGTTTTATTGTGGTAGCTGCATTTGGGATCTATCTCAATCAGCAGAATTTCAGCCAGGAATCTACATCAGTTGAGATTGCCAATGAACAGATGTTATATGATATAGATGAACAGGATATTATTGACCATGTAGAAGGTAATGTAATTGATGAGCCAAAAACAAAAATGACCAATGCCGAACTAGAGACCTATATTTTGAACAATTACTCGCAAAATGATCTTTCGTCCGAGTTATAAATCAACAACAATGAAAAATATACTTGCTGCCACCGTTTTATTATTTCTTCCTTTTCTATTATCAGCCCAAAGAGACAACAATAAACGCTCTGAAATAGAGGCTTATAAAATCTCTTATATGAAAGAGAAGCTGGAACTTACGCCTGAAGAATCAAAAATCTTCTGGCCTATTTATAATGCGTGGCAGGCAGAGCAGTCGGCGTTACGGCAGGAGCGCAGGGAAAATCTGATTAGCTTCAGAAAAATCACAGAAATTGATGACCTTTCCGATACTGAGGTACAAAGCCTGATCAATAATGAACTTACCTTTAAACAAAAGGACCTCAATATTGAACGTAAATATTATACAAAGCTCAAAAACAGCTTACCGATAAAAACAATTGGAAAATATTACCGGGCACAAGAAACTTTTAAAAGGGACCTGCTCAGCAGATACAGGAATACACAAAAGCCCTAGTTCATTTTTTTGCGCTTAATGAGATAGGCAGTCAATATATCTGAAAAACCTTCATTGATATCCGCTTCAATCAGGTCAATTTTGTACTGTGCACATTTCAATGCGATCATTTTCCTGTATGACTTATAGGCGTTTAAATAGTTCTCTTTAACGGTTGATGCATTTACCTTGAGCTCCGCACCGGTTTCCATATCCACAAACTGATATGGGCGGTTATCAAACATAAAATCAACCTCTTTAGCCTTATCACTAATGCTAAAAATGATAACTTCATGTTTGTTGAATTTCAGATGTTGCAGTGATGCGAATAAAGCTGCCTGCTGATTTTCGTCAATAATCCCGCTCAGTAAGTCACTAAAAATAATCACCAGTGAACGTTTATGGATAGAATCTGCTACCTGGTGCAGGCACTTCTCGAGATTGGTTCCAACATTTAAATGAGGTTTAGCCAATACCTGTTCTAACTGATTAAAAAGATATTGCTGATGTGTTACCGTGGACCTGGCAGGCGTATTCAACCAGAGACTGTCGTTAAACAGGCTGAGGCCAAATGCATCTCTTTGTTTTTTTAGCAGATAAATCAGCGAAGCCACAGACTGTACCGAAAAGGTAAGCTTGTTATACTGATGTTGTGGAAAAAACATGGAT
>Ga0308164_10000935_pt1 | contig 38532 bp, 32 predicted proteins | sample PhyTR2_FD_201031 | JGI IMG/M metagenome (GOLD analysis project Ga0308164, IMG submission 201031) | Phyllosphere microbial communities from UC Gill Tract Community Farm, Albany, California, United States - DLSLT.R2 | ecosystem: Host-associated > Plants > Phyllosphere > Unclassified | place: USA... | reverse complement strand
GCAACGTCATCGCCGTCATCCTGATCCTCGTGGTCGCGGCGTTCATCTGGGATGCCGCCACCAACCGCCCCGCCTATGACTGGCCAGCGGTCGGCAAATACATCTTCGACGTGCGCGTCTCGCAGGCGGCGTTCGTCACCATTCAGCTGACCGTGCTGTCGATGATCATCGCCATCCTGCTGGGCGTGCTGCTCGCCGTCATGCGCCTGTCGCCCAACCCGGTGCTCAAAGGCATCGCGTGGATCTACCTCTGGATCTTCCGCGGCACACCCGTCTACGTGCAGCTCGTGTTCTGGGGCCTCATCGCCACCATCTACCGGCAGATCCAGGTGGGCATCCCGTTCACCGACGTGGTGTGGGCCGAATGGACCACGCAGGATGTCATCAGCCTCTTCTGGCTCGCCGTCATCGGTCTGGCCCTGAACGAGGCCGCCTACATGGCCGAGATCGTGCGCGCCGGGCTGCTGTCGGTCGACGAAGGACAGTCCGAGGCGGCCACCGCGCTAGGCATGTCGTGGTCGAAAACGATGCGCCGCATCATCCTGCCGCAGGCCATGCGCATCATCATCCCGCCCACGGGCAACGAGGTCATCTCGATGCTCAAGACCACGTCGCTCGTCACGGCCGTGCCGTTCTCGCTCGACCTCTACACGCGCACGCGTGACATCTCGGCCGAGACGTTCAACCCGATCCCGCTGCTCATCGTCGCGTCGATCTGGTACCTCTTCTTCACCAGCATCCTCATGGTCGGCCAGTACTTCCTCGAGCGCCGCTTCGCCCGCGGAACCCGTTTCGTCGACGTGGGGCCGGGCGCGGATGCCGCAGCCACACCGGGTGCCGAAGGATCCGACGCCACGCCCACCGGCGTCACGAGCACCATCCCCGGCGGAAAACGAGACGGAGGCTCAGCATGAGCGCCACGACTGCAAGCCCCTCGCCCGCCGCATCCGCTGGGTCTGCCGGGTCCGCCGACACGCCCATGGTGGTCGCCGACCGCGTCGTGAAATCGTTCGGCTCTCACACCGTGCTGCGCGACATCTCGCTCACCGTGAAGCGCGGCGAGGTGCTGTGCGTGGTCGGGCCCTCGGGTTCGGGCAAGAGCACGTTCCTGCGCTGCATCAACCACCTCGAAAAAGTGGATGGCGGCCGCCTCACCGTCGACGGGACCCTCATCGGTTATCGCCAACGCGGCGACAAGATCTATGAGATGAAGCCGCGCGAGGCCGCCGAGCAGCGCAAGGACATCGGCATGGTGTTCCAGCGCTTCAACCTGTTCCCGCACCTGACGGTGCTCGAGAACATCATCGAGGCGCCGCAGCAGGTCAAGCGTCAGTCGAAGGCCGACGCCTCGAAGCGCGCCATGGAACTGCTGACGCGTGTCGGCCTGGCCGAGAAGGCGAAGGCCTACCCGGCATCCCTGTCGGGCGGTCAGCAGCAGCGGGTCGCCATTGCCCGGGCCCTGGCCATGGACCCGAAGCTCATGCTATTCGATGAGCCCACCTCGGCTCTCGACCCCGAGCTCGTCGGCGAGGTGCTCGACGTCATGAAGCAGCTCGCGGCGGATGGCATGACCATGATCGTCGTCACCCACGAGATGGGCTTCGCGCGCGAAGTCGCCGACACGCTCATCTTCATGGACGGCGGCGTGGTCGTCGAGAGCGGCGACCCCCGCGAGGTTCTCGGCAACCCGCAGCACCAGCGCACCAAGGCGTTCCTATCGAAGGTGCTGTAGCGGCATATGCTGTAGCCACATCGTGGAGGGTCTCGCCTGTCGGATGACGGGCGGGGCCCTCTCACTATCGCTCGAGGGGAATCGCCATGGCCGACAACGCAGCGCGGCGCGACAAGTTCTACGCGCGCAAGGCCGAGCTGGATGCCGAGCGGCAGGGGCTGACCCCCGAGGAGTACGGCGTCTACAAGGGAAGCGTGGGCAGCGCGGTCCAGCCCGTGAACTCGGCCAGCGGCCTGCTGATCATGTCGATCGTGCTGACGCTGATCTCGATCGGCGTCGCATATGGCGCCGTCATCATCGTCATGCAGAGCATGGGTCTCGTGCCCGTGGTCGAGGGCGACACCGAGTTCACCCCCGTGATGTGGTTCTTCTTTTTCCTCATGTTCCTAGCCCCCGTTGCATCCTGGAGCTACTACATCAAGGAACGCCGCGCCCAGAAGCTGCGCCTCGCACGCGGCCTGCCCCGCAACATCACCGAATCGGGACCCTCGGCGTAACTGCGCGCCATGATGCGCCACGGCTGTGTTGCCCTTAGAGCGCGGGGCCGGACCAGGTGGGGGTGGGCGGAGCAGGAGGGCGAACCGGGTACGGGTTGCGCGGGTTGAGATCCTGCAGGTGCTGAAGTTGAGCAGCCGACAGAGCGCCCTTTTGCGCTTGGGTCGCGATGGCCATCATCTCAATATCGCCACCCGGGGTGCGAAAGCCTGTGCCTGACATCTGCTGCGCGATCGCCCACGCGTAGACGGACCGCTGCTCCTTCGACATGCGCCGATACTTGCGAATCACAGAGATCAGCGCGCCGAAGAACCCCAGGCCGGTCAAGAAGAAGATCAGCCCATACCCCTTGTCGACGGGGCTGAGCAGCAGGAAAGTCATCCCGAACACGCTGAAGAGCACGCCGAGCACGGCACTCAGGATGATCTGCTGCCGGAAGTAGCCGCTCTTACGCACTCCACTCATGGCATCAGTGTGGCAGAGGGCTGAGCGGCGAGCGCCGCTTCAGAGGCTCCTATAGCTCCGGAGCGCGCGATCGGAGCCGGCAACAATAGGTATCCGAAGAGCGCATCGCGACCCTCCAAAGGGGGTACGCCAACTCATCTGAGGGAGTTTCGAGTTATGTCAGACTCGGCCTATGACGTACCAAGAGCCGGGGGCGGGCTCGCAGTCAGTGCCGCCCGTTCCCTTTAACCAATCACAGCAGCCTTACGGACAGCAGCCTTACGGCCAACAGCCCAACGGGCAGCAGCAGTACCCCCAAGGCCCTGGCCAGCAGCCTTACGGTCAGCAGCCCGCACCTCAGTCGAAGTCTGGGCGAAACATCCTGGCTCTCGTAGCGCTTATCGTCTCGGTCGTGGGCTTCATCTTCGCCTGCATCCCCGGGGCGCTCATCGTTGGATGGATCCTGCTTCCCATCGCGTTCATCCTCTCCATCGTGTCGTTGTTCTTGAAGGGCACCGGCAAGGGATTGGGCGTCGCCGGTCTCATCGTTTCGATCGTGGGAACGATCGTTGGAGTCGTCGTCTTCTTCAGTGTCGTGGCGGTGTCGATCGACGAGGCGTTCGGTGGCGACACCACAGTCGTCGACGAACCGGCTACCTCGGAAGAAGCGGTCGAAGGCGCCGCGCCGGCTGAGGCAGAGGGCACACGTGAGAACCCCGTGAGCCTGGGTTCGACCATCCAAAATGACGACTGGACCGTCGTCATCAACTCGCACAACGCTGACGGCAACGCCACGGTCGGCGCGAACTCGTTCAACGAACCGGCCCCCGCCGGTTCTCACTACGAGATCGTCAACTACACGGTCACCTACACGGGCGAGGACTCGGGGTTCGCTGCATTCGTCAGCCTTGACCTCGTGACGGGCGGCGGCAACGTCGTCAACAGCTTCGACAACCTCGCAATCTTGGACGACAGCATGGGACTCGACGAGCTGTTCAAGGGCGCGTCGGCGACCGGATCGGCCGCGTTCCTCGTTCCTGACGGCGAGAGCGTCCTCATCCGAGTGAGCCCTGGTATGACCGCGGACGAAGTCTTCGTCAAACCGTAGACGTTCACACTAGAGAAGAGCAGCCCTCGGCCCACACGGTCTGGGGGCTGCTCTTCATCTAGAAGCCGATTCGGCTAGCCAGCGAGACCCCGCTCAGCAGGTGGCGTCGAGGTAGTCGCGGATGTCGCCTGTCGGGCCCGAGAGTTCCTTGACGATGGCGAAGATGCGGGAGTCCAGGACGGGTGAGCTCTTGTCGGGGACGGCCTCGGCGATCTCGACGCCCTCGGCGTAGAGGCCGCGGGCGGACTGCCAGGCCGACTCGATCTCGGAGGGCGGGGTGACGGCATCCATGACGGCGACGCGACCGGAGAGGTCGGAGATGGTTTCGTCGGCGGGCAGGCCGACCTGGAAGTTGCTGGGGGTGGCGAGGGTGCCGCCCGCGTCGGCGTATTCGGTGCAGAAGTCGCCGCCCGAGGCAGCCGCGGAGGTTTCGGGAGCCGACGATGCGGCGGAGGTGTCGTCGCTCGGCGCCGAGCTGGACGAGCAGCCGACGAGGGCCGTGAGGGAGGCGCACGCGGCCACGGTGAGGGCAAGGGGGCGCAGTTTCATCATGTTCTTCAACCTATCGGGATGCCCGTGGCCGGGCGATGGGGAGCCCTACCCATTCGGCGCCTCAACCCTCACCCCTCGCACGCTCCGACTGGATGCGGCGAGCACAGAGACCGCTGCGATGATCGCCGCGCAGCCGAGCAGGGTGGGGCCGGTGCCGACGAGATGCGCGAGCGGCCCGACGAGAACCTCGCCGAGCGGGATGGCCACGAACGAGCCGACCATGTCGTAGGAGTACACGCGGGAGAGGGCATCGCGCGGGATCTGGGTTTGCAGGGATTGGTCCCAGGCGATGGCGAAGATTTCGAGGGCCACGCCACCCAGGAAGAACGCGCCGAGCAGGACGGGCAGGTGCGGCAGGATGCCGAGCGCTGCGACGGGCACTGCCGTGACGGTCATGAGCGCGACCCCGATCGCGAGGGCTCGGCGCGGCCGCCAACGCAGGGCGATCACGGCACCCACCGCCAGACCGACCGTTTGCGCGGCTATGACGAGACCCCAGGCCGCGCGACCGAATGAGGCATCCGCGACGACCGGGCCGAGGATGGTCGTGGCCCCGACGAACGCGGCGTTGAGTATCGCGAACTGGGCGACGACGATCCACACCCAGCGCCGGCTCGAGAACTCGCGCCAGCCCTCGCGCAGGTCGGCGAGCATCGAGGGGCGGCGACCGGCACCCTTTTCGCGAGGCCGGCGCGGCAGGCGCATCCGCGAGAACAGCAGGCCGGCGACGGCGAAACCGGCCGCGTCGATGGCGAGACCCCAACCGGGGCCCACGACGGCGACGAGGCCCGCACCGGCCGAAGCGCCCACAATGCTGCCGCCGTTGAGGCCGCGGCGGAGCAGGGCGTTGGCCGGCCGCAAGAGGTCGGTCGGAACCGTCTCGGGCACCAGGGCGGCCGAAGCCGGCAGGCTCACGGCGGCGACCGCTCCGTTCAGCACGCCGAGCAGCACGAGCAACGCGATGGTCGCCGAGCCCGTGATGACCAGGGCCGCGATCACCCCCTGCGTTGCGGCGGCGGCCACGGAGGTGCCGACGAGCACGACGTCACGAGGAAGCCGGTCGGCGATGACGCCCCCGAAGAGCAGCACCGCGACGTTGGCGAGGGAACGCGCCGCCACGACGAGGCCGAGATCGGCGGCCGAACCCGTCAGGTCGAGCACGGCGAACGCGAGGGCGATCGGCGCGATGGCGTTGCCCAGGATGCTCGTCGTGCGAGCCGCCAGGAGCCAGCGGAACGGGGCGTGACGGAGCGGGTTCGTCGTGGTGCGGGCGTCGCCCGCGGTGTCGGGGCGGCCCGCCGGCACCTCGATAGGGCTCGAGTCGCTCGGGTCGCCGCTCGGGCAGCGGCCACCCTGGCCCGATACGGCGGACCGGTTCGTCGAATTCGTGCCGGTCTCGGCCGGGGGTTCGTTCGTCATGGTCGTTTGAGCGGGAAGAGTGCCGCCGTCATCGACACGGGCCGCGTGCCCGGGGTGCGCGGGGGTTTCGCGGCCGCGTGAAGGAGGGCGGAAGCATCCCCAACGTGACGAACGACGCGGCGCCAGGTTTCGGGGTCGACCCAGAGCTCGGCGTCGGTCGAGACCTGCGGGCCGTCGCCGCGGCGAGCGTTGCGGCGACGCAGTTCGTGAATGAGGGCCTCGACATACTCGGCGCGGTCCTCGGCAGTCGAAGCGGTGGGTTTTGGCGCGACGACCTGCACCCGGGCTGAATCGATCGCGCCGCTCGTGCCGTCACCCGCACCCGCGCTCGCGCTCGCCTGAGCGTCGTCGAACCGGAAGCGTTCGGCCGAGGATTCGTGTCGATACCGTTTCGCCTCCCCGCCCCGCAACCGCACGGTCTCGACCACCCGCACGAGCCCGGCGCGCTCGAGGACACGCAAGTGATAGCTCGCGGTGGCCTGCGAGTAGCCGAGCTCGCGTCCCGCTTCCGCCGCGCTCATCGCCGCGCCCGTGAGCAACGACAACAAACGCAGGCGAATGGGATGGGCGGTCGCGCGCAATTCGTCGAGGGAAGACATCCCGCAATCGTCGCCCGCCGAGCCGTCACCGTCAAATGTGTCTTTGGGGGTTAGGCCACACCCGCGCGGGGAACGACGGGAGCCCACATCATCCCCAGTGCGACGGGCGCTCGGCCCACGCGGGAAGTACGGTCGCGGAGCTGCCGCGCGCCGAGTTGAGCTGCCGCTGGGTGACGAAGAGGGCGCCGTCGAGCTGAGCCCCGTCGAGCACCGCGTCGCGCAGGTCGGCACCCAGCAGGTCGGTGCGCGTGAGATCGGCGCCCCGCAGGTCGGCCGCGATGAGCAGGGATCCGCGCAGGTTGGCGCCGCGCAGATCTCGCCCCGCGAACCGGGCACCCATCAAGTCGGCGCGTGGGCCCTCCTTGCGCGTCCCTGCGGAGGGTGTCCACGGCGGGGTGAGCTGGCCTCGCACCTGTTCGCTCACGCGCCCGAGCAACTCCCCGATGCCCGCCCGGAGTGGCTCGATATCGCGCCGCAACAGGCTGTCGGGCGCGAGGTCGGTCAGGTCACGCGTGCTCGCGAACGCGGCGGCAACCTCGTTGTGCAGAGCCGCGTCGACAGGCAGATCGGATGCTTCGGCGAGGTACCACAGCAGCTCGTGCAGGTCGCGCACCACCGGAAAGACAGCGAACATCTCGGCGCGCACGGCCGGGTCGTCGCGCCAGCTCACCCCGCCATACATGTCCCGCGAGACTTTCTGTCCGGCGCCCGAACAGTCGAAAACGGTGCACCCGCGAAATCCCGATGGCCGCAGGCGCTCATGGATGCCGCAGGCGAAGTCCGTCTGCAGGTTGGCGCACGGTTCACCTGCGGGCTTGTCGAACGCGAAGTCGGCCGAGCGGGCAAACGAGAGGGCGACGCAGCATAAGCCGAAACAGTTTGCGCAATCGGCGCTGAGAAGTGAGCGACGGTCGTCGCGCGAGGGGATGGGCATGACATTCTCCAGGGATCGATCAACGTGGTGGGCCGTGCGGGTTCTCGAGAGAACCCGATTTTGGGCACAACGGATCGACATCCCTGACGAGTGCGAAAACAGCAGCGGAGGATGCGGGGCCTAGGACATGCGCGTGATGATCACTGCCGACGATCCTATGGGACCAGGTGGGGGCTGAATCCTCGACGGCGGTTGGCTCATCACCCTCGAAGACGCCAGTATCGAAGCATGAGCCCATCTCGGAGACCTGAGCCCGCCCTCGCATTTCCGTACTACCGTGCGCCCTACTTCGCCGCGATCAAACGCTTCTTCCTGAAATACGGCGTCTTCCGAGGCCGTGCCAGCCGCAGCGAATACTGGTGGTGGATGCTGACGTCGTGGATTGTCACCGGCATCCTCAACAACGTCGGCAACTTCACCGGGCGCAGCGACGCTGTCGACCCCTTCTTCGAGTCCCTGCCCTTCGGCCTCTCGATCACGGCGCCCAACCCGATCGCCTTCACGTTCTGGGCGCTGACCATCGTTCCGAGCCTGGCCCTCCTGTGGCGGCGCATCCACGACACCGACCACAGCGGCGCCTGGTTCTTCATCGGCTTCATCCCCATCCTCGGCTGGGTAGCCCTCTTCGTGCTCACGGTGACGCGCCCGGACCCGGAAGGCGCGCGCTTCGACCCGCCGCGCTCCGCCCGCGCGCCCCGAAGTTGAGCGGGAGAGTAGCATGGCGGGATGGTTCATGAATCGCTTCATCATCCGGCGCGTGGGTCGATCCGGGGGCCCCGCCGTCGCTCCTCGGTGACGATCAGCGACGTCGCCGCGCGGGCCGGGGTGTCGACGGGCACGGTGTCGAACGTTCTGAACCGCCCCAACCACGTCGACGCCGACATGGTGCGTAAGGTGCAAGCCGCCATCAGCGAGCTGGGCTACGTGCGCAACTCGGCCGCCCGGTCGCTCGCGGCGGGCAGCAGCAGCTCGGTGGGCTTCGTGCTCGTCGACCTCGCCAACTCGCTCTTCGCCGATATGGCGCGGGGCGCCGAGGCCGAGGCCGAGCGCGCTGGCTTCTACCTCGTGATCGCGAACTCCGATGTGCGCGCCGAGAAGCAGCGCGCCTATCTCGACCACTTCGCGCAGGAACAGGTCGCGGGCACCCTGCTCACGGCCGTGGGCAACGACGTCTCGGGCCTCTCGGACGCCCGCCGCGCCGGCCAACACGTCGTCCTGCTCGACATCGACCCGCGCGCGGTCGAGGACAGCTGCACGGTCGTCACCGACTACGAGGCCGCCGGATATCTGGCCGCCACGCACCTGATCGAACTCGGCCGCCGCCGCATCGCCTTCGCGGGCGGCCCCATCGACGGCTACGCGGTGGGCGGCCGGTGGCGCGGCGTGCAACGGGCCGTGGCCGAGGCGGGAGACGGCGTCAGCCTCGTTCACTACGACTCCCCCGACGTGCGCGTCGACGACGGGCATCTCATCGGCGATCGACTCGTGGCATCCGAGGCATCCGAGCGCCCGGATGGTGTCGTGACGGCCGCCGACCTCGTCGCGTTCGGGCTGATGCAGCGCCTGCTCGACGCCGACATCCACATCCCCTCGGATGTCGCAATCGTCGCGTGTGACGACAACAAATCCGCCTATGGCAGCGCCGTGCCGATCTCGACCGTCGACCTGCCGGGCTTCGAAATGGGGCGCTCGGGCATGCAACTGCTGCTCGACGAGCTCGACAACGGCGAACACCACCTGCACCGCACGGTCGTCATCCCGCCGCAGCTCACGGTGCGCGAGAGCTCGGTGGGTCGTTCCGGTGGTGCGGCCACCCCGACCGCACCACCGACCGCCGCGAACTAGCCGACCAGGGTGGTGGTCAGGTCGGCGGGGGCGGTTTCGTCGCCGGTCGCCGGGGCGAGGGCGGGTTCATGCAGGCGGCGCGTGAAGCGGTGCGTGCCCGAGCCGATGTGCGCGACATCCGCGGGGGCACCCGGCAGCACGACCTCGGCCGTCACGCCCACCGGCACGACGACGTCGAGCACGAATTCGCCCGCGTCGAGGGTCCAGGCGACGGAGGCCGCACCATACGGTGTCGTGAGAGCCGCCCGCGCAGATGTGAAGGATGCTCCGGGCTGGGGTGCGATTCGCAGCGCCCGATAACCGGGCGCGGCCGGGGCCAGACCCGCGAGCACGCGGTGAAGGAAGTCGACCACGGCGCCCAGGGCGTAGTGGTTGAACGACGTCATCTCGCCCGGGTTCACGGTGCCGTCGGGCAGCATGCTGTCCCAGCGCTCCCAGATCGTGGTCGCGCCCATGGTGACGGGGTAGAGCCACGACGGGCAGCCCTGCTCGAGCAGCAGACGATAGGCAGCCTCGGTGTTTCCCGTCGCGGCGAGCGCGTCGCAGATGAGCGGCGTGCCCACGAAACCGGTCTGCACGCGATAGTCGCCCTCACGGACGAGGTCGGCCAGGCGTGCACCGGCGCGGGCGCGCTGCTCGGCATCCTCGATCAGGTCGAACACCAGAGCGACGGCCAGCGATGTGGCGGTCTCACCGACGAGACGACCGGATGGCGCCACGAACTCGAACCGGAACGCGGAAGCCGTGTCATCGGCTAGGCGCCCATACCGCTCGGCCGCCTCGGCCCGCCCCAACACGTCGGCCGCGCGCGCCGTGAGCCGGGCGGAATGCGCCAGATAAGCCGACGCCACGAGGTATTTGTCGGTCACACCGGCACCCGGGTCTTCGGGCGGGGCCGCGGGGTCGAGCCAATCACCCAGCTGCATGCCCTCGCGGATGAGCCCCGACGCGTCGGCCATGCCCGCGAGGTGGTCGACCCAGCCGGTCATGCTCGCGAACTGGCGGTCGAGCACGCCGCGGTCGCCGTTGCGCAGGTACATGGTCCAGGGCACGATGACGGCCGCGTCCCCCCACGCCGCCGAGGATGCCTCGGGAAAACCGCACGCGATCCACGGCACGAAGTTGGGCACGGCGCCCTCGGGCGACTGCTCGGCCTCCACATCGCGCAGCCAGCTGGCCAGCACGCCGCCGCTCGCGTAGAGGAAGCTGGCGGCGGGTGCGAACACCTGGATATCGCCCGTCCAGCCGAGCCGCTCGTCGCGCTGCGGGCAGTCGGTGGGCAGGTCGACGAAGTTGTCGCGCATGCTCCACACGGTGTTCTCGTGAAGTTTGTTCACCAGGGCGTCGCTCGACTCGAACCATCCGGTGCGTTCCATATCCGAGTGGATGACCACGGCCACGGCGTCGGCGGGGTCGAACTCGCCCGGCCAGCCCTCGAGCTCGGCATAGCGGAAGCCATGGATGGTGAAGCGCGGGCTCCACGTCTCGACCCTGTCGCCGCTGCCGTCGCTGCCGTCGCTGCCGTCGCTGCCGCGCAACGTGTAGGAGTCCACCGACGGCGCCGAGCGCAGCGGGCGGATCGCCAACTCGTCGTCCTCGAGCACCTCAGCGTGGTGCAACGTGACGGTCTGACCGGCCGGCCCCGCCACACGGATGCGCAGGCGGCCCGCGATGTTCTGCCCGAAGTCGAGGCGGATGCGGCCGTTCACTCGCCGCTCGACACTCTGCGGCGCGAGCGTCTCGGTCTCGCGCACGGGCACGCCGATCGGGGCCTCCAGCGTGGCAGGGAACCGCCCGCGCGGGAGAAGGGTCGGCCGGGCCCAGCCGCTGTCGTCGAACCCGGGCTCATCCCATCCGCTCGGCTCGAGGCGCGCGTCGTAGCGTTCGCCGTCGTACAGGCTCGCCGCCGTGACCGGCCCGGATGACTGCCGCCACGCGTCGTCGAGCGGCACGACGACGAGCGAGCCGTCGGAGTAGCGCAGTTCGAGCTGCAGCAGCAGGGACAAATCGGTGCCGTAGTTGTCCCAGATGCCGCCGTGAAAACCGATGCGGCCTCGATACCAGCCGTCGCTGAGCTCGGCGGCGAGCGCGTTCGCCCCGTTGCGCATCAGCGCCGTGACGTCGTAGGTCTGGTAGCGCAGGCGGTGCTCGTAGCTCGTCCAGCCGGGCGCGAGTTCTTCGTCGCCGACCCGCTGGCCGTTGAGCCGCAGCGTGTAGATGCCGTGCGCGGTCGCGTAGATGCGCGCCGATTCGAGGCTGGCCGAGCCGCCGACAGCGGATGCCCCCCTCGCGTCGAACTCCGTCCGCAACAGATACCCGGGCCGCACACCCTCTGCGGGCGCACTCTCCGAGACGCACACGAAGTCGCTCACCCAGTCGCCGGGCTCGAGCAGCGCGGCCTCGAGCACCAGCGGCTCGCTCCATTCCGAGGGCGATTCGTGCGACATCCAGACCCGCACGCTCACGCTGACACGCTCTCGGGATGCCAGGGGCGCGAACGGCCAGTCGACGAAGATCTGCTCGCGGCTCTCGACCCGGCCGGTCGTCTCGGCAGCGCCGCTGGTGTCAGTGTCGATGCGAACCGCGGCCGAACCACTCGGGGCCGACCCATCCGATGCCGACGGTCGCACGCTCTCGCGGCGGATCTCATACGCGACCTGCGCGCTCTCGGGCCGCTCGGACTCGACGCGCCACGACAGACGGGGCGCCGCCTGACCGATGCCGAACCCGTCGGGACGGTACTCGGCGGTGGGGGTGGTGACGAACATCGTCATCCTTTCACGGAGCCTGCGGTGAGGCCCTTCATGATCTGCTGGTTGAGGAAGAGGTAGATGACCAACGTGCCGACCACGCTCACGGCGATGCCGGCGAACGTGGGGCCGTATTGCACCGCACCGTATTGGCCGGTGAAGTTGAGCAGCCCGGCCTGGATGGTGCGCAGGTTCTGCGAGTTCGTGAACGTCAGCGCGACGAGCAGGTCGTTCCAGAGGAAGAAGAACTGCACGAGCCCGATCGTGAACAGGGCGTTGCGCACGAGCGGCAGGCCGATCTGCCAGAAGAGCCGGAAGATGTTGGCGCCGTCGATGGTGGCCGCTTCGAAGACATCCCGCGGGATGGCCCGGAAGAACGTGGCCATCATGAACACCGTGAGGGGCATGCCGATGCCGATGTAGGTGAAGAACAGTGGCCAGAGCGTGCCCGTGAGGTGCAGCTTGAAGTAGATCGTGAACAGCGGCAGCAGGATCATCTGGGCGGGCACCATGACGCCCGCGAGGAACCCCAGCAGCACGATGCTGCGGCCCTTCCACACCATCACCTCGAGCACGAACCCGGCCGCCGTGCCGAGAATCAGGATGACGGCGAGCGACGGGAAGACGACGAGCACGCTGTTGAGGATGTATCGGCCGAGGCCGCCGTCGACGAAAGCGGTCGTGTAGTTGTCGAACGACCACGACGCGGGCAGCGACCAGAACGGTTCGTTCAGGAACTCGAGCTGCGTCTTGAACGAGCTGAGGATGAGCCACAGGATCGGATAGATGACGGCCACGAGCAGCAGCACGATCACGATGTTGAGCGGCAGCCGGCCGAAGAAACGGCGCACCTTGCGGGCGCGGCGCGAGCGATCAGGGCGCGCCGACGGGGAGGTCGACCGGCGCCGCGAGGAAAGCGGGGTCGCGGAGGACGGAGCGGACGGCGTGGACGGCGTGGAGGTGGAGGTGGATGCGGTCGTCATGGTCACCCCTTGGTGAGGTCGCGTCGGGTGGAGCGGAAGATCAGCAGCGTGACGAGCAGGCACAGAATGGTCAGCATCATCGCAATGGTGCTGCCGTAGCCGTATTCGCCGTAGCTGAACGAGGTCTGGAACATGTAGAGCGTCAGCGGCGTGGTCGTGTTGCCCGGCCCGCCGTTGGTCAGCGCCACGATGGTGTCGAACACCTTGAGCGTGCCGTTGATGCTGAAGATGAGCGATGACAGCAGCACGGGCAGCGAGAGCGGCAGCACGATCGAGCGCACGAGCTTCCATCCGGATGCCCCGTCGATGCGCGCCGATTCGAGCAACTCTTCGGGGATGTCGACGAGCCCGGCGTAGAGCAGGATCGCGTAGAACCCCATCGAGCGCCACAGGTCGAGCAGGATCACGACCCAGAACGACGAGTCGGCATAACCGAACCAGTCGACCGAGGGCGCGCCCAGGAAGTTGAGGAAACCGTTGACCGGTCCCGTGGTCGGCGCCGCCTCGAAGAGCTTCTGGAAGAGCAGGCCGACACCCACGGTCGGCAGCACCACGGGGAAGAAGAAGATGGTGCGGATGAGGCTCGACGCGCGCTTGATGCGGAACGTGTACAGCAGCGCCAGCAGGTAGCCGAAGCCGACCTGCAAGACGGTTAGGATGATGGCGTACCGGATGGTGAACCAGGTGGCGCTCAGGGCCGTCGGGTCGTTGAAGAACTTCGCGAAGTTGTCGAGCCCCACGAACGTGAAGCCCGTGAGCGCGTTGCCGTCGAACACCGTGTAGCCCATCGACCAGAAGATCGGCACGAGCATGACGACGGTGTAGACCAGCAGCGCCGGCCCGAGGAGGAGGAAGATCGCCCGACGATCTCCGAGGACTTTGTTCATGATCTGCTTTCACGTTCGAAGGAGGGTCGCGTCGACCGGCCAGGCCTCGGCCGGTCGACGCGATCACCGTGAGGGCCGGCACCCGGCGCCGCCCGGGGAGGGAGCGGCGGGGTGCGGCCGATTCGGGTCTAGCCCTGGTTGGCGTCCTGCACGAGCTTCATGAACTGCTCGCCCGTGATGGACCCGTTCGCCAGGCCGCCGCCGTTCGACTGGCTGACCGTCGTGGCCTGGGCCGACATGAGCGCCTCGAACCACAGCACGCTCGACGGGGCCTTCTCGATCTGCTCCTGCACGAGCTTCGTCGTGGCGGGCAGGTCGGCGGGCGGGTTGTCGATCTTGAAGCCCGAGACCACGCCGTTGTCCTTCAGCACGGTGTCGCCGTAGTTCTCGACGATGCATCCGAGCCACGCCTTGGTGTCGTCGGTGAAACCGTTGCTCGCGAACATGGTCGGGATGCCGACGTTGGCGGGCACCTGATCGCTGCTTCCCTTGCCGCCCTCGACGTCGGGGAAGGGCACGAAGCCCACGTTGTCGACGCCGATCTGGTTCTGCGCCTCGTCGTTGAACGCCGTGATGGCCCAGCTGCCCATATAGAGGAACGCGGCCTTGCCCGTGAGGAACAGGTTGATCGAGGTGTCGTAGTCGATCGAGGTGGGGGCGTCGCCGAAGTAGCCGGCCGATCCGAGCTTGGCGACCTCATTGGCGGCCTTCACGTATTCGGGATCGGTGAGCTTGGCGTCGCCATCCGCCACCTTCTGCAGGGCGTCGGGGCCGAGCTCGCGGAACAGGTAGTTGCCGACCAGTCGCGTGATGGGCCATCCCTGTTCGCCCGAGGCCGAGAACGGCTGGATGCCGGCGGCCTGGAACGTGGCGGCCGCATCGACCAGCTCGTCCCACGTCTCGGGCGGGGTGATGCCGTTGTCTTCGAGCATCTTCTTGTTGAACCAGAAGCCCTCGATGTTGAACTCGGTGGGCAGCGCATAGAGATCATCGGTGCCGTGCAGGGCCTTGATGGTGGATGCTGCGGCGGGCAGGATCTTGTCTTCGAGGTCGAGATCCTTGAGCTCGGTGCTCAGGTCTTTCACCTGGTCGCCCTCGATGAACTGCTTCATGAGCGAGGGCGTGCCCGCGGCCATGCTGAAGTTCGAGAGACCGCCCTGGCCGGCGAGCAGCTGCAATTGCTGATCCCACGTGGTGCCGGGGATGGCGTCGGGCGTGAGTTTCGCGGCCGCGTTCTCGGTCTTGCACTGATCGCCCGAGAGCGTCTTCAGCGTGTCGACGATGGTGGTGTTCTCGTTCTGCCCGAGATACGTGAACGTGCCGGAGCCCGAGGCCCCGTCCCCACCGTCGCCGCTGCACGCGGTCATGGCGAGCACGCCGGCACTGACGAGTGCGACGAGGGGCATGACCCGCCGGCCCCGCTTGATTGCTGTAGACACTATTCCTCCTTGAATGTGACAAACCTGGTGAAGCGTTTCATCGTGAATGTACGGGCATGGCGGGCCGTTGTCAAACCAATTCCGGGCTTGCCTTTCGCAAAACAGTGTGGACACACATCAAAACTGGTGTTGACATGGTGAAGCGCTTCACGGCACACTGGCAGCCGTTGATCTAATGGAGGGTCGCCATGCTCAGAACACATCGATTGCGTTCACTACTCGCCTCGGCCGCGGCCGTCGCCCTCGTCGCGACGGGGGTGGGAACGATATCGATCGTCGAGTCCGCCCGGGCGTCGACCGGCTCGGGAGGAAAAGTCGAGGTGGTCTACAGCGGCTACAACGACGCCTCCACCACGAACCGGTTGACCACGCAGGCACCCAAGACGCTCGCACCGCTCGCGAACGCAGCGGCCGGGACCTCGACCATCGCCGTCGACCAGTCGATCACCTATCAAACCTGGGAAGGCTTCGGGGGCTCCCTCGAGGACACGAGCGTCTACAACCTGGGCCTGCTTGCCCCCGCCAACCGCGAGCGCGCGCTCAACGACCTGTTCAACCCGACCACGGGCAACAACTTCAACCTCATGCGCCTGCCCATCGGCTGCGCGGACTTCTGCCGCGACGCGCCCAACTACTGGACCTACGCCGACAACGGCGGCACGCCCGACCCGTCGCTCGCCACGTTCTCCATTCAGAAGGACATCGACAACGGGCTCATCACGATGCTGAAGCGCATCCTCGAGATCAACCCGCAGGCCAAGTTCTACTCGTCGATGTGGTCGCCGCCCGCGTGGATGAAGACCACGTCGAGCATCACGGGCCCGGCGTCCGGCGGCACGTGCCCCGCCGACGGTTCTGCACCGCGCGTGCACCACGGCGCGTCGACCGGTTCGAGCGTCGACTACTACCCGGTGCTCGCGCAGTACTACGTGAAGTACATCCAGGCCTACAAGGCCCAGGGCATCCCGGTGTATGCGGTCACGCTGCAGAACGAGCCCAACATCACGATGCCCTATCCGGCCACGTGCTTCAGCCCCACGCAGCTCGCCGAGTTCGCCGTCGTGCTGAAGAGCGCCTTCACGACCGCGGGCATCGCCACCAAGATCTGGGGACTCGACGACAACGAGCAGAACTCGTTCCCCTACGCCGACGCCCTGCTCGGCAACGCCGCAGCCAACGCGGCCGTCGACGGGCTCGGCTGGCACAACTACGCCGGCACGCAGGTGTGGCAGCCCAGCGCGGTCGAGGCCCTGCACCCGGGCAAGACGGCCCACATCACCGAGATCACGAACGGCGCCGACCGGCTGGTCGAGTACTTCCGCAACAACGTGTCGAGCTACTCCTACTGGATCACGCAGTACCAGTTCATGCCCGGTCCGGGACCCGGATATTGGCAGGGCACGTCGAACACCAACCCCGACTTCTACACGCCATCCGTCGTGTCGTTCGCGGGCAGCAGCACCACCAACCAGGGCGACACGAGCAACTATCAGTTGAACGGCTGGTACTACTCGTTCGGCCAGTTCTCGCGCTACGTGCAGCCCGGCGCCGTGCGCATCGACAGCACCGACCGCGTGAACGGCAACCTCACGAACGTGGCGTTCAAGAACCCCGACGGCACCATCGTCACGGTGGTCGTGAACCGCATCCCCACGTCGACCAACAGCGCCGTTCAGAACACGCCCGCCGCCGCCATCCGCGTGGCCACGCCCGACGGGCAGTTCACCGACACCATTCCGGGCGACACCGTCGCGACCTACATCTACACGCCCACCACGGGCGACACGGTGTCGACGTCGGGGGCCGTCGCCTCGGCTTCGGCGACGAGCGGGGCCTTCACCGCCACGCAGGCGATCGATGGCTCGAGCACGACCGCCTGGACCTCGGGCACGAAACAGGCTGCGGGGCAGACCTTCACGGTGGACCTCGGCCAGGCCAAGACGTTCGACCAGATCACGCTCAACGGCGGATCGCTCGGCGGCGACGCGCCCGCGGGCTACCAGGTGCAGACCTCGGCGAACGGCAGCACGTGGAGCGCGGCCGCGGCATCGGGCGCCGGCACCTCGTCGTTGACCAACATCACGGTGCCCACGACATCTGCCCGCTATCTGCGCATCACGCAGACCGGCAGCGCGGCCCGCTGGTGGAGCATCGCCAATCTGTCGCTCTACAACAGCGCGCAGGGGCTGCTGCCGCTCGCCGGCGCGAGCGTGTCGGGTGCGCCCACTTCAGGCACTGATGTCGCGACGCGCGCTATCGACGGCATCGAATCGACGCGCTGGTCGAGCGGTGCCGCGCAGGCGGCCGGGCAGACCTTCACGCTCGACCTCGGGCAGGCGCGCAGTGTGAACGCGCTCGAGCTCGACAACGCGCGCAGCCCCGGCGACCAGCCGCGCGGTTACAGCGTCTCGACGTCGACGAACGGCACCACGTGGAGCTCGCCCGTGGCGGTGGGCAGCGGTGCGGCCGCACCTGCGACGGCCGCCGCCAACGGGGCCTCGCCGACCACCAAGATCGCGTTCACCACCACGAACGCGCGCTATGTGCGCATCACCCAGACGGGCGCGGCGGCCGGCAACTACTGGAGCATCGCCGAACTGCGCGCCTACAACCTGGCGCCGATCGTGCTTCCTCGCACGGGATGGTCGGCATCGGCCTCCTCCACCGAGGCGGGCACATCGACCGCGAACATCCTCGACGGCAACACCGCCACGCGCTGGAGCACGGGCGCCGCCCAGGCATCCGGTCAGTATCTGCAGGTCGACCTCGGCCGCATCACGCAGACCACGGGCATCGACCTCGACGCGGCCGCCTCCACGGGCGACTTCCCGCGCGGCTACACCGTCAGCGCATCGATGGATGGCAGCACCTGGACGCCCGTCGCCCAGGCCACGGGGGTTGCGGCCGATGTGCGGGCCCAGTGGCTCAGCACCGACGCCCGCTACCTGCGCATCACCCTGACGGCCCCCTTCGCGAGCGCCTACTGGTCGGTCGGCGAGCTCACCGTGTGGGGGACGCCCTCGACCCAGCCGTTCGGCGTGCCGCTCCCCCGCACCGGATGGAGCACCACCGCGTTGGCCACCGCGACCGGGTCGGCCACGACCAACGCCACCGACGGGTTGCTCGACACCCGCTGGAGTGACGGCGCGGCGCAGAACGGCACCGAATGGTTCCAGCTCGACCTGGGCAGCGCGCAGGCGTTCACCAAGGTGCAGCTCATCGCCGCGGGAAACCTCGACAACAACAACGGCGACTACCCGCGCGGCTATGAGGTCTACACCTCGAACGGCTCGGGCTGGACGCTCGTGGCGGCGGGCAGCGGAACCGGCAACGTGCTCGACATCACGCTGCCTGCCCAGAACGCGCGCTACATCAATGTGCACCAGACCGGAACCGACGGCGGGCACTGGTGGTCCATCGCCGAGATTCAGGTGCTGCGATGAGCGCGGCCCCGAACGCGACCACTACTGTGACAACATCCTCGAGAAAGAAGCCAATGACGCTCACCTCTTTTCACCCCGGCCAGGTCTGGAACGACACCAACGGCAACCGCATCCAGGCCCACGGCGGCTCGATCATCACGGTCGACGGCGTGTACTACTGGTACGGCGAGAACAAGGAGTTCACCGTTCCCGGGTCGAGTATCTGGCACTGGGGCGTGCGCTGCTACTCGTCGACCGACCTCTACAACTGGGAGGACCGCGGCCTGATCGTGCCGCCCGTCGAGGACGACCCCGAGCATCCGCTGCACCCCGGCCAGGCCGTCGACCGGCCGCACATCATCTACAACGAGCAGACCGGCAAGTTCGTCTGCTGGATCAAGGTGATGAGCAAGGGGTCGTTGCAGCGGTCGACGGTGCTCGTGGCCGACGACATCCTCGGGCCGTATGAGATCGTGCAGACCTGGTTGCGGCCGCTGAGCATGAGCGCGGGCGACTTCGATCTGGTCGTCGACCCGCACGACGGCAAGGGGTACTACGTGTTCGAGCGCGTGCACTCCGAGCTGATCGTGGCCGACCTGACCGACGACTACACCAACGTCACGGGCTACTACTCGACGCACTTTCCGCAGCCGCAGCCGCCGTTCGTGCGCGAGGCGCCCGCGCACTTCTACCGCGAGCGCAATCACTACCTGTTGACCTCGGGCACCACGGGATACTACCCCAACCCGTCCGAGTCGGCCATCTCGCCGACCATCCACGGGCCCTATACGGTGCTGGGCGATCTGCACCCGACGGATGCCTCGCGCACGTCGTTCCACACCCAGATCTCGTCGGTCTTCGAGCATCCGCTCAAGAAGGATCTGTACATCGCGCTCGGCGACCGCTGGCTGCCCACCTATCTCGACGACGGCGACCGCGCCCACCGGGCCTTCGAGGAGCACTTCGCTCCGGGCCGCGACGGCGACGTGCGCATGGAGGAGTTCGCCGAGGTGAACACGTCGCAGGCCGACTATGTGTGGCTGCCGCTGCGCTTCGAGGGCGACCGGCCCGTCATCGACTGGCACGACGAGTGGTCGCTCGACGACTTCGAGGATCGCTGACGCGTGCGCGCAGAGAGATAGAGGAAGGGGCGAGCTGTCGCGCTCGTCCCCTTCCTCTTTTATGCGCCCGGGGTTACTTCCTCGAGGCCGGGGTGCCGCGTCGGCGCTTCGCGAGGGCGAGCGCGCCGAAACCCGCGACGATCAGGCCCGCCGCGGCCCAGCCGATGGCGATACCGGTCTCGGCACCGGTCGCCGCGAGACCGCGGTTGTTCGTGCCGCTCGTGCCCGCCGGACTGTTGCCGTCGGGCGTGAGGGCGCCGGGCATGAGGCCGGAACCCGGGGTGCCCGGGTTTGCGGGCGTGCCGGGCGTCGACGGGCCGGGGGTCGGCGACGGGTCGGGCACCGGGGCGACCTCGATGGCCGCCGAAGTGATCGCGCCCACGCGCACGTCGGCGCCGAGGCCGGCCGCGTCGCTCACGTGCACGCCGATCACGGTGGCCTCGTCAGCCGTGAGGATCTGCTCGTTCAAGACCACGCGCACGTTCGAACCCGCGAGGGCGACAACCGTGTTGGGAGCGATGGGTCCGGCGGCGATCGTCGTGTCGCCAATCGTTCCTCCGAGCGACGAGACCTCGATCGACGAGGAGGTCGTGACGACCGTCAGGCCCGCCAGGTCGACCGCGATGGTCGTGCCCGGGTAGAGCGAGATCGGTCCCGTCGTCACCTCGGAGCGAGACGCGTCGACACGCGCGCTCGGGGCCACGACGCTCACCTGACCGGCGGCGCCGTCCCCGACCACGAGAGCGGCGGCGGCGTCGGCGTCGGCAGCAGCAGCAGCAGCGTTACCGGCATCCGCGGCAGCAGCGACGGCAGCCGGTGCCTGAGCATCGGCTTCGACACCGGCAAGTTCGGCGCGCTCGACCGACACAGGGGCAGCGGATGCGAGCGGCGCCGCGTCGATGACGCTCGGGCCCGTCGCCTGCACGCCATACGCATGGCGCGCGGGCAGCTCGGTTCCCCCGTGTCCGGGCGGAGGCGTGGGTTCCGGCGTCGGGTCGGGCGTGGGCTCGGTCGACGCGGGCGTGACCGTGACGATGCCGAGGCGGACATCCGGGTAGGCGCCCGTCAGATCCTCGTAGTGCAGGGCCGTGATCGTGGTGCTGCCGTCGGCGTTCTGCACACGCTCGTTGAGGTGCACGCGCACACGCTCGGTGCCGGCCGCATCGACACCCGTATAGAGGTCGGTCGCCGTGTTGATCCAGACGCCGTTCACGAAGACGGCGCTCGACACGTTGTCGAAGGTGACGGTGGAGGAACCATCCGGGGCCACGGCCAGGTTGAGGCCGTAGACGCGCAGGGCGCTCCACACGTATTCGCCGATCGCCGAGGTGTCGGGGACCTGCGTGAACTCGTCGAGCGAAACCGCGGCACCCGTCTTGTCGGCCGTGACCGTGACGTTCTTGGCCCGAGCCGGGAACGACTGGGACGCGGCGACGAGTGCCGACGTGACCGAGCCGCCCGCGGCATCCACGCGCGGTTGACCGTCGATGAGGGCCTCACCCGTCGGCGAGGTTACGAGAACGCCGACGGTGCTGGCGATGCCCACGCCGGTCGACGGCGGAACGACCACCGGGTCGGGCGCCGGAAGCACGACCGAGCCGAGGCGGACGTCGGGGTTGGCGTGCGTCAGGTCCTCGTAGTGCAGGGCCGTGATCGTGGTGGAACCGTCGGCGTTCTGCACACGTTCGTTGAGGTGCACGCGCACGCGTTCGGTGCCCGCCGCATCGACACCCGTGTAGAGGTCGGTGGCGGTGTTGATCCAGACGCCGTTGACGAAGACGGCGCTCGAGGGGTTGGCGAACGACACGGATGATGTGCCGTCGGCCTTCACGGTCAGCTCGAGGCCGTAGACGCGCAGGGCGTTCCAGCGGTACTCGCCGAGCTCGGAACGGTCGGGAACCTGCGTGAATTCGCCGATCGACGCGGTGGCCGAGCCATCCGTTCCGGTCGTGACCGTCACGTCGCGGGCCGTTGCCGGGAAGCCGTCGTCGGCCTGCAGCAGGTCAGCCTTCTCGGTCGCGCCGGCGCGAGTCACGCTCGGCTTGCCGTCGATGAGTTCGGTGCCGTCGGGAGCCGTGACGCGCACACCGCTCACCTGGGGCGAGGTCGCCACGGGGTCACTCGGGTTGCGGGGCGTCGGGGCGGGCGTGGGCGCCGGCGCGGGAGTCGGCCCCGGTGTCGGCTCCGGGGCCGGAGTGGCGGCGGGCGCGACCCCGCAGGTCACCTGTCCCGCACGAACCCGCCAGATCTCCGACGCACCCGAGTCACCCTCGACCCGCAGGGCCGTCGTGGTCTGTCGTCCGTCGGCCGCGACCGTCCGCTCGCCCACGATGATGCGCGTGGGTCCATAGATCGAATCGGGCAGCGCGTAGCTGAAGCCCGGGGTTGCCAGGGCGGATGCCGTGATGTCGACGCCGTCGACGGTCAGTTTCGAGAAGTCGACCGCCGAGCCACCGCTCGTGTCGCACGTGGCCGACAGCCCTGTGAAGACGACGGGCACGCGGTTGCGCAGCGTGAACTCACCCGAGGCGATCGTGGCGGAGGCTCCGTCGGCGCGCGCCTCGGCCACGAGGCCGCTCGTGCGCGTGGTGTTGATCTTCAACACGTCACCCGTGCTGTCGGCGGTCTGCCGCACGCTCGCGCCCGACGACCAGGTCGCGAGGGGTTTCTTGGCTTGAAGCGTGCCGCCGTCGATGTCGAAGATCTCGACACCGGATGCCTGGGTCAGGGGTGCGGTGTCGGCGGTCGCCGAGAGGGCGCCCCCGATAACGGCGCCACCGGCGAGGAACACCGCGAGCGCGCCCGCGACGATTCCGCGGGCGCTCGGTCGCAACGATCGTACGCTCGAGCCGGATCCGGATCCGAGGCCGGAGCCGGATTGGGGACGGGTGTTCGGTTGTGCTTCCGAGGAGGGGGTCAGGGTCGTCATTTGAGCTGTCCAAAGTTCTCGATGAAGGAGGAGCCGGTCGGCACGCCGAGGCCCGTCACGTTGTCCCAGCCGCGTGCCGATTGCAGCGACTGCGGTTTGGCGTCCCAGACGAAGATCGTCTCGGGGTAGAGCGCATCCTTCTCGGTGCCGTTCGGCGACCACGTGGCGGCCGAGGCCGGGGTCACGTCGCGCAGGGCATCCGTGCCGGCGAGCGCATAGAGGAAGGGGGTGGCCAGGCCGACTTCGACGCCGGTCTTCGCCTTGGCGAGCGCCACCATCGACGCGACCATGGGTGTCGCGAGGCTCGTGCCGCCGTGGCTCACGTATTGAGTGCTCCCGGCGTGGGGTCCATAGACCGTGAACCCGGTGTTGGGGTCGGCAAGCGAGGCGACATCCGGAAGCAGACGCCCGGTGCCCGTATGCCCGGGCAGGTCCAGCTGCCAGCTCGGCCGGTCGTAGACGACGGATTCGCCGCCGCCCGACCCGAAGACGAAACCGGGCGGGATGATGGCGCCGTTGCGCGCGAAACGCGTCTGCGTCTCCCAGCCGGCCTCGACCGCGAGCGAGCCGTCCTGGTTCAGGCCCGTGCTCGTGCCGCCGACGGCCGTGATGTAGGGGCTCGATGCGGGCGACGTGACCTCGGCCCCACCCGCGTGGTCGCCGAAGTTGCTGTAATCGCCGTCGTTTCCGGCCGACGAGAAGACCGAGATGTTGCGGGCGGCGGCCTCGACGAGAACGCGGTTCAGCAACGTGCGGTCGTCGGCCGTGTCGAGCTCTTCGAGGGCTCCGAACGAGAGGGAGATGACATCCGGGTCGCCGTTTTCGACGGCGTCGAGGATGCGGGTGAACATCGACGTGGTGGTGCAATCATCCGACCCCCAGTAGATCACCCGGGCGTCGGGTGCCATGGCGTGAACGGCCTGCACGTCGAGGTGTTGCTCCTCGGTCCACGAGGACGGGCCGCCGCAGCGCGTGGGGTCGGGGTTGGATGGCGAGTGGCTCACGTATTGGCCGGGCGCGAAGGGCTGCTCCCCCTGTGCCGTGAAGTACGTGTTGGTGTTCGCCTCGACGTCGAGGTCGTCGTAGGCGGCGACGATGGCGATGGTCGCGCCGGCGCCCGTGACATCGGCAGGAACCTGCTGCACGGCGCGCAGCTGGGCGGGCGTGTAGCCGCAGAGCGAGTTCGAGCGCTTCTCGATGTCGAGGCCTGTCGGCCACTGGTCGCTCAGCTTCTCGCCCCAGTAGGTGGCGCAGTCGGGGCTGACGACGGGTGCGCCGGCGCGGGGTGCGGCCGGTGCTGCGAATGCGGCGGACGGCGCCTGCGCGAGCGAGCGCTCAGCGTCGGAACGCGGCGACGACAGCGTAGGGCGGAAGGTATCCGCCTGAACGAGCCCGGAGACGCCGACGACGGCGGGCAACTCGGTGGGCACCGAGAGTGCGCTGCGCGGTGCGATGGCGTCGGTGCCGCCCACCTCATAGGACTGGAACGAGGTCGCGAAGGCCGCGCTGACGGCATCCACGGTGCCGGTGGCAGGGAGAATGCCGGCCGAGGCGCGGTAGTCGCCCGCCTGCAGTCCGTTTCGCGTGAGCCAGGCGGCGACCTCCGGCACATCGTCGGCGCGCTTCTCGTCGATGATGACGCTGAATCGGATGTCGAGCTCGCGATCGGCGGCCGCCACGGGCGTTCCGGTCCGATCGTCCGACCAGCTGGGCACGGAACCGGGCAGGGCCACCCGGTTCGGGTCTATCGGGGTGCTGTGGGTGGCGATGACGCCCGTGGAGACCAGAACGGCTCCGAGGGCGAAGATCCCCAAGGGAACGCGTGAGCGCATGAAGTTCCTTGCTAGATGAGGGGCGGGTAAGGGCAGCGGGCGCGTCGGTGCCGCTCGGCTGCGATCGAACTCTATCTGATAATGAGAACGCTTATCGTTAAGTGTCGGAGGGGGAGCACTCCCCATCGCCCCGGCGCCGCGCATGCCGATAGGGTCGGGCACGGACCTGGTCGATCGTCGAAAGCCGGCGGGAGGACCAGGAGGGGGCAATATGCGCACGGCAAGCGGGGCACATGGTTCGAGCGATCCGGGGGTGCGGATGCGTGCGAGGGGCAGCGCTTTGGCGGCACTCGCGCTGGCCGGGGCGATCGCGCTGAGCGCCTGCACGACGCCCGAGCCTGAATCGACTCCAGACCCGGTAGAGACCTCCAGCTCCGCGCTGCGAGAGCAACTCCTGAAGGTGGACGGCCTCTCCGACCCGAGCCAGTCTCTCGGCTACCCCGACTACACGCTGGAATTTGCCATCGACGACCCCGACCGCGCCGAGGAGGCGACCCTCGAGGCGCTCGACCTGTTCTACGCGTCGGGTGTTCCCGAGGCCGTCACGCAAGACGTCGCCGACACCTACGACGCCCCGGCCCGCTTCCAGCTCAGCATCATCGAGGCCGGTTCGAAGGGCGGGGGGCCACACCTCGACCTGCCGATGCCCCTGGACGCCGACAAACACGCCCTTGCCGACGCCGTCGCCACCTGGAGCCGGATGGGCCAGATCGAGGGCGTCGAACTGCAGACGAGTAGCTTCGATGCCGGCGCTTTCTCGATGACCTACGCGGTCGACTTCGAGGGCCTCCTCGCCGGGGTGCGGCCGACGTCGGTCACACCGCAACTGCGCCAGATCCTCGCCGACAGCGGCTACGACCCCGCGGCATCCACGATCAGAGGGATCATCACCGCGCCCGAGGCGGTCAACACGGTCGGCGGCAAGGAAAAGTATGTGCAGGGCACCCGCTTCGCCCGCATCTTCCTCACCCTCAAGCCCGCGGCCGGCCCGAACTACGGCTCGGTGCTCTATTTCATCCCCGACGACACCATCGTCGACATCTACGTGCTGCCCCAGCTGGCACCCGACGGCACGCTCCTCCCCCTCGACCTGACCGCCGAAACGGCCCGCGCCGCCGGCCAGACGATCCAGACCGACAACCTCAACGACGCCTGGAAGCTGAGGGACATCATCGTGTTCACCCAAGACGGCATGCAGACCTTCCCCGCCGGCGCCTAGCCGGGTGGCCTGCGGGCAGCCGAGCCAATTGACGACACCCCGGCGGGTTCCTCCGCGAAGGTGAGCGGCCACACCTCTTCGGCAGGGCTCGCGGGGGCACCCGACGCGGCTTCTATGACGAGCTGGCCGAGGCGCGTGCCGAGCGCGTGCAGGTCGAGGTGGAATGTCGAGAGGTGTGGCTGCAGCATCGAACAGACGGGGTTGTCACGAAAACCGATGACCGCGAGCTCTGAGCCGATGGCCACGCGAGCCCGCTCGAGCTCCGGATAGAGGCCGAGCGCCAGCGTCTCTTGCAGCAGCATCAACCCGTCGGGCCGCTCACCCTGCATCGCCAGCAACCGCGAGGCCAGCTCATTGCCGCCAGCCGCCGAGTCTCGCACGCGGATAACGGTCGATTCGGCCAGCCCGGCGGCGCGCACGGCGTCGTGCCATGCCTCGATGAAAATATTGGTGCCCGTGATGTCGCGGTCGTCGCTGGCCAGCGCGAGATGCCGCCGCCCCTCCCCCGCGAGTCGCTCGACCGCCTGGCGCGCGACACCCGCGAAGTCGAGGTCGATCGCCGGGTGGTCGCGGCGCTCGGTGCGCCCCAACGTCACGAAGGGCACGGCCGCGTTCTGCAGATAGTCGACGCGCGCATCGATCCAGCTCGTGTTCGTCAGCACGTAGGCGTCGGCGATCGAGCGCTCGACCATGCCGCGCACCTGTCGCAGACCGTCGCCATCCGACCGCGTGGGCACCATGACGACATCCAGGCCGCTATCGTTCAGGATGTCTTGCAGCCCGCCCACGAGCGAGAAGTAGAAGGTCTCACCGAGCGAGGTTCGAGCCGTATCGACGGGCACGAACAGGGCGACCGAACCCGTGGACCCGCGCCGCAGCGCACGGCCCGCCTGGTTGGGCCGATAGCCCAGACGGGATGCGGCCTCGCGCACGCGCGCAACGGTCTGCGGGCTGGCCTCTGGATGCCCGCTCATGGCCCGCGAGACGGTCGAGATCGAGAGCCCGAGCGCCTCGGCGACATCGCGTATGCCGACCTGCGCCATGTGGACTCCTTTCGAGGTCATCCAAGAATGCCATACGCGGGGCTCGACTTAACGGAAACGTTTCCGGTAACGTGTCGGCAAGCAACGTCCAAAGGAGGACACGTGGCCATTACGACCCCCACCCAAGAAAAAGCGGTCATCCGCAAACTCGCCTGGCGCGTCATGCCGCTGCTCGTGGCCGGTTATTTCATCGCCATCATCGACCGCGCCAACATCGGCGTCGCGGCCCTCACGATGAACGCCGACCTCGGCATCACACCCGCCATCTTCGGCCTGGCCGCCGGTGTCTTCTTCATCCCCTACGTGCTGCTCGAAATCCCCTCCAACCTGGCACTTGCCCGATTCAGCGCGCGCGTCTGGCTCGCCCGCATCATGGTCACGTGGGGCATCTTCTCGGCGCTGCACGCCATCGTCTGGGATGGCACGAGCTTCCTCGTCATGCGCGCGTTCCTCGGTGCCGCCGAGGCGGGTTTCTTCCCGGGCGTCATCTTCCTGCTCACGCAGTGGTTCCCGCGCGAATACCGCGGGCGCATGATGGCCATCTTCACCATGGGCATCCCCATCGCCCTCGTTATCGGCACGCCCCTCTCGGGCCTGCTGCTGCACATGGACGGCATCCTGGGCCTGCACGGCTGGCAGTGGCTGTTCATCATCGAGGGCCTGCCCGCCGTCGTCATCGCCTTCATGCTCTTCTTCATGCTGCCCAAGAGCCTCGAAACGGCGAAGTTCCTCAACGACTCCGAGCGCAGCTGGCTCACCACCACCCTCGAGCGTGAGCGCGCCGAAGCCCCCGGCGAGAAGAAGCACCAGAGCATTCTTCGGATGCTGCTGAACCCCCGCATCCTCGTCTTCGCCCTGGCCTACTACGGCCTGACCAACCTCAACGGCGCCATCAGCACGTTCCTGCCCCAGATTCTCGGACCGCTCGGCCTCGACAACACGGGCACCACGTTCGTCGCCGCCGTGCCCTACGCCTTCGGTCTGCTCGGCATGATCCTGCTCGGCCGTTACGCCGACCGGGCCAAGCGTCGATCGGATGCCGTCTACCTCGCGCTCGGCATCGCGGTCGTCGGGCTCGTGGGTGCCGCCTTGGCCCCCACCCCGATCATCCAGTTCGTGGCCCTGTGCATCGCCGCGATCGGCGTCTTCGGCGTGCTGCCCGCCTACTGGGGCGTGCCGACGGCACTGCTCGGTGGCGCCGCCGCGGCCGGGAGCATCGCGTTCATCAACGCCTTCGGCAACATCTCGAGCGTCGTCAACCCGGCCGTCATCGGCGCCATCAAGGAGTCGACCGGAACGTTCCAGGGCGGCCTGCTGTGGCTGGCGCTCATGGGCGTGCTCGCGGCCGTCGCCCTCACGTTCGCCATCCGCCTCGCGGCGAAGCAGGCCGGCGGCATCGCCCAGGCCAGCGGAACCGCGTTCCGCCCCTCGAAGGAGCTCCGATGACCGACCACGCCGTGACGCCCGACGAGGCGCGCATCGACACTGACACCGACACCGCGATCGCATCCGTCCGCATCCTGAGCCTCGCCGGAACGCTGCCGACCGAGGGCGACCTCTGGGAGGACTGGCTCGTGCGCCCGGCGCACATCTACCCCGAGATCCGCGACGCGCACTACGCGGAGGGCGGCGAACAGGGCCCCGACGGGTTCGCCGTGCAGACCTACTTCGTCGAGATCACGACGCGCTCGGGCTTGGTCGGCCGCGGCGGCCCCATCACGGCGGGCATCGCGCAGATCATCGCCTCCGACCTGCGCCCGCTCCTCGTCGGCGCCGACGGCATCGCGGGCGAGAAGCTGTGGGATGTCATGCACCGCACGCAGGTGCACGGCCGCCAGGGCCAGACGATGCTCGCCATCTCGGCCGTCGACGCCGCCCTGTGGGACCTGCGCGGAAAGTGGATGGATCAGCCCGTCTACCGTCTGCTGGGCGGGCCCACCCGGCCATCCATCCCGGCCTATGCCTCGATGCTGGGCTTCTCGGTGAGTGACCCCGACCTGGTCGCCGCCCGCGCCACCGCCTATCGCGACGCCGGTTACGTGGCCCAGAAGTGGTTCTTCGCCAACGGCCCGTCGAGCGGTTACGAGGGGATGCGCGCCAACGTGCAACTCGTGCGCACGCTGCGCGAAGCCGTCGGGCCCGACTACGACCTCATGTTCGACTGCTGGCAGTCCTTCGACCCGACCTACACGGCCGAGCTGGCACGCCGCATCGCGCCCTACCAACCGCGGTGGCTCGAAGAACCGCTCATGCCCGACCGCATCGACGGATATGCGCGGCTGCGCGATCGGCTCGACATCCCCATCGCCGGCGGTGAGCACGAGTACACGCGGTGGGGCTTCCAACGATTCCTGGATGCCGGAGCGGTCGACGTTCTGCAGCCCGACATCTACTGGTGCGGAGGCCTGAGCGAGACGCTCAAGATCGCCGCGGCCGCGAGCGCGCACGATGTCATGGTCATCCCGCACGGGCATTCGGCCGCAGCCACGTTGCACTTCTCGCTGGCGCAGTCGCCGTCATCCACGCCCATGCAGGAAGACCTGATCAAGTGGAACGCCGTGCACCAGCTGTTCCTGCGCAACCCCGTCACACCCGTGCGCGGGCTGCTGACGCCGAACGACGAACCCGGCATCGGCATGGAACTCGACCTGTCGCGCGCGACCGCACAGGCCTACGTCATGGAGTGACGCTCGCCGGCGGCCCGCGGCGCCGTCAGGGTGGCGAGGAACCGGTAGGCGTTCGCCTTGTAGTTGGCCGTGCTGAGCATGAACGGCGACCCGTGTTGGTTGTAGCTCAGCTCCTCGCCGACGAGGACGGGCTCCTCGGCCGCGATGCCGAGGAGCTCGCCGACGCTGCCCGCGAGCGCCGCCGAGATGACGAAGTCGCTGCGCGAGGGTGCCGTGCCGTGTGCCTCGAGGGCCGCATACAGCGAACGGTCGGTGAAGTCCTCGTCCTCGATTCCGGGCGCCTGCCAGAGCGCGATGACGGAGCGCTCGACGCAGATCGGTTCGCCCTCGAGTGAGCGGATGCGCTCGAGCTCCAGCACGAGATCGGTGCGCTTGGGCTGCAGGCGTTGACGCTCCTCGTGGCTGGCCAGACGCGTCACCGAGCGCGTGACGCGCGTCTGCACCGACAGTCCGCGCCGCCGGGCCATCTCGGTGAAGCTGAGCAGCTGCCGGGGCGGCGGGCCGTAGGGCACTGCGCTGATGAACCATCCCGATTGCGGCGCCGACGTGACATGACCCTCGGCGGCCAGGTGGGTCAGCGCCTTGCGCAGCGTCGAGCGGCTCACGTCGAACCGTTCGCACAGCACGCGCTCGGGCGGCAGGCGGCCCGCCGACCCCAGGTCTTCGGTCTGGATAAAGAGCAGCAGACGCTCGGCCACCGCCTCCGCGAGGCGTGAGGGATTCGAGCCGTTCGCTGCGGCATTCGTTGTGCCGCTGGGCGCGGCATTCGACACGCTGATCGTCGCGGTGTTCGGCAGGCCTTCATCGGCGGGATGCATAGGGCCACCCTACAGACCAGTGCAGTCCAATTGGCCTATTTTTCGTGCGCTCTCTGCGGCAAGGCCCGAGAAGTGCATAAACTCCGAGCTAGTTCGAGACCAAAACAGACCAACGCTGGAAAGGACCATCAATGGCGAAACGGTTGATCTGCCTCGCGGGCCATGCGGATATCGCGGCGGGAGTCGCCAGCGCGGCGACCCTCATCATGGGTGATTCCGATGAGTTGCGCGCCGCCCCCTCCTACACGGGAGATGTCGACGAGCTGCGGCGCTTCGTCGACGGCCTGCTCGACGAGATCGGCGACGACGGCTCACTCATCCTCGTGACTGACTTGGCCGGCGGCAGCCCGAGCAACACGCTGCTCGCCTACCGCGACGACCCCCGCGTGCTCCAGTTCGCGGGCATGACCCTCTCGCTCGTGATCGAGCTGCTGGCCGACGACCCCCTCGCCGGTGGCGGCACCTTCGATAGCGCGTTCACCGAGCGCATCCGCTCGACCGTCACACCCCTCCCCCGGCCGATCGAGTCGCCCTCCGGCTCCGGTCAGTCCCCCACCGAAGAGGAAGACTTCTGATGATCCAATTGCTGCGAGTCGATCACCGACTCATACACGGCCAGGTCGTGATGTCCTGGATGCGCAGCCTCGAGCCCACGGCGATCCTCGTGGCCAACGACAGCGTGCCCAACGACGAGCTGCGCAAGAGCACGCTCAAGATGGCCAAGCCCACCGACGTGAAACTGGTCATCAAGACCGTGGCCGACTCGATCGAGGCCATCAACTCGGGCAAGACCGACTCCTACAAGCTGTTCATCCTGACCGAGAGCGTCGAGGATGCCGTGCGCCTGGCCCGGGAGTGCCCCGCCATCCGCCACATCAACCTCGGCGGCACGAAGCGCCTGCCGGGCACGACACCGCTCACCAACACCGTCAATCTCACGGCCGACGAGGTCAGCGCACTGCGCGAACTCGCAGCCACGGGCGTCGAGGTCGAGGCGCGCGCCGTCGCCACCGATCGCAAGACGGTCGTGACCGCGGACAGCGTGGTGGGGTCATGATCACCGCACTCATCCTGTTCTGCGCGGCCCTGACCCTCGGGCTGATCGACCTCTTCTTCGGCCGCAACCTGGCCATCCGACCGCTCGTGACGGGCACGGTCGTGGGCTTCATCCTGGGCGACCCCGTGAAGGGCATGGCCATCGGCGCCACGCTCGAGCTCGCATTCATCGGCCTGTTCACGGTGGGCGGCGCCATGCCTCCCGAGATCTTGACGGGTGGCATGCTCGCCACGGCGCTGGCCATCACGGCGGATGCGGGGGCCGAAACGGCTCTCGTCCTCGCCTTCCCCATCGCGGCCCTGGGCCTCATCGTGAAGAATCTTCACTTCGTCTTCGTGGCGCCCGCGCTGTTGCATCGGGCCGACACGTTCGTGCAACGCGGCTCCATCCGCGGGGTCAGCGCCATGCACATCCTCTCCGGGTTCCTCTGGGTGTTCTGGTTGGCGCTCGTCGTGGGCATCTCCTACGCCGTGGGCAGCGATGCCATCGGGGCCGTCGTCGCCGCCATCCCCGAGCCCGTCACGGTGGGCCTGCAGGTGGCCACCGGCATCCTGCCCGCCCTCGGTTTCGCACTTCTCGGTCGGATGCTCATGGGCAAACGCGTCATGCCCTTCTTCTTCCTGGGCTTCCTGATCGTCACTTACAGCGGGTTCCCGATCGTCGGACTCGCGGCCGTCGCGGCCATGGTCGCCTGGATCCTCGTGGACATCGAACGCCGCCGCACCCCCGCGCAGAACCCCGCCCTCGCCCTGAACGGAGCAGCAGACGATGACTTCTGATCTCTCGACCACCGGTCCCGACAGCCCCGAATCGCCCGCCGGCGCGACGAACGCTCCCGGCGCGATCAGCACGGCCGTGCTCAACCGCATGTACGTGCGCGCCCTGAGTGTCGAAGCATCCTTCAACTACGAGCGCCAGCAGGGTCTGGGCTTCGCCTACTCGATGATCCCCGCGGTCAAGGCGCTCTACGCCAAGGAGGCCGAGCAGGCCGCGGCGCTCAAGAAGCACCTCGAGTTCTTCAACACCACGCCCTACGTGGCCACGGCCATCGTGGGCGTGTCGACGGCCGTCGAGGAGCAGCTGAGCCGCGACCGCACGCTCGACCCCGCGACCGCCAACAGCGTGAAGGCCGCCCTCATGGGCCCGCTCGCGGGCATCGGCGACTCCCTGTATTGGGGCACCATCCGCCTGCTCGTCACCGGCATCGGCGTCTCGCTCGCCATGGCCGGAAACATCCTCGGGCCGATCATCTTCTTCCTCGGGTTCAACATCCCCGTCCAGGCGCTCTCCTACCTCTACCTGCGCTCGGGCTACCGGTTCGGCACCAAACTGCTCGCCCGCATCTCGGGCAGCGATGCGATGGCGAGCCTGACCTATGGAGCGGGCATCGTCGGTCTCATGGTGATCGGCGGGCTCACGGCATCCCTCGTCTCGATTCACGTGCCCATCGAATTCGAGGTGGGCGAGGGCACGAGCTCGATCCAGACGGATGTCCTCGACGGAATCATGCCCGGCATCCTCGCCCTCGGCGCCTTCTGGCTCATCTACTGGCTGCTCGGCAAGGGCTGGAAGACCACGTGGCTGCTGCTCGCGATCTTCGGCGTCGGCCTGATCGGCGCGTTCACGGGCGTGCTGGGCGTCGCGTCCTGAGCCACCGCGCATCCGCTCTCTCTTCTCACCGCATCACAGCAAGGACTGACATGACGACAATGCTCGACTGCATCACCGAACAACCCGCGATCTGCGAAACCATCCTGCGCGACGAGGCCGACAGCTTCGGCGACCTCGACCGGCTGCTGGATGGCCGCACGGTCACACGTGTGCTCGTGCTCGCCACGGGCTCCTCGATGAACGCCGTGCGCGCCACCGAACGGCACTTCGCGGCCGTGGCCGGCGTCAGCACCGTGACCATCGAGCCCTACACGTTCTCGGAGTACGAGACCATCGACACCGCGTTCGACCTCGTCGTCGCCGTCTCGCAGCGCGGCACGAGCACGTCCACGATCGACGCCGTCGCGGCCGCCCGTGCCCGCATCGATGCACCCATCGTGGCCATCACGGGTGACGTGAACTCACCTCTCACCGAGCACGTCGACGCATCCGTCGACATCCGGTGCGGGGACGAGGCCGTGCGCTACTCGACCAAGGGCGTCACCTCGACCGTGCTCACGCTGCTGCTGCTGTCGGTGCGCCTGGCCGAGCGCCAGGGGCGCGTGGTCGAACCGCGCGACGGGCGCGAGGGGATGGCCGCGGCCGTCGCCCAGCTGCCCCGCATCATCGAGGATGCCGAACGCTACTACGCCGAGAATGCGGCCGAACTCGACGCGGTCAGCCGCATCTCGGTTCTCGGCTACGGCCCCAACATCGGCACGGCCGTGGAGGCGGAGACGAAGATCATCGAGACCGTGCGCGTGCCCGTGCAGGGCATGGAGCTCGAGGCCTACATGCACGGCCCGCTGTTCGAGCTCAAGCGCGACTACACGCTGTTCCTCACCGAGGTTCCCGGCGTGAGCTCGGCCGCGCGGTTGCGCCAGTTCGCGGAGTTCGCGTCGCGCTACTGCGACTTCGTGCACATCGTGACGCTCGGGGCCCCGACCGGGTGGCCGCGCGAACTGGCGCTCGACCTCGATGTGGCCGAGGTGTTGTCGCCGCTCGCGCTCATCCCCGTCTACCAGGTGTTCGCCTACCGCATGTCGGTGGCGAAGGGCATCGACCTCGTGGCGCCCGCGTTCCCCGACTTCCGGTCGGCGATGCGCACGAAGGTCGCCGGTTAGTTCGAGGCGCCCGCCGGCTGCCTGAGGGCGGCCGGCGGGCGTTTGGCGGCCCGTCAGTCGGCGTCGAACTCGGTGGCGTAGGTGCGGAACTCGCCGCGTTCCTGGTGCATGTTCCAGAGCAGGTCGGCGAGCGCCGCCGGGTTCTTCTGCGGGTGGTTCTCGTCGATCGATCCCGGGATGATGAGCTGCGCGACATGGATGTCGTCACCCGCGAGTTCGTCGTGCAGCATCGTCGCGAAGGCGCTCTGTCCCGCAAACGCGATCGAGGTGCCCGCGAGCCACCCGACCGGTTTCACGGCCGTGCCGCCGTTGACGAACAGGATGCTTCCGCCACCCAGGAAACGCATCCCCGGCACGACCTGGTGCACCGCGGCGACGGGCCCGAAGATCGAGAACTCGACGGGTCCGACGAGATCGGCGGGCGTGGTCTCGAGCACCGGGCGCATGAAGTCCTTCTGCGGCAGCGGGCTGTATTGCAGCACCTCGATGGGTCCGAGCTTCTCGGTCGCGGCCTCGAGGGCGGCCGCGATGCTGGCGGGCTCGCGCACGTTGGCGACGAAACCGGCGGCGCTGATGCCTTCTGCGGCCAGGTCGGATGCGAGGGCATCCACGTGTTCGCGGTTGCGCGAGATGAGGGCGACGGCGAAACCTTCGCGGGCGAAACGGCGGGCGACGGCGGCACCGAGGCCACGGCCGGCCCCGACGATAGCAAGAGTAGTCATGCCCTCATCCCAGCACCGATCACCGGATCTCGCAGGGGGCTTGCGGCGCCGCCCGGCTACCGTCGGTGGTCTGCCCTAGCCTGCTGGTATGCAGCCTTATCGCCTGACGGTCGACGACGACGCGCTCTCCGACCTGCGCACCCGGCTCGAGCGCACGGCGCTCCCGCAGCCGATCGGTGATGCGGCGGTGGAGAGCGGCTTGAGCCTCGAGCGCCTGGGCGGGTTGCTCGATCACTGGCGGGAAGAATTCGACTGGCGGCGGGTCGAGCGCGAGCTGGCGGCGGTGCCGCAGTTCACGGCGACGGTCGACGGTCAGGTCATCCACTTCGCCCATGTGCAGGCGCCGGCCGAGGCTCGCGGGCGCCGAGTGCCCGTCATCGTCTTTCACGGGTGGCCGTATTCGTTCATCGAGATGCTGCCGTTGGCACGCCTGCTGACCGCGGATGGTGACGCCGACGTCGTCTTCGATGTGGTCGTCGCCTCGCTGCCCGGCTATGGGCCGTCCCCCGCGCTCGTCGACCGCCCCTTCACCGGCCCCGTCGTCGCCGAGCTCATGCACTCGCTCATGGTCGACACGCTCGGCTACGACCGCTACGTCTGTTACGGCGAAGACGTCGGGTCGACCACGAGCGACTGGATGGCGGCGCTCCACCCCGAATCCGTGCTCGGCCTCTTCGCCACGCACGCCGCGTTCCCGGCGGAATCGCGCGCCCACAACCTCACGGCGGAGGAGGCCGGCTGGGTGGCCGACCACGATACCGCTTGGAAGCGCTCACTCGCCTACGCGGCCATGCAGTCGACGCGACCCGAGACGCTCGCCGTCGCGCTCAGCGACTCGCCCGCGGGTCTGGCGGCGTGGATCGTCGAGAAGCTGCTCGCCTGGTCGGGCGAGGGCGAGTGGTGGAATGACGACGAACTCCTGACCACGGTGTCCCTCTACTGGTTCACGCGCAGCATCGGCACGTCGTTCGCGCCCTACCGCGACCACCGGCTGCAAGCCGAGTTGCCCGAGATCACGGTGCCCGCCGGGGTGGCGGTGCAGCACGGGGAGCGCGGGCTGCCGCGCAGCTATGCGGCGCGCACCTATCGCGACATCCGCCGGTGGACGGACCTCGACCGCGGCGGTCACTTCACGGCCTGGCAGACACCGCAGCTCGTGGCGGCCGAGCTCACGGCCTTCGTCAGTGGGCTGCACTCGGACGAGCGCTGACACCCGACAGCTCGTCGGCTCGTCGGCTCGTCGGCTCGTCGGCTCGTCGGCTCGTCGGCTCGTCGGCTCGTCGGCTCGTCGGCTCGTCGGCTCGTCGGCCAGGATAGGGGCATGACGCCTACCGCCCTCGACGCCGAATTGGACCGCATCTTCGACGCGCGCAACCGCGACGACATGGGGCCCACGATCGCGGCGCTCCTGCCGATCTACGAAGCGCACCCGTCCGAGCCGCGCGTGCTCTACGAGGTCGGCGGCGCCTATGACACGGCGGGCGAGGAAGAAACCGCCGTCGGGTTCTATGAACGGGCGATGGCCGCAGGGCTGTCGGGAGACATCCGCCGCCGCTGTTATCTGCAATACGGCAGCACCCTGCGTAACCTCGGGCGGCTCGACGAGTCCCTCGACGTCTTCGCGCGAGCCCGCGAGGAGTTCCCCGACTCGGTCGCCCTCGGCGCCTTCGAGGCACTCACGCTCCACGCCGCCGGCCGCGCGAACACGGCCCTCGGCAGCCTGCTGACACTCCTCGCCGACCACGTGCACGCCGACGAGCTCGAACGCTACAAACCCGCCATGCGCGGCAACGCCGACTACCTCGCCTCCCTCGATGCCGGCGGCGCCTAGCTGCAACTGAGGCATCAGCGCGCGGCAATCATCATCGTGCCGCGACCGCGGCGACACGGCGACCGGCATCAAAACGCTCTGACGGCACCCCCATCGGCACCTCCCAGAAGTTATTGACAGATGGTCAGACCTTCAGTTACTTTGTTGCGAGACGTCATTGGTCTGACCATCTAGCCGAGACCGCGTCCCACTACGAAGGAGTAGCCCATGAACCTGTTCAGCTTGATGCAGAAGCGCACGGCCGAAGCCGGCCCCATCCGAGTCGGCGTCATCGGCGCCGGCAAGTTCTCGTCGATGTTCCTCACCCAGGCCGTCGGGAGCGACAACATCCACGTCGTCGGAGTCGCCGACATCGATCCGATCAAAGCGAAAGCGGCACTCGCTCGCACGGGCTGGCCGCAGGAGCGTTACGCCGCGGCATCCATCGATGAAGCGCTGCGCACGGGTGGCACCGCCGTCATCGACAACTCCGACGCGCTGCTGAAATCAGACGCCATCGAGGTCATCCTCGAGATCACCGGAAACCCGCTCGTCGGCACCTATCACGCCGTCACGGCCATCGACCACGGCAAGCACGTGATCATGGTCAACGTCGAGGCCGACTGCATGGTCGGGCCCATCCTGCAGCGCCGCGCCCAGGCAGCCGGCGTCATCTACGCCATGGCCTACGGCGACCAGCCGGCGCTCATCTGCGAGCTCGTCGACTGGTGCCGCACCGTCGGTTTCGACGTCGTCGCGGCCGGCAAGGGAACCAAGTACCTGCCCGAGTACAACTACTCGACGCCCGACACCGTCTGGGACTACTACGGTTTCAGCGCCGAGCAGCTCGAGAGCGGCGACTACAACCCGAAGATGTTCAACTCGTTCCTCGACGGCACGAAGTCGGCGATCGAGATGGCGGCCGTCGCCAACGGAACCGGGCTCATCCCTCAGGACGAAGGCCTGCTCTTCCCGGCCGCGAGCAAGGATGACCTGCCCACCGTGTTCCGCGAGAACACCCACCGGGGCGGAAGCCTGACGCGTCGCGGAACCGTCGAGATCGCGTCGAGCATGTATCGCGACGGCACCGAGGTTCCCGACAACCTGCGCTGGGGCGTCTACGTCACGTTCGAGGCGACGACCGACTACGCGGTGCAGTGCTTCCAGGAATACGGCGTGCACACCGACGAGACCGGGCGCTACGGCTCGCTCTACCGGCCGTACCACATGATCGGTCTCGAGCTGAATGTGTCGATCGCCGCGGCCGTGCTGCGGGGCGAGGCGACGGGCGCCCCCACCGGGTTCCGCGGCGACGTGGTCACCACCGCCAAGCGCGCACTGAAGGCCGGGGAAACGCTCGACGGCGAGGGCGGCTACACGGTGTTCGGCAAGCTCGCGCCCGCCCACATCTCCCTGGGTCGGAACGCACTCCCCCTGGGCCTCGCCCACGGCGCCAAGCTCATCCGCGACGTGCCGAAGGACCAGACGGTCTCGTGGGACGACGTGCAGCTCGACGAGTCGCAGTTCGCGGTGCAGATCCGTCGCCAACTCGAGAACGAGTTCCGCGCCGAGCACACCGCCGCGTTGGTCTAACCATTCACCGCGAGAACTACGATGGACATCATCACCGCGGGATCAGCCGCGCTGGGGGGACCTGAGGAGTTCGACAATGGCATCGACCGAGCAGTGGGAGCCGGTGCAGCGACTCCGCACCTACGAACAGGTGATGGCCCAGATCGAGCAGCGCATTCTCGACGGACGGCTCAAAGCGGGAGACCATCTCCCCAGCGAGCGGGACTTCGCCGCCCTGCTCGGGGTGTCCCGCCCGTCGCTGCGAGAGTCGCTGCGGGTTCTCGAGGCCCTCGGCGTGGTCGAGATCCGTCGCGGCGGCGGCCCGGATGGTGGCGCAGC
>Ga0308164_10000934_pt1 | contig 38566 bp, 39 predicted proteins | sample PhyTR2_FD_201031 | JGI IMG/M metagenome (GOLD analysis project Ga0308164, IMG submission 201031) | Phyllosphere microbial communities from UC Gill Tract Community Farm, Albany, California, United States - DLSLT.R2 | ecosystem: Host-associated > Plants > Phyllosphere > Unclassified | place: USA... | reverse complement strand
TCCGGACAGGAGAAAAAAGGACTTCAACTGGCAGAGATTCTTAAAAAAGGAATTTTTGAAGAGTATGATTATTATTTAAGTCTTGCTCCGGCAGATCAGAACTTTGCAAGAAGACAAATGAGAACAAAGCCAATGGAATATTCTCTGGTGGTTTCTGCAGTGACTGATGCTTACAAAAAGTTGGGGCAGGATGATAAAGCCTACGCATATCTTGTAAAATCTATAGAACCGATCGACAAAAAGTTCAATGCTTTTATCAAAGAACTTCAGCAGATGGGCAAAGAGAAAGCCATACAAAAATCTGAAGATGTTCAGAAGATCACTCCTTTCTACCAGTATTTATTTGATGTGATGGAGCCTTTTGATTCCACTTATTCCAAGGAAAAAGAAAATCAGATCACCACAGCAATAATTAAGGTGACACAATAAAATCAGTAAACAAAAACGGAACTTCGGTTCCGTTTTTTTGTTATTGGCATTCATGAATTTTAAGATTATATTTGTGATACTAAAAATACATGATGATCGAGACTAAAAATAATAGGCTTCCCATTTACGCTGTAATCTGTACAGTAGTTTTTAAACTCCTCTTTCTACTGACCCATTATATTCAGGAAGATGCCTTCATTACCTGGAGAGTTGCTCAGAACCTGTTGGATTACGGGGTGATAGGCTTTAATGGAGAGACCAAAATTTCAGCTTCCACCACCCATCTGTATGTTTTTGTGTCTTATTTTTTCAACCTGATTTTCGGTAAAGAATATTTTATTGAGCCTTTACTGATCTTTAATTCTGTACTTTTTACCATAGGCACATTATTTCTTTCCCATCTTATCCTTAAAAATCCCTGGCATAAAGCTATTTTTATATTTTTAATCGGGATATTGCCGCCTGCAGTGAAGATCTCAATTCTCGGAATGGAATATGGGATCCTTTTCTTTCTGGAAATGGCACTGTTGTATTATGGCTTCAGTAAAAACAAAAAATGGGCACTGATCCTGTTGCCTGTTTTAATTATGTTTACAAGGATCGATACCATCATTTTCCTGGGGATTGTATTTCTTGTTGATATTTTTTGGAACAGAAAGATCAGATGGAATTATATTTTCGGAGGAATGCTAGGCATTATAGCAGTACTTTCCTTTAATTGGCTATATTTTGGAGAGCTTGTGAATAATACGATTGTGGCCAAAAAACTTCTTTATGAACACGATTTTACCTTTGCTCAAAACCTTAATTATTTTCTTGTAAGCCTGGGGAATTTCTGGGGAATGCTGAAACTTCCGGGAAACTTTAATCCGGTAACGATTATCGTATTGATTTTTGAACTATTATGTTTCATTTATCTTGTAAGGCAGAGAGAAAAAAGAAATTATTTCCTTTGGATGATCTTTCTTTTTGGCTGGATAAAACAGATTATATTTCTCTCTCAAAAAAGTCTGTTTGACTGGTATTATTGGGTGCCGCAGATTCTGCTTTTTGTTCCGGTTCTTATTTTTATACTGGAGCAAAAGGAGAGACGAAATCTATGGCTGTCCCTTCTGGTTGTATTTTATATAATTCCGATGTTGGCCTTTCAAACCATACATGCTATTGCGACCGGAAACGGAGAGTGGAATTACCGCAGAGGAATCGGACTGTTTTTAGATACTTTCGAAAAAGATAAAAATCAATGGATTCTTTTGGAGCCTGCAGGCTATATACCTTATTTTTCAGGGTTAAAAACCATCGATGAAGTAGGATTAGTAGACAAGCAGATTCAGACAGAAGTAAAAAAAGATAAAGCCCATTACTGGATCAATACTGTAAAAAACAGGAAACCCAAATATCTTCTTTCTTATAAAAACCTGTTTGAAGACAGTGATGCTGCGTATTATCAGGCCCATTATAAACTGATGAAAGAATTCAGGATAAAAGACAATCTGAAAAGTGACAACCGGATTCTTGAAAAAATTTATCATCTAAAGCCATCCGGCACAGATTATAATTTGTATATCAGAATTGATTAAAGGATTGAATGATTTAAAAATTGAACATTGAAATAGAATAAGATTTAATTTTTTTACCTAAACACTAAAACACTCACAACCTAACCTCTAATCCCTAAAAAAATGAAATACTGTGCTTTCCTCCGAGGCGTCAATGTAAAAGGAACTAATATGAAAATGGCTGATGTCTGCCAGGTTTTTAAAGATGCCGGAATGAAGGATGTAAGTTCAGTGCTGGCTTCGGGGAATATTGTTTTTTCTTCGGATAAAAATGCTTTGGATCTAAAGAAGATTTTAGAAAAAGCAATGTCTGATCATTTTTCTTACGAAGCTTTTTTATTTATAAAATCTCAGGAAGAAGCACAAATTTTCTGGAACAGCATTCCTTTTGAAAAAAATGATGACCTGCATATCTACGGATTTGTAGGGAACCACGGCGTAGAAACTGTTTTGATGGGGGAGTTCGAAGTTGCTTCAAAAACTGAAAATGAAAAGGCCGAGATCATTAATGAAATATTCTACTGGCAGATTCCGAAAGGAAATACACTGGATTCTTCTTTTGGAAAAGTTTTGGGAAAGAAAAGTCTTAAAGATCAGTTCACGAGTAGGAATGTCAATACTTTTGAGAAGATTTTGAAGAAAATGAGTTAATTTTTTAACCGCTGATTTCACGGATGAACACAGATAATTGTGCATATTTTATTATTTGGATATTTCCATGAATGCTTTTATCTTCTCTAAAACTCTAAAACTCGCCGTCAAACCCCTCAAATAATTTCCGATTCTGAAACTTTATAAGTATTTTTACTGAACTTTTAAATTCAAATAAAAATGATCCAGTATTTAGATAATATCCATCACAAAGACTCCAAAAATTTTTTCCTTATTGCCGGTCCCTGCATTATTGAAGGTGAAGACATGGCATTGAGAATTGCAGAAAAAGTGATCAGTATCACAGATAAATATAACATTCCTTATATTTTCAAAGGGAGCTTCAAAAAAGCCAACAGAAGCCGTGTAGATTCTTTTACAACCATCGGTGAAGAAAAATCCCTTGAAATTCTTAGAAAAGTAGGAGAGACTTTCAATATTCCTACCACAACGGATATCCACGAAAACGAACACGCTGCTTTAGCAGCACAGTACGTGGATGTACTTCAGATCCCTGCTTTTTTAGTACGCCAGACTGACCTTTTGATTGCTGCAGCAGCAACCGGGAAATGTGTAACCCTGAAAAAAGGACAGTTCCTTTCTCCTGAATCAATGAAATTTGCAGTTCAGAAAGTTACTGATTCCAATAATCAGAAAGTAGCCATTATTGAAAGAGGAAATTCTTTTGGCTATACAGATCTTGTTGTAGATTACAGAGGTATTCCTACCATGAGAGAATATGCACCGGTGATTTTGGATGTTACCCATTCATTACAACAGCCTAACCAGAGTTCGGGAGTTACGGGAGGAAGACCTGATCTTATTGAAACTGTTGCCAAAGCAGGAATTGCAGTGGGAGCAGACGGAATTTTCATAGAAACACATCCTACGCCGGAAACCGCTTTGTCAGACGGAGCCAATATGTTAAGATTAGATTTATTAGAAGATTTATTGCAAAAATTAACAAGAGTCAGAGAAGCAATATTATAATTTTTTAAGACTTATTTAAACTCAAAAGTTTGCTTCGAGATGTTATATTGAAAAGGAAAACTTTTTAAAATACAATATTTGGATGATTTTAACTTTCAGGATCTGAAATGTTAAATAAAGTTTAAATAAGTTAAAATAAAATTTATATATTCACGTTTGAAATTTTAAAGCATTTCTTTTGAAAAAACTAGTTTTACCATTGAGCCTTATGGTTCCTATGCTTATTTTCTCTCAAAATAGGAAAAAAGATACAGCAGATAAAGTAACAGATATTGAGGAAGTCGTTTTCCAGAAAAAAGTGGTCGGAAAAACGAATGACATTACCAATGTCAAAATTTCTGCGAAAGATGCAAAAGGAATTGCTACCATCGGTGGAGGAATCGAGGGACTTTTAAAGACCCTTCCTTCTGTAAACTCCAATACTGAGTTGTCTTCCCAATATATGGTGCGTGGTGGAAACTATGATGAAAACCTTATTTACATCAATGATATTGAGATCTACAGACCTTTCCTGATCAGAAATTCACAGCAGGAGGGAATGAGCATCATCAATCCGGATATGGTTTCTTCAGTCAACTTTTCTGCAGGAGGATTTGAGCCGAAATATGGCGACAAAATGTCTTCAGCTCTAAATATTTACTATCGTGAGCCTGAAAAAACTGAACTTTCAGGAGAGGCAAGTTTAATAGGAGGCAGGTTAACTGCCGGTCTGGCTTCAAAGAACAAAAAACTGACGGCTTTATTTTCAGGAAGATACAGAAATACCAATCTTGTCCTTAATACATTGAATGAGGATACCGATTTTAATCCTATCTATTGGGATTTCCAATCTTATATCAATTACCATTTCAGTGATAAATTCTCCATGTCATTCATTGGATATTACTCCAAGAACGACTATGAGATGATTCCAAAAGCCAAAAGCGTAACCTTCGGAAGCCTTCAGCAGCCTATTACCGTAAATATTGGCTATGGAGGGCGTGAGCAGGATATGTATAAAAATATGATGGGAACTTTTTCCCTGAATTTTAAACCTTCAGACCAGTGGAAATTTACCCTTGACAGTTTTGCTTATCAGAACAGAGAAAAGGAATATTATTCTATCGCTTCAAGCTATGAGATCCAGACTTTTGATATTGTGACAGGAGCTCCTAATCCTTCTTTTGATGGAGGGGGACAGATAGAACACGCGAGAAACGACCTGTATGTAAAAACTTACGGAACACAGTTCAGAGCCAAATTTTCTCCCAATATCAATACAGACATTGAAGTAGGCGTTAAATACGAGAAAGAAAACCTGAGTGATAATACTAATGAATGGAAGTTGGTAGATGCTGCAGGATACAGCATTCCGAGGCCTGTTGACGATCCCAGAGGTATTTCGGGAGATCTTAATTTGTTTTATCAGATCACAGGACAAAATAAGATAGAACCTTCAAGACTTTCAGCGTATGCACAGTATTCTCAGAAATTTTACTGGGGAGCCAGCAAAGTATTTGTAAATGCCGGTGCCAGAGTTTCCAATTGGAGCTTTAATAAAGAAACGATCTTTTCACCAAGATTCCAGTTTGCGATAAAACCGGATTGGGATACGGATATGCTTTTCAAACTCTCCGGAGGAATCTATTACCAGGCGCCTTTCTATAAAGAGATTAAAGATCTTGACGGAGACTTCAATTCCAATATAAAATCTCAGCGTTCCATGCAGTTAATTCTTGCCAACGACTTTGAATTTTATATGTATGACAGACCCTTTAAGCTGACTACTGAAGCCTATTATAAGAAAATGGATGACCTGATCCCTTATTATATGGATAATGTGAGGATCCGATATTCCGGTAAAAATAATGCCTCAGGATATGCTTACGGAATTGACACAAGGCTGTTTGGAGAATTCGTTCCCGGAGTAGATTCTTGGCTATCTGCAAGTTATGCCAGGGTTTATGAGAATATTGACGGTAGAGGAAATATCCCGAGACCTACAGATCAGAGATTCAGATTTGCAATGTTCTACCAGGATTATATGCCGAAATTTCCTTCAATGCGTGTCAACCTTACTTTGGTATACGCCATGGGACTTCCGAACGGAGCACCTGTTTTCACCGATCCTTATCAGTATCAGAGAACATTGCCATCTTATAAAAGAGTTGATTTAGGACTTTCCAAAGTTTTCATTGATTCTAAAGATAAAAAAAATCGTTCCGGCTTCTGGGGTAATTTTGAAGAGCTGACTTTAGGTGTTCAGGTTTTCAATGCATTTAATATTAATAATACGGTAGCTAACCAATGGATTACGGATTACAACACGAATGTAATGTATCCGGTTCCGGTGCGTCTTACCGGACGTTTCTTCAATGTAAAACTTGAATTTAAGCTATAGAAATTAGAAACGATTCTATTATTTAAAAAGAAAATCAGCTCAATCTGCAAATCAGCGAGAGTACAAATAAAGAAAGCTTCTGAATATTCAGAAGCTTTTTCTTTTGCAGAATTTTATAACAAGTATACCTAATTTTATAACATCAGTTCTGGGAATATTTCTACCTTTGTCCTGTTAATGAAAAAGATTCTCGCCATATTATTCTCTGTTTTCTACTTTGGATTTTCTTCCGGAGCAGCTTTCAGTGTACATTTCTGTATGGAGGAGTTTGTTTCCGTAAGTCAGAAAACCACCGATATTTGTGGCAAATGTGGCGTTAAGGAAAAAAAAGGATGTTGTAAGACCGAAGTAAAAGTGGTAAAAGTAGATGATTCACAGAAATCAGATCTGCTTAAAATTGATTTTTCCAGTCAAATACTACCAATCTTAGAACACCATCAGTTTTTCTATACTGATCAATCTTTTTCAGCTTCAAAATTTACCCGGATAAGAATCAATGGACCACCTGAATCCAGGCCGGTACCTATCTATATCAATCATTGCAATTTTAGAATTTAAGATCTGTCTGTTGTCTGGTATGTATCAGATGAGCATTCCTTCTTAGACAACACGGTTCAACGTATGATGCGTTTCAATTATTCCTTATTAATTAATTCTAAAATTAAAACAATGAAAAAGTATATCATTACAGCAGCATTATCTTTATTCTCAATTATTTCACTTTCTGCCCAGTCTAAAAAAGATGCCCAGGTTTCAAAACTGTACCAGAACTATATTTCCATTAAATCTGCTTTAGCTTCAGATGATGCAGATAAAACGTCAAAGGCAGCAGCAGAATTTATCAAAACAGCCTCAACAGTAGATTATAAAATGGTTTCGGAAGGTAATCTTAATATGCTGAGAAAAGATGCCACCGTTATCTCTGATGCCAGGAATATTGATTCCCAAAGAGAAACCTTTTCCAACCTTTCTGAAAATATGATTGCTTTGACCAAAGAATTTAAACTTTCTGAAAAACCGGTTTATCTACAATATTGCCCAATGGCTGACGCAAGCTGGTTAAGTGATGAAAAACAGATTGCCAATCCTTATTACGGAAAGTCTATGCTTTCTTGTGGAAGCGTCAAGTCAGAGATCAATTAATTATTCTATTTAATTTTATAACAATAAGTTGGATAGCGTAGGGTATAATTGTCTTTAAGCTATTCAATTTGAAAAAGTTCGGAATATTATGAAAAAAGTAATCATATTTCTCGTGCTTTTGTTCTCTGTTTTCACTTTCGCACAAACAACGAAAACCTATTATACCTGTCCGATGCATGCCGAAGTAGTGTCTTCCAAACCTGGAGACTGCCCGAAATGCAAAATGACACTGGTGAAGAAAACCGTTGTGACAAAACCGAAAGTTGCGCTACAATCACAAATAAAACCTGCACCGAAAACAGTACAGAAAGCAACGGAAATTAAACCCAAGATAAATAAAGCTAAAGCTCAGACTGAACACAATCCCAAACAAGCTAAAAGAATTAAAACTGAACATAAATCTCAGGCCAAGGCTTCTAAATCTGTAGCTCAACCCGCTTCTGTTTATACCTGTACCATGCATCCTGAAGTACTTTCGGACAAACCGGGAAAATGCCTTAAATGTGGTATGGAACTGGTAGAAAAAGAAAATCATCAGCATGCTGTAACAGAAGAACCAAAAGTTGAAAATTCTGTATTCAAAAAAAATTCTGAAAATGGAAAAGTCACCTTTGGAGGCAAAACGGTAAGATATGATCTCTATGTAAAAGACACCATTGTCAATTTTACAGGAAAAAACCGCAGAGCAATTGCCATTAATGGAAAACTTCAGGCCCCGACTTTATATTTTACAGAAGGGGATACAGCAGAAATTTATCTTCACAATATGCTTAAGGAAAATACCGGGCTGCACTGGCATGGTGTAATTCTTCCCAATGAACAGGATGGCGTACCGTACCTTACCACAAAGCCTGTAACACCCGGAGAAACACATTTATATAAATTCAGGGTTTCCCAAAACGGAACCTACTGGTACCATTCGCACGAAGCGCTTCAGGAACAGATTGGAATGAATGGTATTTTGGTATTCAATAAAAGAGAGGGGGAACCAAAACCATCTTATACAGCAGAAATTCCGGTATTACTCGGCGACTGGAGTGACGAAGATCCGATGCAGATTGCAAGAAGGCTTCACATGGCCAATACAGACTGGTATGCTGTTAAGAAAAATGCAGTACAAAGTTATTGGGAAGCCATCAAATCCGGAAATTTCGGGACAAAAGCTCTGAATGAGTGGAAAAGAATGGAAGCCATGGATGTCAGCGATGTTTATTATGACAAGTTCCTGATTAACGGTCTTCCAAGTTCAGATTATTCTCATCTGAAAGCTGGAGATAAAGTAAGATTGAGAGTAGCCAACGGCGGTTCATCCACTTATTTTTGGCTGAATTATGGCGGCGGAAAAATAAAAGTAGTGGGAAATGACGGGAATGATGTGGTTCCGGTAGAAGTGGATCGTCTTATCGTCGGGGTTTCTGAAACCTATGATATTGAAGTGACTGTTCCTGAAAATAAAAGCTTTGAGTTTAGAGCTACTTCCGAAGATAGAATAGGACATGCTTCATTGTGGTTAGGTTCAGGTGAGAAAATAGGAGCTCCCAATCTGCCAAGACTGATGCTTTTTGAAGGAATGAAAATGATGAACGGCATGATGGAAATGAGCGGAAATATGAAGCCGATGAATATGACCATGGGCAATCAGATGATGGATATGAATGAAGTAATGTATCCCGAACTTCCTGAAAGTCAGAGAAAAATGACGGCAAAACATATGAAGGAGATGATGGGGATCAAAACGGAAGAAGATGACAAAGAGAAGAAGGAAGATTATTCCCAGCATTCCGAAATGGATATGAAGGAAGAAAAACCAATCAAAAGGCTATCATACAACCTGTTAAAGTCTCCTGAAAAGACCATTCTTCCCGCTGAAAATGTCAGAGAACTGAAGTTTACGCTTGAAGGAAACATGAATCATTACCTGTGGACTCTTGACAATAAAACCGTGACGGAAACAGATAAGATCATGATAAAAAAAGGAGAGATCCTGAGAATTACCATGTATAATAATTCCATGATGCGTCATCCAATGCATCTCCATGGTCATGATTTCAGGCTGATCAATTCAAAAGGAGAATATTCACCGCTGAAAAATGTAGTCGATATCATGCCGATGGAAACCAACACCATTGAATTTGCAGCCAACCAGGATGGTGACTGGTTTTTCCACTGTCATATCCTATACCATATGATGGCGGGAATGGGAAGGATTTTCAGTTATGAAAACTCTAAACCAAATCCACAACTACCCAACAGAAAACTGGCCTGGAAGAACTTCCTGAAAGATAATCAGATGATCAGCTCTATGGCAATGCTGGATGTCGCAAGCAATAAAATACATGCTGAAACCATGACGATGTTCGGACCAAGATGGGCTAATTTAAATGAATTTCATTCCAACTGGGACTTTGATCATTTTGAAGGAAGTGCAAAAGTTGGACGATTTTTAGGAAAATTCCAATGGGCACTTCCATATGCCGGTTTTAGAATCCAGAAAAATCATGAGATCATGGAAAGGCAGATGTCAGAAGATAGGGGTATGAATTTCCATGGTAAAAAGACCTGGTTTGGCCAGCAGAAAGCGTCAAAAGACCGATATGCTTTCATGGTTGGTGTACAGTACCTTTTACCAATGCTGGTCACAGCTGATGCAAGTATAGACCAGAATGGGAAAGTATTGTTGGAATTAAGCAGAGAAGATATTCCAATCTCCAGGAGGATAAGGGGAAATTTCAGTCTCAATTCTGACGGAGAATTTTCAACAGGACTGAGGTATATTTTACAGAAATGGGTATCCGTTTCCGGAAATTATGATAATGAAATGGGCTGGGGCGCAGGACTCACCTTCACTTATTAAATGAAAAGGCTGTCATTCGTGACGGCCTTTCTATTTATATTCTTCTTCCAGACCTTAATTAGCGAGAATCAATATATCATCAATTAAATCTGAAAACAAAGCCTGCCCATGTTCAATCCATGAGCAGGTTTTTTTATTTTAATGCTGAATATTCAGTATGTTTTATTTTGAAGCTTTTGGCGAAGATGCCGGTGCTTTTACTTTTTCTGTTGGGCTGTAAGTAACGTTTTTAATATCAACCGTCATTTCTTTCAGTCGTTTTGCTACAGCTTCCGGCATTTCTTTCTGGTATCTTCCTCCAATGATTTCTGAAAGGAACTTTTCTGTTTCCGCATACATCGCCATGTTATTCACAGGCTTTCTGAAACCGTGACCCTCATCGTCTGCCAGTATATAATTTATTTTTTTTCCTTTTTCACGAAGTGCAATCACAATCTGATCTGCTTCAGCCTGCTTTACTCTTGGATCATTGGCTCCCTGAATAATTAATAACGGCTTCACTATTTTATCTGCACTGAAAAGCGGACTTGCTTCACGCATACGTTTTTTGCCTTCTTCGGTTCTGGGATCACCTACCATTCCGTACAGAGAAGCACGCGCAGCTTCCCAATAGGCTGGTACAGAATCCAGTAAGGTAAATAGATTGCTTGGTCCTACGATATCAACACCTCCCGCATAGAGATCCGGCGTGAAAGCCAGGCCTGCCAGAGTTGCATATCCGCCATAGCTTCCGCCCATGATCACTACTTTATTTTTATCAGCAATTCCTTTATCAATCAGGTATTTTACACCCCAGGTGATGTCGTCCTGCATCAGTTTTCCCCACTGCAGATCACCAGCGTTTTTGAATTTTTTACCATAACCACCACTTGCCCTGAAATTAGGTTGCATTACAGCATACCCTCTGTTGGCTAAAAACTGCACAGTTGAGCTGTATCCCCAATAATCTCTCGGACCTTTCGGACCTCCATGAACCAGGACAACAACCGGCAGATTTTTTCCTGACGAACCTGAAGGCACGGTCAGATAAGCCGGAATTTCAAGGCCATCACTGCTTGTATAAGTAATGGGTGACATCGGAGCTAGATATTTTTCCACCTTTTTCAATTCAGGTCTTGGTGTATACTGGAAGATAAGTTCTCTGGTTTTAGCATCAAAGAAATAAGATTCAGAAGCATATTTATCGCCCCAGACTGAGATTAAAAATTTAGAATAATCTTTTGTCGAACTGGCAAAATCTACTTCTCTTCCTGGAAATTTACTCTGGAGGAATTTGTAATTCCCTTCCCATGTTTTATCCTTCCAATAATATTCAGTTTTATCTCCTGTATAGGAAGTGGAAATGATTTTTCTTGTATTTCGGTCTACAAATAATCCCCCGAAATCCACCTTTCCTTTCGGATCAGCTTCTATTTTTGTCATCTGTTTGGTTTTAGGATCCATCAGGTACAAAGTAGATTTGTCTAGATCACCTTTGTCTGTTACCATGTAGAATTTTGAATTGTCTTCATTCCAGTTTGGAATATATGCTTCTTCTGTAACCAAAGTTTCGTAGATCGGAGTTAGTTTATCGCCTTCTTTATACAGGAACTGGGTTGTTCCTTTTTCGTCGGTTTTGGATAAGATTCTCAGATTTTCATCCCAATCGAAATCATAACCTGTAACCCGGTCTTTGTTTTCATAGATCTTTTTCAGTTCGCCGGTTGAAATTTTCAGTGAATACAGGTCGTGCCATGCTTTATCACGGTTATTCAGCCCGATCATCATCAGATCAGGATCTTTTTTACTGACCATTTGAATCTGTGCAGTAACTTCATTGAGAGGGGTTAAATTTCTGGATGCCGGAACACCTTTATCCGTTTTTGCCACAGGGTCAACCGCAAAAATATTCATATTTTCGTTTCCGTTATTATCTTTAACGTATAGAATGTATTTTCCGTTTTCTGACCAAAAATATCCGGCCAGCGGGCGTTTACTATCTGTTAACGGGCGTGCTTTATCAAAAGGTTCATCTGCTTTTTTCACCCAGATATTCATGATTCCTTCATACTGCTTCATAAACGAGATCCATTTTCCGTCAGGGCTTAGCTGTCCACCTGAAATTTCAGGATTTCCGTAAAAAAGTTCTCTGTCCAGCAACGGGACTTCCTGTGCCTTTGCAGTCATCAGACTTGCGAATAAGGCTAATAAATAAAAGATTTTTTTCATTTTTAAAAATTTTTGATATGGTAATATTCCTCCATGGATTTATAGGAGCGTATATCTGATTGGTAGTTATTGTTTTGCGAATGTTACAGCAATTGATACGGAATAGCGAAGAAGTTATACTTAAGGCTTTAGTGATAAGGCAAAGTGCTGCAGTTCAGAATGGTTATTTCTATTTTTAGCCATATTCAATACAGTTTTTGATGATCTGCCTGAGAATAAAGTTTATATTTCTAGCTTAATGATTTTCTCTGCCATTTTTTGATTGGTATTTTCCGGAATTAGCCTCATCAAGAAATTCCGCAATGTATTTACTTTTTCCCATTGTGATATTTTTCCGATGTTCCAGCTTGTATCCACAATATAGTTTACCTTTTTCTGTCTGATCTTCTGAAACTGTTCAAAAACAGCATTGAAATTCTGACTGTTTTCTAATAATCGGCCAATGATATAGGCATCTTCAATTGCTTGACAGGCACCTTGTCCCATATTGGGGGTAGTGGCGTGAGCTGCATCTCCAATCAGACACAGATTCTCAGAATGCCAAAAAGGAATAGGAGAGAGATCAATAATATCATTAAGAATAATATTTTCTTCTAAAGTTGCTTCAAGAATGTTCAAAACAAGAGGGTGAACATCTTCAAAATAATCACATGGTTTCAAATAACGTTTGTGTTTTCTTTCATTAACCAAAGCATACCAATACAACTTGGTGTCTGAAATCTTCACAAAACCGAAGCGCTTTCCCTTTCCCCACATTTCAATGGCTTCCTGATTAAATTGTTGTGGTAAATCAAATGTTACCAGTCCGCGCCAGCATTTCTGCCCTGCACTACGGATGTTTCCTGTTCCCAGGATCTGATCTCTGATCTTAGATTTTATCCCGTCTGCGCCAAAAACTATTTGACTTTCTATCTGAACCCCATTTTCAAAATGTAAGGAGTAATGGTCTTTCTTTTCAATCTTACTTAAAGAGTGATTGAGCTGAATATGTTCATATCCAATGTTTTCTGCCAGAATTTTCTGAAGTTCTGCCCTGTGAATTGCGACATTGCAGGAATTGTATTTTTTTTCCAGTGCAAGAATACTGGTTTTTGTGATGGGTTTTAAAGATTCGTCTGTTATAGAAATGCCGTGGATCTTATTTCCTGCGTTCTCAATTTGTTCCTTTAACCCCAATCTGTCAAAGACCTGCATAGCATTAATGGCCATCATAATTCCTGCTCCCACAGGTTTTATTTCAGGAGCAGATTCATAAATCGTAAAGTCAAGCTGATGCTGTTTCAGGATATTTCCCAGGCTAAGCCCGCCAATTCCTGCTCCTATGATTGAGATATTGTCCATCAGAATTGGGTTTTGATTTTTTTATAGGGTTAAAATATAATTCTCAGATACTTTTTTAAATCCGTATTTATTGAAGAAATGATGAGCTCCTGTATTGTTGAGCCCGCTTTCCAGCATCATAAAGCTGATATTCCAGTTTTTAGATTCTTCCACAGCTTTTTCCAACAGGGTGCTTCCGAGTGATTGACCTCTGAGCGATTGGTCTAAAAGCATATCTTCCAGTACCGCATAATTTTTAAACCCTTGAATAATATTGAAAACCAACATTCCTATGATTTTTCCCGCTTCATTTTCAGCAATTAGAATGTTTAATTTTGAATTCTGATCAGCAATAAACCCGGAATCAAACTGTGCCGTTAAGATCTCTTTAAGGTCAGGATTCCAATGGTTTGAATCTAAGGCTCTTCCGGAAATAATTTCGCCGTGAGAAATATAGGAATCTGTTTTATGGGTGATGAAAAAATCGACCAGTTCTTCAGTTCGTGTAGTATCAGTAAGCCATTTTGTATTATAATTCATTGTTCTATTGTAGTTTTTTAAGTTCATTCAGCAGTTGATTCTGTTTATTGATGAAATGGTTCAGTCCATCCGTTTTCAGAGGATGGGCATTCTGGTATTTTTCGATTTCGGGAAGCGTTTTTCTGATTTTGAATGCTGTATAGAGATTGTTTATATCATCACTGTTTTTATTCACCTTTGCTGTTAATTCTTTGATTTTACTGATTTTATGGTCATAATTATCAGAATTTATTTTAATTTCCTTTTCCACCTGCTGTTTCAGAAGGGAATCTTTAATCGTTCCGGCCTGTTGGTAGGCATCAGCATAAAAAAATTCTGATTTATGAAGTGTTTCACCATATGTACTGAGAACCTTACCACTTTCTTCAGATAACTTCATAAGTTTATCGTCAAGAGCTTGCAGGCTTTTGTCATTTTTGAGTAATTCAGAATAGATCTGATCAACCATGCTTTCGCTACGGGAACTCTTTAAAGAACCTGAAACGGATGATTCTGAATTATCGACCGCGTTTTCTACAGCAAGAGCGTTTTCTGATTTGTTTTCTTTACAGGAAAGCACTGCCACAGCTAGGGCAGAAGCAAAAAGTATCTTTTTCATAAACTTTTGAATTTGGTTTTCTCGTTATTAGTTGAAGATACTCTAAAAATTGTTACAAAAAAAACGGAGCCTGAAAACAGACTCCGCATACATTGTTTTGCGATAAATTTATTTACCTAAATAAGATTTCAGAATCTTACTTCTGGTATTGTGCTTCAATCTCTTGATCGCTTTTTCTTTGATCTGACGAACTCTCTCTCTTGTAAGATCGAAAGTCTCACCAATTTCTTCTAAAGTCATCGGGTGTTTTCCGTTCAATCCGAAGTATAATCTTACCAAATCAGCCTCTCTTGGAGTCAAAGTATTCAATGCTCTTTCAATCTCAATTTGTAGAGATTCAAGCATCAAATCTTTATCCGGACTTGGAGATTCTCCTGAACGTAATACATCATAAAGATTAGAATCTTCACCTTCTACTAAAGGTGCATCCATGGACAGGTGTCTTCCGGAGTTTTTCATCGATTCTTTAATATCTTCCTCGCTCATGTCAAGAACTTCAGCCAATTCTTCCGGAGAAGGTGGTCTTTCATTTTCCTGCTCAAGGTGAGCGTATGCCTTATTAATTTTGTTGATAGATCCAATCTTATTTAAAGGAAGCCTTACAATTCTTGACTGCTCAGCTAAAGCCTGTAAAATTGACTGACGAATCCACCACACCGCGTAAGAGATAAATTTGAAACCTCTAGTTTCATCGTACCTTTTTGCCGCTTTCATCAGTCCTAAATTACCTTCATTAATTAAATCGGGTAAAGAAAGACCTTGATTTTGGTATTGTTTAGATACAGAAACTACGAAACGAAGGTTGGCTTTGATTAATTTCTCCAGTGCTGCTCTGTCGCCCGCACGTATTTTTTGTGCCAAATCTACTTCTTCGTCCGCAGTAATCAGTTCCACTTTACCAATTTCCTGCAAATACTTGTCTAATGAAGCAGTTTCCCTGTTGGTAACCTGCTTAGTGATTTTTAATTGTCTCATCTATTTTTATCCTCAAAAAAGAGTTACTATATATAATACGTATGAAATGATACAAAGGTTACACCAGTTTTAATTATTTTTTAAATTAGAAGAAATCGGAGTGGATATGGGATTAAATTAAGTATGATTTAAAGAAACAAAAAAAGCGAAACCAAAGTTCCGCTTAATTATTTTATTGTCTGGTCATATCTAGCAACCAGTACCTTAATTAAAACAAATCATTCAATAATTTTGCCAGTCTCAAACCTCCGTAAAGAAGCTGTCTTTCAACCGTTTCATTGAATTTATACTGATAATCGTAAGATAATTTTGAATCGTTTGGAGTCTGTGCGTAGATCTTATTAGCAATCTTGTGAGAGTCATACAGCCAGTCTTCTACAGTTCCTGTCTGGATTTGCTTTACTTCATCTTTAGATTTGATGTCTAAAAGATGAGCGTATTCTGTATAGCTGTATTTTTGCGAATCTACCAGTTTTCCGTCCCATACTGAATGAAGATTGGTTTTCTCCCCGAAATAAGTCACATTGATCTTGTTTCCGCCAAGGTCATCAGCTCTTCCAACGTGAAGTGGCTGCGCTAGATCTCCCATTATATGAATCAGGAAGATTAGAGCAATTTTTCTGTCTTTTTCGGAAGTTTTTTCGTCTTTGATCTGGCTGGACAGTGTGTTCACCTGCGTAAAAAGACTTGGACCTGCCTGCATTTTTAAGTTCTGGTCAAAAGTTTTAAAATCTGCCTGTGGATCAACATTTACATAATGCCATGCTGAAGCCTGTTTCCATACGCCTGTGGTATCAGATTTAATAAAATCCGGCCAGTTGGCCCAATAGGCAAGACGTTCTTTCCCCATGATCTTTCTGATCTCTCTTCTCGCTTTGCCGGAAAGGTGGTTTTCTGCGATCTCTGCGATCACTCTGTGGCCAGTCAGTCCCCATGCATAGGAATAAAGTGAAGATGAAATGAATGCTAAAATCAGAATTTTAGAATAAATACTTTTCATTATAAATAACATTTTACAAGCTGCAAAGATACGGCCCGGTTTCCGAATGAGCATCAATTATAAACAATTTCTTATCTAAAGGATATTAATAAAATTTAATCTAAATAACCTATGTTCAAGATAAGGCATTGTTGTTTTTAATGATGTCAGGGAATTATTCAGATTCAAAAGTACAATTTACAGGATAGTATTCATTATAGATGCCTGATCAATTCATTATTAAATCGTTTTCAATAATAACTTTTGGATTTTAGTTTGCACACAATCCTATGATATGGATGAAGGATGGATCAAAATTGTAAGACCTTATCCATCAGCTTCCATTTTGAATGTTAAATATTGATGATTTAACGTAAGAAAGCATTGTTTACCGTATTTTCACGGAATTTATTAATGATTATTCCTTTTAATGTCAATAAATTACTATTTTTAGAAGAAATTTAACAGGTAAATATTTTTTCAAACTTATGAGAAATATTATCTTTACAAGTCATAATCACAGCAAACACTATGTATGAGAATAATATTGTAGACATGCATTACAATAAGCTGCAAACGGATTTCAAAGCGGAAGCTGTAGCAGTGAACCTTTTGAAGTATCAGCGTGCGGTAAGCAATATATTTATAGAGCGCATCGGCATCAACGACCGTGCTTACCTGAAGGATATCAAAAGTATATCAAGCAGTTATTTGGGGTTTGATGAAGAAGTATTCACCATTGAGACTTACAGGGAAGGAATTTATGATTATCTTCCGGAAGGACTCTTTCATCCACCTTCTCTGGGAGCTTCCCGGAAAAATGTGGATACCGTAGTACGCGAGATCCGCAAGCAGAAAAGAGTAGAAGAGGATGCCCGGAAATTTTTCCGTCCTTTTGAGCTGGAAGTTTTTTTTACAGAGATCAGTTCTCTGCTCAAAGAATCCGAATTTGATATTTCAAGCAGTACAGATACACTTCTGGAAACGGTAAGTGAGCTTTGGCCTGTTATAAAAATGCTGGATCAGCAGAACGCCTATATTTTTATTTATATTCTGCCATTTTTTCACCAGATAAGAGGAGACAAAAGATGGTTCGAAAGGTGTATGAGCGCTTTTCTGCAAGTTCCGGTTGAAGTAACTTTCACACCCAATATCATTGATAGAATTGAAAGAAATGATGATTCTATGTTGCTGGGGAATTCAAAACTGGGCGTTACCTATATTCCCAGCGGAAGGCATATGGATGGGCAGCGAAACTGGGTAGTGAACATTGGCCCGATTCCTTATACAGATATGAAAAAGTATATTTCAGGGAGTCCGTTTAGAAATGTATTACAGGCTTTATATGATTATTTTCTTCCTGTAACGGTAGATGTGGTTGAGAATTTTATTACAGAGAAAGAAGAATATTCGTTCAGTCTCGAAGATGATGAAAGAAATGCCAGCAGGCTCGGATACTCTACATTTCTGTAAAATAATTTATTATATTTACAACTAATAACCAAGTATAAATTTGAAAAGAAGCTAATGGAAATTTCTTCAGTAAAAGGTATTTTTTTAAGGTATATTCTGATGCCTTTAATTGCATTGATCATGATGTTTATTCTGGGAATAATCAGAAGAAACAAACCTGCAATCAAAATTAAAGTTATTATTATATATTTTCTTTTATGCAGTCTGTGCCTGGCTCTACCGGGTATTTTTGGCTTTGCCGGAAATCTTTTTAATCCGTACTGGTATCTTATCGCACAGGTTATTTATCTTATTTTTGGGATTATCCATGTCAATTTACTGCATAAATATTTCAGAAAGCATATTGATTCCGTAGGGATGAGTATCCTGTTTGAATCTGTACTTTCGCTGGCGTGCATTGTTTTTGGAGGATTTTTATTTACACTGATCTTTAACTGGATCAGCAAAGGAACGGGATATGCCGTGATGGCAGCCACAAGTATGGCGATCTTCGTTGTTCCCATGGTATTTTATTACTGCTATATTCAGTTTATCAGTATTCCTTTTGATATCTATAAAACGTGGCGATATTCTCCGGATCAGAAACTTCCTGATTTTGAAGGTGCTGATTTTGACAGATTAATGGTATTGAATGTTGAGCTGAGTAAGAACCTTGAAGACACAAACAGGTTTAGAATCAAAGCCAAAACACTTCCGACCGGAGTCACTTTTGGAGACTGGTTCTACAGAGTAGTGGATGACTATAACCATAAGAACCCGGGCTCTATTATTCATCTTTCAGATATAGAAAAAGAACCTTATTACTGGATTTTTTACACCAAAAAATCATTTTTCAGTTTTAGAAAATATATTGATTTCGACCAGGATATTTCTACGAACAGCATTTCAGAAAATGAAGTGGTGATCTGCAAAAGGGTTATCCAGCATGAGGAAGAAGGAATATTGAAAAAATCATAATCACCGAAAATTTAAAAGTATTACATATGATACAGCCTATTAAACATTTTGCGATCAACTGGGTAGATGGGATGAAAGTTTCCCAGAGACACCTTAATGATCAGGATAATTTTTTAATTGATACCATCAGAGATTCCAGTTCACTTGGGATCACTACATATAATTACGGACTTTTGCCTATTTCCAATGAATTTACGGACAAAACCATTTTTGATGTTCACAATACCGCTACGAATGATGTACAGCTGGTGATCAAAAGATGCAGTGCCATTACCATGGCCGGGTACCGTATAGATTTGAGCGACAGAAGAGTAAGCGTGAAATCTCTGGCAAAATCAATGAGCGAAGAGCAGGCAGACGGTGAATATTACATCCTGATCTCTGTGAACCCTTTTGACAAAGTCCCTTTTGGAGATATCGATCCTGAAGAGATTCCGCCACGTCATCCCAATGCACAGCCGAATCACCATATTGAACTGCTTCCTGTAACTTCATTGAACAGCAGCTATTCAGGAGGGAATTACCTGATCATTGGAAAAGTAGACCTGAAAGCTAATATTGCACAGGTAGATTCTAATTTTATTCCACCATGTACTTCAATTCAGAGTCATCCTGTATTGCTGGATTATTACGGAAGCTATGCAAAATCTATTGGGAACCTGCAGCAGTATGCTTTTAAGATCATTCAAAAAGCATCTCATAAGAACCAGAATACGGCCCTTGCCCAAAACGTTAAGTTTGTGTGTACCACCATGGTCAATACATTTGGAGATATGTATTTCCAGTTCAGAAATATTGTTCCCTGGCAACCGCCTGTATTTTTGATTGAAGAATTTGCAAAACTGGCTCTTCATCTTTACAATTCTACCCAGCTTCTGGTACCAGCCGAACTGGAAGAAATGTTGAATTATAGTTTAGAATGGAGCGAAATTGCCCCTCACACTTTACTTAACCAGCTTTCTATTGTTGCAGAAACCAATTATGACCATCACAATTGCGGTGAACCGTTATTATACATTCAGCAGATGCTTCGCAGCCTTGAAATTATTTTCTCTAAGCTAAGCGAGCTTGATTATATCGGTCAGAGAAAAGAAAATATCATTGTGAACGAACAGGAAGTTACTTCAAACACCAATCCGAAGAGAGGTTGGAGTGTTTTGGATTAATGAAACAATAATATTATAATCCCGGACTGAAATTTCCGGGATTTTTTATGCTTAAAAGAGAAAAATAGAACAAATTAGTTAATTTCCCAATTAAACTCAACTATTATCAATTCCAAAATAAATAAGTATGGACTTGGAGCTCATCAGACAGGATACACGAGGTTGTACAGACAAAATATTTCTAAACAGTGCGGGAGGATCATTAATGCCTGAAGTGGTAGTTAAAGTAATGACTGATCATATTCTTCTGGAACAGCAGCACGGAGGATATGAAGCTGCCGACAGGAATACAGAGCATATCCAACGGTTTTACACAGAAACGTCAAAACTGATCAATACGCAGCCTCACAATATTGCTGGTATGGTAAGTTCTACGGACGGCTATTCAAAGGCTTTATCCAGTATTGCTTTTAAAAATGGCGATGTTATTATTACCACCAATGATGATTATGTCTCAAACCAGATTGCTTTCTTTTCACTGCAGAAAAAAATAGGAATCAAAATCATCAGGATTAAAAATCTTCCTGATCACGAACTTGATCTCGAGGATCTTGAAAATCTGATTAAAAAGCACCATCCAAAATTGGTCTCAGTAACCCATATCCCAACCAATTCCGGGTTGATACAGAATGTGGAAGAAGTAGGGAAGATTTGCCGCCGTTACGATGTATTGTACCTTGTGGATGCCTGTCAGTCGGTAGGTCAGCTTGTGGTAGATGTAGAGAAAATTGGTTGTGATTTTCTCACGGTTACCGGTCGGAAATTCATGCGGGGACCTAGAGGTACAGGGTTTCTATATGTTTCGGATAGGGTCCTGGAAAGAAATATGGCACCGGTATTTTTAGATATGTGTGGCGCTGAGTGGACAGAGTTTAATGATTATAAACTGTCTGCGACTGCTAAAAGATTTGAGCAATGGGAAACTTCTATAAGTTCACTTTTAGGATTGGTGGAAGCAATAAAATATGCAAATAATATTGGTTTGGCTAATATTGAAAACTATAACTTACAATTAGCGAAAGATCTGAGAATTGGGTTACAGAATAATGGTTTAAGGGTTTTGGATGAAGGGAAAAACTTAAGCAGTATTGTTACTTTCTGCGCACAGGATGGAAGTATTGAAACTATTTACAGAAGATTGAAAGAGAATACGATATACTTTTCGGTAAGCAATAAAAGCAATGCCCTGATCGATTTTACCCTTAAAAATGTAGAGAAGGCAATCCGCTTGTCACCACATTATTTTAATACTTCTGATGAAATTGAAACTGTAATAAAAATGCTAGAATAGTAGGGTCTGGTGGCTTCGGAAGCCTCAGCCACCAGACTATTTTATTTCTTCACCAGGATGATTTCTGTAGCTTTTCTGCTGATAATTTCTTTATTGGTTCCGATTTCTATGGTCATAGATTTATCAAATTCTTCAATTTTAATAATTTTAATGCGGGTATTGAGAAGCAGTTTTCTGTCATTTAAGTAACTTAAGAAACCATCATCTGAAAGCGTAACCGAAGCAAATATTACCGTTTCTCCCACAGTGCATGCGCTCAGTTTTTGAAGATCCTGTGCAATAATATTTCCATCTTTATCAGGAATAGGTTCTCCATGTGGATCAAATTTTGGATAATCCAGGATCTCATCCATTTTATCAAAAAAGATTTGTGAATGTACATGTTCAAGCTGTTCAGCAATCTCATGAACGTTTTCCCAGCCAAAATTCATTTTTTTCACAAGAAACATTTCTGTCAGCCTGTGCTTGCGGACCACCAGTGCAGCTTCGCGTTTTCCGTTTTCCGTAACGACGAGAGGCTTGTATGTTTCATAAATGACCCATTTTTTATCGGCAAATTTTTTCATCATGTTATTCACGCTGGGCATTTTCACATTTAAAAATTTGCTGAGTTCATTGATCGTCACTTTCCCTTCATTGTCAACTAAATGAAACAAAGCCTTCAGATAATTTTCCTCTGTTAATGTTGTTCTCAAAATGTTAGATGATTTTCACTACAAATCTAACAAAATATTATGTAAAAAGTGGTGTTGTTATTTTAACTTTTTTTAATTTTACTCTATGAAATTTTCTTTTAAAAATGACTATTCTGAGGGTTGTCACCCAAATATTCTACAAGCACTTTTAAAATCAAACTTACAGCAGCAAGCCGGATATGGTGAAGATGAATATTCTTTGCAGGCAAAAAAACTGATCAAAGAAAAAATTAATAATCAGGATTCGGATGTTTATCTGGTTTCCGGAGGAACACAGGCTAATCTTATTGTGATCTCTGCTATTTTAAGACCCTATCAATCTGCGATCTCTGCGGCACCGGGGCACATCCTGAATAATGAGACAGGAGCAATTGAAGCAACCGGTCACAAAGTTTTAAGTATCGAAACGGAAGACGGCAAACTAACACCTGCAGACATTATTCCGGTTCTGGAAAATCACAGCAATGTTCCGCATCAGGTAATGCCAAAGCTGGTTTATATTTCCAATTCTACTGAGTTGGGCACGGTTTATCTGGCTGAAGAGCTGGAAAAGCTTTCGGATTTCTGTCGCCAAAACGGTCTGTATCTTTTTATGGATGGAGCCAGATTGGGACACGGACTGACTTCTGAAATCAGTGACCTGACCCTGGAAAGAGTAGCTGAACTGACGGATATTTTCTATCTGGGCGGAACGAAAAACGGAGCTTTAATAGGAGAAGCTATTGTGATTAATAATAAAGACCTGCAACCTGATTTTGCATTTAATATCAAGCAGAAAGGGGCATTGCTGGCTAAGGGAAGACTTTTAGGAATTCAGTTTATGGAGCTGATGAAAGATGACCTGTATTTTGATCTGGCCAAACATGCCAATCTTCAGGCTATGAAAATTAAAAATGCCTTGAAGGAAAAGGGAGCTCGATTTCTTTCAGATACATACACGAATCAGATTTTTCCCATCATAAGCAATGAACTTATTGAAATTCTGTCAAAAGATTTTGAGTTTTTTGTGTGGAAAAAAATTGATGAAAAATATTCAGCTATCCGTCTTATCACGTCTTGGAATACGGGCGACGAACCTGTAGAGCGTTTTATAGAGGTTATTAATAAAGAACTTTAATCAAAAAGGTGGCTAAGAGTTTCTTGGCCACCTTTTATTTGGTATTATAGAAGATAAATGCTTTATTTCAGGGCTTTTGCAACCATATTACAATCTGCAGTCTCTAACTTTTGTCCGTCTTTATAGCTGATCTTTTTCTCGTCGGCATATTTAGACTGCCCGTCTTCCTCTTTATGATCACCGATTCCTTCTGTTAAAGTATTATCTTTTTGAATAAAGAAAATATCTCTTTTACTTTTTGTTCCTTCTGATTGAAATTCATAAGTAAGCTTTAGGGTGTCGCCTGATTTGAAGCCGGTTACATCTCCTTTTGAACTGTCTTTTTCACTGTTTTTATAAGCTATTTTCCCGGTAATGGTTCCCAGGTTATCATCAATTGATGCAAAAACGCTGTCTTTTCCGGTTACAGCCATATAGCAGAATGATTTTGGCTTTAAAGTATCAATTACCGTTTCGGCAACTGTTGCGGTGTCGGTTTCCACTTTAGGAACCGGATTTTCTGTTTTCTTATTGCAGTTAATAAGTAAAAGTGATACCGAACCCAGTAAGATTAATTTTTTCATACCCAATGTTATTATATTAAATTCAAATTTCAATGTACTAAAATAGTAATAGTATTTAAATATGAAAGAAAACCGGATATAAATAATGGGATTTTATAGATTAAATGTTAAAAAGATCTTGTTAAAATTCAATCAGGAGCGAAGTCGTATTTTTACGATTAAGACGCCAACATCTGTGGAATCAGCCCAATCTGCGGGAACTTATAATTTCAGCATTCCCCGGAATCCTCTTGCTGCATAATAAGAGTCCGCACCATTGTGATACGTAAAAACCGTATTGTAACGGCGGTCACAGAAAATGGCACCACCCAATTCCCGGATATGATCAGGAGTTTTCACCCAGCTAGAGGTCTTCAGATCGAATTTTCCAAGTTCCTGGAGTTGGCGGTATTGCTCTTCTGTTAATAATTCGATACCCATTTCAGAAGCTTTGTCGATGACATTGCTTTCCGGTTTGTTGGCTTTTCTTGATTCCCATGCTTGATAATCGTAGCAAAGGCTTCTACGTTTCGGGCTTTCCGGTGAACAGTCAAAGAAAATGAATTCGTCAGTTCTTTTGTCATAAGATACTACATCAGGTTCGCCTTCAGTGTCTTCCATTTCGTTCAGAGACCAGAGCTTTTCGGGAGCTACTTCCAGCTTTGGCTGGATTTTTTCCCAATCCAATCCCTGATGGCGATTCATATTTTTTTCAAAACGGCTTTTTAAGACCTTTAAAAGTTCTGCGCTTTGTTCGGCTGTCAGTTGCTTTTTGCTCATACCAATTTTATTAAGGGTTTGATTTCTTAAAGTTAAAAGTTTCAATAGATATTAATTGTTACCCTGAGGAATTTTTCTGTCAGTAGGTCTGAAATACCAGGAAATAATCACTAAAACCAGCAATAGTAAAGCCGGAAAAGTTCTTCCAAAAGTATCTCCAACGATAATATGCGAGATTAATGCGCCGGACATGACGAAGAAGAATCCGGCATAGGCCCATTCTTTAAGCAGCGGACGTTTTGGAATGAGTACAGCAATTACGCCCATGAGTTTCCATATTCCGAGAATGATCATCAGGTAGGCAGGATAACCGAGGTTAGTGAAATTGGCCAGTTCATCTTTATTTTTCATCAGCTGAACAATGGCTGTAGATACCATTCCCAGAGCCATCCATAAGGTGAAAATCCAATAGATGATCTTGTTTCTTTTTTGTGATTTGTTCAGTGTTTCCATATTGTATCGTTTTTAGTGTTAATCATTTAATCCTATTCCTTCAAAAATTTGCGGAATACATTTTTCAATGCGGGCTTCCCGGGTTTTCGACTGTTTAGCGGATGAGAAATGGAGTAGGTAAGCTCTTTGTCTTCCGGGAGTAAGTGCCTCAAAAGCTTCTTTCAGTGCTAGATCCTGATCCAGTTTGTATTGAAATTCTTCGGGCATTTCAAATTCCTTTGTTTTCTTCATTTCAACTTTAACTCCTGATTCTTCAATCTTAACCGCTTCAAACATATAAGCCCGAAGAATGTCTTCAAGATCATTAATTTGCTGTACGTCGGTAAAACGGATCTGTCTTGCAGCTTGTACGTTTTTAGACTGCTGGATTAAAAGATGATCCGGGTCTTTCATAAGGGCACCTTTAAAGAAAAGAAGGGCACAATATTCTTTAAAACCGTGGATCAGGAAAATATTTTTCCCTTCATAGGTATAGCAGGGGCATCCCCATTTCAGATCTTCTGTGAGTTCTTTGCTTAGGGCAATTGCTCTTAGTTTTTCAAATTCTTTCTGCCATTGGCCGGGTTCGTTAAAGAAGAAATCTGTTTTTGGATTCATGAGTTTGGGTTTTAGAGTCTGAGAGTTTTAGGGTGAGAGTCTGAGAGAGTTTATGGGAGTTTAGGGTATGGGATCAAGTTATTTTTTATTTCTACGCTTGTAGACCTGCTACCTGCAACCTATAATCTGCTACCTAACAGCTCCTGTAAACGGTTGTGCGCCATATTGATCCCTTGGGCAAATGGCAGTTTCAGCATTTGATCCCTGAAATCTACAGATTTGTAAATGGTCTGGATCGTAAGTTTGCTGGTACTGTCTGTAAGCTTTTCAAATTCTAAAAATTCGATCTGAACAGGGAAGGGCGTGTTTTCCATCTGGAAAGTTCTTGTGATCTTCTGTTCCGGAACAAATTCATGAATGGTTCCGTTGGCACTGAAAACCACATCGCCCTGAGGGTTTGAGGTTTCGAAACGGTAACTTCCGTGTTGCTTATTTTCAAACTTTGTCACTTTGGTTCCCATCCACTGTTCGAAAAGTTCAGCTTCTGTATATGCCTTGAAAAGCAGTTCTACCGGGAGATCGAATTCCCTGATGATGAATATTTCCTGTTTGCCGTCTTCGGCGTGAATTTTTGTTTTAAGTTCCATATTTTGATTTTGAGGGTTTTGGTGTTTTAGGGTTTGAGAGTGGAGAGTAATAGAGTAATAGAGTAATAGAGTGGAAGTACTCAATTATTATTATCCATTGCCCATTACTTATTATTTATTTTCTGGTAGGCTTTCATCACACTTTCCAGCTTATTGAATTTTTCGTCCCACATCTGGCGGAAAGGTTCTATAAAATCGGCTATTTCTTTCATTTTATTGGGATTAAGGTGATAGATAATTTCACGGCCGTTCTGTTCAGATCTCAGCAGTTCACATTCGGTAAGGATCTGAAGATGTTTGGAAACGGTAGGTCTTGCGGTATCGAAATTGGAAGCTATGGCCCCGGCGGTCATGGATTGTGCTGCCACCAGCATCAGGATAGATCTTCTGGTAGGGTCGGCTATCGCCTGGAATACATCTCTTCTTAAATTCATTGTGTAGTTATTTGACTACAAATTTAAATGAAGTTATTTGACTACACAAGTTTTTTTTGAGGAAATATATAAAAATCCTCTTACGTAGAGGATTTCTATATGTTAATAAACACTCTACAGAATAGAATTTGGAATTGATAATTTCATTTATTGGAACACTTATTATAGGTGCTTGTTACGGTCTGCAAAAACCAGATTATTCTGGAAAGGGAAAGTGTACTATAAATAAGGTGACTTATGAATAATCTCACTGAATTTTAATTTCTCGCAGATTTTGAGGATTAAGCAGATCAAAAAATGAAAAATCTGCAATATCTGCAGGATCTGCGAGAGATATAAACTATTGTATTCTTACATATAAGAAACATAAAGTGCGTTATAAATAATCTCACTGAATTTTAATTTCTCGCAAATTTAGAGGATTAAGCAGATTAAAAAGGAAAAATCTGCAATATCTGCCGGATCTGCGAGAGATATAAACTTATGATCCTTACATATGGAATACATTAAACTTATGGCCATCAGGATCTGCGAAGACAAAGCCATAATAATGATCTCCGAAGCTTTCAGGTTCCGAAACAATGGTACCGCCGGCTTTCACGACTTCCTGGGCCCATTGATCTGCCTGTTCTTTGCTTTCTGCTGACAGGGTGAATATGATTTCGTTCGGACTCTGTGAATCACTGAATTTCACATTTTTCACGTTGGCTTCCAGTATTTCTTTCAGGAAAAAGTGAATGATAAATTCATTTTCACTGAAAAAAAAGCTGACCAGTTCATTAGATGAGTTAGGATTATTAGGCCTGAATCCGAGTTCTGTATAGAACTTTTGGGTACGCTCAAGGTCGGTTACCCCAAGGTTGGCCCAGATCATTTTAGGTTTCATAATATTTATTTTTTGGTTAGAATAAAGGTATAGGTTTTTAAAGCAACTGAAATTGCCATGAGACAAGAATTTATACTTAGGATTCAATTTAACATAATATATTGGTGAAAATGAGTCAACCAGTAGATGAAGTGAACGAAAGGATAAGAAAATTAATGATTAAGATGCAAATACAGAGGTAATGATTGCAGTCAAAACTTTTTGAACAGACATAGCGTCAATTTCATCTTATAACGGGAAAATTTATAGAGAACAGCTGGAAAATTATTTTCTGACCATGAGCTGCCATATGGCCAGTATTTTCATTGATTGGGGGCTTATGGAAGAAAATAAAAATCTGACAGTAAATAACAGAGACAACAAAATTATTTTGACGAGTGAACGGTTTATAATAAGTGTTCTCAGAATCCGTTGTAGGATATTAGGCAGGGAAAGTTTGCAAATAACGGAATCTGGAGGACTTAGACTTCTGTTCTGTGCAATATTATTTTATCCTATAATTTATATTATGTTAAATTGTGTATAGTGTTTATTTTATAAAACATTCTAAACTCACAATCCTTGCAACTTTAATATGATTTTAGAATAACCCACAGTTAAATGGTCCCCGAGAAATGTCCCGACTCAAATTGCTTTGTCTTTCATTGTGAGATTTGATTGGATTTTCACAAACATTAAATTAAACAAAACATCTTGGCTACATGCTTTTTTGTAATATAGACATAAGGCTTCTGCATTTTCTAATTTTGCTCGTTTTAGACATTCATCCATTTGTGCTTCAACTTTTTTCTCGTAACTTTTTAAGCTTATTGACATTATTCTGTCAATTAAAGCTTGTGATACGTCTAATTTTACTGCAGTTTTAAGAGCATAAATAGTCGCATTTTCAATTTGTCCTTTTTCAATTTGATCAACACACCTTTCCCAATATTTATCCAAATAGAGAACTGAATTTAATCTAAAGCTCTACTACAGAAAAGTTATTAAAACCATCCTGGCTAATTCTGAGAGACTTTTGACTTCCTGAGCGTTGATAAATTGTTGGCCTGACAGTTTGGCCGGCGTTTAGGCGAACAGCAAATGAAACATTTGCGCCTGCATAACCGTTAGTTTGGACAGGTACTGGAATTGATGAAACCCTTCTGGTTCCGTCACTTAATGCAATAATAGCTTCTATCCATGATGCAGTGATATAATTCCCTGTAGTATTATCCAAAGTGAATGAGAAGCTTACCTGATAATTACCGTTTCTTGGTGCAGTAAATATTCCTGTACTTGGATCAAAATCATTATTTAGATCAACTGATTCTGACCACTGAGTAATATTTACTACTGAATTATCATTTATCAACTGGTTAGATTGCTTTGTAGCTATTATAATGCTATTTTGTACCGTGGAAGTTAGTGAATTCCACACAATACCATTACTATATTCTAAAAGCCCGCCGGATAAAGTGCTATACCTGACAGCTCCTGCTCCAGCAGAGCTTGCTGCCATAATAGTCTCACCAAAAGCTATTGGTCCTTCACCAGGTGTAACATTTCCAGGATTAGGGCGTGTATCTACTTTTGTAATAGGAGCAATAGTACAAACACCTAAATTTTCCTGCTGATGTTGCTACAATATCGTCATTTTGCTCTAAAACCGAAGGAGCACCAGAATTTGGATTATTCTTTGCACCATCTATATGAAATATTCCTTGGGGATTTTGTGTATTGATCCCTACCTGACCTTTCGTAAAAATGATACCTGAAAAAAGAATGCTTAAGGGTAAAAAAAAATTTCTCATCATTGTATTTTTAATAGGGCAAAGTTAATCGGTTCATGTGAAGTCATATCTGAAACTAATTTCAGAAATCATCTGATCTTTTTATTTTACTTAACCATTGTGGAGTTACTCCCATAAATTCAGCAATATATTTAGAAGGAACACTTTTTATAATTTCCGGATATTCTTTAAGTAAAGTAAAATACAATCTATTTGGACTTAGTGTTATAAGCCTTGACATTAATTTCTCTTTTGCAATTAAAACTTTTACTATATTTTTATAATAAAACTCTCTATACTCACTGTTAGTTTCAACCAATTCTAAAACCTTATCCCTTTCATAATATATTACTTCAGATTTTGTAAAAGCTTTAATCTGGGACAATGACGGCAAATCATCAAAATAACTCTCTGATATAACAAAAAAAGGAAGAAAGCTAGGCAGATGAAAATTAGTTGTTCTTTCTCTTTCTGATTTTTCATCAAAATATTGTGAAACAAGTCCTCCTTTTTTCACATAAAACATTTTATTTGCAATATCACCTAAAGAGACCAGGGAATCCATGCTTTTAATTTCAATTTGCTCTCCACCAGCCATAATAAATTCAACCAATTGCTTAGATAAATGAAATGATTCAAGAAGTTCTTTCAGTACATTCATGTTTTTCTTAGAATTAATTAGTTACGAAGGTATACAGATATTATGGTCCGGTTGATGAAAGTAATTTAATAAATATTTAAAGACATGTAAAAATTGTAACCGTCAAATAATAGTTCTAAGCTTGTTTGCAGTGGATAAATTTTCCAGAGAATTTGGATTGTTTAAAATTTAATAATTTTATAAAATGTAGCTTTGCTTCCCATATCAAATGCTTTCATAATTTTCGCAATTGGCATCTTTTTACTTCATATGAAACTTTTACTAAAGGCGCAATTTCTTTATATTTTTCTGTTACACCTTTTACATCAGACTTCAATAAATTATTCTATCTTTTTGTTTCGCTTATTTTTAAAAAATTCTTTATCAGCAATATAAATTCTCTTTTTTATCTCGCAAAACAGTATTGATTTATTTTTATTGGTAAGCTGAGTTGTTTTGACAATTTCAAATTCTTTATTAATCTCTACTTTAGATATTATTTCCTGTAATTCTTTTTCAGAATATTGAAAATCAGCATAAAGGTCTTCATTCCCAGGACGTTTAAAAAATATTTCTGCAGACTTATCCCAAACCACATACTTATGTCCCAATAAATTTATAAGTTGTACCATGGGGATTGGATCAACAGCAGAAAACATACTTCCGCCAAATATTGTTCCTTTATAGTTCCTGTTCTTGTAACTGATCGGTAGTTTTACAGTAACATTCATTAGATTTTGGGAAACACTCAAAATTCTGGCAGTACTTCTTCTGTACATGGGAGAAAGATTAAATCCCCATTTGAAAATTTTTGCAATTCCGACATATTTTGAGCCGATCTCTGTTAGCTTTTGATAAAATGCCATCTGTTAATATTTTAGGTTATTGATGATTTGCTGCATTACAGCAGATATTTTATTTTCCGAATAGAATCTTCCGATCTGTGCTATTCCAACCAAAGTGGATAATATCTCCATTGCTTTATATTCAGTATTTACAATATTTGCAAACTCTTTATTTTCCATTCCAGATTGTAATGTTTGTGCAGTATGCTGGAGTATTATATTGCAGAATTCTATAGTTTTCTCCTTCAATAGTATGTCTAATGAATGATGATCAGACGCTAATGTACCTACTAAGCAGATTTTGTTTTCCCTAATAAGCATTAAGTAATATTTAAATAAATTCTCTAGTTTTTGGCTCGAAGTTAGTTTTTCTTGCTTATGCTGTAACGCATTGATCTCCTCTATATTTTTTTCTATAATAGCATTGATCAGGTCCGTTTTACTTGGAAAATAATAGTGAATGGATGATGTTTTAATGTTTACAATTTTAGAAATATCAGCGTAGCTGAATGCATTATACCCATTTTCAATGAGCAGCTGTCTTCCGGTATTTAAAATTTTTTCTTTTGTTTTCATTATCTATCTACTAATAGGTAGATAAATTTAGTAAAAAAACTAAACAAATTAAATTAAAAAAGAAATACTTATGTTTAAGAAATTTATATACTTGCCTTCATAAAAAAACCGCCCCTATTACAGAGCGGTACGTTGTTATTTACCTGTTTATCTTAACAAGTAGATCCACACGAAAGTACTTGGATATGCACTACACCGTTTATTACACACTGTACGTTGCACAATGTAGTTCCTACAAGTTGCCCGGCAGCATTTACTGCACCGCCCACTGTATTGCCTACACCACCAACAACACCTCCCACTATAGTACCTACGCCGCCTACTACACCTCCTACTACTCCACCCAGACCTCCGATAACACCTCCGATATTATCGAATAAACCATTACCTGAGATCGTTTTCAATTCATTTCTGTTTAATTTTTTGAAATTTTTCATGATATAAATTTTTATATGGTTAATACATCACTAAGTTAAGAATAATTACAATAAATACATATTGTTTTTAATAAAATAATTAATTATTTTTATGATTAAATATTTCGTTAATATAAATTGTATTTGCTGAATATTTAATATATTGAACTTGACTTATGTTCTTTATTTTCTTTATTCAGTTTCATAATATCTAATTTCCAGAATAAGTTTATTGAACAAAATTCTTTTTTTGTTTTAGAAATTCCTTTTTCTTAGCCAATCCATTTGTTCTTACCTGTAAAATAAAGCTCCCGGTAAATAATTTACCGGGAGCTAACTCAAACAGGATATTGTAGCTTATGCCGGACAGATGGGAAATCTTCCGTTAGGACACTTGCTTGTGCAGTCTCTTGTCACATATCCGCCATTGGCTAATATGCAAACTCCCATATCACCACCGGCAACCGTTTTCAGTTGTTCTCTTGAAAGAACTTTTCTGTTTTCTAATTTTTTCATGAATGATTTTTTTTTATTAGTAATATTTTAAAGATCTAACAAAGCTTTGTTAGATCTAAATTAATCATTTATTTCACTTTAGCAAGAGAAATACAATAATATTAAACGCTTACAATCAGTTATATAGAATGTTAAAAATGTTATTTTATATTAAATTAATTGAAAAAAAACTATCAGTTAAAAATATCTTATTTCTATTTACGCTGAATATTTTTATTATGCTGAAAATTTACATTGGAAAAATTTAGAAATTATTTCAGTAAGTAAATGAAGACAACTAGCTGTTTGCATAAAAAAAATCTCCACATAGACGATTTTGCAATAATTTAAAGCTTTTTGGATACCTTTTCCTGTTTTGAATGATAAATCGGTTCGAGAATTTCGGTTTTATCTGCTTTTATTCAAAAATCAATTTAAGTCCGCAGTACAAAGAAATGGCTTGATTTTAGATGACGGATAACTAGTTATTATTGCCAAATATTTAATCAAAATTATGGATTTATGGAAAAGTTTAAAAAAATAATTTTGAAAATTCTAAAATGGACTGGAATTTCAATAGCAGCCCTCTTGTTTTTAATGTTTATCATTCCTATACTCTTTCCGGGAACGATTTCTCAGCAGGTAAAAATATTTGCGAACAAACATCTTGCAGGAAAGCTCGATTATAAAAAAACGAATCTTACCTTTTTCCGCCACTTCCCTTCCCTGACAGTTTCTGTAGACCACCTCGTTTTACAGGGTTCAAAACCTTTCCAGAATGATACCTTGTTGACAGCCAGAGAAGTGGCAGTCGGAATCAATCTTAAAAATCTGATTTTCAACCGTGAAGTAAAGATTGATGAAATCTACGTTACAGATGCCAATGCCAATGTTTTTGTCAATAGCAAAGGAGAAGCAAACTATAATGTTTACGTTTCCAAACCATCTGGGAAACCAAAAGATTCTACAGAAACGGGTGCTTCTATCAAACTGGACCTGATCAAATTTAAAAACTGGAATATTAAATATAACGACCACGCCGCAAGGGTTTTAGTTGATGCTAAAGGACTTAATTACACGGGAAAAGGTGGTTTAAGTGAAGATATTTTCGACCTTCAGACTTATCTGGACATCAATAAAGTGGATTTCAGCCTGAACAGAATCTATTATGCAAAACAAAAAACGTTGCACGCTGATCTCATTACCAGAATCAACACCAATGCTTTAACTTTTGTATTGAAGAAAAATGAATTGAGAATTAATGACCTGCCTTTAAAATTCATCGGTTTTATCAGTATTCTTAAAGATGGATACAATATGGATATCAAGGCTGCTTCAGAAAAAACAACGATCCGTGAAATGATTTCTGTACTGCCACCACAATACCTGGACTGGGCAAAAGATACCCAAATTGAAGGCAACAGTGATCTGTACTTTCATTTAAAAGGCAGATTCAGTGAGCCTCAAAATATTAAACCAAGAGCTAAAGTTCGTCTTTTGGTTAAAAATGGTTTTGTTTCCAATGGAAAAGCGCCTGTTCCGATGAACAATCTTAATATGGATCTTAATGTGGATTTACCGTCATTGAACACGGATCAGCTTGGTATAGATTTAAAAAAACTCAGCTTCGATCTGGGCCCGAATAATAAGTTCCGGGCTTATGTAAAAACTAAAGGTCTGAACGAAATGCAGGTGATTGCAGATATGAAAGGTACTGTTGATCTCCAAACATTGGATCAGGCTTTGGGCCTCAAAGATATTGATATGAGAGGATTGATGGATACCAATATTAAAGCTAACGGAATTTTCAGTCTGGATAAAAAATTATTTCCTAAAACTAATGGTTATCTGAATCTTAAAAATGGTCTGGTCAAAACAAAATATTATCCCAATCCTATCCAGAATATCAATTTAGTAGCCAATATCATCAATACAGACGGAACTTTCCGGAGTCTTGGGGTGAAGCTGGATCCTTTCAGTTTTGATTTTGAAGGAAATCCAGTTTTTGTGAATGCCGATCTGCAGGATTTTGAAGACCTGCTCTATAGAATACGGGCGAAAGGCGTTTTAAATGTCGGAAGAATTTATAAAGTTTTCGCCAAAGAAGGATTTGATATCAGCGGGCTAATTATGGCAGACCTTTCACTGAACGGCAGACAAAGCTATGCCACCACAGGCCAGTACAGCAAGCTGGATAATAAAGGAACTTTAATTTTAAAGAACATTAAAGCTACTACAGAATATCTTCCGAAATCGTTCTTCATCAAAGAAGGAAATTTCCAGTTTGAAAATGAAAAAATGTGGTTCAGAAAATTTCTGGCTACCTATGGAAAATCTGATTTTGCGCTCAATGGCTATCTTCTCAATACGATCAATTACTTTATCGAAAGGAAAGGAACACTTCACGGAAAATTTGATTTAATTTCAAATTACATCCTGATTGATGAATTTATGGCACTTAAAAACGGTGACAATACCGATAAGTCCATCGAAGTGGAATATGCAAAAGTAGAAAATCCAAAAAGCAGCGGTGTTGTTATTGTTCCTAAAAATCTGGATGTTTCCCTGGAAGCGAATGCTAAGAAAGTTGAATTTAAAGGCTTGACACTTAATCATCTGAAAGGAAATGCTTCGGTAAATAAAGGTGAGGTTTACCTTAAAAATACCTCGTTTGATATTATCGGTAGCCGCATGAATATTGACGCCCGCTATCAGAATGAGTCTCCACTGACAGCTAACTATGATGTCGCTCTTAAAGTTCAGGATTTTGATGTTCAGCGGGCGTATAAAGAGATTGATATGGTTCGCGAAATGGTGACGGCTGCTAAAAACGTCAAAGGAATTGTATCACTGGATTATAAACTGAAAGGTGATTTTGATAAAAACATGAGCCCAATTTATCCTTCCCTGGAAGGCGGAGGAATAGTTAACCTCCGTGATGTGGAAGTGAAAAATTTAAAAATGCTTTCTGCCGTGGGTGATAATATCGGGGCAAAAGCTTTTGATAATCCGGATATGAAAGGCGTAAATATTGAAACCAGTATTAAAAATAATCTGATCCATGTTGATAAATTTACCTTTAAAGTATCTGTCCTCAGGCCTTCCATCAGCGGAACAACAAGCTTTAACGGACTGCTGGATCTGCAGGTGAGAGTTGGTTTGCCACCCGGTGGATGGATTGGTTTTCCAATCGTTGTCACAGGAACCCACAGCAAACCGAAGATCAAAATTTTCAGTAAGACCGGGCAGGGAATTATAGATGCTCTGTATAATAAAAAATCCAATAAAGTAATCCGCGAAGAAAGACGGGCAGAGAAAAAAACAAGACGACAACAGCGTAAAGAAAGAGAGGCGCAGGAAGAGAAAGCTAAAAAAGCGGAAAAACAAATTAATAAAGATCTTAAAGAAAAATAATAAGAAAGACTGTCGGTATTGACAGTCTTTTATTTTAAAAATTTCCCTTTCAGTAGTTTTAGTCAATAGTATTTACAAAGCTCTTTTTCAAAACTAAAATCTTCTGTCAAAATACACTCTACTTTCCAGAACTGATCATGAATTAGTGTGATCTTTCCACTTAAATGACAAGGTATTCTGAGTCTAAATTTGTAAATTTGTTGGTATATTTTGTATCAATGTCAATTTTTTCAAATAATATTCGTTTTTTAAGAGCGAAAAGAGGTCATTCTCAACAACATGTAGCAGATGAATTGGTTATTTCCCGTGTGCGGTATTCCAAATATGAAAATGGGGTTTCTGAGCCGCCTATTGAGCTGCTGGTAAAAATATCGAAATATTTTCATGTGAGCATTGATCTTCTGGTGTCTGTAGACATCCGCAAATATCCGATGGAAGAAATGTTAAAGCTTCCGGACAACAGGATTGTTCTGCCTGTAGCGGTAGATCACCTTGGAAATGATACTATTGAGATCATTCCGCAGAAAGCATCCATGGGATATCTTGAAGGTTACAGTGATGTCGGTTATATTGAAAGCCTCCAGAGAATTGCCCTTCCCTTCCTTACCAATGGCAAATACAGAGCTTTTCCGGCAGATGGAGATTCTATGCCGCCATTTAGAAACGGTTCATATATCGTAGGAAAATATGTGGAAGGAATCAGTGAACTGAAACCCGGAAAAACATATGTTTTTATCACCTTAAATGACGGGATTACCTACAAACGTTTTAAAGAAATAAAAGGGAATGCAGTGTGCGTAAGTGCAGATAATTCATTTTATGAGCCTTACGATATTCCCAATGAAGAAATTGTAGAAATATGGCAGTATGCTTCAGGGATCTTCCCGGAAGATTTTGAACCTGGTGATTACGAAAGTTATAATTTTAAAGAAATGTTCAGGGAGCTGAAAAACGATATCAAAGAAATTGATAAAAAGGTTTCGATAAGACGCCGTAAATCTGTATAAAACCAGTGTTTTGCTATGGATCAGTTGAGCTTGTTTAATTCAGAGGAATACTTCCGGTTTCCGACAGAGCTGTTGGAATATACAGAGCATTTTATGCCGGAAAATAAAGCCTCTGAACTTCAGGAGCTTCTGATCCGTGTTGCTCCATGGAAGCAACGAACCCAGAAAATGTATGATAAAATGGTTCTTACCCCACGTTTAACAGCCTGGTATGGCGATGAAGGAACAACCTACAAACTGGGTGGAAATGATTTTAAAGCCAACCCATGGCTACCGGAATTATTAGCATTAAAACAGCAGATAGAAAAAACGACAGGTTATCAGTTTAATTCCGTATTGCTGAACCTGTATCGTGACGGGAATGATTCTGTGGCATGGCACCGCGACAAGGAAAGCGAATTGGGAAATCGTCCTGTCATTGCTTCTGTAAGCCTCGGGCAGGTAAGAAATTTTGATTTCCGGCAAAAGGAAAATCATCAGAATAAGTATAGTTTGCCCCTCCAGCATGGATCATTATTGATTATGAAAGGAGATTTGCAGCTCAACTGGGAACACAGGATTGCAAAATCTACAAAGCCTATGAAACCACGGATCAATCTCACGTTTCGTATGGTTCATGTAGGTTCATGAAGTAATTTATAGCTGTTATTTTTCAATTTGGATCCATACCGGTGCGTGATCGCTGCTTTTCACCCAGCCACGTACATGGCTGTCTACACCACCTGCTTTTAGTGCCGGAGCTAAATAAGGACTTAATAACATATGATCAAGTCTTATTCCTGCATTCCGGTCATATGCTTTGTAAAGATAATCCCAGAAAGTGTAAACAGTGTCTTCAGGGTAAAGTGTACGGATAGAATCAAGCCAGCCTTTATTTAATAATTCTTTGTAAGCTTTTCGGACTTCTGTTCTGAATAATGCATCATTTTCCCAACGTTCAGGTTTATAGACGTCCCTGGGTTCATGGATAATATTGAAATCACCAATCAGTATTGCGGGAAGCTCCATTTTGATAAGCTGATTGGCGCGTTTTTTTAAGCGTTTGATCCACTCTAATTTATAGTCAAATTTAGGTCCTGGGTAAGGATTTCCATTAGGAAGATATAAGCAGCATACCACCATCTGATCAATGATAGCTTCTATATACCGACTCTGGATATCTTCAGAATCTCCCGGTAAAGTACTCTGTACTTCTGTGATCTCCAGGTCTTTGGCAAGTATGGCTACCCCATTCCAGCTTTTCTGACCTTTCCAGATGGCCTGATATCCTGCAGCATTGATCTCTTGTAAAGGAAAACGTTCCTGCGGAGCTTTTAATTCCTGGAGACATACAATGTCCGGCTGAGCTTCTTTCAGCCACTGCAGCAATACAGGTAAACGCCCATTGATACCGTTCACATTATAGGTAGCTATTTTCATGGTTTATGATTTAAAGACTATACAATTTTTTTCAAAAGGCAATAATTATTCCACCGTATTGAATTGTAATGACATATTGCGAAAATGAGATATTTATTTTTAAATTAAAATGAAATTCGGATTTATATTGGCATAATTTATTCATTAGCTTAAAAAATAAAACATTTATATCATGTTAAATAGAAATTTTACAAAATCAGATTTCGCATTGAATAATGAAAACCGATATCAGTTAGAATTTACCGTTAATGAAATCGGTGAAGGATCCAATTTAACGGTTGAAAGGAAAAAAGAGAATGGTGAATATGAAACCATTCAGGCGGAGATAAGCAGATTAAATGATAAAATATTTATAAACTGGAGTGAGCCATTCGACGGCAG
>Ga0308164_10000933_pt1 | contig 38604 bp, 34 predicted proteins | sample PhyTR2_FD_201031 | JGI IMG/M metagenome (GOLD analysis project Ga0308164, IMG submission 201031) | Phyllosphere microbial communities from UC Gill Tract Community Farm, Albany, California, United States - DLSLT.R2 | ecosystem: Host-associated > Plants > Phyllosphere > Unclassified | place: USA... | reverse complement strand
TGCGCTTTCGGCAAAAACCTTATGCACATTCGCACTCCCACCCCAGTGCCATCCCCCTAGGTTTACATTTGCCAAAACCTTTCTTGCAACCTGCTGTTTTGCGTACGGTTTATTCTTGAACAAAAAGTGACCATGCCATCACTTGGGCCGAAAGCCCAGTGATAAAAGGGCAACACGCTTTTCTGTCAACAGAGTTATCCACAGGCCGGGACAGATTCGGCGACGATCATCAGGTTCCTCGGCGTAAGCGACGCGGGGCAAAATGTGCCCACGCGCACCTGGTAATCGCGTTCTTGCAGGTACAGCGCGCGGTCGAGCACTAGCCATAGTTCCAGGGGCCGGCGGAACAGGTTTCGCACCAGCTCCAGGTTGCGCACCTCGGCCAGGCGTTGCCGGCCGGCCTGTTCGAAATGCGCCCAGTCGCCTGCCGGAAGTCCTTCAAGCCCCCGCATCAAAGCCAGCTCCATGCAGTAGTCGGCAAAGGGTTTGTCCAGCCAGGCCACCGGCAGGGAAGGGGTCGGCAAGTACTCATCCACGCCCCGTGCCTGCCGTTGCCAGAGGTCAAACCCCAGCCGCCGCGCCATCGAGCGATCGCGCTGCAGGCGCACGCGGGCACCGGCGGTCACGGTTTCGCTCAGGGGCAGGCCCAAGTCGTCGAGGTTCAAAAGCAACGTCGATGCCCGGCCGGCCTCCGAAAGTCCGGCATAGGGGCTGGTGCCCGTGCGGTTGTAGCAGCAGGGCGCGACCGCCAAGCTTGCGCAGCGGGCAGCCGCGGCACGCTTTAGCAGGCGCACGTGCAGGTCGCCGCAGGCATGCAGCGCCACGGGGGTGTGGAAAACCGCGAGGGGCAAGGGCTCGGCCAGTACATCTTGCTGGCAATGGACGGCCTGCAATTTGTGATGCTCGCTCAACTGTTGCCCAGCAGCGACCAACGCCGGGTCATGTTCAAAGCAAGTCAATTGCTGGCCCGGTTGCAGCAGGCGCCGGCCCAGGTGACCTTTGCCTGAACACCAATCGAGCCAATGCGCCACTGGCTGGCGGAAACCTAGATGGCTTGCGAAGGCTTCGATCTGCTGCCATTTGCGCCCCGGCACGTCGACGTTCAGGCGCGGCGGCGCGTCTGGGAGAGTCGCCGAGGGCAGTGCGCCAACCTGCGCTAAAGCAGCAGTCTCGCCAGCCAAAACGCTAAACACGCCGGGTGCAGGCAATAACTCAGGCTGGTTATGGGCGCTTTCTGCCTCTTCCAGGCTTCGAGCGCGCAACCACGCCGCCAGCTCGGGATGCTCTGCCTCCCAAGGCAACTTCAGTTCAACGAAAGGCCGCGGCCGCCATAGCGCCTGATGGCGAACCAGCAAGGCGTCGAGCGCCCGGAAGCGACGCTTCAGCTCGGCACCCTGCAAGTAAAGTTCGGTCATTGCCGCTCGTTATTGAATGCTGAACGGAAAGTAGCGGTCGTTGATTTTCTGGTAGGTGCCGTCGCGGATGATGTCTTGCAGGGCCTGATTGAGGCGGTCGCGCAGCGGGTCGCCCTTGCGCACGGCGATGCCGATCTTGTCGGCGGCGTCGATGGGCTTGTCCTTGAATTCGTAGTTCTTGCCGGCGTCGGTCTTCAGCCACTCGAAGGTGGAGTACTTGTCGGCGAGGATGGCGTCCAGGTTGCCAGCGGCCAGTTCGTCGTAGAGCTCCTGCTGGGTGTCGTACAGCAGGATGTTGGCGCTGGCGCCGAGGTTGTCCTGCAGCCAGCCGCCGGCGAAGGTGTCGCGCTGGGCGCCGAGGTTCTTGCCGGCCAGGGACGGCAGGTCGGTTTTCAGGTCGGTGGTGACGGGCGCGAGGAACTGCAGCTTGTTGGTGTAGTAGGGCGTGGTGAAGTCGACGGAGTCGAGGCGGTCGGGGGTGATCGACATCGACGAGATCAGGAAGTCGAAGGCGTTGTTGTTGAGCGCGGGGATGATCAGGTCCCAATCGGAAGTGACCACTTCGCACTCCACTTTCATCTTCGCGCACAGGGCGTTGCCGATGTCGACGTCGAAGCCGACCACCTGGCCGCTGGCATCGCGCATGTTGAAGGGCGGGTGCCCCGCTTCCACGCCCATGCGCAACTTTGGCACGTCGGTGCCGGGTGCGTCGTCGGCCATCGCGCAGTTACCGAAAACCAGGCTGGCGAAGCTGGCCAGCAGCAGTTTGACGACGATGTGCATGGGGGGTGTGGCTCCGTGGGGCAATGGGGCGATGTTGCCAGTTTTGTGCCCCTGGCAGTTAGCGGAATTTGGATCTGGATGGGGCTGGGCAGTTCAATGCCATCGGCTTTTTCCAAACGGTCGACCAAAGCCGGGGTTGCACCAAATGTGTACCAGGGTGTTACCTGTTTCACCGATAGGGTGCATTTCCTGATTCGGTTACTGGGTATTTCAGTAATGGGTTGCACCTGCTAGATAAAATGCTAGCACTTTCATGGGCTTGCAAAATGGCCGCCGGCACGCCGTTGGTGCAACTTTCATGATGAGCTGACACATTTTGGCGCAATTATTGCGTGCATAATTAACAACGGCATGTTGCTTTCCTTTTACAGGAGCACGGAGTCGCCGGACTATTCGCCAATTTTTGCAAAGGTAGTCTCAATGAGCGGTACGAAAACCAACAATCTGGGGCAGGGGCTCAAGCAGCGCCATGTCACCATGCTGTCCATTGCTGGCGTTATTGGCGCTGGCCTGTTCGTCGGTTCCGGGCACGCGATCGCCCAGGCCGGCCCGGCTGTGCTGTTGGCCTATGCGGCTGCCGGGACCCTGGTCGTGCTGGTGATGCGTATGCTGGCCGAAATGGCCGTGGCCTCGCCGGATACCGGGTCGTTCTCGATCTACGCCGACCGCGCCATCGGCCATTGGGCCGGGTTCACCATTGGTTGGCTGTACTGGTGGTTCTGGGTGCTGGTGATTCCGCTGGAAGCCAACGCCGCCGCTGGCATCCTGCATGCCTGGTTCCCGGATGTCGCGGTGTGGGTGTTCACGCTGGTGATCACGATGCTGCTGACCCTCACCAACCTGTTCAGCGTGAAGAATTACGGCGAGTTCGAGTTCTGGTTCGCCCTGGTCAAGGTGCTGGCCATCATCGCCTTCATCGTGCTGGGCGTGGCTGCACTGTTCGGCCTGGTTCCGGGCAGCCAAGTGAGCGGCGCCAGCCACATCTACGACACCAACGGTTTCCTGCCTAACGGCATGGGCGCCGTGGTGGCCGCGTTGCTGACCACCATGTTCTCTTTCATGGGCACCGAGATCGTCACCATCGCCGCCGCCGAGTCGAAAGACCCGGGCACGCAGATCACCAAAGCCACCAATTCGGTGATCTGGCGGATCTTCCTGTTCTACCTCGTGTCGATCTTCCTGGTCGTGGCGCTGGTGCCGTGGAACGACCCGCGCCTGGCTGAAGTCGGTTCCTACCAGACCGTGCTGGACCTGATGGGCATCCCGAACGCCAAGCTGATCGTCGACCTGGTGGTATTGGTGGCGGTGACCAGCTGCCTGAACTCGGCGCTGTACACCTCGTCGCGCATGCTGTTCTCCCTGAGCAAGCGTGGCGACGCCCCGGCGGCCGCCCAGCGCACCAGCAAGAGCGGCACGCCGTACATCGCCGTGTGGATGTCGACCGCGGCAGCCTTCCTGGCGGTGTTCGCCAACTACGTCGCCCCGGCGGCGGTGTTCGACTTCCTGCTGGCCAGTTCCGGCGCCATCGCCCTGCTGGTGTACCTGGTGATCGCCGTTTCGCAACTGCGCATGCGCCAGAAGCGCGCGGCCGCGGGTGAGAAGATCGCCTTCAAGATGTGGCTGTTCCCGGGCCTGACCTACGCGGTGATCGTGTTCATCATCGGCGTACTGGCCATCATGGCCATCCGCCCGGCCAACCGCGTGGAAATCTTCGCCACCGGCCTGCTGACCATCCTCGTGGTCGCCGCCGGCCTGCTGGTACCGCGCCGCCGCAAGGCCCTGCAACAATCGGGTCGCGTCGTGCTGGACCGTTGAAACCTTAGGTTTCTGCAGGCGAAAAAAAACCGCCGTCAGTGATGACGGCGGTTTTTTAGTTTAAAGCATTGGAAAGATTTCCCTCTTGGGTGCATTATTTATTGTGGCTACATTAAATGATGCACCTGAACTATGACCCTGCCAAAAATGCTCGTAACCTCGAATCGCGCGGATTGTCCTTCGATCAGGTCGAGTATTTCGACTGGAGCACGGCCCTGCTTCGCGTCGACGATCGTTTCGATTACGGAGAGCGTCGATTCCAGGCGTATGGTTACATCGATGACCGACTGCACGTGCTTATCTTCACGCCCCGTGGGGCTGCCTTGCACGTCATCAGCCTGCGCAAGGCGAACAAGCGAGAGGTGAAACTCCATGAGCAAAAAGCCTGATCCCGAGCGGATCGACAGTGAAAACCCCGAGTGGTCCGCGGCCGACTTCGCCTCTGCCCGGCCCGCGAGCGAATGGCTACCAAGCCTCTTTGGTGCCGAGCAAGCGGCCGCAATGCTCAAGCCGCGACGGGGGCGGCCCCCGGCGACGGTGCGCAAGGAGCACGTCAACTTGCGCCTGGATCCCGAAGTCCTAGAGGCCTTCCGCGCTTCCGGGCCCGGCTGGCAGACCCGCCTCAACGCCGCCTTGGCCGATTGGCTGCGTAGTCACTCGCCCGCTGAGATGGCGGGCTGAGAAACAAAAAAACCGCCGTCAGCGATGACGGCGGTTTTTTATCCCCTTCAAACCCTGCTCATTTCTTGTACAACTCCGGCATCACGTAATTCTTCACGATGTACACCGACCCCTGCTCGCTCAAGTGCCCATCGTCGATCTGCAGCAACGAATTATCCCCGCCCAGCCTGACCAGGCAGGAATTGGCGATGCAGAGTTTGTCGATCAGCGAAACGAAATCCACGCTGGTGCCGTCGATCAGTTTCGGCATGGCGCGGTTGGCCGCCATGATCGACTGGTCGAGCGCGGCGTCGGTGATGTAGGCGTCGTTGCCGCCCCAGTGGCGGTTGGCGATGACGCTGGGCAGCGACGGTGCCCATTGCGGCAGCGGGCCCATGAGCACGATGTGTTTCACGCCGTAGCTTTTCAGGCGCGCGGCGATGTCGTCCCAGTGGACTTTGTTGTGGTCGCTTTTCTGCGCCATCACCACCACGTCGGGGCGCAGCGCCTGGATGCTGCTCAGGGCCAGCCGGTTGGAGTAGTTGCAGGTGGTGCGTTTGTCGGTGCTGCGCCCGGTGTCGTCGGTCAGGCTCGGGCCGCAGCCGGCGGAGGCGACCTGGTAGAACGGCGTGCCCTTGGGCAGCTCGGTGCGCAGCCCCAGCGACAGCGCCTGGGCGTGGGAGTCGCCCCACAGGAACACGCCGCCCTCGCCCTGCTTGCGGGTGCACGCCGGGTCGATGGCTTGTTGATGGCGCTCGGTGAAGGCCGAAAAGGCATCGCACTTGAGCCAGTAGGCGTCGTAGAGGTTCTTCTGCCGCGTGGCGTAATCCTGCACGAAGCGCGCGCGGTCCGACACGCTGATGGACCGGTATGACGTCACCGCCCCTTCCGTGGCATTGACCGCGGCGGCGCCGACGAACAGTGACACGATCAGTGCGCTGACCTGGGCGAAGGCCCAGCGCTGCTTCGGGCTGGGCCGGCGCGACGCGGCGCTCTCGATGAAGCGGTATGAGGCTGCCGCCAGGGCGAAGGCCATGACGATGCCGGCGAGCAGGTGCGGGGTGTCGTGCAGCGTGCCGTCGTAGCTGAGGAACACCACCAGCGGCCAATGCCACAGGTACAGGGAGTAGGAGATTTTGCCGGTCCACTGCGAGAACGGATTGTTGGTGAGGAAGCTGTCCTGGCGCGCGGCGACAATCACCGCCAGGGTGCCGAGCACCGGCAACAGGCCCAGGTAGCCGGGCCACACGTCCTCTTCGCGCAGCAGCACGAAGCTGGCCAGCATCATCAGCAGCCCTGTGCCCTCGAGCAGGCGCTGATGGCGCGCACCGAGGGTGACGGGGTACAGGCAGGCGACGCCACCCGCCAGCAGCTCCCAGGCGCGCGATGGCAGCAGATAGAAGGCGGGCTGCGGCCAGTAAAGGGAGCTGAACACGCAGAAGCCGAAACCGGCCACACAGGCCGCCAGGATCAGCCCGCGCAGGTAGCGCAGCGGCATCAGCTTGCTGAGCGCCAGCAGCACGATGGGGTAGACCATGTAGAACTGCCATTCCACCGACAGCGACCAAGTGTGCAGCAGCCACTTCTCATGGGCCGAGGCGGTGAAGTAGCCCGACTCGCCCCAATAGGTGAAGTTGGAAAAGAAGCCCAGGCTGCTGGCGATGTGTTTGCCCAGTTGCTTGTATTCCAGCGGCAGCAGGTAGAACCAGCCCACGCCCAGCAGCACGAAGCACAGCACCGCGAGGGCGGGGATGATGCGCTGCGCCCGCGACTTGTAGAACGCCAGCACGCCGAAGGTGCCGGCTTCGAGTTTGCGAAAGATGATTCCGGTGATCAGGTAGCCCGAGATCACGAAGAAGATATCCACTCCGGAAAAACCGCCCGGCAGCCAGGCCGGGTTGAAGTGGAACAGCACCACCGCCAAAACGGCGATGGCGCGCAGGCCGTTGATGTCTTTTCTGAAGTCCATGGTGCAGCTCCACGCTGACGTCGCCGTGGGCGGCTCAGGTCATGTCGGGCAAATGTTGAGTGCCTTGCGATTCGCGCGGGTCGGGGCGCGCGGGCGTGGCCAGCAGTTTGGTGGACAGTGCGCGGCCAGCGGCCAGGCCCAGGAACAGGTTGGCGGTGGCCACTTCGAACATGTCGGTGGTCCAGCCGATCATGATGATGCAGAAGCTGATCGCCAGCAGGGCGCGGCTGAGCGGGTCGGGGCTGCGGATCAGCTTGAACAGCATCGGCACCAGCAGCACATAGAGCACGATCCCGCCCAGGCCGAACAGTGCCCACAGGTACATGGCGCTGCTATCGGTGCCGTACATGGTTTCCGCGCCCACCACCGGGAACAGCGAGGCGCTGCTGCCGAACAGGCCGAAGCCGGTGCCGGTCAGGCTCCAGCCGGCGTCGTTGACGGTATGGAAGGCGTTCGGCCAAGTGTTGACCAGGCGGTCGTAGAACGACGACAGCACGTCGGGGCTGGTGACCTTGGTGGGGTCGAAGTCGTGCACCAGGCTCAAGATGGGCAAGCCGATGCCCACCGCCACGTTGACGATCATCAGGAAGCGGCTGCTCCAGTGCAGGTTCAGCACGAACAGCAGCAACAAGGTGAACAGGAAGGCCATGCCCGGCGCCTTGCTGGTGGTCAGCACGATGCCGTAGAGCGAGATCATGCCGATCGCGATCAGCAGGGCCTTGGAGCGCACGAACATCACCAGGTACAGCGTGTGCAGCGCGATGATGATCGACAGCACGTTGGAGATGCGCGCAAAGCCCGCCAGGCGGTCGACCTCGTCAGCCGCCCAGGTGGTGTTTGCCGCCAGTTGCTGGCCGTTGACGAAGTAGCTGTAGCCCTTCCAGGGCAGGCTGGTGTACTTGTCCAGCAGCACCCCGACCAGCGAGAACAGCAAGCACAGGCCCACGGCCCAGCAGAACAGCCGGCGCCGGTGCAGCAGGTGGTCGCAGCACACCGCGCCGAACAGCAACGGACCGAAGTTGAAGAGGGTGAACAGCAGGTTGTTGAGGCTGGCGCCATGCAGCATGGCGAGCATGCTCGACACCACCAGCAACAGCAGGCATACCCACACCGTGCGCGGGCTTTTCATCGTGCTCAGCTCAAAGGCGAACATGACCACGCAGGCCGCCTTGGGGAAGTACAGCAGCGGCGATAGCCCGGCCTGGTCGAAGTAGTAGCGCAGCGCGCCGGAAAAGGTCTCGACCACGATCAGGCTGATCGCGACCCAGACGATCACGGTGGACTTGTTGAAGGCCAGCACCGGGGGCTTGGTCTTTGCGGAATAAACGGGAGTCGACAACATATTCCTGCCCTCCAGGGCGTGAATGTGGCGTGAGCGTTGAGCGGGTGGAGGAGGGTGGTGCTGGCAGGCGATAAGCCATGCTACCGCCCATCGAGCGGGGTGGCCGTCGAGGGAGGGAGTGATGTTCGAAGGGAGGGGGCTGCGACGCGGTGGCGTGGCCGGGAATGGGCCAGTGGCAACCTTGAAGCAGTTCACCGCCAAACGAACAGCGTGTCAAACCTTTTATCGTGCCGGGGCTACAGCCGGTCGTAATGCACGGTGAAGCGTGCCTCCGGATGCGCTGCCTGGTAATTCTTCAGGGTGCTTTCCAGCTTGTCGGCCGAGTCGCTGTCGGTGGCGTACATCGCCACGCTGTCGAAGGCTGCGGCGATCTTCGGCACGGTCAGGGTCAGGTCAGCCACCTTCACCCAGTTGGCCGGGTGTTCGGGAAACCACGGGTCGTAGATGAAGGCGTAGTGGGCGTTCTTGCTGTCCATCATGGTCTTGATCCAGCCGGCGCCGTTGTCGGCCTTGCGCATCTTCAGCGCTTCCAGGCTGCCCAGGCCCCAGAGGTCGAGCACGTAGTGGTTGGTGTTCAGCGCCACCAGGCCCAGGTCGTTGACGGCTACTGGGGCGTCGAGGGCCTTGGCGACCATTGCCATCGGGTATTGCTGATTATGGATGGCACGGGCGGCCAGGGGCGTGCTCAGGGTGGTGTACACCAGCGGCGCGAAGGCCAGTGGCAACAGGCCGAAAATCACCGCTGCGGAACGCTCGCGCAGGTGAGTGGTGGCCCAGTACAGGAAGAACACGCCGAGAAAATTCAGCCAGTAGATTTCGTAGCGGCCGTACCAGCCGTTCTTGCCCAGCAGCACGTGCAGTAGCGTGACGCTGACCAGCGTCAATACCAGCGCGCGGCGCTGAATGAAGAATGCGCACATCACCAGCATCGCGACGATTACCCAGCCGTATTTCTCGAACTGGTTGATGGCGTTGAGCACCACCGACTTGAGCCCCGAGGTATCCGACTTGGCGATCACCGAAGAGGGCAGCCACCCGACCCCGATATGCTGCAGGAACAACGAAAAGGCCACGACCACGGCCACGATCACCGCGCCGCAGATGATCGGCTTGATGCCTTCGCCCTTGAGCAACAGAAACAGCAGCACCGGCATCGACACCGCCAGGCCTTCATAACGCACCAACGGCAGCAACGCGATGGCGGCATAGCCGAGCATCGGCATGGCGGTGCCGCGAAATTCCCGGTCCAGCACGCATCGCGCGATCAACACCACCAGCAGCACCTGCAGGCAGTGCTCCATGCCGTTGAAGATCAGCCCATAGAAATTGGTCGCCAGCATCCAGCCGCCGAGTATCACCAGCTTTGGCAGCGTGCTCACGCGCTCCAGCAGGCGCGCCAGCTGCATGAAGGTCAAATAGGAGAACAGCAGGTTCAGCGCCAGCGGTACCATCAGCATGGCGTTGCCCAGCAGCGTGAAGGGCGCCAGCAGGAAGGGCCACAGGATGCTCGAGGAGGGCGCCGAGAACTCGCTGGGGTTGATGCCGTAGTGGCCGTGGAAAATCTGCTTGGCCAGGGCCAGGTGGATATAGGGGTCGTCGAGGGTGTAGATCAGCGTGCCGCCGTTCAGCGCCAGTACCGAGGCCAGCAACAGGCCCACGGGGGCGAGGAACAGCCAGAGCGCCAGGTGACGATCCGTCAGGCGCGCGGCGGGGGCGAACGACGTGCTGATGCCTGATTCCATAGAGGGCCACTCGCGATCGAAAAGGCCGGCCAATACCGGTGCTTCGCGGACTATAGAGCGGGTGGTGGCAAAATGATCATCGTTAATAATCATGCCTAGGGCGCGCCGCGCCGGAAGCTCGACGCTTTCATGGCGCTGGGTGGGGGTGTGTCAGGGGGCTGGCGTCAAAAGCGCAGGAGGCGCCTGGCGATGCTGGAAAGCGACAGGCTGGAGCGACGTCTGAATGGCGTGCAAACCCCAGAAACTAAAAACCCCTGAGACCTTGCGGAATCAGGGGTTTCGGTATTAGTGGTGCCCAGAGACGGAATCGAACCGCCGACACGGGGATTTTCAATCCCCTGCTCTACCGACTGAGCTATCTGGGCAACGGGGCGCATTAAACTGGTTTTTCGAGGAGTCGTCAAGCGTGACATCAAAAAAAATTGCAATTAATACCGACGCTTACGAAAAACCCCGTTATTCCGCGGGCGGAACGTAGCCGTCGGCCTTGGCGTATTCCTCGCCGGACAGGTACTTGTCCATCTCGCCCTGGAGGAATTTGCGGTCTTCGGCGTTCATCATGTTCAGCCGGCGTTCGTTGATCAGCAGGGTCTGGTGCTTCTGCCAATCGGCCCAGGCCTTGGCCGAAACGTGGTTGAAGATGTCTTCGCCTTTGGCGCCCGGGTAGGGAGGGCGTTCCAGGGCGGGCAGTTCTTCGTGGTATTTGCGGCACATCACGGTGCGGGTCATGGGGTGTCTCCTGAATTCAAGGCATCGGCCGCGCGTTTGAGCAGTTTCTTGACGGGGGCGGCAAGCCCCAGGCGCGGCGGGGTGGCGAGGTTATACCAGAGCCAGTCGGCCTCGGCCACGTGGCCGGCGCTGGCTTCGACTTCCACCAGCCAGGGCTCGATGGCCAGTTGGAAGTGGCTGAAGGTGTGGGTCAGGGCCGGCAGGGCGCGGGGGGTGGCCATACGCAGGGCGTGCTGGGCGGCCAGGTGTTCGATGTCGGCGAAGTCGTCCAGCTCGGGCAGGCTCCACAAACCGCCCCAGAGGCCGCTGGACGGGCGACGGTACAGCAGGATCGCGCCGTCGTGGGCCAGCAGCGGCATCAGCGTGCGTTTTTGCGGAATGCTCTTGCGCGGCTTGGGGATCGGGTAGCGGGTCTCCTGGCCGAGCATGTGCGCCTCGCAGCTGCGCTCCAGCGGGCACAGCAGGCAGCTGGGCTTGCTGCGGGTGCACAGGGTGGCGCCCAGGTCCATCATCGCCTGGGTGTAGTGGTTGACGCGGCTGTGGGGCGTGTAGCGCTCGGCGTTGGCCCACAGCGCCTTGGCGACCTTCGGTTCGCCGGGGTAGCCCTCTTGGGCGGTGTAGCGGGCCAGCACGCGCTTTACGTTGCCGTCGAGGATCGGCGCGCGCAGGCCCATGCTGATGCTGGCGATTGCGCCGGCCGTGGACAGGCCGATGCCGGGCAGCTCCACCAGCTTTTCGACGTCGCGGGGAAATTCGCCGGCGTACAGGGCGACGACCATCTGCGCAGTCTTCTGCAGGTTGCGGGCGCGGGTGTAGTAGCCCAGGCCGGTCCATAGGTGCAGCACTTCATCTTCCGGCGCGGCGGCCAGGGCCTCGACGCTCGGCAGCGCGTCCATGAAGCGGTCGTAGTAGTTCAGCACCGTGCTGACCTGGGTCTGCTGCAGCATGATCTCCGACACCCACACCCGGTATGGGGTGATGTCCTGCTGCCAGGGCAGGTCGTGGCGGCCGTGGCGGTCGTACCACTCCAGCACGGCGCTGGAGAACTGCGCGGGCGTGAAGCGTTGCCCGGCAGTGGAGAGCGGGGCATTCATCGTTTGAACAGCCCCTTGATGGCGTCTTTCAGTTCAGGTGTCACCTTGTCTCCGAGTTTCTCTTCGAGCTTGTCGCCGATACGGTCGCCGGCTGCCTTGGCGGCCACCTTGGCCAGCCCTTCGCGGTCGACGCGGCAGGCCTTGGCACCCAGTTCCAGCGGGCCGCGGCACAGCAGCGGGAATTCGAGGTTGGCGAAATGCTCGTTGACCTGGCAGGCCGGGTCCGGCATGTCGCCCTTGTCGCCTTCCACCACCACGCCGATGCGGTAGTCCAGGCCCAGCACGCGCAGGTCGACGGTGCCGTTGCCGGCCACGCGCAGGCCGGGGATGGCGACCTTCAGGTCCTGGTTGCTGGCCACGCCATTGCGTACCTGCAGGCTGCCGTTGAGCTGGCGGAACGGCGTGTCACGGCCGCGCGGTTCGCCGCTCAAGGTTTTGCGGTTGAGGGTGGCGATGCCTTGGCACAGTTGCTGTTCGAGGTTGGCGTTGACCAGCACACCGTCGTTGATGGCGAAGCTGGCGGTGCCGTTCAGGCCGTCCACCAGGGCCTTCTGGCTGTTGCCGCTGCTGGTCAGGTTGCTGTCGGAGGTCAGCAGGCCGGTGATGGTGGCCTTGGGGCTTTGGGTCTTGATGAACTGCTCGACCGGGACCTTGGCGATGCGCGTCTGCAGGGCCAGGGTCGGGGTGGCCGGGCGCACGTCGAGGGTGCCATGGGTCTCGAAGCTGCCGTCGAACAGGCCACCGCCCAGGGTCTGCAAGGTCAGCAGGCCGTCCTGGGCCTGGGCCTTGAGGCTGGCGTTGGTGATCGGCAGCTTGTCGAGGGTCAGTTGCCCCAGGCTCAGGTCGGCCTGCAGGTCGAGGTTGCGCAGGCGTTCGATGGGCAGCAGGCGCTCGTCGCTCCAGGCGCCCTTGGTCGGGGCCTCCGGCAGTGGCGAATCACCCGCGCCCACGGCCACTTCGCTGCTGTTGACCTCGGCCTGGCGCGCGGCGGCAACGCTGGCGCTGTTCTGGCTTTTCGGCGGCAGGTAGCGGTCGGCGTCCAGCTTGTCGCCCTTGAGTTGCACGCGCAGGGCCTGCTTGGCGAAGTCGTCCACGGCCAGGCGGCCGGCGAAGGTGCCGCCGTCGAGTTGCAGCTTGAGGTCGTCGAGGGCCAGGGAGTTCTTCGTGGCATTCAGGCTGCTGACCATCTCGACCTGGCTGAGGGTGGTGGTGTCGGCCATGGCTGGCAGCTCGACGCCGACGCTGTCGAGGAAGGTGCGCAGGTTGAACTGGGCGATGGACAGCGCGCCGCTGAGTTTCGGCTCGCTGTTGATGTCGCGGGCGTGCAGTTCGCCGAGCGCGCGCAGCTGGTTGGCCGAGAGCTTGAGGCCGGTCCAGTCGGCGATGCCGGCGGCCTTGTCCAGCAGCAGCTGGCCCTGGGCACTGAAAGTCAGGCTCTTGCCCTGCATCGGATCGCCCGACACTTCGCCGCCCAGGCGGAAGTCGCCGAACTGGTAGCGTTGCAGCTTGCGGTCGAAGCGCAGGTCGCCGCTGACCTCGGTGCGCGCGCGAATTTGCGGCAGGTTGGTGCCGATGAAGGCGGTGAACTTGACCGGAATGTCGGTGTTGTCGTGCACCGCGCCGGTGCTCAGCTGGATGCTTTCGGCGGTGAACTGGCGGCTGCTCTTCTCGTCGAGGTACTTCACCGTGGCGTTGTTGACGGTGAGGCTGTCGATATCGAGTTTGACCGGGCGGCTGTTGTCGCTGTCGGCTGGCTTGGCCGGGGCGTTGGGCTCGGTGCTGGAAGTGCTCGAGGTGCTGGTAGTCGCTGGCACCTTGCCGATGTCTTCCCAGTTGCCGTGGCCATTGGCGTCGCGGGTCAGGGTCAGGTTCAAGCCTTCGACGCGCACGTCGCTCATCTGCACTTCGCGGCGCAGCAGCGGTAGCACACGTACCGACAAGCCGAGCATCTGCAGGTCGGCGAATGGCACCTTGGGGTTGGCCAGGGTGGCGACGCTGGCGTCATGCAGCTCCAGGCCCAGCCAGGGGAACAGGCTCCAGCCGATGTCGCCCTTGAGGTCGAGCTCGATGTGCGCCTTGTTGCGCGCCAGCTGGCGGATCTCGTCTTTGTAGTCGTTGGGATCGAAGAAATGGGTGAGGGCGAAGCCCGCCGCCACAATGATCAGCAACAGCCCGAGTACGATGAGCCCCAGGATTTTGCCGAACGCTTTCATAGGCGAGTCCTTGTAGTTCGAAATTCAGATTCAGCCCCGGAGTATAACTTCCTCGCCTGCCTTGCAGGGCAGTAGAGAGGGCTGCGTCACGAATAAGACAAAAGGGAGTGTCAATGTGCTTCCATCCTTTGTAACAGATGGTAGCCTTTCCCGCTTCCATTGCCGGGGTGCGTCAGTTTGCCACCCTTGAGGCTGGAATTTTTCCAGACCCTGCCGATAAGACAGCCGTAAGCCTGCGTGAACAAAGGTTGCCGGGCAGTGGAAGGCCGTTGCGCCACATAAGAAACTTTGAAGGGGTAAACAACTCATGAGTACTGCACACGTAGGGAGCCCGGCTGACCAGCCGGCCTTCCTGTCCAAGGAACGCATTATCGCCAAGCCCGGTTTCAACCGCTGGCTGGTGCCACCGGCCGCGTTGGCCATTCACCTGTGCATCGGCATGGCCTATGGCTTCTCGGTGTTCTGGATTCCACTCTCCAAGGCCCTGGGTATTACCAAGGCCGTCGCCTGCCCGGCAGACATGTCGTTCATCAGCCAGGTGTTTTCCTCCACCTGCGACTGGCCGATCTCCATGCTCGGCTGGATCTACACCCTGTTCTTCATCTTCCTGGGCTGCTCGGCGGCCATCTGGGGTGGCTGGCTGGAACACGCCGGCCCGCGCAAGGCTGGTGTGGTGTCGGCACTGTGCTGGTGCGGTGGCCTGGCGATTTCCGCCCTGGGCGTCTACACGCATCAGATCCTGCTGATGTGGCTGGGCTCCGGCGTGATCGGCGGTATTGGCCTGGGGCTGGGCTATATCTCGCCCGTATCGACCCTGATCAAGTGGTTCCCGGACAAGCGCGGCATGGCCACCGGCATGGCGATCATGGGCTTCGGCGGCGGCGCGATGGTGGGTGCACCCCTGGCTGCTGCACTGATGGGGCACTTCGCTTCGCCAACCAGCGTCGGCGTATGGCAGAGCTTCGCGGTCATGGCCGCGATCTACTTCGTGTTCATGATGGGCGGCGCCCTGCTGTACCGCGTGCCACCTACCGGCTGGAAGCCTGAAGGCTGGACTGCGCCAGTGAAGAGCAATAAGGCGATGATCACCAACCGCCACGTGCACGTCAGCGTGGCCTGGAAAACCCCGCAGTTTCGCCTGGTGTGGCTGGTGCTGTGCCTGAACGTATCGGCCGGCATCGGCATCCTCGGCATGGCTTCGCCGCTGCTGCAGGAAGTATTCGCTGGCAAGCTGCTGGGCAACGACCTGACCTTCAGCCAGCTGGATGCAGGGCAACTGGCCCAGATCGCCGCGATCGCCGCCGGCTTCACCGGCCTGCTGAGCCTGTTCAACATCGGTGGCCGGTTCTTCTGGGCCTCGTTCTCGGACTACATCGGCCGCAAGACCACCTACTTCGTGTTCTTCGCCCTTGGTGTGGCGCTGTACGCACTGGTGCCGACCCTCGGCCACCTGGGCAGCGTGGCGTTGTTCGTGGCGGCGTTCTGCATCGTGCTGTCGATGTACGGCGGCGGTTTCGCCACCGTGCCGGCCTACCTGGCCGACCTGTTCGGTACGCAGATGGTCGGTGCCATCCACGGTCGCCTGCTGACCGCCTGGGCCGCCGCTGGCGTGCTGGGCCCGGTGCTGGTCAACTACCTGCGTGAGTACCAGTTGAGCATCGGCGTGCCGCGTGCCGCGGTGTACGACATCACCTTGTACATTCTTTCGGGCCTGCTGGTGCTGGGCTTCATCTGCAACGCCCTGGTGCGGCCGGTGGCCGACAAGTACTTCATGACCGAAGAGCAGCTCAAAGCCGAGCAAGCCCTGGGCCATGACAAGGGCGCTGGCGGCTCGACCGTGCTGGAATGGAAAGCCGACCCAAGCACCAAGCCGGCCGCCGTGCTGGCCTGGCTGGTGGTGGGTATCCCGCTGGCGTGGGGTGTGTGGGTGACCCTGCAGAAGACTGCGGTGTTGTTTCACTAAGCGCTGATGCGGCCGGGTAGTTGCGACCGCCTGTAGAGGGTTGCGACCCGGCCGACGCCATGCTCGCAGCCAAGGCAGCTCCTACCCCGACCCCTTTCCACCTTGATGTCGAGTTGTGAATGCGGTCCGTGTAGGAGCTGCCTTGGCTGCGAGCTTTTTCGCCCAGCCACCGCGATATCGAGCTCAAGCTCAAGCTCTAGCCACAGCCGAACCCATACCAAAGCCAAATTCCGCCCCGAACCACGTCCCCACCTGTCAGCATTTCTCCTACATTCAACCCTTCTGTTTCTGTTTGCCGCCCACGGCCTTATAATGCTCGCCTTTTTTCGCTCAAATGAGTTGCGGAGCTGGTGATGGCCGAACGTAAGGCGTTCGTCGAGCGCGATACCCTGGAAACCCAGATCAAAGCCTCGATCAACCTGGATGGCACCGGAAAGGCCCGATTCGATATCGGCGTGCCTTTTCTTGAACACATGCTCGACCAGATCGCCCGCCACGGGCTGATCGACCTCGACATCGAGAGCAAGGGCGACCTGCATATCGACGACCACCACACGGTGGAAGACGTCGGTATCACCCTGGGGCAGGCCTTCTCCAAGGCCATTGGCGACAAGAAGGGCATTCGCCGTTACGGCCATGCCTATGTGCCGCTGGACGAAGCGCTGTCGCGCGTGGTCATCGACTTCTCCGGCCGCCCCGGCCTGCAGATGCACGTGCCCTATACCCGCGCCACCGTGGGCGGTTTCGACGTCGACCTGTTCCAGGAATTCTTCCAAGGCTTCGTCAACCACGCCAACGTGACCTTGCACATCGACAACCTGCGTGGGCACAACACCCACCACCAGATCGAGACCGTGTTCAAGGCCTTCGGCCGCGCGCTGCGCATGGCCGTGGAGCTGGATGACCGCATGGCCGGGCAGATGCCCTCCACCAAGGGCGTGCTGTAATGCAGACGGTAGCCGTGATCGACTATGGCATGGGCAACCTGCACTCGGTGGCCAAGGCCCTGGAGCATGTCGGCGCCGGCAAGGTACTGATCACCAGCGACGCCGCGGTCATCCGTGAAGCCGACCGCGTGGTGTTCCCCGGCGTGGGCGCGATTCGCGACTGCATGGCCGAAATCAAGCGCCTGGGCTTCGACACCCTGGTGCGCGAAGTCAGCCGCGACCGGCCGTTCCTGGGCATCTGCGTAGGCATGCAGGCGCTCATGGACCGCAGCGAAGAGAACGACGGCGTCGATTGCATCGGTGTATTCCCCGGCCAGGTCCGCTTCTTCGGCAAGGACCTGTACGAGGAAGGCCAGCACCTGAAGGTGCCGCACATGGGCTGGAACGAAGTGGCCCAAGCCGTTGACCACCCGCTGTGGCACAACATTCCGGACCTGGCGCGCTTCTATTTCGTCCACAGCTACTTCATCCAGGCGGCCAAGGCCGGCCAGGTGGTGGGCCGTGGGCATTACGGCGTCGATTTCGCCGCGGCGCTGGCCGAAGGCTCGCGCTTCGCCGTGCAGTTCCACCCGGAGAAAAGCCATACCCATGGCCTGCAGCTACTGCAGAACTTCGCCGCCTGGGACGGGCGCTGGTAAATGGCCAAGGCCCGCAAAGCCCCGATCCTCACGCTCACGGCCGAGCAGGAGAGCGAGGCCAACCACCAGATCAAACGGTTCCTGGCGGACCGTTTCGACCTGGACGTAGGCACCTTCGAGGCCGCGGAACTGCTTGAGCTGTTTACCCGCGAAATTGCTCCGCACTTTTACAACAGGGCGATCTTCGATGCCCAGGCGCTGCTCAAGGAGCGCTTTGAAGGCATCGAGAGCGACTTGTGGGCGCTCGAGAAAGACTGATTTCCCGAGCTTGCTGTTTACCGAATTCAACAGGTTTGCCAGATGCTGATTATCCCCGCTATCGATCTCAAAGACGGTGCCTGCGTGCGCCTGCGCCAAGGCCGCATGGAAGATTCCACGGTGTTTTCCGACGACCCGGTGAGCATGGCCGCCAAGTGGGTCGATGGCGGTTGCCGCCGGCTGCACCTGGTCGATCTCAACGGCGCCTTCGAAGGCCAGCCGGTGAACGGTGAGGTCGTCACGGCCATCGCCAAGCGCTACCCGCAGCTGCCGATCCAGATCGGCGGCGGCATCCGCTCGCTGGAAACCATCGAGCACTACATCAAGGCCGGCGTCAGCTATGTGATCATCGGTACCAAGGCGGTCAAACAGCCGGAGTTCGTGGCTGAAGCGTGCAAGGCGTTCCCGGGCAAGGTCATCGTCGGCCTCGACGCCAAGGATGGCTTCGTCGCCACCGACGGCTGGGCTGAAGTGAGCACCGTGCAGGTCATCGACCTGGCCAAGCGCTTCGAAGCCGATGGCGTTTCCGCGATCGTCTACACCGACATCGCCAAAGACGGCATGATGCAGGGCTGCAACGTACCCTTCACCGCCGCCCTGGCCGCCGCCACGCGCATCCCGGTGATCGCTTCCGGTGGCATCCACAACCTGGGTGACATCAAGGCCCTGCTGGACGCCAAGGCCCCCGGCATCATCGGCGCCATCACCGGCCGTGCCATCTACGAAGGCACCCTGGACGTCGCCGAAGCCCAAGCCTTCTGCGACAGCTACCAGTAACCACGGCGACCTCGGCGCCGGTGAAAAGCCGGCGCTGCCCTGCAAGCGGAGAGCATCCCCATGGCCCTGGCCAAACGCATCATTCCCTGCCTTGACGTCGACAACGGTCGGGTGGTCAAAGGCGTCAAGTTCGAGAACATCCGCGATGCCGGCGACCCGGTGGAAATCGCCCGCCGCTACGACGAGCAGGGTGCCGACGAAATCACCTTTCTTGACATCACCGCCAGCGTCGATGGCCGTGATACCACGCTGCACACCGTCGAGCGCATGGCCAGCCAGGTGTTCATCCCGCTGACCGTGGGCGGCGGCGTGCGCACCGTGGCGGATATCCGCAACCTGCTCAACGCCGGTGCCGACAAGGTCTCGATCAACACCGCGGCGGTATTCAACCCCGAGTTCGTGGGTGAGGCGGCGGCGCGCTTTGGTTCGCAGTGCATCGTGGTCGCGATCGACGCCAAGAAGGTCTCCGGCCCGGGCGAAGAGCCGCGCTGGGAAATCTTTACCCACGGTGGCCGCAAGCCGACCGGGCTGGACGCCGTGCAGTGGGCGATGAAGATGGAAGGCCTGGGCGCCGGCGAGATTCTGCTTACCAGCATGGACCAGGACGGCATGAAGAACGGCTTCGACCTGGGCGTGACCCGGGCGATCAGCGACGCGCTGGGCATTCCGGTGATCGCTTCCGGTGGCGTGGGTAACCTGCAGCACCTGGCCGATGGCGTGCTGGAAGGGCATGCAAGCGCGGTGTTGGCGGCGAGTATTTTCCACTTTGGCGAATACACGGTGCCGGAGGCCAAGGCGTTCATGGCCAAGCAGGGGATTGTGGTTCGCTGATTGGGTGATTCGCTGATCGCATAAAAAGCAGAATCAAAAGCTCGCAGCCAAGGCAGCTCCTACCCGGACCGTATTACCAATCTCGGATTGGGGGGGTGATGCCTTGTTCGTATTACCAATCCCGGATTTGGTGCGTAACCCTGACCGCATTATCAACGCCGGATCGGGATCGGGATTCGGATCGGGATTCGGATTGGGATTCGGATTGGGATTCGGATTGGGATCGGGATCGGGATCGGGATTGGGATCGGGATTCGGATTGGGATTGGGAATGCGGTCCGGGTAGGAGCGGCCTTGGCTGCGAGCTTTTGAGGTGATGGCAGATAGCCTTGCCTGGCGCTGGACATGCGTTGGCAAGCCCGGCACTCTGAGCTCTGCAATGAATTGTTGAGGCTCGTCCATGTTGAATCGTCTTGCTGTCGTTCTTCTCTCCGTGCTGGGCCTTTCCATGGCCACCTCCCTGCGCGCCGACGACAGCACCGGCCAGCCCATCGTCCTGCTGACCGAAAACTTCCCGCCGTACAACATGGCCAAGGACGGCAAGAACTTTGCCCCCGACGCCAATATCGAAGGTATCGCCGCCGATCTGGTGCGCGAAATGTTCAAGCGCGCCGCCATCCCCTACAACCTGACCCTGCGCTTCCCCTGGGACCGCATCTACAAGCTCGCCCTGGAAAAACCCGGCTATGGCGTGTTCGTGATGGCGCGCCTGCCGGAGCGCGAAAAGGCTTTCAAGTGGGTCGGCCCTTTGGGCCCGGACGACTGGATCCTGCTGGCGCGCGCCGACAGCCCCATCAAGCTGGACAAGCTGGAGCAGGCCCGCCCCTACAAGGTCGGCGTGTACAAGGGTGATGCCATCGAGATCAGCCTCAGCGAGAGGCACATGAACCCGGTCATCGCCCTGCGCGACCAGGACAATGCCCTCAAGCTCAAGAACGGCGAGATCGACCTGTGGGCCACCGGCGATCCCGCTGGCCGCTACCTGGCGCGCCAGGCCGGGGTCACCGACTTGAAGACCGTGCTGCGCTTCAACAGCGCGTCGCTGTTCCTGGCACTGAACAAAAACACCCCGGATGAGGTGGTCGCCCGCTTGCAGAAAGCCTTGGACGACCTACGCGCCCAAGGCTTCGTCGATGAAGTGATGGGGCGTTACTTGTAACCGCCCCAAGGTTCATTCGCCCGACGCTTCTAGCAGATCGGAGCGCGCGGGCGAGGGGCGGCCCGAGGCGTCGAAGGAGCGCGTACAAAGTGTCGCGGGTAGCAAGCGGGGGCCGATGCTAAAGGTGTAGTGGTGATAGCGATAGCCTTGCGGGTCGTCGCAATCGGTATCACCCACCGCGCCAAACTTGAACTGGTGGTACACGGCGTCAGGCTCACGATTTGCCAATTGCACCTGATATTTACCCGTGTCGAGCAGCGTGAGGCGCGGCTCGGGCGCGGGCGGAGGCGGCGTGTCGGTGATCTCCTGCGCAACCACGTAGACGTTCTTCAACGCCGCGGTAGAAAGGCCCTCGCTCGGCAGGTCGAGTCCCAGCATGCACAGCATGTGCATGCCCGGGGCGCCGTCGAGGGGCATGTTCAGGCCCTGCCCTGGCACGTTCTCCATTGCGGCGCCGTACCCCGCAGGATCCTCGCAAGCCATGGGGTTGCGCACGGTTTTGGTGTACGAGTGGCTGGTGGCGAGGGTCAGCGGCGACGGCCAGTTCGCGGTTGCTTCGCCGGTATGGCTTGCCATCCGTGGCTGATAGTAGGGATTGTGCTGGGTCACGCCGAACAAGTCCTGCAGGTCGCAATGCTCAAGGGTAACGTCCAGCCGCCCTTCATGAAAACACGCCGGCAGGCCGTCGGTGCGTGTGGCGTAGTTCATATCGGCAACCCAGTCTATGGCGCCGTCGGTGATCTCGCAGGGTGCGTCTCTGGCGCAGCGTCGTTCTGCCACCGAGCCTCGGGTGGTAGTGCCCATGATGCCGACGATGCGCCCATCGTCGCGGTTCAGCAGCGGGCTGCCGGAGCTGCCGGGCAGCACGTCCTGGCAGGCGTTGCGCAGGTTGTTGCGCCATACGTAGGGGTGTTCCACCACGTCGCGCAAGCCCTCCATTTCGCAAGCTGACACCCGCAGGGTATAGCCATTTTCCGTAAGCGGTGCTGAAACGCTCAAAAGTGGCGTTCCTTGTGCTGGTGGCAAGGGCGCCATCGACAAAGGCTCGATACCGTCGGCCCTCAGCCTGGCCAATGGGGCGTCGACTTCAATGATCGCCAGGTCGCGGCCGCGTTGTGTGCTCCAGTGCAATGTCTTGAGCGGGTACACCTGGCGCTGGCTGCTGGTATCGCGGAAGTAGTTGAACTCTATATGGCCTCTGATGGGCTGCGGTGTGCTCAGAGCGTCTAGCTGCGGGTGGGCATAGGCGCAGTGCCCGCTGGTCAATAGGTAGGCCGGCGCGTCGGCGGGGGCGCCGTCGGCCTGGGTATCGATCAGCACCGCAGTGCAGCGTCCATTGGCCAGGCTTTCCAGGCGGCCGACGCCTCTCCATTGGTCATACTCGCCGTTGGCGTTTTCCATCAGCAGCGATGGGGCAAGGTTGTCGGGCAGTGTGATGGGGCCTTCGGCGAAGGCCGCTAAAGGTGTGAGGATGCCTAGCAGAAGGGCACTGCGGTTTAGTGGTGGCAGGATTGCACGCATGATGAACGGTCCATGTTCGAAGGTGGGCCGCCAACTCTAATGAGCATCGGCCTCGGCAAGAACATGGACAGGCGCCCTGATACGGGCGGGTATTGAATGGGTCACCAGGCGGGGTGATACCGCCGCCCGCAAGGGGCGGCTCGCGCTACTGCAGGCTTTGCGAATCGGGAATCGGCATGCCCGCACGGGCCGCTGCCGCTGGGTCTGCTTCGGGCGGGGCTGGCGAGCCGAAATCCGGGTCTGGGCCGGGCTCCGGGATGTCGTCGGGGCCAGTGGCAGGCTTTATCGCCGGGGGCGAGGGCACTGCAATCGGCGTTGCAACGCCCGTCGCAGGCGCGGCAGGCCTGCTCTGGCGCGGCAGGCTGCCCGGCGCCAAGCTGGCACCGTGGTAGATACCATTCTCGCCATGGGCGGCGATCGCCAGGTTGCCGCGCTCCTTGACCATGTCCTTGATCGCGATCCACTTCACGCCTTGGGAGGCCAGCTTCGGCAGTTCGCGCTCGAGCACGTCCAGCGTCTGCGGATAGGGGTGGCCGATCATCACCACGGTGCCGTGCTTGTGGGCGAACTTGATCGCCGTCTGCAGCTGCGCGGTGATCGCTTGCGGCGTGCGCACATCGTCCAGGAACACGTCCCGCGACAGGCTAGGCAAGCCGATGTCCTGGGCCTTGGCGGCGGCGACCGTCTTGGCGCTGGTGCGGCTGTCGAGGAAAAACATGCCGCGCTGCTGCAGGCGGCCCATGAGCATGGCCATGGCCGCCGGCTGGCTGGTCATGCGGCTGCCTTCATGGTTGTTCATGCCACTGGCGAAGGGCACGGCCTTGAAAGCCGCGTCGAGGCGCTTCTGCAATTCGGCGTCGGGCAGGTCCGGGTGCCAGGCGAAGGGCCCGGTGGCCGGGTCCATGGGCATGTGGATGATCACCGTCTTGCCGGCGTCGTGGGCCTGGCGGGCGAATTCGGCGGCGTGGGGCGTGTCGGGCATGATCGCCAGCGTAACCGGCCCGGGCAGGGCCAGGGCGCGGCTGTCACGGGACGGGGTTTGCCCCAGGTCGTCGATGATCAGCGTCAGCAGGGCAGGGCCCGCCGCCTGGTCGGCGGCGGCATGGGCCGCGCCGGTCAGGCAGCAGAGCAACAACAGCAGGACCGCGCGCATACTCAATTGCCGCGGGTCACGCTCAGCCCTTTGAGCAGGCTCAGGGCCTGGCTCAACTGGAAGTCGTCATCCTGCAGACGCTTCTTGGCCTTGGTCGGTGCCTTGCCTGACTCGGTCGGGCGTTCGGCGCCGCCGTTGCCGTTGCCCAGGTGGCCCTGCAGGTCGGCTTCCTTGAAGTTGTCGCCATCGGTTTCGTTGGTGATCTTGGCCGGGCGCACTTCCACATCGGGAACGATGCCCTGGGCCTGGATCGAACGGCCGTTGGGGGTGTAGTACAGCGCAGTGGTGATCTTCAGCGCGCGGTCGTTGTTCAGCGGCAGCACGGTCTGCACCGAGCCTTTGCCGAAGCTGTCGGTGCCCATGAGAATGCCGCGCTTGTGGTCTTGCAGGGCGCCGGCGACGATTTCCGAGGCCGAGGCGCTGCCGCCGTTGATCAGCACCACCAATGGCACGCCTTCGCTGAGGTCGTGGCCGGTGGCCGAGAAGCGCAGCTCGGAGTTGGCGATGCGACCCTTGGTGTAGACGATCAGGCCACTGCTGATGAAGTGGTCGACCACTTCGACCGCTGCCTGCAGCACGCCACCGGGGTTGTTGCGCAGGTCGAGCACCAGGCCTTTGAGCTTCTTGCCGTTGTCCTTGCGCAGCTTGGCCAGGGCGGCGGCCACTTCTTCGCCGGTCTTGACCTGGAACTGGGTGATGCGCAGGTAGCCGTAGCCGTTGTCCAGCATCTGGGCCTTGACGCTCTTGACCTGGATGACCGCGCGGGCGACCGTCACGTCGAACGGGTTGCCGCCGTCGCGCACCAGGGTGAGAGTGATCTTTTCGCCGATCTTGCCGCGCATCTTGTCGACGGCTTCGGTCATGGTCTGGCCGCGGGTCGGCTGGCCGTTGATCTTGACGATCAGGTCGCCGGCCTGGATGCCGGCCTTGGAGGCCGGGGTGTCGTCGATGGGCGAGACCACTTTGACGAAGCCGTCTTCCACGCCGACTTCGATGCCCAGGCCGCCGAATTCGCCGCTGGTGCTTTCCTGCAGCTCCTGGAAATCTTCCGGGCCGAGGTAGGCGGAGTGCGGGTCAAGGTTGCTGAGCATGCCCTTGATGGCGTTCTCCAGCAGGGTCTTGTCGTCCACCGGCTCGACGTAGGCGGCCTTGATGCGGTCCATGACCTCGGCGAAGGTGCGCAGCTCTTCCAGCGGCAACGGCGGTTTGGCCGTGGCGGCGGCAGGCGAGGCAACGGGTGCCGGGGCCTTGCCAGGAATGGTGGTGGCCGGGATCGAGGGCGGCGGGGTCGGAGTTGGCGCCACCGGGTCGGCGGCGTGAGCCAAAGGCGCACCGATGGCCACGGCGATGGTCAGGGCCAGCGAGGTAAGGCGGGACAGATGCAGCATGTCGAACAACTCCTAATCCTGGTTTTGCGCCTTTCGGGGCATCGGCGTGACAGTCATCGACCGCCAGAACGCCCTTGTTGAGATTTAGCGCTTAGCCGCGACACCATTGTTCGGGGTCGGCGGGCCGGCCCTGCTGGCGTATGGCGAAATACAAGGCGGGCGTATCCTGCCCACCACTGGTACCGACCGTCGAGATCGCTTCGCCGGCTTTTACAACGTCGCCAGCGCCCTTGAGCAGGGTCTGGTTGTGTCCATACAGGCTCAGGTAGCCGTTGCCATGGTCGAGAATGACCAGAAGTCCGGCGCCGCGCAACCAGTCCGCGAATACCACGCGCCCGCCGTGCACCGCACGTACGGTGCTGCCGGCGGATGCGCTGATCATCACCCCGTCCCACTTGGTGCGGGCATCGTCGCCGCGGGTTTCACCGAAACGTGCGAGCAGTCGACCATCGACAGGCCATGGAAGTTTGCCCTTGGCTGCAGAAAACTCGCCGCCGAAGCTCTGGCCGCCGCTGGAAACCAAAGCGCCGGGGGTGGGTTTAGGCCGCTTGGGCGCTTCCGGGGCGGGGGCGTCGTCGTCCTTGCGGTTGGCCTGGGCCTGGGCTTGCGCTGCCGCTTCACGGGCGCGGCGGTCGGCTTCCTGCTGCGCCAGCAGGGCTTTCTGCCGTGCTTCTTCCGCTTCGCGGGCCTGGCGGGCGAGGGTTTCCTCGATGGTCTTGAGGACCTTGGCGAGGTCGGCCTGGTCCTGCTCACGGGCCTGCAGCTTGGTGTCGCTGGCCTTGTACTGGTCGTTGAGCTTGGCCAGGGCGGCCTGGCGATCCTTGCGCACGTCCTCGAGCTCATGGCGCTGGCTGTCGAGGTTGCCCTGCTGGGCCAGCAACTGGGCCTGCTGCAGGTCGATGTCTTTCTGCACCGCAGCCTGTTTGGCCAGGGTTTCATTGAAGGCGCGCAGTTGGGCCAGGCGCGCCTTGCTCATGTAATCGTAATAGGTCAGCGTCCGGGCGAATTTCTCCGGGTTCTGCTGGTTGAGCAATAGCTTGAGGTATTCCTGGCGACCGTTCTGGTAAGCCGCGCGCGCTTGGGTGGCGATCAAGCGCTGCTGTTCCTTGCGGGCGGCTTCGAGCTTCTGCTTCTCATCATCGAGACGCTGGAGCTCGGCTTGGGTCTTTTTTAGTTGCTGTTGCAGGGCCTCCACCTGCTTCTGCAACTCTCCCATCTTGGTCTCGGTGGAGCGCAGGTCTTTTTGCACGCCGGATTTCTCCTGCTGCACCTGGGCAAGGGCCTTCTTCAGCTCGGTAATATCCTGACGCGTGGCGTCGAGCTGTTGTTGGGTTTGTGCGCGTTCGTCGGCGTAGGCCGTGCCGAACAGGCAGGTCAAGGCAATGAGTATCAGGGCGCGAAGCATGGGGCGGGCGATACCAGCGAAGGGGACGGGCCTAGTATGCCCGCCGCGGGCGGCAAAAAAAACGCCTGTGCGCGACGGCGACCTTGCGATCGCCGCCGTGCCTGGCGTGGTGTGCGTATTCAGGCGTCGACCAGGATGGAAGTGCCGGTCATTTCGCTCGGCTTGTCCATGCCCATCAGGTACAGCATGGTCGGCGCGACATCGGCCAGCACGCCGCCTTCACGCACTTTGACTGCGCGCTTGCCGGTGTAGATGAACGGCACCGGCTCGGTGGTGTGGGCGGTGTGCGCCTGGCCGGTGGATTCATCGGACATCTGCTCGCAGTTGCCATGGTCGGCGGTGATCAGCGCTTCGCCGCCGACCTTGTCGAGCGCGGCGACGATGCGCCCGACGCAGGCGTCCAGGCACTCCACGGCCTTGACCGCGGCCTCGAGGATGCCGCTGTGGCCGACCATGTCGCCGTTGGCGTAGTTGACCACGATCACGTCGAAGCGTTGGTGCTCGATGGCGTCGACGATCTTGTCGGTGACTTCCGGCGCGCTCATTTCCGGCTGCAGGTCGTAAGTGGCGACTTTCGGCGAGGGAATCAGGATGCGTTCTTCACCGGGAAACGGTTCTTCGCGGCCACCGGAGAAGAAGAACGTCACGTGGGCGTACTTCTCGGTTTCGGCAATGCGCAGCTGGGTCTTGCCGTTGTCGGCCAGGTATTCGCCCAGCACATTGTGCAGGCTGCTCGGCCCGAACGCGGCCGGGGCCGGAATTTTCGCCGAGTACTGGGTCAGGCCGACGTAGCCGGAGAGTTTCGGCTGGCGCTTGCGCGGGAACTCGCTGAACTCGGGCTCGACGAACGGGCGGCTGATTTCCCGCGCGCGATCGGCGCGGAAGTTCATGAACACCACGGCGTCGCCATCTTCCACGCGGGCCGGGGCACCGATGGTGGTGGCCTTGACGAATTCGTCGCTCTCGTCGCGTTCATAGGCGGCTTGCAGGCCGGCTACGGCGCTGGTGGCGTGGAACTCGGCATCGCCGTCGACGATCAGGTTCCAGGCGGCACTGACGCGGTCCCAGCGGTTGTCGCGGTCCATGGCGAAGTAGCGGCCGATGATGCTCGCGGTGCGGCCCTTGCCGACGCGCTTGTAGGTGTCCTCCATCAGCTCGAGAGAAGACTTGGCGCTGCGCGGCGGGGTATCGCGGCCGTCGAGGAAGGCGTGCAGGTAGACGTGTTCGGCGCCGCGCTTGGCGGCCAGTTCGATCATGGCCACCAGATGGTCCTGGTGGCTGTGCACGCCACCATCGGACAGCAGGCCCATCACGTGCACCGCCTTGCCGGCGGCCACGGCCTTGTCGACGGCGGCGCAGATGGTCGGGTTGTCGAAGAACTCGCCGTCGCGGATGGCCTTGGTCACGCGGGTGAAATCCTGGTACACCACGCGGCCGGCGCCGAGGTTCATGTGGCCGACTTCGGAGTTGCCCATCTGCCCGTCGGGGAGCCCGACATCCATGCCCGAGCCAGAGATCAAGCCGTTGGGTTTGGTCGCGCAGAGGTTGTCGAGCACCGGCTTGCGCGCCGAAAACACGGCGTTGTCGTCATGGCTTTCACTGTGACCGAAACCATCCAGGATGATCAGGACCAAAGGTTTAGGCGTGGCTGTCATAGATCCCACTCGTCTTGTTAGGGGTAAAGGAGGCATTTTAGGGCAATAGTATTGCCCGGTGTTTAAAAAAGCGCGTGGCCGGCAAGCCGCGGGCTTGACCTCCAGCCAGCAGACAACCCGCCGCCGGTCACAGTTCCCCATGAAAGCCGCGTTACCGGCGCAAGGCGGGCTTTGGCCCACCCCCACCCGCGTGTATACTGGCCGGCATTTTAATGCCCTGGAACCTGCTGATGGTCGAGCACCTGATTCAATTCGCGACAAACCACTATCTGCTGGTCGGCGCCTTCGCGGTGCTGCTGGCCTTGCTGCTATTCCTGGAAACCAGCCGTGGCGGCCGCAGCCTCAGCTGCCGTGAACTCACCGCGCTGGTCAACAGCGACCAGGGTGTTGTCATCGACATCCGCGCCAAGAAAGATTTCAGCGCCGGCCACATCGTCGACTCGCTGAACATTCCCCAGGACAAGCTGGCCTCGCGCATGGCTGAACTGGAGAAGCACAAGGCCAAGACCCTGATCATCGTCGACGCCATGGGCCAGCACGCCGGCACCACCGCCCGCGAACTGCTCAAGGCAGGCTTCACCGCCGCCAAGCTGTCCGGTGGCGTGTCCAGCTGGCGCGCCGACAACCTGCCGCTGGTGAAGTGAAATGAGTACCGTCGTCGTCTATTCCAGTGACTGGTGCCCGTACTGCATGCGCGCCAAGGCCCTGCTCGAAGGCAAGGGCGTGGACTTCACCGAGATCAAGGTCGACGGCAAGCCCCAGGTGCGCGCCGAAATGGCCAGCAAGGCTGGGCGCACTTCGGTGCCGCAGATCTGGATCGGCGACACCCACGTGGGTGGCTGCGACGACCTCTACGCCCTGGAGCGCGCCGGCAAGCTCGACGTGATGCTTTCCAAGGCCTGAAACCCTATTCCGTCTGACTCTGAATGTGACAAGGATCCCGCGATGACTGATCAACCGAACACCGCAGCAGGCAACGAAGAAGACAACGCTCCGCAATTCTCCCTGCAGCGTATCTACGTACGCGACCTGTCGTTCGAAGCGCCGAAAAGCCCGGCCATCTTCCGTCAGCAGTGGGAGCCGGCCGTTGCCCTGGACCTGAACACCCGTCAGAAAGCCCTGGAAGCCGACTTCCACGAAGTGGTGCTGACCCTGTCCGTGACCGTCAAGAACGGTGAAGAAGTGGCGTTCATCGCTGAAGTTCAGCAGGCCGGTATCTTCCTGATCAAGAACCTCGACGACGCTTCCCTGAGCCACACCCTGGGCGCGTTCTGCCCGAACATCCTGTTCCCGTACGCGCGTGAAGCGCTGGACAGCCTGGTGACCCGTGGTTCGTTCCCGGCGCTGATGCTGGCCCCGGTCAACTTCGACGCGCTGTACGCGCAAGAGCTGCAGCGCATGCAGGAAGCCGGCGAGACCCCAGCGGTTCAGTAATTGAACGGTTGGTAACGAAAAGGCGCCCCTAGGGGCGCTTTTTTGTGTGCGCGGTGGAGGTGAAGGTCAAAAGCTCGCAGGCTCCTACGCCGACCTTATTCCAGAGCCTGGCGCGGTCGGTGTAGGAGCTGGCGAAGCCTGCGAGCTTTTCAATCAGCCAAAGCCGTTCTGGCGCCAGGCCTCGTAAACGGCCACCGCGACAGTGTTGGACAGGTTCAGGCTGCGGCAGCCTTCGCGCATCGGCAGGCGCAGGCGATGGCCATCCGCTTGGGCGTCCAGCACCTCAGTGGGCAGGCCGCGGCTTTCGGGGCCGAACAGGAAGGCATCGCCGGGCTTGAACGCCACGTCATGGAACGGCTGCGAGCCCTTGGTGGTGAACGCGAACACCCGCGGCTGGCCGAGGCTTTCCAGGCAGCTGGCGAGGTCGGCGTGGCGCTTGAGCGGTGCATACTCGTGGTAATCGAGCCCGGCGCGGCGCAGGCGCTTGTCGTCCAGTTCGAAGCCGATCGGTTCGATTAAGTGCAGGCTGCAGCCGCTGTTGGCGCAGAGCCTGATAATGTTGCCGGTATTCGGCGGAATTTCTGGTTGAAAAAGGATGACGTGAAACATGCACGGCTCCGAACAAAATGACGGGCAGCATTCTACCCCCGTTGAGCAGGACCCACGATCAAAACTCTGGCCCAGGTTTCTTGGCGCCATTGCCTTGTTCGGGCTGCTGGTGGGCTTGATGATCGGCAAGGTGGCCACCCCCGAGCCTCGGGTGCTGGCGCAGATCGAGGTGCTGCCGGCCGCGCTGGTGCTGTGGTTCAACGAAGAGCCCAGGGTGCACGGCGAGGTCAACGATGGCGTGCTGGCGATCGCTTTCGACGCCTACGGGCGGGCGGGCGCTGGCCAGCTGCCGCTGGACGGCCGCCAGGTCAACTGGCGGGTGCAGCAGGGCGACAAGGGCTTGCTCCTGACCTTCATTGCCGCGCGCGCGGTGCAAGGCGACTGGGCTGGAACCGAAGTGAATGGGCGTTGGCGTTTCGAAGTGCGGCTGCGCGATGCGATCGCGCCCCCCTGAGGGGAGAGTGTGGTGCGAGGGGGATTGACGGATAAAAGAGGGAATTCTCGGCCTGCCTGTACCAAGGTTCCCAAGAGAGGGGCGCGCTTCCTGCGCTGTGTAAAGAAGGGAATCTCCGGCCTGCCTGTACCAAAGCTCCCAAAACCGCTGTGGAGCGCCGGTGGTGTTCGCCAGCGTCTCCGGTGTAAAGAAGGGATTCCCGGCCTGCCTGTACCAAGGACCCCAAAACTGCTGTGGAGCGCCGTAGCGGCTCCGGTGTAAAGAAGGGAATCTCCGGCCTGCCTGTACCAAAGCTCCCAAAAGCGCTGTGGATCGCCGGTGGTGTTCGCCAGCGTCTCCGGTGTAAAGAGGGGATTCCCGGCCTGCCTGTACCAAGGACCCCAAAACTGCTGTGGAGCGCCGTAGCGTCTCCGGAATAAAGAAGGGAATCTCCGGCCTGCCTGTACCAAAGTCCCCAAACTGGCTGCAATTGCGGGTCTTACTGAATGCCCGCGCCTGCGATGTAAAGAGGGGATTCCCGGCCTGCCTGTACCAAGACCCCCGAAACTGTCTTGCAAGGGATATTGCAGGCGGCGTGCCAATTTCGTTCGAATGTGTAATTAACTTTATCTAGAATCATGGGAATGCCCTGCAGCCCTTGTTTTACAGGGCTTGCAGGCGTGTTGCGGGCGGCGTGCCGCCATCGCCCTGTCATTTGCAGCTGGTTTTCACGTTTGTCCGTTTTAGTTCGTAACGCCTTGCAGCGGTGCATGAACGACCGCGAATGCACAAACGGGGGACTTTTTTGTTGCACCAGTTGTCAGGCGCCCAAAACGCCACCGCCCCCGGTATTGCTACCGGGGGCGGTGGGTTACAGCAGTTTGAAGCCTCAGGCGTCTTCGCCTTCGTCCTCGTCGCCGCCGTCAATCTTCATGCCCAGCTCCTTGATCTTGCGGGTCAAGGTGTTGCGGCCCCAGCCCAGCAGCACTGCGGCGTCGCGACGGCGGCCGGCGGTGTGCTTGAGGGCGGTTTCGATCATGATGCGCTCGAAGCTCGGCACCGCGCTGTCCAGCAGGCTGGACTGGCCCCGTGCCAGGGCCTGATCGGCCCATTGGCGCAGGGCCTGCTCCCAGTTGGTGACCGGGGCGCTGTCCTGGGGCAGGCTCAGCAGCTCAGGCGGCAGGTCGCTGATGTGCACTTCGCGGCCCGAAGCCATTACGGTGATCCAGCGGCAGGTGTTCTCCAGCTGGCGCACGTTGCCGTTCCACGGTAGGTTCTTCAGGTATTCCTCGGTCTCGCTTTTCAGCAGCTTCGGCTCTACCGCCAATTCCTGCGCGGCGCGGCTGAGGAAGTGCTTGGCCAGGGTCGGAATGTCTTCACGACGGTCCGACAGGCGCGGGATGTGGATGCGGATCACGTTCAGGCGGTGAAACAAGTCTTCGCGGAACTTGCCGGCGTGTACCAGGGTTTCGAGGTTCTGGTGCGTCGCGGCGATGATGCGCACATCGACCTTGACCGGGGTGTGGCCACCCACGCGGTAGAACTCGCCGTCAGCCAGCACGCGCAGCAGGCGGGTCTGGGTGTCGGCCGGCATGTCGCCGATCTCGTCGAGGAACAGCGTGCCGCCATCGGCCTGCTCGAAGCGGCCGCGGCGCAGGTTGGCGGCGCCGGTGAAGGCGCCTTTCTCATGGCCGAACAGCTCGGATTCCATCAGGTCCTTGGGAATCGCCGCCATGTTCAGCGCGATGAACGGCGAAGCTGCCCGCGGGCTGTGACGGTGCAGGGCGTGGGCGACCAGCTCTTTACCGGTCCCCGATTCGCCGTTGATCAGCACGGTGATGTTGGAATGGCTCAGGCGGCCGATGGCGCGGAACACCTCCTGCATCGCCGGCGCTTCGCCGATGATTTCCGGCGTGCGGGTCAGGGCGGGCACTTCGTGCAGGCCTTGCTGTTCCTGGGCGTGCTGGTTGGCGCGCTTGACCAGGGACACGGCTTCGTCGACGTCGAACGGCTTGGGCAGGTACTCGAAGGCACCGCCCTGATAGGACGCCACGGCGCTGTCGAGGTCCGAATGGGCGGTCATGATGATCACCGGCAGCCGCGGGTGCTGTTCGCGAATGCGCGCGAGCAGGTCCAGGCCGCTGGCACCCGGCATGCGGATGTCAGAGATGATCACGTCGGGTTGCTGGCGAGCCAGGCGGCTCATGACGCCATCGGCACTGTCGAAACTTTGCGTGGTCATGCCTTCTTGCTGCAAGGCTTTTTCCAACACCCAGCGGATGGAACGGTCGTCATCGACGATCCAGACAGTTTCACTACGGCTCATGACGAAGCGGCTCCTTGTTCCAGCGGCAGGAAGATCGAAAAGGTGGTGTGGCCAGGATGGCTTTCACATTCGATCAACCCTTGATGCTGACTGATGATGTTCTGGGTAATGGCCAGCCCGAGCCCGGTACCGTCGGGCCTGCCGCTGACCATCGGATAGAAGATGGTTTCCTGAAGTTCGGGAGGTATCCCCGGACCGTTGTCGATGATTTCGATCTTGCTGACCAGCCGGTGGCGGGTGTGGCCAATGGTGAACTGGCGCATTGCCCGAGTGCGCAGGCTGATGCGGCCAAGGCGCAGCTCGTTCTGGCCGCTGATGGCCTGCATGGCGTTGCGTACTATATTGAGCACGGCTTGTATCATTTGTTCGCGATCGATCAGTACGTCCGGGATACTTGGATCATAGTCGCGCACCAAAGTGATGCCACCCTGGGTTTCCGCTTCCACCAGGCTGCATACCCGCTCCAGCACCTCGTGGATGTTGGTCATGGCCAACGATGGCAGCTTGTTGGAACCGAGCATGCGGTCCACCAGGTTGCGCAGGCGGTCGGCCTCTTCGATGATGACGTTGGTGTAATCCTTCAGGCTTTCTTCTGGCAGCTCGCGGGCCAGCAACTGCGCGGCACCACGGATGCCACCCAGCGGGTTCTTGATTTCGTGGGCCAGGCCGCGCACCAGCATCTTGGTGGTTTCCTGTTTGGACAGCTGCGCCTCCTCTTTGGTGATGCGCAGCAGGCGGTCGCGGGGGTGCACTTCCAGCAGCAGCAGGGTCCTGCCGTTGCTGAGGATAGGCGTTACCGCATAGTCGACCGTCAGGGTCTGGCCGGTGAGCGCGGTGAGCATGGCCTCGCGCTTGGTAAAGGGGTGGGCTTTCTCCACGGCCTGGCGAAGGGAGCTCAGGGCTTCGGCCGATTCGGTGAACAGTTCGCTGATGAATTGCCCATGGCTGCGCTGGCCGCTGATGGCCAAAAGCATCTCGGCCGCCGGGTTCATGTACTCAAGGCGCAGTTCGGCGTTGAGCAGAATGGTGGCAGTGGTGAGGTTGTCTAGTAACAGTCTGTGCAGTGCATCACTGATGGTCATTAGCTGTCGTTGACCCCTTTTAGCCCATTGCAAAGCCCGGCGTGACCGAGTTGCGCGCGCGGATAGTCTGCTGATGCACTGAAACTGCAAAAACCAAACCAAGGCTCCGAAAAGAAGCGCTTATTTATTCATATGGCGCAATTGCGGCCCATTTCGTGACGTCGCGGGCCGGTGGAACCCGGAAGCCGAACCAAAATGGTGTAAACGGCGCTTGGTTGCAGATTTTTATGCACCAAAATGTTACGCGCTCGTTCAGCTTTCCCTGCAGACCTTGTTGGAGCGGGCGATGCCCGCGAGCTTCTAGCGGCTGCGCGGCTCTCATCGCGAGCTCACGCTCGCTCAAACGGGTTACTTGGGTTTGGCGGAAAGCGGGCATTCCGGGCGCACGCCGTAGTCATCCTCTGCGCAGGGTTTGGCCGAGAGCGGGCATTCGGGCCGCACGCCATAGTCGGCGTCTTCGCAGGGGGTGACATTGCGCTTCTGCGCGAGCGAGATGCGCTGCATTTGCAGTGGCTGTGGCGCGGTGCGCTCGACCGTCTGGCCGTCCACATCGATGATTTCCACCGAGAGCTGATGCAGGCCGCGGTCGACCGGCTGGACCATGATCACCGGGCTGGTGGTGGGTTCACCAATGGTGTCGCCATCGAGGATCAACTGGTACAGGTCGCCTTCGCTGAGCGCCGGGTCGCTAGTGACGGTGACGATCAACTGGCCGCTGGCCTGGGTCACGGTGCCGTCGGGCTCCGGGGCGAGGATGCGCAAAAGATTGTAATGGGTGACCACTTTTACCGGTTTGGGCGTGGTGGCCTTGGCCGGGCTCATCTTCACCGTGGTGGCGGTCTGGTTGAGCTTGTTGCTGGGCGGCAGCGGCACGCGTTGGGCGTTCTTGCGCGGCTGGTCGGTGAATACCTGGTTGCCCTGAGCGTCGGTGTAGGTATAGACGTCGGCCCGGGCCGTGGCGGTGCCGGCCAGCAGCAGGCAGAGCAGCAGGATGAGCCGATTCAAGGTTTGCCGCCGGCGCCGGGGCGCGGAATGTTCGAGGCAGGGCCGAGGTGCACGCGTTGGACGCTGAGGGTTTGGGCGGCGCTCTGCTGGATGACGTTGTCGCCGCTCAGTACCTGCACGGCGATGCTGTGGTCGCCGCGGTCCAGTTCCACCACCTGCAGCCGCGGCACGTTGCTGGGCTGGCCGTAGGGCTGGCCGTCGATCAGCAGTTGCACGGTGTCGTTGGCGGCCAGGCGCGGCTCCAGGTGCACGCCCACGGTGAAGGTGCCGTTGTTGGCGCGCAGGGCTTCATCGTCGGGCACGCCAGTGAGTTCCAGTACGGAGTAGGGCGGCTGGGCCGTGGGCGCGGGCGGTGGTGTGGGGGCGGGCCGCGCGCTGTGTTGCGGGCTCTGGATGCTGTTGAGCGGCGGCAGCTCTACCGGTTGCGCCTTCACGCCCTGGGGCGGTTGATTGCTGTAGGCCGTATTGCCGTTGGCGTCGGTGTACTTGTAGATCTGCGCGGCGGCGGGCAGTGCCAGCAACGCCAGCAGGCAGAAGAGCAATGAGCGCATGAAGGCTTCCCGTTGGGCATGCAGCCGATTCAAAGGCGCAGCATAGAACAGTTTGGGGTGGGCAGGTATGGCTGTTGTGGCGTTGAAAAGCTCGCAGGCTGCGCCAGCTCCTACATCGACCGCGTTCGACGTGGAATACGGTCCGTGTCGGAGCTGGCCGGGGGGGGGGGCAAGGCAGGGAGGTCTTGATCTTGCGCCCATGAAAAAGGCCACCCGAAGGTGGCCTCTTGCAAATCAAGCTGGGTTTAGACGCTGTAGTACAGGTCGTATTCCAGTGGGTGCACGAAAGTGCGGACCTTGATTTCTTCTTCGCTCTTCAGCTCGATGTAGGCATCGATGAAGTCGTCGCTGAACACGCCGCCCTTGGTCAGGAACGCACGGCCTTTGTCCAGTTCTTCCAGCGCTTCTTTCAGGCTGCCGCAAACTTGTGGGATTTCTGCAGCTTCTTCCGGCGGCAGGTCATACAGGTTCTTGTCGGCTGCATCGCCTGGGTGGATCTTGTTCTGGATACCGTCCAGGCCGGCCATCAGCAGTGCTGCGAAGGCCAGGTACGGGTTGGCAGCCGGATCCGGGAAGCGTGCTTCGATACGACGGCCTTTAGGGCTGGAGACGTAAGGAATACGGATGGAAGCGGAACGGTTACGGGCCGAGTAGGCCAGCATTACCGGTGCTTCGAAGCCTGGTACCAGACGCTTGTAGGAGTTGGTAGCCGGGTTGGTGAAGCCGTTCAGGGCCTTACCGTGCTTGATGATACCGCCGATGAAGAACAGGGCGGTGTCGGACAGGCCGGCATAGCCTTCGCCTGCGAAGGTGTTCTTGCCATCTTTGGAGATGGACATGTGCACGTGCATACCCGAGCCGTTGTCGCCGTACAGTGGCTTAGGCATGAAGGTAGCGGTGCGGCCGTAAGCGTCGGCAACGTTGTGTACGCAGTACTTCAGGGTCTGTACTTCGTCGGCCTTCTTCACCAGGGTGTTGAAGCGCACGCCGATTTCGTTCTGGCCGGCGGTGGCAACTTCGTGGTGGTGAACTTCAACGAATTGGCCCATTTCTTCCAGTGCGTTGCACATGGCAGTACGGATTTCGTGGTCGTGGTCGACTGGCGGCAGTGGGAAGTAACCACCCTTGATACCAGGACGGTGGCCTTTGTTGCCGCCGTCGACGTCGCCGTCGGTCATCCAGGCAGCTTGTTCAGAGAAGATCTTGAACATGGAGCCGGAGATGTCGGACTTGAATTTCACTTCGTCGAAGATGAAGAACTCTGGTTCCGGGCCGACGAACACTGTGTCGCCGATGCCGGTGGTCTTCAGGTAGGCTTCGGCGCGGTGCGCGATGGCGCGTGGGTCGCGGTCGTAGCCTTGCATGGTCGACGGTTCGATAACGTCGCAGACCAGGATCAGGGTAGGCTCTTCGGTGAACGGATCCAGGACGGCGGTTTCGTCGTCCGGCAGCAGGATCATGTCGGAAGCTTCGATGCCTTTCCAGCCAGCGATGGAGGAGCCGTCGAACATCTTGCCGACTTCGAAGAAGTCGTCGTCCAGGGCATCGCGCGCTGGCATGGTGACGTGCTGCTGCTTGCCTTTAGTGTCCGTGAAGCGCAGATCAATCCATTTTACGTCATGATCTTTGATGAGTTGAACCGACTTCGACATGTTGTCCTCCGGGGTGGATTAGGGCTGGTAGTGGTTAGCCCTGTAATTTTGGTGATGCCGGGCGGGAATACTCTGCCAAGGCAACCTGCCTCACAAGAGAGCAATTTGCATGCCAGTGCCCCGAGATGGGTTCCAGGCCCAAAACTCAAGGTTTAAGGGCACTTAGCGCATTTTTTGAACAGCCCGGCGCACGACTATGGTGCGCTATAAAAATGAAATGTGCTGTTTTGGTGCGAGTAAATCCGTCTGTACGATAACTGGTTAAACCTTGAGCAATTTCCGCTATAATCCGCCCCCCTGTTTTCAGACCGACCCTTCGCGCCCAGTTTTCATGAAACTAATCGTAAAAGTCTTCCCCGAGATCACCATCAAAAGCCCGCCCGTGCGCAAGCGATTCATTCGCCAGCTGGCGCGCAATATCCGGCTAGTGGTCCGCGACCTGGACCCTGAGCTGGCGGTGGCCGGTGTGTGGGACAATCTCGAGATCGAGACCCGCGTGGAAGACCCGAAGGTGCTGCGCGAGCTCACCGAGCGCCTGTGCTGCACGCCAGGCATCGCCCACTTCCTGCAGGTGGATGAATACCCGCTGGGCGACCTCGACGACATCGTCGCCAAGTGCAAAGAGCACTTCGGCGACCAGCTGCCGGGCAAGATCTTCTCCGTGCGGGCCAAGCGCGCAGGCAAGCATAGCTTCACTTCCATGGATGTCGAACGCCACGTCGGCAGCCAGCTGCGCCAGCAGTGCGGTGCCGCCGGCATCGACCTGAAGAAGCCGGAAGTGGTGGTGCGCATCGAAATTCGCGACAAGCGGTTGTTCGTCATCCATGGCCAGCACGATGGCGTGGGCGGCTACCCGCTGGGCGCGCTGGAGCAGACCCTGGTGCTGATGTCCGGTGGCTTCGACTCCACCGTGGCCGCCTATCAGATGATGCGCCGCGGCCTGATGACCCACTTCTGCTTCTTCAACCTTGGCGGCCGGGCCCACGAGCTGGGCGTCATGGAGGTCGCGCACTACCTCTGGAAGAAGTACGGCAGCTCCCATCGGGTGCTGTTCATCAGCGTACCGTTCGAGGAAGTCGTCGGCGAAATTCTCGGAAAAATCGACAACAGTCACATGGGCGTCATTCTCAAGCGTATGATGTTACGCGCCGCCACGCATTTCGCCGAGCAATTGGAGATCAATGCGCTGGTGACCGGAGAGGCGATTTCCCAGGTGTCCAGCCAGACACTGCCGAACCTGTCGGCCATCGATCGGGCAACCGATATGCTGGTGTTGCGGCCTCTGTTGGCCAGTCACAAGCAGGACATCATCGACCAGGCGGTCGAGATCGGCACTGCTGACTTCGCCAGGCATATGCCGGAGTATTGCGGGGTGATTTCGGTCAACCCCACCACCAATGCCAAGTTGCCACGCGTGGTCCATGAAGAAGCACGCTTCGACATGGCCGTGTTGCAAAGGGCATTGGAGCGCGCGCGGCTGGTGTCGATCGATAACGTGATCGACGAGCTGGGCCAGGATATTCATGTCGAGGAAGTGGCCCAGGCCACGCCCGGGCAGGTCGTCATCGATATCCGCCACCCCGACGCCCAGGAAGACCAGCCGCTCGAGCTGGAGGGCATCGAGGTACAAGCGCTGCCTTTCTATGCCTTGAATAACCGTTTCAAGGAACTGGATATCACCCGCCAGTACCTGCTGTATTGCGACAAAGGCGTCATGAGCCGCCTGCATGCTCACCATTTGCTCAGTGAGGGGCATGCCAATGTGCGCGTTTATCGACCGAGCTAAGTGCCCGGGGCTGTTTGCCTGTGGCCTGCGTCACCGGCCCCCCGATGCCGCCTAGTGGCTGTAACGGCCGCCAGGACTCTACTGTTAATCGCTGCCATGACCTGTCAGCAAAATGAATACTTAAAGAGACACACAAGTGATCGAGAATCTACGCAACATCGCCATCATCGCCCACGTTGACCATGGTAAAACCACCCTGGTCGACAAACTCCTGCGTCAGTCCGGCACCCTGGAGCGCAACGAGCTCAACGACGAGCGCGTGATGGACT
>Ga0308164_10000932_pt1 | contig 38667 bp, 32 predicted proteins | sample PhyTR2_FD_201031 | JGI IMG/M metagenome (GOLD analysis project Ga0308164, IMG submission 201031) | Phyllosphere microbial communities from UC Gill Tract Community Farm, Albany, California, United States - DLSLT.R2 | ecosystem: Host-associated > Plants > Phyllosphere > Unclassified | place: USA... | reverse complement strand
AATCCGCCATTCTCGGTATCACAGGCACTTGAATTTCACGAGCGAGCACCATGAATACCTTTGAGCAATCGATTATTGAGGCTGCGCAGGCCGCCACGCCCAATAACACCGATGCCGAACGCGAAGCTGCCAGAGTTGCCGCCACGCAGGCGGTAGCCGAAATCATGTCCACCCGCAAAGGGCTGGACCGCACTCTGGCGCTGGCCGAGTTGCTGGACTCCTACTCGGAACACGATGATCAGGAAGACGAATAGATCGCTCGGCACGATGCGAAAAAATGATTGGCCTGTTTATTTACCTGCGGCATTAAAGAAAACCGGCCTTGCCGCCGACAACTCGGTTGGGTGGATTGATGATTGCCCCCCATTCATTTAGTGCGCTCGGATGCGACCTATAAGGGCACCATCCGTGCAGATCGAACAGTTGCAAGACATGCAGGCGTACATCAGGCGTACTGCCGACGACCTGGAACTTGTTTCGGCCAACCTGGCCGGACATCTCCTGTACCTCGAGCGAACTTCCCGGGCACACGAAGCGCAAGAGGTCAGTGAGCGGATCATCGGCCTGCAGGCGTCCGTGGACAGCCTGCGCGGCATATTCCGTTAACGCCCCCTATCGGTCCCCGGCCTGCGACAACGGTCTGGCCACATCTTCCAGAGATTTGCGCTCGGCAGCCGTGCCCCATATCGATTGCACAATCGCCGCCAGCAACATCAGCCCTGCTCCGATCAGATAGCCGATTAGCACATTGCTGCGCTCGCCGGTTTCGATCAACTCGCCGAACAGCGTCGGACCAATCATCCCGCCCAGCCCGGTACCGAATGCGTAGAACACCGCAATCGCCAAGGCACGGATTTCCAGTGGAAAGGTTTCGGCGACGGTCAGGTAGGCCGAGCTGGCCGCTGCCGATGCAAAGAAGAAAATCACCATCCAGGCGATGGCCTGCTGGGTAACGTCCAGCAAGCCTTGCTGGAACAGGTAGCCACTGATTGCCAGCAGTACGCCCGAAACGCCATACGTGAGGCTGATCATCACCCGTCGTCCTACCACGTCAAACAGTCTGCCTAGTAGCAGCGGGCCGCAGAAGTTACCCAGCGCCAGTGGCAGCACGTACCAACCGACGCGCTCGGCCGGCACGCCATAGAAGTCGGTCAGTACCAGTGCGTAGGTGAAAAAAATCGCATTGTAGAAAAACGCCTGGGCGGTGAGCAGCGTCAGGCCTACCAGCGAACGCTGACGGAACGTCACCAGCAACGTTCTGGCGACCTCGCCCAGCGGCGTGTGGTCACGGGCATGCAGCCGCAGGGGGCTGCCCGACACGGCGGGCAATACGTGGCCATGGCGCTGCAAGTCTGCTTCTATCTGCTCAACGATCTGCTTCGCCTGTTCAGCCTGGTCATGTATCAACAACCAGCGCGGGCTCTCTGGCAACCACAGGCGCATCAGCAGAACCAGCAGCCCCAATACCGCGCCGATCCCGAAACACAGGCGCCAGCCCAGCTCGGCGCCGATCCACAGCGGGTCGAGCAAGACAATCGAGCCAATGGCCCCGAGCGCAGCGCCCAGCCAGAACGTGCCATTGATGGTCAGGTCGACCCACCCCCGATAGCGGGCAGGGGTAAATTCCTGAATGGTCGAGTTGATTGCCGTGTACTCGCCGCCGATGCCCATGCCGGTCAGAAAGCGGAACAGCATGAAGCTCCATACACTGAAGGAGAACGCCGTGGCGGCCGTCGCGCCGACATACAGCAGCAAGGTGATGAAGAACAGTTTGCGACGCCCGAGACGGTCCGCCAGCCAGCCGAAGAACAACGCGCCCAGCACAGCACCGGCAATGTAGGCGGCGCCCGCCAGGCCAATGTCACTGTTGCTGAGGTTGAGCGCCGGGCTGGCTTTCAAGGCCCCGGCTACCGAGCCTGCGAGGGTCACTTCCAGGCCGTCCAGCAGCCAGGTGATCCCCAGCGCCACGACCAGCAAGGTATGGAATCGCCCCCAAGGCAGACGGTCCAGACGTGCAGGCAAATCGGTTTCGAAGACGCTGCCCTTATCGCTCGGTGTGCTCATGTCCGGCTACCTGACGGCTGACATTGGTGTCAGGTGTGAGAGTCGCTGCAGCCGATCAAGTTCAGCTGATCCAGAACCACAGCAACGTCAGGTTGGCCGCGGAGATCAGCCCGAACAGCCCCCAGGCAGCCGTTTTCACCAGCCGGCTGTTGACGAACGGCCCCATCAATTGTGGGTCGCTGGTAAAACGAATCAACGGCCAGAGCGCGAAAGGCAGTTGCAGGCTCAGCACGACCTGACTGAGCACCAGCATCTGCCCCACCGAGCTGTCACCCAGCCAGACCACGCCGATCAGCGCCGGAATCAGTGCCAGCGCCCGAGTGATCAAACGCCGCTGCCAACACGGAATCTTCGCCTGCAGAAAACCTTCGAGCACCACTTGGCCGGCGATGGTGCCGGTGAAGGTCGAGCTCTGCCCCGCCGCCAGTAAAGCAATGCCGAACAGCACGCTGGCGATCGCACCACCCACCAGCGGATCAAGCAGGTGGTAGGCGTCCTGAATCTCGACCACCTCGGTATGCCCGGTCTTGTGAAAAGCGGCAGCAGCAAGGATCAGAATCGCCGCATTGATCAGCAGCGCCAGGCTCAACGAACCGATGGTATCGAGCCGTGCATAGCGAATGGCGCTGGCCTTGCTGGCCTGGTCGGAACCGTTGACCCGCGTCTGCACCACAGATGAGTGCAGATAAAGGTTATGCGGCATGACGGTGGCGCCCAGAATGCCGATGGCGATATACAGCGGCTCCTGGCTGCTCAACACATCCCAACTCGGCTTGAGACCCGCGACGACGTCGGGCCAGAACGGCTTGATCAGAAACAACTCGACGGCGAAGCAACTGGCGATGGTTGCAATCAGCCCCAGCACGATGGCTTCCAGACGACGAAAATTGGCGCCCTGCAAGGCCAGCACAATCAGCGTATCGAAAGCGGTCAGCGCCACACCGGTGGTGATGGAAACGCCGAGCAACAGATGAAACGCCAGCGCAGCCCCCAGCACTTCCGCCAGATCGGTGGCAATGATCGACAGCTCTGCCAGCAGCCACTGGCCCTTGGCGACCTTGCGGCTGTAGCGGGCGGCGGACAACTGCGCAAGGTCACGGCCGGTCGCGATGCCCAGACGCGAGCAAAGGTTCTGCAAGACCATTCCCGAGAGGCTGGCCAGCACCACCACGAACAGCAGTGAATAGCCGAAGCGCGACCCGGCCTCGATGGCTGTCGCCCAGTTGCCAGGGTCCATGTAGCCGATGGAAACCAGCAGGCCAGGCCCGACGAACAGCATCATCTTGCGCATCAAGGACGCGTTCGGCGGAATGGCCACACTGTCAGTGGTCGCCGAGGGGCAAAAAGGAGCAGTGGCTGTGGTGGGCAGTTTGTACGTCACGGGAACCCGGCATGCAGAAAGTGAAGGCCTAATCCTAAGGTTTTGCGACACATGTTGATACATCGTTGATGGCTTCATGCCTGCGGTTTTTTTGCGCCGGCATTCCTTGCCAAGCCATCAATGCATTTACCTCATGACCAAGTGACACTAGCGCTCTAATGGATTCGATATAAAATACTGAAAAACTAATCCGGTGAACAATTTTTCATCTTTTAAACCTCAATAACCGCATTAAAAGACCATTGATTACAACTTGTAAGGAGTAGTATCCAGGCCTCAACAAGAACTCAGGATGGCCATCCATGAACTCATTACCTCATACCGAGGCAGCCGCGAACGAGCCGTTGCGGGCAGCATATATCTCGGCGCGCATTGACAGACTGCCTGCTGTCGCGACCATCTGGCGGCTGGTCGCCTTGCTGTCCATCGCCGGTTTTTTCGAGCTTTACGACCTGTTTCAGACCGCCTACATCAGTCCTGGCCTGATCCGAGACGGAATCTTCGCCACCGGCAGTCAGGGTCTGTTCGGCTTCTCCGATCAGGCCGCCTTTGCCTCGGCGACTTTTCTGGGCCTGTTCTTCGGCGCCAGCCTCGTCAGCCCGATTGCTGATCGCTACGGACGCCGCGCGATCTTCACCTTCGCGCTGATCTGGTACACCGTTGCCACCGTGATCATGGGCCTGCAGACCTCTGCACTGGGCGTGATTGGCATGCGCTTCGTCGTGGGTATTGGCCTGGGCGTCGAATTGGTCACCATCGACACCTACCTGTCAGAGCTGGTGCCTAAGCGCATACGCAGTTCGGCGTTCGCCTTCGCTTTCTTCATTCAGTTTTTGTCAGTCCCCAGCGTCGCGCTGATGTCATGGTGGCTGGTGCCCCAGGACCCTTTGGGTTTTTCCGGCTGGCGCTGGGTAGTGATCAGCAGTGCAGTCTTTGCCTTGTTCGTCTGGTGGTTGCGCTCGGCGCTGCCGGAATCGCCGCGCTGGCTGGCGCAGCAGGGACGCTTCGATGAAGCCGAGCGAGTCCTGGACGGAATCGAGGCGCGCTGCATCAAGGACCACGGCAAACCACTGGATGAGCCTGAACCGGACAACGTGGCCCTGTCAGGCAAAGGCCGATTTGCCGACATGTGGCAACCGCCCTATCGTCGTCGCGCCTTGATGCTGATCGTCTTTCACGTTTTTCAGGCCATCGGTTTCTTTGGCTTCGGCAACTGGTTGCCCGCCCTGCTCTCTGGTCAGGGCCTGAGCGTCACCCACAGCCTGGCGTATGCGTTCGTGATTACCCTGGCTTATCCGCTGGGGCCATTGCTGTTCGTGAAGTTCGCCAACCGCTTCGAGAACAAGTGGCAAATCGTCGGTTCCGCATTAGGGGCCATGATCTTCGGCAGCCTGTTCGCGTTCCAGACCAGCGCGGCAGGACTGATTTTCTGCGGGATCATGATCACGTTCTGCAACGCATGGCTGAGCTTCAGCTATCACTCGTACCAGGGCGAGCTGTTCCCGACCAATATCCGCGCTCGCGCGGTAGGCTTCTGCTACTCGTTCAGCCGACTGTCGACGGTGTTCAGCAGCCTGCTGATCGGGATATTTCTCGACCACTTCGGCACGCCGGGCGTACTGGCCTTCATTGTCGGCAGCATGTTGATCGTGATCGTCACCATCGGCCGGTTCGGGCCACGCACACGCAATCTTGCGCTGGAGCAGATCGCTCACCGCTGACGAGTGCAGGGTTGAGTGGGCTCAGGCCTGAGCCCACTCAACGTTGGTGACACCAAAGTGCTCGGCGTAAGGTTTGGATACGCGAGCAACCTTCTCCAATCTATATTTAGGTATGCGTGCGAGGCCTGCATCGACACTTGCACAGTGCCATGCTTGAGCGTTGTCCATATTCTCGGTTCGTATATAAAAACTCTTGAACGAACCATTTAGCAGATAATCAATGCGGTAATGCTTTGGAAGTGCCATTGAAAGTCTGATCCTTTTTCAGCAGTGACTTGAAGTATAGGTGACTGTATTCGTGGCGAAGAAATTCATTATTTTTTTGATGTCTGCGACCAATGAACACCTCAAGCGCAGTCCGCGCGGGGCCGGGATCTGCAACGGGTCAAGCGGAGTCGCTGATACCGATCGGCAAAGAATCGCCGGAAGCGCACTGCCTCTGCCAGATCGCGATGGGTCGCGCGGCACTCGCCAGCCATCACCGTTGCCACCGCCAGATTCCGGTCTTTGATCGAATAACGGATCAATAGCCGTTGTGTGGCGAATAGTGTCAAACAGCTGATTTTTCTGACGCCATCGGCACGGCTCAATTACGAACAGCGTTTAACTTTATTGAAGTGGCGAATGTCCGTTTTCGTTCCATAGTGCGCTCACGTTCACAGGAGCAACTATTCATGCCCGGTATTCAAGGAAGAATTCTTGAGGTTCATACACCGCTGGTTGTCGACCTCGACGGAACATTGCTGCGATCTGACATGCTGTTTGAAACCGCAGTGGCGTTTATCCGTAATCATCCGTTAAAGCTGTTCAGTCTTTTCACCTGGCTGCTGCAGGGCAAGGCGTCTCTCAAGCAAGGCCTGGCGCTGGGTACCGAGATTGACGTAGCGTTACTGCCGTTCAACGCTGACGTCATTGATTACATTCAGACCAAGCGGCAAACCGGTAGAAGCGTGATTCTGGCTACCGCATCCCACGAAACCCTCGCCAACCGGATCGCGGCACATCTGCAACTGTTCGATCAGGTGTGGGCCTCGGACGGTAGAACCAACCTTTCCGCGCATCGCAAACGCGATTTGCTGGTTAGCCATTATGGTGAGCAGGGCTTCGATTACATCGGCAACTCCCGGGACGATCTGTGCATCTGGGGTGTCTCACGCAAGGCCATCGTCGCCAGCCCGCTTGCCGGTGTGGAGCGCAAGGCGCGGGCACAAGGCAACGTCGAGCAGGTTATCCAATCGGCAGCGTCCGGGACCAGCGCCTGGCGCAAGGCGCTGCGCCTGCACCAATGGCTGAAGAACGCGCTGATTTTTATGCCCCTGCTGGCTGCTCATCAGGTCCAGAACACGCAGTTGCTGCTCGACGGTTTGCTGGCCTTTGTGTGTTTCGGGCTGTGCGCATCCAGTGTATACCTGCTCAACGACCTCCTTGACCTGGCAGACGACCGCCACCACAGAAGCAAGCGCGAGCGCCCGTTCGCCAGTGGTGCGCTGTCGATAAAATCCGGCCTGCTGGTCATACCGCTGTTGCTCGCCGCAGCCTTCTCCGCTGCGGCAACAGGATTGCCGTGGCAATTTTCGGCGGTGCTGGCAGCCTATTACCTGCTGACGCTGGTTTATTCGCTTTACCTCAAGCGCCACATGGCCGTCGACGTCATCGTTCTGGCGATGCTCTATACCACGCGTATTCTGGCCGGTGCTGCCGCGTTTCAATTGCCACTGACGTTCTGGATTCTGGCGTTTTCGATGTTTCTGTTTCTCAGCCTTGCGCTGGTCAAGCGCTATGCCGAGCTGCGCGAAGCACGACTGCGCGCTGTACCAGGCAAGACGGCTGGCCGTGGTTACTACCCGGGCGATCTGGACATGATCGCTTCATTGGGGGCCTCGTCAGGCAATCTGGCAGTGATGGTGCTGGCGCTTTACATCCATGAAGGTGCGACGGTGGCTTTGTATCAGCACCCGCACGTTATCTGGCTGGCCTGCCCATTGCTGTTGTTCTGGATCACCCGGATCTGGATGCTCACCCATCGCGGTGAAATGAACGAGGATCCGGTGGTTTTCGCGATTCGCGACCGGATCAGCCAGGGGATCGGCTTGCTGTTCCTGCTGGTGTTCTGGGTCGCAGCATGAGCGGGCCTCTTTACTCCTGGGGCCGCTACCCGCAGGTTGCCCAGCAGGGTCACGAATGTGATTCGATAAAACGCTTGCCCGCGCACATCTCGCAAACCGTTGCACGCCATCACACCAGCCTGCCCTTCGGCAACGGCCGCAGCTACGGCGACAGCTGTCTGGCCAGCAGCGATCACGTACTGGACATGCGCGGGCTGGATCGCTTCATTGCTGCCGACTGGCAGCGCGGTGTGGTGCAACTGGAAGCGGGCATGACACTGTCGCAACTGCTCGCGGCAGCGATCCCGCACGGCTGGTTTCTACCGGTCACGCCTGGCACGCAGTACGTGACGATAGGCGGCGCGCTGGCCAATGATGTGCACGGCAAGAACCATCATCGGCGCGGCACCTTTGGCTGTCATGTCAGGCGTTTCGAGCTGATCCGTCACGGCGAGCCGCCCATGATCTGCTCGGCCGTGGACAATCCCCGTTTTTTCGCCGCCAGCATCGGCGGCCTCGGTCTCACCGGCGTTATCAGTTGGGTCGAGCTGCAACTGATGCCGATCCGCAGCAGCCAGATCGACAGTACGGCAGTGCGCTTCGCCAATCTGGAGGAGTTCTTTACGCTGTCGCAAGAGCTGGATGCGCAGCATGAATACAGCGTGGCCTGGATCGACTGCCTGGCCCGTGGTGCGCACAGCGGCCGCGGGGTCTACATGGTCGGCGACCACGCCCGTTACGGGTCACTGTCGGTTGAGGCGCGCAATCGCCTGAGCGTGCCGTTCACGCCTCCAGTGTCGCTGATCAACACCCTGTCCTTGCGTACGTTCAATTCGCTGTACTGGCACGCGCACTCAGACCTGCCAACGCCCCGCCGCACCACCTGCGAGGCGTTCTTCTACCCGCTGGATCGAATGCTGCACTGGAATCGTCTTTATGGTCGCAAGGGGTTTCAGCAATACCAGTGCGTGATTCCCGAGCACTGCGCACCCCAGGCCATGCAGCTGCTGCTCGATGCCATCGCAGCCTCGGGACAGGGATCATTCCTCGCAGTGCTCAAGCGTTGCGGTGACATCGTCTCGCCGGGGCTACTGTCTTTTCCGATGCAGGGCACCTCGCTGGCACTGGACTTTGCGCAGACGCGCGATCTGGCCGGCTCACTGTTCCCGCGTCTGGACGCCATTGTCCGTGACGCGGGTGGACGACTGTACCCGGCCAAGGATGCACACATGAGCGGCAGCGACTTCCGTCAGGCCTATCCGGCGTGGGAACAACTGGAAGCCCTGCGCGACCCCTCTTTGATGTCCCGCTTCTGGAAACGAGTGATGTCATGAAAAAGATTCTGATCATTGGCGCTACATCAACCATTGCCCATGCCTGCGCCCGGCGCTGGGCGGCGCAAGGCTGCGATTTTTTCCTGGTCGCGCGCAATACGGACAAGCTCGCGGGTAATGCCGCCGACCTCAGGGCCCGCGGTGCCGGACACGTAGACACCTATCAAATGGACGTCACGCACTTCTCGGCGCACCCGGCGATGCTGGCCGATTGCCTGGCTGCACTTGGGCAGATAGATATCGTGCTTCTGGCTCACGGCACCTTGCCCGATCAGAAGGCCTGCGAGCAAAACGCAGGGCTGGCTGTGCAGGAATTCATCACCAATGGTGCATCGATGATTGCCTTGCTGACCGTGTTGGCCAAGCATTTCGAGGTCCAGCGTTGCGGCACACTGGCGGTGATTTCCTCGGTCGCGGGGGATCGCGGACGCCCTTCCAATTATCTGTACGGCTCGGCCAAAGCTGCCGTCTCGACGTTCTGCGACGGGTTACAGGCGCGGATGTTCAAGCTGGGCGTACACGTAGTGACCATAAAGCCAGGCTTTGTCGACACGCCCATGACCCGGGGTCTGCCACTGCCGGCCTGGCTGGTGGCACAACCGGAAGACGTTGCCGAACGCATCGTCAATGGCATCGCACGCCAATCAACAAGCCTTTACGCGCCGGGCTTCTGGGCATGGATCATGTGGGTGATTCGCTCGATCCCGCAGCCATTGTTCAAAAGGCTCAACCTGTGACCGGCTCGCTGTTGCTGTCCGGATGGCGCTATCGGGCAGTGCTTCTGTCGATCGTCTTCTCGGCCATGGGGTATCTGGGTTTCTCACTGTGGGGCGGCTGGCAGGCGGTCAGCGCAGCGACGGGCAAGGTCGGGCTGCTCGGCATCGGCGTGGCGTTGTTGATGTCTGCAATCAACTACGCGCTGCGCTTCGTCCGCTGGCAACTCTACCTTTCAGTGTTGGGGCATCCGTTGGCCTGGCGAAAAAGCCTGCGGATCTATCTGGCGGGTTTCGCCCTGACCACGACTCCCGGCAAGGCCGGTGAAGCGCTGCGTGGCGTATTGCTCAGGCCGCTGGGCGTACCGTACCCGCAAAGCTTTGCCGCGTTTGTCAGCGAGCGTCTTTCCGATCTGCTGGCCATCGTACTGCTCACGCTGTTCGGACTGTCGTGGTATCCGCAGGCGCAGCCGATGATCCTGCTCGGTCTGGCACTGGTTCTGACGGGTTCGCTGGTACTGTCTCGCCGTCACTTGCTGGAGCGTTTACAGGTTTCACTGCCCACAAAAAACACGCGAGCCAGCAGCCTGTGGCAGCAGTTGTTCAACGTGCTGCTTGCCGCTCGCCAGTGCCTGCATGGCAACGTGCTGCTGACCGCCAGCCTGCTCAGTCTGCTGGCCTGGAGCGCCGAGGCACTGGCGTTTTACTGGATGCTTGGCTGGATGGGCGCGCAGATCCCGCTGACCTTTGCCGTATTTACCTATGCACTGGCGATGCTCGCGGGGGCCTTGAGCTTCATGCCGGGCGGCCTGGGCAGCGCCGAAGCGGTGATGGTCGGACTGCTGATGTTCAAGGGCATGCCGGGGGCCGATGCGATTGCTGCGACATTGCTGATACGTCTGGCGACCCTGTGGTTTGCGGTGGCCATCGGCGCCGTGATGCTCTCGCGCTTTACCGGCGCGGTACCCGCACCGACTCCTCAGCCCTGAGGCCGTAACACAGACGCTCAACATTTTTGTTCATCTCACGGAGGAGCGGTTCAATGCCACTCGATTCGCGCACATCGATGTGTATCCCCCTGTTTTTGCTAGGTGCCGCCATCACGGCGAGCTTTCTGGCCTCCAGTGGTCCGGTGCAATGGATGGACAATGGCATGTTCCTGGCCAACGCCCATGAGGGTCAGTATTTCAGCCAGTCGCTCGGGCCACTTGAGCATCCGTTTTATCAGCTGTTCAATACGGTTTTTTTCAACCTGTTCGGTGCACGCTCGCTCAGCCTGCTGAATTCGGTGCTTCTTCTGCCGCTGGCTTGGGTCGTCTACCGATTGGCGCAGAGCGTTGGCGCGGGTGCACGCCAGGCGCTGCTCGCTGCCGCGGCGACAACACTGGCCCATGGCGTGTTCTGGGTGTCGACCAAGGCTGAGGTCTACCTGTTGCACACGCTGATCGTGCTACTGGCCTATGCGCTGTCTTTCAATGACAGTGCCCTTCTGACGCCGCTGAAAAAACTCTTCGCGATTGGCGTCCTCACGGGGCTGGCGGCCTCGGTTCATCAACTGACGTTCGTGGTTCTGCTGCCGCTTTACCTGCACCTGCTGTTTCAGCACAAGGCGCGAGTATTGATCACCCTGCCCGGCTTCATGCTTGGTTTCGCGGCGGCCGCTGTTGCGGTAATCAATGACCTGAACGCCGGGATGGGCCTGCTGGATATTGCGCATCGTTACATGACCGGGGCCAGCGCGACCGTTGCAGGGCCGGAGTGGGAAGGCAGTCTGTTGCGTTTCGACAAACTCCTCGAGGAAAAGAGCGCGGTAGCGCTGTTGCTGGTGTCGCTGATCGGGCCGCAACTGGCGGGGCTGCTGCTGTTTCCCAAGGGAAGCCGGCTGCGGCTGTTATGGAGCGCCGCGCTGCTGAATCTGGTGTTCGCCATTTCCTACAATGTGACCGACCGCTTTACCTTTTTTCTGCCCGGTGCAGCGATACTGACGATCCTCGGCATGATTCAGTTGCGGCGTATCCTGCCCCGCACAGCGGCACGCGGAACATTGCTCAATCTCTCGGCATTGTCGGCACCGGTAGTCATCCTGCTGACGTATTCACTGTACGCCAACGGGGTGATCACCCTTCCGGCGCACAAAGAGCAGTTGCCCTATCGTGACGATATTCGCTACTTCATGGTGCCCTACCTGCGCGACCGGTCTGCTGAGCATTTCGTGCGCGCCTACGAGCCGGTAGTGCCCAGAGGTGCGTTGATCATTGCCGACTGGACACCGATGGGCGCGATGCGCTCGGCGCAAGCGATCGGGCTGCTTGCCGGACGCACGCTGGCGACCTGCGATGACGACGTGGCGATTCGGGCAGACATGCGCAGCAACGGCGTTTATCTGCCGCGGTTGAGTTATTGCGCGACTGTGGCGCAAGACCACCGACTTGAAGAACAGCCAGTGGGGTATTCATTGCACGCCGAGTGAAACGAAGCATGGCTGAAGCGTTGAACGTTCATTCATGATCCGTTTGTTCACCGTGTCAAGGCTGCCAGAGCGCCTGCCCGCCGCCCAGTTTGCGGTCCAGAAAACTGGCCGCACTGATCAGCGCCAGATGGCTCAAGGCCTGCGGCGTATTGCCGAGGTGATGAGCATGCGCGTCGAATTCCTCGGCGTACAAGCCCAGCGGATTGGCGTAACGCAGCAGTTGCTCGAACTCCAGGTGCGCCTGTTCGACCCGGCCGGCGCGGGCCAGACATTCGACGTACCAGAACGAGCAAGCCACGAAGGCGCCCTCTTCACCCGCCAGGCCGTCATCATGATCGTCGTCGTTGCGGTAACGGAACACCATCCCGTCACGCACCAACGCGCCCTCGATGGCATCCAGCGTCGCCAGCCACTTGGGATCGTTGGCGCCGACGAAGCGCACCAATGGCATCAGCAACATCGAGGCATCCAGGTTGCGGCTGCCCTTGTGCTGCACGAAGTGCCCCAGATCGTCGTTCCAGAAGCTCTTCCAGATATCGTCGTGGATCTCCTCGCGCACCTTGGTCCAACGCTCGAACGGCCCCGACAGCGAACGCTTGAAGGCCAGGCGCAGTGCCCGGTCCAGGGCCACCCAGCACATCAGCCGCGAGTGCAGGAAGTGCTGGTCGCCGCCGCGCATTTCCCAGATGCCCACGTCCCGGTCGTTCCAGTGCTCGCACACATAGTCGACCTGGCGCACCACATGCTGCCAGCCGTCATGGGAGATGGCATCGCCGTATTTGTTGGCCAGGTACACGGCGTCCATCAGCTCGCCGTAGATGTCCAGCTGAACCTGCTTGTACGCTTCGTTGCCAATGCGTACCGGCTGAGCCCCGCCGTAGCCGGACAAGTGATCGAGATTATCTTCCGGCAGCTCAGCGTGGCCATCCAGCGCATAGAGAATGCCGAGCTTCTCGGTCTGCTCGCAGCAGTCATCCAGTCGCCCGCGCACCCAGCTCATGAAGGCATTGGCTTCATCGGTGTACCCCAGACGCATGAACGCATACACGGTGAACGACGCGTCACGTATCCAGGTATAGCGGTAATCCCAGTTGCGCTCACCGCCCTCGGTTTCCGGCAGACCGAACGTCGCGGCGGCAACGATGCCGCCGTGCTTGCGCGAGGTCAGCAGCTTGAGGGCCAGCGCCGAACGAGTGACCATTTCACGCCAGCGCCCGGTGTATTGCGATTGCCCGGACCAGCGCCGCCAGAACTTCAGGGTGTCATCGAAATAGCGCGAGCACCGGCCAGCAGCGACATTCGAATCATCGATTCCGCCGAGGATGAACTCGATGGTCTGGCCCTTGTGCATATGAAATTCGGCCACGGCGTCGTGCTGCTCGAGACGCAACGGCGTCGTTGCCGACAAACGCATGCCCGGTTGCCCGGCGGCTTCGAAGCAGATGTCCTGACCATCGACCCGCGCGGTGGTGTCGGCACGGCTGTAATCCATGCGCACCCGGCAGCGCATGCGCAGCGTGGCCTCGCCAAAGCGCACCTGAACGCGGCGCACGATGCGCGGCAGATCATCCTGATCCTCGCCGATCGGCATCAGGTCGGTGACTTCCACCACCGCGTCCTCGGAAATCCAGCGGGTTTGCAGGACGTTGGTATCCGGCAGATAGATCTGCAGCCGCCTGGCGTCAGGCAGATCGGGCGCCAGCTGAAAGATCCCGGCGTCGGGCGTGTCCAGCAGCGCAGTGAAAATCGACGGGCTGTCGAAGTCCGGCCAGCAACAGAAATCGATACTGCCGGTGTCGGCGATCAAGGCAGCACTGCGCATATCGCCGATGATGCCGTGATCCTCGATGCGGTTTTGCGCCTCTGCGGGAAAGTCAGCCATTGCCACGGAACTCCGGATAGAGGGTCATGCCCCCATCGATGAACAGGGTGGTGCCGTGCACATAATCCGAGGCATCGGACGCCAGCCAGAGCACCGCATTGGCAACATCTTCCGGCTCGCCAATACGACCATAAGGGATCAGCTTGAGCATTTCCTTCTCGGCGTCGCCCTTGCGTGCATCGGCATTGATCGGCGTGCGGATGGCACCGGGAGCAACGCTGTTGACGCGAATCTTCAGCTCGCCGACTTCCTGGGCGATGCTGCGCATCAACAGGTCGACGCCGCCCTTGGACGCTGCGTAATTGACGTGCCCGGCCCATGGAATCAGCTGATGCACGGAGCTCATGTGAATGATCTTGCCCATGGCCCGTGACACTTCAGGGCGCATGCCCTGCTTGATGAACTGGCGCAATGCCGCGCGGGCGCAGAGAAACTGCCCGGTCAGGTTGACGTTGATGACGGTATTCCAGTCTTCGAGGGACATGTCGACGATCGACGCGTCCTTTTGCAAGCCGGAATTGGCGACCAGAATATCCAGCGCGCCGAAATGTTCGATGGTCTGTGCAAACAGCCGCTCGACGTCTTCTTCTTTCGAAACGTCGGCCCCCACAGCCAGCGCCTTGCCCCCGGCCGCACGAATCTCTTCGGCCAGCTTCTCGGCAGGTTCAGGTTTGGAGTTGTAGTTGATCACCACGGCGGCACCGGCCTCTGCCAGCGCGCGTGCAGCGCCTGCGCCCAGACCGGAACTGGCGCCGGTAACGATTGCGACTTGTTGCTTGAGTGAGATGTGCATCAATTTCAGCCTCGGAGTAAGCGTACTAGTGCTGACTGGCGAGGCTGAAATTAAGTTCAGTGCAGGTTATGGCGCAGGGTTGGGCTGCGAGGTGTGAATGGCTTCGATACCGGCGATGACTTCATCGGACAGCGTGACGTCGATGCTCTCCAGATTGATCTTCAGTTGGTCCAGTTTCGTGGCACCAATGATGTTGCTGGTCACGAACGGACGGCTGGTCACGTAGGCCAGCGCCATCTGCGAAGGATCCAGACCATGCTCGCGAGCCAGCGCGACGTACTTGGCCGTGGCGGTGACGGCCTGCGGGTTGTTGTAGCGCTGGAAACGCTCGAACAGGGTCAGACGGCCATCGGCCGGACGTGCGCCATCCAGGTACTTGCCCGCCAGCACACCGAACGCCAATGGCGAGTACGCCAGCAGGCCGATCTGTTCGCGAATGGCGATTTCCGCCAGACCGACTTCAAAGGTGCGGTTAAGCAGGTTGTAGGGGTTCTGGATGGAGACGGCACGTGGCAGATCGAGGGTTTCGGCCAGGTGCAGAAAACGCTGGGTGCCCCACGGCGTTTCGTTGGACAGGCCGAAGTGACGAATCTTGCCTGCCTTGACCAGATCACCCAGTACCGACAGGGTTTCTTCGATTTCGACGGCCTGATCATCCGGGTCGTGGGTGTAACCGAGCACGCCGAAGAAGTTGGTCTTGCGATCCGGCCAGTGCAACTGGTACAGGTCCAGGTAATCGGTGTTCAGACGCTTGAGGCTGGCTTCCAGCGCCGCAGTGATGTTTTTGCGGTCGAGGCGCGGATTGCCATCGCGGATGTGATCCATCCGACCTGGACCGGCGACCTTGCTGGCCAGCACCCAGTCGTTGCGGTCGCCGTACTTCTTGAAGTACTCGCCGATGATGCTTTCGGTCTTGGTGTAGGTCTCGCCACGCGGCGGCACCGGATACATTTCTGCCGTGTCGAGGAAGTTGACCTTGGCATCCTTGGCCATACGAATCTGTTCGAATGCTTCATCCTGGGTGTTCTGCTCGCCCCAGGTCATGGTGCCCAGACAGATCGCGCTGACCGACAGATCGGTTTTGCCCAATTTACGAAATTGCATCGATGTCTCCGTTTGATTCAAAAAGATACAGCTTGAAACAGGGCTCCCATAAAACGCTGACTGGTCATTCACTGCAACACTTTTTATACGGTTTTACCTAGCGATAACCCTGTGCCTGCAGATCGAACAACGCGGCGTAGCGCCCTGCGGCAGCGATCAGGCTGTCATGATCACCGCGTTCCAGCACCCGCCCGTGCTCCAGCACCACGATGTGTTCGGCGTTGCGCACGCTGGAAAACCGATGCGATATGAGCAGCGTCATGCGCCCTTTGGCGTACTCGCGAAAATGTTCGAATACCGCCGCTTCTGCCCCGGCATCCAGGGCGGCAGTCGGCTCGTCGAGAATCAGGATATCGGCGTCGCGGCGCATGTAAGCGCGTGACAACGCGATTTTCTGCCACTGCCCGCCGGACAGTTCCTGACCTCCCGCAAACCAGCGACCCAATTGTGTGGCGTAGCCTTTGTCGAGCTGTTCGATGAACTGCGCGGCCATGCCCTGCGCCGCCGCTTCGCGCCAACGGCCTTCATCATGGAAGGCCTGAGTGTCGCCAACGCCGAGGTTCTCGCCGACCTGAAACTGATAGCGAATGAAGTCCTGAAAAATCACGCCGATGCGCGAGCGTAAAGCATCTTCGTCCCACTCCTGCAGGTCGCTGCCGTCCAGCAGAATGCGGCCTTGGTCAGGTTGGTAAAGACGCGTTAGCAGCTTGATCAGCGTAGTTTTCCCCGAGCCGTTCTCGCCCACCAGGGCCACGCTGCGCCCCGGAGCCAGGTGCAGGTCAATGTTTTCCAGCGCCGGACGGCTGGTCCCCGGATAAGTGAAACTGACGTTCTCGAAGCGCATGCCATCACCGGGTTGCGCGCCCACGGTCAGGCTGCCAGCAGATGGCGTAACCGGCTGACCGAGGTAGACATACAGGTCGGCCAGATACAGCCCGTCCTCATACAAACCACTGATGGCGCTGAGACTGCTGCTCACCGCGGCCTGACCCTGTTTGAACAGCACCAGGTACATGGTCATCTGCCCCAGGGTGATCCGCCCGTGTACCGCATCGACCACCACCCAGGCGTAGGCCAGGTAAAACGCAGCCGTGCCCAGCAGACCGAGCAGGAAGCCCCAACCATCACGGCGCACCGTCAGGCGCCGGTCTTCGGCATACAGACGCTCGAAGGTATCGCGGTAGCGCTTGAGCAGCAGCGGCGCGAAGCCGAACAGCTTGACCTCCTTGATATAACCCTCGTGGGAGAGCAGTGTTTCGATGTAGTTCTGCCGACGGGTTTCCGGAGCGCGCCGGGTAAACAGGCGGAACGCGTCGCCGGAAAAATGCGCCTCGGCAAAGAACACCGGCAACGCGCCGAGCACCAGAATCAGCAACGCCCAAGGCGAAAAATGCACCAGCAATACGGCAAAGCTGATCAGCGAAATGAGGTTTTGCAGCAACCCCAACGATTTGGTCACCAGTGACAGCGGCCTTGTCGAGGCTTCACGCCGGACGCGCACAAGCTTGTCGTAAAACTCGGAGTCTTCGAACTGCGACAGCGACAGGGTCTGGGCCTTCTCCAGAATCAGGGTATTGACCTTCTGCCCCAGCAGCACCCGCAGCAACGCCTGCTGCACGGAAAGCCCGCGCTGTGCTGCCGCGAGCAGAGCCAGCACACCGGCTTCGAACAACACATAGCGCAGCACCGGCCACAAAGGTGCTTCGCCCGCACTGGCGTGCAACTGCATGGCAGCGACCACCGCATCGACGATGCGCTGGCCGAGCCAGGCGGCCAGCGCGGGCAGCAGGCCGGCGATCAGCGTGGCGACGATCAGCCCGATGGACAGCGCTCGGGAGGTGGTCCAGACCAGATGCATCGCGCGCAAGGCCTGGTGTATGAACGAAATGAAACGCTTGAAAACCGGCATACGCTTAAAAACTCTTCAGACAGGTCGAACCCCCATGTCGGGCAGCCATCATACGACCACAGGTTCGTTGAAAAACAGGAAACTCATCATGAAAGATGCTTACAACCTGCAACGCTTTGTCGATGCCCAGCAACCGCTGTTCCAGCAGGTGCTAACGGAACTCGAAGCCGGACAGAAACGCTCCCACTGGATGTGGTTCGTGTTCCCGCAGATCCAGGGGCTGGGGCGCAGCGACACGGCGCGACACTACGCAATCACCGACCTCGATGAAGCGCGGGCTTACCTGCAACACCCCGTATTGGGGCCGCGTCTGGAACAGTGCGCCGCAATCATTGCGCCTCAGGTAGAACGTTCGGCGCGACAGATCTTCAGTTCGCCGGATGACATGAAACTGCATTCGAGCATGACCCTGTTCAGCATCGCAGCACCTGAGCGACCCGTGTTTCAAAAGGTGCTGGATACGTTTTTCGGAGGCGAGCGAGATGCGATGACGGTAAAACTCCTGTCACGGTGATTCAACCTTACTTGGGCGCACGCTGCACGCAGCGTTCGCGTCGGTCGTCGACGCGCTCGGCAAACCAGGCGGTGGTGAGGTTACGGGTGATTTTCGGGCTTTTCAGGGTAATGCCGGGCAGGATGGCCCTGGGCAACGGTTTGCCCGCGGCCCTGTCCGCCAGGGCGAAGACCTTGCTGTACAGATCGGTCTCCTCGAATTCCAGCGTGTCGCCCTGCTTGAGCTGGCTCCATATCTGCGACTTGTTCATGCCCAGCCGATCGCCCAGCGTGCGTACTGCCAGTTCGGTGGAGCCCGGCGAGGTAGAGTCAAAGCGGATCAGGTCGCCATCCAGCGCCAGCTCGATGCCGGTCGCTCGGCTCACGGCATTCTGGAACGCGGCATTGCGACTGGCGTACCAACCGGCATTGAAGTCGGCAAAGCGGTACAACGACTGGGTGTAGTTGACCGGGTAGCCCAGCAGGTGAGCGATACCGAAGTACATGCCGCCACGGCGGGTGAAGACTTCGCGGCGGATCGAACCATCGACCGTGTAGGGGTAATCCTCGGCGTGTTTCTCGGCAAAGGCGATGCTGACCTGCATCGGCCCGCCGGTCTTGACCGGGTTGAAGTTGCCGAACAACGCCTGACCCAGCGGCACCATGCCGATGAAGTCATCAAAGATCGCGCTGAGGTCTTTCTCGGTGCGCGCAGAATCGAGGCGTTTGCCGTAAGTCTTTCCGTCCGGCGAGCGAACACGTAACGCGGTGGCGATCAGCGCATTGGGAATGTGCAGTCGCGCAGCGCGGCGATTGATTTCTGCGCGGGCGATGTGGCCCATGTCCGGCACTGCAGGATCGACTTGAAAGGTCGATTCCTGCTCGGTAACGGCCATCACCGAACACAGGTTTTCGGTGGTCAGCGGGATCTTCTGCGCGGCAAACGCGGCGTGAATATCCGTGGCCCATGCCTGGCGATCCGTAGCAGTCGCCGGCATCAGGCGCATGATCTGCGCGCGCGCCTGTTCAGGCGTCAGTTCTGGCTCCTGGACCCGCTGCGTGCCACAGCCTGCCAATATCAGCAACCCGACGCTCAGCATGAGCGATTTGCATAGCCTTCTATTCAATCCATGACTCCTGTCTGGTTCGCGCTTCGACGCGCGGTTCACTTCAGAAGGCTTTTCACCTCAAAAGACCGACCAGTCGACCCTCGCGCTGAGTTTTTCCAGCGCAGCCATACCGACAAGGGAATTGCCCGCTGCGTTCAACTCCGGGGACCACACACAGACTGAAGCACGCTCGGGCACGATCGCAACGATACCACCGCCTACCCCGCTCTTGCCCGGCAGGCCTACGCGATAGGCGAAGTTGCCGGCTTCGTCGTACAGGCCGCTGGTGGCCATGATCGAGTTGACCTGGGTGGCCTGCCGCGCAGTGACGATCTGCTCGCCGCTGTGAGCGCAAAAGCCCTGATGAGCCAGAAAACCGAATGCTTTGGCCAGATCGATACAGTTCATGCTCAGCGCACAATGATGGAAGTAGCTGCGCAGCACGTCTTCCACATCGCCGTGAAAATTGTCGAAGGATTTCATCAGATAGGCCGCCGCAGCATTGCGCGAACGGTGCTGGTATTCGGAGTCGGCGACTTTGGAGTCGGAAGTGATCGCCCGGTTGCCGCACAGGCGTCGAACGAAGTCGCGCATCGACAGCGACGGTGCTGCGAACCGCGCCTGGTTGATGTCGCAGATCACCAGCGCACCGGCATTGATGAACGGATTGCGCGGCCTGCCCTGCTCGAACTCCAGCTGCACCAGCGAGTTGAATGGCTGGCCAGAAGGCTCGTGTCCGAGACGCTGCCAGATCTCCTCGCCCGAGTGACCGATGGCTTGTACCAGGCTGAACACCTTGGAAATGCTCTGTATCGAAAACGCTGTTTCGGCGTCACCGGCGCTGAACACCTGACCATCGTTGCCGTACACCGCGATGCCCAACTGATCTGGCCGGACCTCGCCCAGTGCCGGGATGTAATCGGCTACCTTGCCCTGACCAAGCAAGGGTCTTACTTCATCGAGGATTTCGTTCAGCAGGTCTTGCATGTGTGCGCCCCTTGTTTTGGCTGCGCACACTACACCAACCTCAAGCGCCTCGCATCACTGCGTTGCAGGCTCACGTCTTGTAGTCGGTGTCGTTACGCTCCAGCTCGCGAATCAGGGCATTCCAGTGCCGTGCGACACCCGGCGCATGGCCGTCCTTGATGGCCTTTGCCTGTTGCTCCACCTTGGCAATCACCTCGCGCGGTGGGAACACCAGTTCGGCGTTACCCGCCGACTGTGCCGCAATCTGAATATTGCAGGCGTACTCAAGGGCATGAAGCTGCTGAAACGCATGCTCGACACTCACCCCGCCGGTCAGCAACCCGTGGTTGCGCAGGATCATCACGCTCTTGTCACCCAGGTCCGCGACCAGCCGTTCGCGTTCACTCAAGTCCAGCGCAATGCCTTCATAGCCGTGGTAAGCAACCCGGCCGGAGAAGGCAATCGAGTGCTGGGAGATGGGCAGCAGGCCGTCCTTCTGCGCCGACACGGCGATACCGTCACGGGTGTGCGTGTGCAGCACCGCCTGCAGGTCGTGGCGCGCAGCATGAATGGCACTGTGAATCACGTAACCGGCGTAGTTGATACCCAGCCCGGTGGGGTCATCGACAATCGTGCCGTCAATATCGACCTTGACCAGATTGGACGCGGTGATTTCATCGAACAGCAGCCCGAACGCGTTGATCAGAAAGTGCTCGTCCGGGCCCGGCACGCGTGCCGAGAAATGCGTATAGATATGATCGGTCCAACGCTTGAGCGCCGCCAGCCGATAGGCCGCCGCCAGCTTGACCCGGACTTCCCATTCTTCCGGCGACACTCTGTCGCGCACGCTGCCGCCACCCGACGGCGTCGTACCTGACTGGACTGGCAAAGCGCTGACGTTGCTCATGGTATTGCTCCTGGATGACTTCTGACTGATCAGCAAGACTAGGCGCATGGGGATTCAATTAAAAATCACATTTACTTCTAAGCTAATTATAAAAAATGAGAATATTAAAGTCAGTCCTGCTACCGCCTTTGCACATGTCCACGAAGGTCTATGATTATTTCTAAAGGCTATTTAAATAACTTTTTATATAGCGATATGTTCCAGAATTGGCAAACCCCCATGGAGCATCGCATGTCCAATACCGCAAGATTTCTGCTCCGTATCAGTCGCTTCAAAGCGGCCGACGCTCCGCGTCACACAGCGTTTTTTTGATGTCAGGTAGATTGGGGGTCGATTCAGGTCACCTTTTCGCCCCTCGGCGAGTCACTTTGATGGGGCCAAAGTGACCAAAGCCCCTGGCTCCGTTTCCGGCCCGACTTCGTCGGGTTCCTTCGCCCTGTCACTGATCCGGGGGCCGCCGCAACGGGCCCTCCATAGCCCGGTGCGGCTAACTCGGCGTCCTGCCGAGCATCCCCCGGATCAGCGCCAGGACTCAGCCGTCACTTACGTCGCAATTTGCGCTGTCAGTGCCATTGCGCCAAAAAAGCGCTTTCGTTTATGTGCAGTGCCCAGGAGCAAGGCATAGCGTCGTGTTGCAGCGTCACGAGCTTTATGCAAACGCAACGTATTGGAACGACAGTCAGCGGCAAATCGCGCTACCAGTTATACGTCACCTTGCCGTAGTAATAAGCGCCGCTGTACCCGTAGGGAGAGAATGTGCTGTAGGCCAGGTTGCCGCCGCTGGAGGAGAAGTCGTTGAGCTTTTCCGGGTATTTGTCGGTGACGTTGTCGCCGCCCAGAGTGAAGACCCAGCTCTTGAGTTTGTAGTCGACCGCCAGGTCCAGCAGCCAGGCGGCGCTGAAGGTCTGGTCGTTGACCTTGTCGGCCTGATAGCTGGTGAACTCGCCGTAGCGGACCAGGTTGGAGTGCAGCGCCCAGTTGCCGAGCGTCAGGTCATTGCCCAGTGTCAGTTTGTGTTGTGGCGTGGTGTCACCCAGCAAACCGATGCGCTCCCTGCGATCTACCCGCACCAGATTCACTCCCAACTGATCGAGAATCGCCGGGTTGGCCTTCACGTCGGTGACTTTGGTGTGGTTGTAGTTGTAACCCACCGTGCTGTTCCAGCGCACACCGTTGTCGAACTGGTAGCGGTAATTGGCGACCAGATCGACGCCATCGGTGCTGGTGTCCGTGGCGTTGGTGAAATAGCGGGCACTGGTGTAGTTGATATCGCCTACGCCATTACTGCGCAGGTAATTGATGGCGGTGTTATTGAGCACCAGATTGGAGGACAGCGAGATACGGTCCTGAATGTCGATGCGGTAGACGTCGGCAGTCACGGTCAGGCTGTCCAGCGGCTGGAGTACCAGGCCCAGGCTGTAGTTGCGGGACTTTTCCGGCTTGAGGTCTTCGGCACCCAACAGTTGTGCAACGTTACTGCCGGCCGGAAACGTGCCCGCTTCCTGGATGGTGTTGCCAATCAGCTGCGACGACGTGAAAGTAAAGTTCTGCTGCGCCAGTGAAGGCGCGCGGAAGCCTGTCGATACGCTGCCTCGCAAGGCCACCTGCGGAGTGAAATCGTAGCGCGCCGAAAGCGAGCCACTGACATTGGAACCGAAATCGCTGTAGTTCTCGTGGCGGACGGCAGCCGACACACCGAGCTTCTCGGTCAGATTGGTTTCCAGGTCCAGATACTGTGCGAAGTTGTGTCGCGAGTAACTGCCTGCATCCGCCGCGCGGAAACCGCCCAGCCCGGAACTGCCGGTCTGGAAATACGACTCTGGCTGCCCTGCCTCGATCTGATAGCCCTGCCGCAGGTACTCCGCGCCAAACGCAACCGATACCGGATAAGGCAGCCACGCGGCATTGAATTCTCTGGACAGGTCGAGGCTCAGTTGCTTCTGATCATTGGTCAGCGTGCCGTTGTAAAACGAGCGCGGCGTGTTCAGCCCCAATGAGGTGTTAATGGTTTTGGTGCGCAGCTCATAAGAGTTTTTGCCATAGTTGGCGGACAGGTCGTAGTGCCAGTCATACGCCAGTTCACCGCGCAGGCCAGCGACCAGCGAGGTGTCTTCGAGCGTGCCGTTGATCAGTGGCAGATAGCCGTTTGGATAAATCGCCGCAATGTTATTCGAAGCATTGCTCGGCCGATAGAAAGCGGCGGTTTCACCACGCCGTTTGCTGTAGCCCCCAAAGCTGTAGAACTCCGCCGCATCGCTGAAGCTGTATTCGGCGTTGTACTGCAGCTTGCCCTCGTGCGTCTCTGGCTCGCCCTGGCGAAACACCTGCTGACCGTAAGTGGTGGACCCGACACTGGACGCTCGCAAGTCGTCACCGGCACGGTTGGTGTAGTCATTGTTGGCACCCTCACCGGACAGGTTGAACGTGCCGTTGTCGCCCAGGGCAAAACCGGTATTGCCCGATACTTGGCGCTGAATGCCGTCGCCCTTCTTGTATTGGCCGTACTGGCTGGAAATCGACCCGCCATGGTCGGCGCTCTTGAGAATGATGTTGATCACCCCGGCGATGGCATCGGACCCATATCGTGCCGACGCACCATCGCGCAGGACTTCGATATGGTCGATGGCCGACAGCGGAATGGCATTCAGGTCGGCAGGTGCCGAACCACGTCCGACCGCCCCGCCCAGATTGACGAAGGCGGATGTATGCCGGCGCTTGCCGTTGACCAGCACCAGCACCTGATCCGGCGAGAGGCCACGCAGTTGCGCCGGACGTGTCAGCTCCGCACCGTCCACCAGGCTCGGCCGTGGGAAATTGATCGAAGGAATCAGACGAGCCAGCACGGCGCCCAACTCGCTGGAGCCGGAACTGCGCAGGCTGTCACCGGAGATCACATCGACAGGCGACAGCGAGGCGCTGGCGGTACGCTCCTGCGCACGGGTGCCGGTCACGATCACTGTACCCAGAGTGGACGCACCCTGATTAGCTTGTTCATCTGTCGCTTCGGCGGCAAAAGCGCTTGCACTGATACCCGCGACGCTCAGCAAATTGGCTGAAAAAATCGCCGTGGCCCATACGCTGCGTTTGAAATTCCCCATACCACTACCCCTTGAAAATCCCTGATCCAGAAACTTTGTTCTGGTTACAACGAGCGATCCGTGCGGCGGACGGTGGCGATCATTACGGTGTCTGATTGATGTTCCGGTAGCCCGATTCGATATAGCTTAATGACATTGATTTAAATATTTAAATACCAATAACGAATAAGCATCTGCATTTGTGTCCGTACTGAAAAATGCCTGCGATGCAGGCAAAAAAAGGCCGCACCTGCCTGAGGATGCGGCCCAAAACCGTTGAAGCTGTAGGTGGTATAAATCTGCTACTTGGCAGTGATCACGGACAATTTGGTAATCCCGGCACGTTCGATGGAAGCCATTGCGCGCGCGACTTCTCCGTAGTTGACGCCATTGTCCGCCTGCAATTGCACGCGCACGTCAGGGGTCTTGTCCTTGGCCGCCTTCAGGCTGCTTTCCAGCAAGCCCGGCTGGATTTCGTCCTTGTTGATGAACAGCTTGCCCTGCCCGTCGATGCTCACCACCAATGGGTCTTTCTGCTCCACTGGCGCGACCGATTCGGTCTTGGGCAGGTTGATCGGGATCGAGTTGGTCAACAGCGGCGCGGTAACGATGAACACCACCAGGAGCACCAGCATTACGTCTACCAGCGGCGTGACGTTGATCTCGCTCAGCACTTCATCGGTATCTTGAGTAGAAAAAGCCATCTCAGGAGGCCTCCTTCACGTTCTGCCCGGCGTGGGCGCCCGCAGTGCCGGACTTCAATACCGGATGCAGCAGCACACGGAAGGCGCTCTTCTGCGCAAGGCTATAGAAGTCATGGGCAAAGTCATCCAGATCGGCAGCGGTCAGTTTCAGGCGTCGCAGGAAGTAGTTGTAAACCAGCACTGCGGGCACTGCGACGGCAATACCGACACCGGTAGCCACAAGCGCCGCGCCGATCGGCCCGGCCACCGTTTCCAGGCTCGCAGAACCGGCCGCACTGATGCCCTTGAGGGCCGACATGATGCCCCAGACCGTGCCGAACAGACCGATGAAAGGCGAAGTGCTGCCGATGCTGGCGAGGATGGCCAGACCGGTTTCCAGTGAACGGCGCTCGCGAACGATCTGCTGACGCAGTGCGCGCTCAAGGCGGTCCTGATGGTTGATGGACTGACTGAGGTCATTGGCCTGCGCGCCATCCGGCACCTGAATGGCGGCGTAACCGGCCAGGGCCACCCGAGCGGCAGCGCCCGGTTGCTCCTGGGCCAGTTGCGCGGCCGAATCCAGACTCGATGCCGCCCAGAACCGCTTGTGGAACTTGCGATCCTGAGACTTCAGACGCGAAAACTGCACGCCCTTGAGCAAGGCCAGGCCCCAGGTCGCGACGGAAAAAAGCACCAGCAGCCAGATGACCGCGTGTTCGATGGATTCAAAAGGCGAAGCAAGTAGATTCATGGCGCAGCTCTCTCTGAACAAAGTCTGAACAAGGCATGGAGTGTGTCGCGATGCGCCTTTGGTTCAGGTAGCTCGCCAGGTCAATCGAATAGCCGGGTTTGATCGTGAAACGTTTTGATCTTGAAGCCTCAGTTGATCTTGAAATCAATGGGCACGCTGACCCAGCCATCCTGGGCTACATCGCCCTGCTTGGCCGGAACGAAACTCCAGCGTTTCACCGCAGCAAGCGCGGCGTCATCAAGCTGCTCGCGGCCACTGCTCTTCTGTATTTGAATCTCGCCGGGCTTGCCGCTGGCCAATACATGCACGCGCAACAGCACAGTGCCTTCCCAGCCGCGACGCATGGCCAGCGATGGGTATTCCGGAGCCGGGTTGCGCAAGTAACCCGCACTGGCCGAGGCCGGGGTCACCGGCTTTGGTGCCGGCGGAGCGGGTGGCGCAGGCGCGGCGACAGGAGCTGTCGGTACGGGAGGTGTGGGTGGCTGTTCAACCGGTTTGGCCACGGGTTTCACGACCGGCTTGACCACCGGTTTGGGCGGCTGTGGCTTGGGCTTTGGAATCGATTTGGGCGGCGGCGGTTTGACGGCCAGTTCGTCCTCGACAGCAGGTGGCGGCTCGACCACCGGTTGCACGACAGGCTCGGGCGGTGGCGGCGGTGTTTCCACAACCGGTGGCGCAGGCTGGGAAAACTCGATGGTCATCGGCGGGATTTCAGGTGGCACAACCGGCAACGCCGGCGTCGGGTTCTGGCTCAGCCAGTAAATGATCGCGCCATGGAACACCAGCGCCAGCGCACCGAGCAAAATGGCTTCGCGCCGTCCGAGAATCGGCTTGGGGGTGCTTTGCAACCGCGATAACGCCAGCGGCGCACGGAAAGGACGCCCCAGATCGACCAGGTCGCCACTCGGCGTCTGGCGCCAAGGCACGTCATGTGCACTGGCTGCGGTCTGGACATTGCCCATTGATACACTCCTGCATTTTCATGATAAAAATCCAGGTTCTGTTGGTATCAGTCACCTTCCTTAGGCCGATGTGGCGAGGCAATCATCGCCGAAAGAGCTTTGTTCCTGAAAAGAATATTTGGTTCGTCGGTTAGATCATAAATGCATATAGGAGGCGGACGTTCCGCGTTCGCTTTTGAACGTGCAGTGAGGCACAGAGTTGTGACGCGGAGCGTCACGAAAGGCATTCCCACACCGAGCGTGAGGAACGATAGGCGTCATGTAGATCACTCTCTTGCCGATGCATCGAGCACCCGGTTTGCTGGGGGGCTGTGCCGGCCTCTTCGCGAGCAAGCTCGCTCCCACAAGACCGGTTTATAACGATGAGTGCCCAGCGTCCGATGCTGCAAGCCTCAATGGCCGCTGTGATCGCCGTGGCTGCTGTGCTCGTTGCCGGTCAGTGATCTGGCGACTGCGGTGACCTGGATCGTTTGCTTCGCGCCCTTGGCGTCTTCCACGGTCAGGGTCAGAGGCACCTGGTCGCCCTCTTTGACCTGGGCGGACAGGCCCATGAACATCACGTGGTAGCCATCGGAATCGAGCATCACCGGTTTGCCAGCCGGCAGGTCGACCGAGTTGACGCGCTGCATGCTCATCACATCGCCTTTCATGCTCATCTCATGGATCTGCACGGTTTTCGCAACAGGTGAAGCGACGTCGACCAACTTGCTGTCCGTGTCCGCGGTGATACGCATGAACGCACCCGTGGCGGACTGGCCTGGCACGGTGGCACGCACCCAGGCGTCATTGATGTGTGTTTCGGCCAGGGCCTGAGCGCTCAGGCCCAACAGCGAGAGGGTCAGCAACAGCGGTTTTGCAACGTTACGAATCAGAGCGGTCATCAGCATACTTCCATCAAAGTGAGCAGATCTTCGGTGCATTGTTGGGCGGACAGCCTGTGCGACAACCCCAGGCGCAATACACCGCGGGTGTCGTAGACGTAACTGGTCGCGGTGTGCGAGATCGTGTAGGTGTCACCCAGTGGGACCTTCTCGAAGAATACGCCGAACTCCTTCGCCGTTGCCGCCGTTTCTTCAAGCGTGCCGGACAGTGCAACGAAGGTCGGATCGAAGGCCTTCACATAAGCGTCGATCACTTCGGGCGTATCGCGCTCCGGGTCCAGGGTAATGAACACCACCTGCAGCGTTTTGCCCTCCTCGCCCATCAGCTTCCTGATCTGTGCAGCTCGCGCCAGCGCGGTGGGGCAGATGGCCGGGCACTGGGTGAAACCGAAGAAGATCATCGGCATGAGGCCGCGAAAACTCGACAGCGTCTTGACGTTGCCTTGCGAGTCCTTGAGCCGGAAGTTGCGGCCGACAATCTCGTTGCTCATGTCCTTGCCGTGCTTGAACGGCAACGCATTGGAGCTGCCGCAGCCGGTCAGCAGACCAAGGCTCAACAACGAGAGACCTGCGACCACCTCGCGGCGTGTCAGATGTTGCGTCATGTCTTGCGTCCCCTGAGGATAAGGCGCGTGGGTTCAGACAAATTCAAAGGCGGCGAATTTACCACTCAAGGACCATGGGGAATACCGCCAATCCTGTATCAAGGCATGAGCAGACGCGCAAACGTCGCGCTCATGGGCTGCAATAGGTCATGCGACAAAACAGCACAGGCTGGCTTATCGTGCCGCCGCGCCCTGCAGGAAAAACTGGGTCACCAATGCGCCCATGCCGACGCGTGCCACACGGCCGCGGCGTTCGGCGTCGACCATCCCGGAGAGCAGCGCTGCGAACATTTCGGTAAGGACGGCGGCACCGACGTCGATCCGGAACAGACCTTCACGCTGACCGCGCAGGAAAAATGCATCCAGGGCGTCAGAGTAAGGCAACCAGCGGCGCCCCCCGCTGCTTTCGTCGAGCGAATCCGGGCGCCACTGAAATACCAGAAAGACCAGCATTTCGCGGTGCATGAGGTGGTTGTCGACCAGCCGCTGAAGTGCTTCCAGCGGCGGAGCATGCTGCAGATCCGCGTCGGCAACCATCTGGTTCATCAGGTCCGAGGCGTGATTGAGCAGCAGTTCCACGAGATTGGCGCGAGTACCGCAGAAGCGGTTGAGCGTCGCCTTGCTGACACCAGCCGCCTGAGCAATATCCTTGAGCGTACCGTTGGAATGGTCGACCAGCGCAACGGCCAGAGCCTTCAGAAATTTGTCGTCAGCAGGTAATTCCATTGGGTACGTCTTCAACTCGTATAAGTGGCGGGCGGCGCATTGTGCAGAAACCTTACCGCGTTCTCAAAGCCTATACACAATTAGTCACTAAAGCCTCATGTGAGTCAATATTGACTCATCGCCTTTCAGAGTGGATCATTCGCGGCTTTAGCATCTGATGGCTGCGGCCGGGTGAATGATGAGTAGTTTCAGCGATTGGCGTGTCATGCCTGCAGTAGCCCTGCTGGCAGCGTTGGGTCTGGCCGGGTGCGAGCAGAAACAGCAGCAGGATCACGCTGCATCGAAAGCGCCCAAAGAGGTGGAAGCCATTATCGTCAGCGCCGAATCGTTCACGCTCGTTGACGAATTGCCCGGCCGTATCGAACCGGTGCGTGTGGCGCAGGTTCGCGCCCGGGTGGCCGGTATCGTGCTGAGCCGCAACTTCGAGGAAGGCGCCGACGTGAAAGCCGGCGCAGTGCTGTTCCAGATCGATCCGGCGCCATTCAAGGCCGCGCTGTCCAAGGCGCAGGGAGATCTGGCACGGACTCAGGCCACGCTGTTCGAGACTCAGGCCACTGTCAAGCGCTATGAGTCGCTGGTGGAAATTGAAGCGGTGAGTCGCCAGACCTTCGACACGGCCCGCTCCGCGCTGCAAAACGCTGTTGCAGCGAAGCGTTCGGCCGAGGCCGATGTTGAAACAGCCAGGCTGAACCTGAGCTATGCCACCGTCAAGGCGCCGATTTCAGGCCGCATTGGCCGCGCTATGGTCACCGAGGGCGCGCTGGTCGGTCAGGGCGAAACCACGCTGCTGGCAACCATTCAACAACTCGACCCGGTCTACGCCGACTTTACCCAGCCGGCCGCCGACGCCTTGCAGATGCGCGCCGCGATACAGGAAGGCCGCTTGCCCAAGGGCGGCGAAGACGCGTTGTCACTGAGTGTCGACGGCACCGATTACACGAGCACTGGCACCCTGCTGTTTACCGATGTCGCAGTAGACCGGACTACCGGCCAGGTTTCGTTGCGTGCCCGCTTTGCCAATCCCAAGGGCGTGCTGCTGCCCGGCATGTACGTGCGGGTACGCACACCGCAACGCGTTGACAGCAACGCCATTCTTGTTCCGCAGCGCGCCGTTCAGCGCTCCGGTGACGGTGCAGCCCGCGTGCTGGTGATTGCCCAGGACGGCACGGTTGAAGCGCGCCCGGTAAAAACCGGGGCGATGCAGGATTCGCGCTGGCAGATCACTGAAGGCCTGAAGGCAGGCGAACAGGTCATTGTCGGCAACATGACCGGGCTCAGCGCCGGTGACAAGGTCGCCCGCAAATCGCCCTCCGCCCAGCCGCAGGCCAAGGCGCAATAAAGCCGCCGTCAGCGCGACCGAGGATCACTGTCCATGTCTCTCTTTTTTATCAAGCGCCCTAACTTCGCCTGGGTACTCGCCCTGTTCATCTTGCTCGCCGGGTTGATGGCTCTGCCGTCTTTGCCTGTGGCGCAGTACCCGGACGTGGCGCCACCGCAGATCACCATCACCGCAACCTACCCCGGCGCATCCGCGAAAGTGCTGGTCGATTCGGTGACCAGCGTTATCGAGGACGAGCTCAACGGTGCCAAGGGGATGCTGTATTACGAGTCGACCAGCAACTCGACCGGCAGCGCGGAAATCAACGTGACGTTCGTGCCGGGCAGCAACCCGGACCTGGCTCAGGTCGAGGTACAGAACCGTATCAAGAAAGCCGAAGCACGCTTGCCGCAGACGGTCCTCAGCCAGGGCCTGCAGGTCGAACAGGCCAGCTCCGGTTTTCTGTTGATCTACACACTGAACTACAAGGACGGCGCGGCCAACAAGGATACCGTCGCGTTGGCCGACTACGCGGCACGCAACGTCAATAACGAAATAAGCCGGGTGAACGGTGTCGGCAGACTGCAATTCTTCGCTGCCGAAGCCGCGATGCGGGTATGGATCGATCCGCAGAAGCTGGTGGGTTTCGGCTTGTCCATCGACGACGTGAATGCCGCCATCCGGGCGCAGAACGTGCAGGTTCCAGCAGGCAGTTTCGGCAGCAGCCCGGGCTCGTCATTGCAGGAGTTGACCGCCACCCTGGCGGTCAAGGGCACTTTGGACAACCCGGAAGAGTTCGGGCGCATCGTTCTGCGTGCCAACGAGGACGGCTCTGCGGTGCACCTGTCCGATGTGGCGCGGGTGGCGGTCGGCAGCCAGGATTACAGCTTCGAATCACGCCTGAACGGGCAACGGGCCGTCGCCGGTGCCGTTCAGCTGTCGCCGGGTGCCAACGCGATCCAGACGGCCAGAGCCGTCGAGCAGCGGCTCACCGAGCTGTCGGTCAACTTCCCGGAAGGCGTCGGGTTTTCGATACCGTACGACACCTCGCGCTTCGTTGACGTGGCGATCGACAAGGTGATCTACACCCTCGTTGAAGCCATGGTGCTGGTGTTTCTAGTGATGTTCCTGTTTCTGCAGAACATCCGTTACACTCTGATCCCGACCATCGTGGTCCCGGTGTGCCTGGCAGGGACACTGGCGATCATGTACCTGATGGGCTTCTCGGTGAACATGATGACCATGTTCGGCATGGTGCTGGCCATTGGTATTCTGGTCGACGACGCCATTGTGGTGGTGGAAAACGTCGAGCGGATCATGGCTGAAGAAGGCCTCTCTCCCGCCGCCGCCACGGTCAAGGCGATGCAGCAGGTTTCCGGGGCGATTTTCGGCATCACGCTGGTCCTGGCCGCCGTGTTTCTGCCACTGGCGTTCATGGGCGGCTCGGTCGGGGTCATCTACCAGCAGTTCTCGCTGTCGCTGGCCGTGTCGATTCTGTTTTCGGGTTTCCTGGCCCTGACGTTCACCCCCGCGCTGTGTGCCACGCTGCTCAAGCCGATCCCGGCCGGGCACCATGAAAAGCGGGGGTTCTTCGGTGGTTTCAATCGCCTGTTCGGCATGTTCACCGACCGTTACGAGCGCGTCAGCTCCAGCATGATCAAGCGCGCCGGCCGCTACATGCTGCTGTACCTGGGTATCGTCGGTCTGCTGGGCTTTTTCTACCTGCGTCTGCCGGAGTCCTTTGTGCCCGTGGAAGACCAGGGCTATCTGATCATCGACGTGCAACTGCCTCCCGGTGCCACCCGTTCACGTACCGACCTCACCGCGCAATTGCTTGAGAACTACATGCTGTCCCGCGAAGCCACTGGCGCGGTGACCATGCTGCTGGGGTTCAGCTTCTCGGGCATGGGTGAAAACGCGGGTCTTGCGTTCCCGACCCTGAAGGACTGGTCGGAGCGCGGCAAGGGCCAGTCGGCGGCTGAAGAAGCAGCGGCGTTCAACCAGCATTTTGCCGGGCTCGGCGACGGCACGGTGATGGCAGTGACGCCACCGCCTATCGACGGCCTGGGCACCTCGGGCGGCTTCTCGCTGCGTCTGCAGGACCGCGCAGGCCTGGGCCGTGAAGCCTTGCTGGCGGCACGCGACAAGCTGCTCGGCGAGGCCAACGGCAACCCGAAGATTCTCTACGCGATGATGGAAGGCCTGGCCGAAGCGCCGCAATTGCGCCTGAACATCGACCGCGAAAAAGCCCGTGCGCTTGGGGTGAGTTTCGAGTCGATCAGCAACGCCCTATCCACCGCCTTCGGTTCCTCGGTGATCAGTGATTTCGCCAATGCCGGACGTCAACAGCGCGTGGTCGTGCAGGCCGAGCAGAGTTCGCGAATGACCCCGGAAAGCGTGCTCAAACTCTACGTGCCCAACAGCAGCGGCACGCTGGTGCCGTTGGGTGCCTTCGTTTCGACACACTGGGAACAAGGCCCGGTGCAGATCGCACGCTACAACGGCTACCCCGCGTTCAGGATTTCCGGCGACGCAGCGCCGGGGGTCAGTACCGGCGAGGCCATGGCTGAAATCGAACGGATCGTTTCCGAGCTGCCGCAAGGCATCGGTTACGAATGGACCGGCCTCTCCTATCAGGAAAGACTCGCCAGCGGCCAGGCGGTCGGACTGTTCGGCCTGGCACTGCTGGTGGTGTTCCTGCTGCTGGTCGCGCTCTATGAGAGCTGGGCGATCCCGCTGGTGGTGATGCTGATCGTACCCGTCGGCGCGCTGGGTTCCGTGCTGGCCGTGACGGCCGTCGGCATGCCCAACGATGTGTATTTCAAAGTCGGCCTGATCACCATCATCGGGCTGGCGGCGAAAAACGCGATTCTCATCGTCGAGTTCGCCAAGGAGCTGTGGGATCAGGGCCATTCACTGCGCGACGCGGCACTTCAGGCTGCGCGGCTGCGCTTTCGGCCGATTGTCATGACCTCGCTGGCCTTCATCCTCGGCGTGGTGCCGCTGACCCTCGCCACCGGCGCGGGGGCTGCGAGCCAGCGCGCCATCGGTACAGGTGTTATCGGCGGCATGCTCAGTGCAACGTTGCTGGGCGTGGTACTGGTGCCGATATTCTTCGTCTGGGTGTTGTCCGCGCTGCGCCGCAAACCGCATGCGCAACAGATTGCCGACGATCAGCAACTGTCTGAGAAGTGATAGCCAAGAGGCGGCCGACGGGCATCAATCGCGCTGGCCCGACCTTGGCTCCGTGTCGGCTCGCGCATCCGCCGAGGCCTTGACGCGGGTCCAGGCCGGCAATGTGCCGGTCGCGTTTTCCGACGCCACATTCACCCGGTTGCGACCCTGCGATTTGGCGGCATACAACGCGCGGTCAGCAAGCTCGATCAGGCCTCGCTGATCGAGCTGACGATCCGTGCCGACGAATGTCGCGACACCCAGGCTGATCGTCACGATGCCAAACGGGCTGGCAGGATGTTCGATCTGCTCGTCACGGATTGCCTGAAGGATCTTCTCGGCCACCTGGCGAGCGTTCGACTCATCAGTACCGGGCAACACCACCGCGATCTCTTCACCACCATAGCGGGCGGCGACGTCACTGGGACGGCGAATGAACTGCTCGACCACTCGAGCCAGCGCAATCAGGCATTCATCACCGGCCAGATGACCGTAATGATCGTTGTAGCGTTTGAAATGATCGGCATCGATCAGAATCAACGACAGCAGACTGCGCTCGCGTCTGGCGCGTTTGAATTCGACTTCCAGAAACTGATCGAAACGTCTGCGATTGGCCAGCCCGGTCAGTTTGTCTTCAGAGGCAATCAACTCCAGGTGCTGGTTCAGCTGGATCAGAGCTGCCTGGGAATCGAGCAGTTGGTCTTCTGCACGTATGCGGCTGTGGATATGCCCGATCAGACGAACGCCGAGTCCGATCACCAGGCCGAGCAGCACCAGCATGACCAGAATGGACTGCCTGGTCTGGCCCAGCCAGTCGAGCATGGCTTCTTTCTGACCCAGCGCAACCACGGTGACGATCGGATAGACATCACTGCGTTTGAACGCATAAAAACGCGGGACACCGTCAATCCTGGAAACGAACTGAGCGGTGCCGGACACTTGGCCGCGTTTCGACGTAAAAATGGGCGTCGATGACAGGTCGCGACCGATTTCCTGCTCCAGATGGGGATAGCGCACCCGCAGCTGTCCGGTGGTCGACGTCAGACTGATGATGCCGGTTCGGCCAACCTTGATATCCGAATAGAACTTCAACAGATGATCGACGCCGATGGTCACAACCATCAGTCCGGCAAAACTCGCATCGGGATTATTGATGCGTCTGCTGACCGATATGACCCATTCGCCGGAGGCGCGGCTGCGAATCGTCGGGCCGATGTAAGGGGCTTTGTCAGGCATCTGCAAGTGGTGCTGAAAGAACTGGCGCTGCCCACTGTTGATGCCTATGACTTTGGGATTGCTCGAGAAGATGCAAATCCCGTCGGCGTTGTACAGCGACACGGTATCGATCTGCGGCAACGCGCCCATTTCACGCGCAATGACCCACCTCAGACGCTCGATCTGTTCAGGCCCGGCGCCGTCCTTTTCGACACGCTCCGTCAGGCCGATCAGCATCAGCTCGCTCTGCTTGAAAATGCCATCCGTGTAGGTACTCAGCGCTCCAGCCAGATTGATCGTGCTGGTCTGGATGTTTTCCAGAGTGTTGCGGCGTGCGGTCCATGCTTGCCAGGCCATCAACATCACCACGCAGGCGCACACTACGAAGATCAGCCATGACGCAAGCCGAAGGTCGCGTTTCAAAACTTGCCTCCACAACAGGTGAGAACCAGTGCATCTGGTTTTTCTGAAAACCGGACCTGATTGCTCAGGGGCCATCGACAATCCTTTCGCTATCAAATGCCATTGTCGGCAAGTGCTCGGCCATACCTGGAAGGCCTGGCATCGATAAAAGCATGCCAGCGAGTGGCATCATAATGCCACGTGCAACTGTATATGGGTTGATCGGGGTTGAACATACGGACACAGGCGCACACTGGATCACAGTGGCGCCTGATTTTATGACGGGCTGTAAATGCGACTGGCTTACAGGGGCAAGGCGGGTTATCGACAGTGGCCTGAGGTCAAGCCGTCTCGGCGACAGGCGTGCGTTGCGCGGCGGCTTCCAGCTCGCGTACCAGAGGCAACACGTGCTGACCGAAATAGGCGACTTCTTCCTGGAAATGCAGGAACGCCGAAAGGACCAGGTCTACGCCAACGGACTTGAGCTCCACGATGCGCTCGGCAATCTGCCGGGGTGTGCCGATCAGGTTGGTCTTGAAGCCGTCGTTGTACTGCACCAGATCCTGAAAGGTGGATTTGGCCCAGTTGCCCTCGCCCTCCGGACTCGACTGGCCAGCCTGTTTCGCGGCATCACCAAAGGCGTTGACGGCTTCCGGGTCAGCCTTGTCGACGATTTCGGCCAGCACGGCACGCGCCTCCTCTTCGGTATCCCTGGCAATGATGAACGCGTTCACGCCGATCTTCACCGAATGCCCGTTCGCGGCTGCCTTGGCTCGAATGTCATCGACCTGTGCCTTGATACCTTCGACAGTATTGCCGTTGGTGAAATACCAGTCCGACACCCGCGCCGCCATATCACGTGCAGCCCGAGAGCTGCCGCCCTGAAAGATCTCCGGGTGAGGACGCTGGATCGGCTTGGGTTTGAGGGTGTAATCGTGGAAGCGATAGAAATCACCCTTGAAGGTGAAGTTGTCGGTAGTCCAGATCCCCTTGAGCGCGCGAATGAACTCCTCGGAGCGCCGATAACGTTCGTCATGCTCCAGCCAGGGCTCACCGATGGCCTGAAACTCGCCCTTGAACCAGCCGCTGACGATATTGACTGCCACGCGCCCGGCCGTGAGCTGGTCAATGGTCGCCAGTTGTTTGGCGGCTACCGACGGAGTCCATGGCCCAGGCAATATCGCGGCGATGACCTTGAGCTTTTCGGTCGCAGCCAACAGTGCGTGGCTGAAAGCTACGGATTCATGCTGGAATTCGGCACCATAGCCGGCGGTAAAGCGGATTTGCGTCAGCGCATAGTCGAAGCCGGACTGCTCGGCGATCTGCGCCAGTTTGCGGTTGTAGTCGATGGTCCAACTGGTGCGCTGTTCGATCTTGCTGACTACCAGCCCACCACTGACGTTGGGCACCCAGTACGCAAATTTTATGGACGATTGGCTCATACGGTACTCCTCTGCTGCAAGCTTCCCGAGCGCATTAAGCACAAGGGCCTGCACATCCACAGAGCAGCAACCATGCCATCCAATAAAAGACAGGCAGATCAAGGTGTTGCAACGACTGGCGTGCAGCGTCAACTGTCCGTCCCACACCAGGCTGTGGAACGACTGTTGCCTGAGCAACAGTTCCACGGGATATTTGGCCTGGCGCAGGATGTGATTTGTTGAAAACAAGCCGACGAGAGGCAGCTCTCCCGGCTATCCAGAATCGCGTTGCAGTAGTAAATTTTGGATCCAACGAACCCGCATTCATCCGCAGGAGCACCGATGAAATTGCATGCCTGTTTTCTGGCCCTGATGATCCCTGCCCTGTCGGCGCATGCTGAAGGCAAAAGCATATCCATCCCCCATGATCGAACCGGTCAGCACGCACTGGTAGAGAAAAGCGGCAACGCACAGGAACGGGTCGTGATCACGCGGCGTGAAGGGATGCTTGGGGTGATCTACTCCAAGCGGGTCTATAACTGCGCCAACCACACGGTGAACCTGGTCGGCACCGGTTCCACACTGGAAATCATGGAGCAGGCAAAGGCCGTGAGTGGCATGGGTCCGGTGATTCGCGACTCCACGGCTGAGTACATTGAATCCGAAGCCTGCAGTTGATCCCGAGCTGATCGGGCCTGCCCCGGCTGAATCCGCAACATCCGAAAGCGCCTCCTTTGAGGCGCTTTTTTCGTTTCTGCTGTTGCATTTTGCAGCGAAAAGCAGCGCCGCAAAAAACACTTGCACCGAAAGTATTACGGTATACCATCAGACAACAATAACTCATCACGCCGGTGCAGGCGCCAGGATTTAAGCGAGGTAAGTGTCATGAAGTTTTCGTTGTTCGTGCACATGGAACGCTGGGATGAAAGTGTCAGTCATCGCCAGCTTTTCGAGGACCTGACCGAGCTGACGCTGATGGCCGAGCAAGGTGGTTTCAGCACGGTCTGGATAGGCGAACACCACGCGATGGAATACACCATCTCGCCAAGCCCGATGCCGCTGCTGGCGTATCTGGCGGCCAGGACCACACGTATTCATCTGGGCGCCGGTACCATCATTGCGCCGTTCTGGCATCCATTGCGGGTCGCGGGTGAATGCGCGCTGCTGGACGTGATCAGCAACGGGCGCATGGAAGTCGGCTTGGCACGCGGTGCCTATCAGGTGGAGTTCGACCGCATGGCCGGTGGCATGCCAGCCTCCGAGGGCGGCAAGGCGTTGCGTGAAATGGTCCCTGTGGTACGTGCGCTATGGCAGGGTGACTACGCTCACGATGGCGATATCTGGAAATTCCCGACCTCGACTTCTGTGCCCAAGCCGATCAACACGCCGCCGATGTGGATCGCTGCGCGCGACCCCGACTCGCACAATTTCGCCGTGCAGAACGGCTGTAACGTGATGGTCACCCCATTAATGAAGGGTGACGAAGAAGTGGTCGACCTGAAGAACAAGTTCGACGCCGCGCTGGCCAATAACCCTGACGTGCCCCGTCCGCAATTAATGGTGCTGCGCCATACGCATGTGCATGCCGCAGATGATCCCGAAGGCTGGAAAGTGGGTGCCACCGCCATCGCGAAGTTCTACCGTACCTTTGACGCGTGGTTTGGCAATAAACAGACGCCGGTCAATGGTTTTCTGGCCCCTAGCCCGGAAGAGAAATTCAAGGAGCGTCCGGAGTTCGAGCTGGAGAACATCCGCAAAAACACTATGATCGGTACGCCGGAGGAGATCATTCCGCGTATTCGTCATTATCAGGAGTTGGGTGTCGACGAGTTCAGCTTCTGGTGCGACAACAGCCTGCCCCACGCCGAGAAGAAAAAGTCGCTCGAGCTGTTCATCAAGCATGTGGTGCCGGTGTTTCGTTGAGTGTTGAGATTGCCTGAGAGGCCCAGGAAAATGCTGCCCAGACCATAATATTAATATTGATCCTCCACACGCTCTGCACTCATCGTTATGCGCAAGTCCTGGATGCTCCAAGTAAAGGCTTCCAGGCTTCTGCCCGAAGGGCATAGGAGCGAACTTGTTCGCGAAAGCGCGAGTGTAATCGGCAAAAATACGTCGATTGAGAAGCCTTCTTCGCGAACAAGTTCGCTCCTACGGCCTTCGGCCAGAATCAAAAATCACATTGCGACGCTCGTTCCCACGCTCCGCGTGGTAATGCCTTTCGTGACGCTCTGCGTCACCGCACTCATCGTTATGCGCAAGTCCTGGATGCTCCAAGTAAAGGCTTCCATGCTTCTGCCCGAAGGGCGTAGGAGCGAACTTGTCCGCGAAGGGGCCGCAAGCCTTCCCGAAAATATATCGCCTGAAACATCGTCTTCGCGAACAAGTTCGCTTGTATGGTAAGACTTGAAGGGAGGAGGAGGGACTTAGTTCGCTTCTGACTGTTCGCGCAGTACAGACCCGTAGGAGATTTCACCCCTCCTCCTTTCACCCAAGCGCCGA
>Ga0308164_10000929_pt1 | contig 38697 bp, 36 predicted proteins | sample PhyTR2_FD_201031 | JGI IMG/M metagenome (GOLD analysis project Ga0308164, IMG submission 201031) | Phyllosphere microbial communities from UC Gill Tract Community Farm, Albany, California, United States - DLSLT.R2 | ecosystem: Host-associated > Plants > Phyllosphere > Unclassified | place: USA... | reverse complement strand
GGACGGTCCCAGCCTATGAATTTATGCAGTCCGCCGGCACCTTCAATCACATCAAGCCCTGGTCTGAGATATAAGTGATAAGTGTTTCCTAAAATAATTTTAGCGTCAATATCATCTTTAAGCTCCCGCTGATGCACTGCTTTCACAGTTCCTGCTGTGCCTACCGGCATGAAAATAGGAGTCTGGATGTCGCCATGTGCTGTTGTAACTGTTCCTGCTCTCGCTTTAGAAAGCGGATCGTTAGCTTGTAAGGTAAATTTCATTAGAAGTTTTTTGTCTGTAACCGGAATGTGCAGAAATGGCAGCACATTAAAAATCTGCGCAAAAGTAGGAAAAAACAGTCGGTTTAATGCTTAAATTTTTTATCAACATAACTTGCATTACGGATTAAAAAACAGAAATTTGAGCCTCTTTCAAAAATACCATCGTGGAATTAACCTTAATAGAGATTTGCCTGTTGGGTGCTCTCGTCCTTTGTTTTATTATTCAGCTATATTTCAGTCTTTTTGTACATCTGAAACTTGCCCGTATCCCTGTCGAAGAGGCTGTTGAGCCTACAGGAAAAGCCCTGAGTGTAATTATCTGTGCACGTAATGAGGCAGATAACCTGACTAAAAACCTTCCTTTTGTAATGCAGCAGAATTATCCCGATTTTGAAGTCATTGTAGTAAACGACCGTTCATGGGATAAAACAAGAGTAGTACTGGAAAACTTTACTTTACAATACAAGAACCTCCGGGTAGTTACTGTAGCGGATGGGGGCAAATTCATTGCCGGTAAAAAGTTCGCCGTAACCATGGGTATTAAGGCTGCTGTTAATGAATGGCTGGTATTTACTGATGCAGATTGTGCACCCGCTTCAGATTTTTGGCTGAGGGGTATGCAGCAGCCAACAAACGCAGAAACAGACATCGTTTTAGGTTATTCGCCCTATCAGCGTAAACGCGGTTTATTAAACTGCCTCATCCGCTTCGAAACTTTTTTTACTGCGGTTAACTATCTGTCTTTTGCCATTAAGGGTATGCCTTATATGGGGGTAGGAAGAAACATGGCTTATAAGAAATCCCTCTTCTTTAAAAATAAAGGTTTTGCCGCACATATGCATATTCCTTCAGGTGATGATGACCTTTTTGTGAATGCCCATGCCACAGCCACAAATACCGAAATCAGGATTAATCCCGAAACACATGTTTGGTCTGCCCCTAATACCAGCTTCGGTGCTTACCTGCGTCAGAAAAAAAGACATTTTGGTGCCGGCAAATTTTATAAGTCCAGGCATAAGTTCATACTTTCAGCGCAGATCATATTTCAGTTTTTATTCTATGCATTTTTTATCACATTGTTATTCTTCAAACCGGGTATATATCTTGCAGGCGTTGTTTTTATACTCAGTCTGATCATCAGAAGTTTTATATACCCATGTTTATTAAGGCGGCTTAATTATGGCGATTTAAGATGGTGGTTTCCTCTTCTGGACATTCTGTTGTTCATTTTTCTGGTGTTTAATGGCATTCTGTCTATATTTGTCAAAAAAGTAAAGTGGAAATAAGCTCAGCCCTCATTCAAAAATATTTTAAAAACCTCAGTCAAGAACAGATCAGACAATTTGATCAGTTATATGAGTTGTATAGTTTCTGGAATGCACAGATCAATGTGATTTCCAGAAAAGACATTGAAGAATTGTACGAGCGCCACATTCTGCACTCTCTGGGGATAGCCAAGTTCTGCACTTTCAAAGCTGGAGAAAAAGTATTAGATGTGGGTACCGGCGGTGGTTTTCCAGGAATTCCCCTGGCTATCTTATTTCCTGAAACTCAGTTTCACCTGGTCGATTCTATCGGTAAAAAGATAAAAGTTGTTACAGAGGTTGCAGCGGCACTGGGGCTAACCAATGTAAGAGCTTCGCATCTGCGTGCAGAGCAGGTAGAGGATAAATATGATTTTGTAGTATCACGTGCGGTAACCAGACTCATAGATTTTTATCCCTGGATAAAAGATAAGTTTAATAAAAATTCTAAAAATGCAATTGCCAATGGCATCCTTTATCTTAAAGGTGGTGAGCTGGAGGAAGAAATCAAAGAGTCGCGTCTTAAAGCCGAGCTATATCCATTAGCTGAATATTTTGAGGAAGATTTTTTTGAAACCAAATATGTAGTGTACATACCTCAGTAATTTAAACTTTCTAACCACATCAACCGGGCTAAGTACTAATTTGGCCCATGAGTTTAATCCACAAAATTGCCCTTACGCTCATCAGCGGCGTGGGGCACGTTACGTCAAGAAATCTGCTTGAGTTTTTCGGCAGTCCCGAAGCTGTATTTTCAGCCAGTTTTGATCAGTTGCAGGAAGTTGACGGCATAGGTAGTATTACTGCCCGCCAGATAACTGATACCGATGCATTGCAGCAGGCTGCAGAACAATTGAAATTTCTGCACAAACACGATATCCGCGTCCTCTTTTATTCTGATGACGATTATCCAAGGAGATTAAAAAACTGTTACGATGCCCCTATAATTTTATATTATAAGGGAACAGCAGATTTAAATCATTCAAGGGTGGTTAGTATTGTTGGAACCCGCAAGGCCTCGCCATACGGACTGGCACTATGCCGGCAGCTGGCAGAATTCCTTCATAGTTATGACGTGCTGATCATCAGCGGACTCGCTTATGGTATAGATGTAGCTGCACATAGGGGGAGTATAGCAGCGGGTATACCCACAGTTGGCGTATTAGGGCATGGCTTAGACCGGCTTTATCCTGCAGCCCATGGAAAAGTTGCCCGGGAAATGCTCAAAAACGGTGGGCTGCTTACAGAATTCCCCCTTCATACTTTACCAGACAAAGAGAACTTTCCAAAGCGTAACCGCATTATTGCGGGCATTGCTGATGTGACTATTGTAGTTGAGGCGGCCAGTAAGGGAGGGGCACTGATCACGGCAGAGATTGCAAACTCCTATAACAGAGATGTATTTGCTTTTCCCGGACGTACTACTGATGAATATAGTCAGGGTTGTAATTTCCTGATCAAAACCAACAGGGCAGCGCTGATCAGCCATGCTAAAGATTTACCATATTATATGGGATGGGAAACGAAGGTTACTTCCAGTTCGATGATACAGGCAAGTTTGCCTATCGGCCTGGCCAGCATTGACAGTAAGATTGTACAGCTGCTGGCCGCCGGGCCCTTGAGTATTGATGAGCTGGGCAATGGGGCTGAGCTTCCGCAGAGCAAACTGGCTTTACACCTGTTAAACCTGGAATTGAAAGGTTATATTATCTCTTTACCAGGCAAAATTTATCAGCTTATCTGATAGCTGAAGGAAATAAAACAATATAATAGCCTAGTTAACGGACAAATGATACCGCGGTTTCCGAATATAATTTTAATAAAGGATGCTTATCAAAATATGATTATGAATAATTTATAATATTTAAAATCTAGCAATCAAGTCGTATTTTTGTACTATGTGGTATAACAACATATTAGAAACAATAGGGAATACACCCCTGGTGAAATTAAACACCATAACCAAAGACGTTAAGGCGACGGTACTGGCGAAAATAGAGACCACTAACCCTGGTAATTCTATCAAAGACCGTATGGCGGTAAAAATGATTGAAGATGCGGAAAAAAGCGGCAAGCTTAAACCCGGAGGAACAATCATTGAAGGAACTTCCGGCAATACCGGTATGGGACTTGCCATGGCCGCGATTATAAAAGGGTACAAATGTATTTTCACTACTACAGATAAGCAAAGTAAGGAAAAGGTTGATGCCTTACGTGCCTTTGGAGCTGAAGTAATTGTGTGTCCAACTAATGTTGAACCTGAAGATCCGCGTTCCTATTATTCGGTTTCTTCAAGACTGGAACGTGAAGTGCCTAACAGCTGGAAACCTAACCAGTATGACAACCTTTCTAATTCACAGGCACATTATGAGCAGACAGGTCCGGAGATCTGGGCGCAGACAGAAGGAAAAATTACCCATCTGGTTGTTGGTGTGGGAACCGGCGGAACAGCCTCCGGTACAGGAAGGTACCTGAAAGAGCAGAATCCTGATATCAAAGTATGGGGAATTGATACTTACGGGTCTGTTTTCAAAAAATATAAGGAAACAGGCATATTAGATAAGAATGAGATTTATCCATATATCACTGAAGGAATTGGTGAAGATTTTCTGCCACAGAATGTCAACTTTGATATCATAGACCTCTTCGAAAAAGTAACTGATAAAGATGCAGCGCTGATGACACGGGATATTGCCCGCAAGGAAGGCATCTTTGCAGGTAATTCTGCCGGCTCGGCCATCGCTGGTTTGCTGCAGTTAAAAGATCTGCTTAAGCCAGAAGATGTAGTAGTGGTTATTTTTCATGATCATGGCAGCCGCTACATGGGCAAGATGTATAATGAAGACTGGCTACGTGAAAGAGGTTTTCTGACTGATGAAAAATTAACAGCCAAGTCTATTATCGCCAAAAAAGAACAGACCGAGATTGTAACTATCGACTGTGAGAAAACAATAGTAGAGGCTATAAATACCATGAATACACTAAATATCTCCCAGATACCGGTTACCCAGCAGGGTATGATAGTAGGTAAGCTTGCAGAAAGTGATATTCTGAAAGCACTGATGGAAAACCCTTCGTTAAAGTCTTCGTCAGTAAGGGAAATTATGTCTGCTACTTTTCCATTTGTAGACCTCAATACCTCTATTGATAAAATTTCTGCACTGATTAATAAAGAGAACAGTGCGGTATTGGTAGAAGATGAACAAGGGAACTTCGAAATTATTACGCAGTATGATATTATTAATGCGATATCTGCATAAATAAAATAATATTTTAAACTACAAAAGCTCCCTTAAGGAGCTTTTGTAGTTTAAAATCCTGCCATAAAACAAGAATAAGTATGTGTTTTTAGTGACTTGGGCCATTGCCATCTACACGTTTAATCTGAGCACCTAGGGCGCGCAGACGTGTATCTATGTCCTGATATCCACGTTCTATCTGCTCTATGTTATAAATTGTAGAAGTACCTTCTGCTGATAATGCAGCAATCAGTAATGATACACCTGCACGGATGTCTGGCGAAGTCATGCTGATACCTCTGAGTTTGTACTGCTTATTGATACCATTAACAGTAGCCCTGTGCGGATCACATAGAATGATCTGCGCACCCATATCTATAAGTTTGTCTACAAAAAACAAGCGGCTTTCAAACATTTTCTGGTGAATCAATACCGATCCCTGTGCCTGCGTGGCCACTACCAAAACAATACTCAATAGATCAGGAGTAAAACCTGGCCATGGCGAATCAGCAATGGTTAATATTGATCCATCAATGAAGGTATCAATAATATAATGCTTCTGAGAAGGGATATAAATATCATCGCCCCTGCGTTCTAGGTTTATACCAAGCTTTTTAAATACCTCAGGTATTACGCCAAGCTCATCATAACAAACATTTTTGATAGTAATCTCCGATTCTGTCATAGCAGCAAGGCCAATAAAGGAACCAATCTCAATCATATCAGGAAGCATCCTGTGTTCAGTACCGCCTAATTTAGTTACACCCTCAATGGTAAGCAGGTTTGAACCGATACCAGAGATTTTTGCACCCATGCGGTTCAGCATTTTACAAAGCTGCTGCAGGTAAGGCTCGCAGGCGGCATTGTAAATAGTCGTTATTCCTTTAGCCAGTACAGCTGTCATTACAATATTTGCAGTTCCTGTTACTGATGCTTCGTCCAACAGGATATAAGCACCCTGCAGATCAGTTGCATCAACATTAAAGAAAGCTTCTTTAGAATCGTAGATGAATTTGGCACCTAACTTTTCAAAACCCAGGAAATGGGTATCTAATCTTCTGCGGCCAATCTTATCACCCCCTGGTTTAGGGATAGCAGCTTTGCCAAAACGGCCAAGCAGCGGACCTACTATCATAATGGATCCCCTTAAACTACCACCTTTAGCTTTAAAGGTATCTGTTTTAAAGAAATCAAGATCGATGTTCCTGGCTTCAAATGTATACGTATCTTTACTCAGACGTTCAACAGTAACACCCATATCTCCCAGCAGCTCTATAAGTTTGTTAACATCTTTGATGTCAGGGATATTGCTGATGGTAATCTTTTCTTCTGTCAGTAATACGGCAGAAATAATTTGTAAGGCTTCATTTTTAGCACCCTGCGGATGTATTTCACCTTTTAACTTTTTCCCGCCTATAATTTCAAATGCGTTCATGTGCTCTTAACCTATATAATGTGTTTTGCCCGTTAGTGTCTTTGTTTGGTGTTGTTGTTATTACTGCGGGGGCGGTTGTTGTTATTATTATTGTTTTGTCTGCCTTTGTTGTTATTGTTACGTCCCCTGTTAACATTCGTGCTCGGTCTGTTTACCGGTGGCCTGAACTCAACTTTTGCAAGGTTTACATTTTCTTCCAGCTCCAGCTGTCCGCCAGATAATTCACGCAGATTTTTAAAGATCGTTTCGTCGGCAACGCTGTCTTTGTTCCACTGCACATAAGCCATTTTCATGAAATTGGCTATGCCCTGTACCATCGCTGCGCGGCGTTCAGGATCGTTTACAGCAATAGCGCGCTCAATTAAAACCTCAACTGTTTTGCCATAGTGTTTGTATTTGATCCTTTGCTGCGGGTATCCGATATGTGACGGTTTAACAGCTGCTGCTTCTGGTGTTGGCTTAGGATAAGGACTGTCTACATCGATTTTGTAGCCAGAAATAATATGCAGGTGATCCCACAGTTTATGTTTAAAATCTGCTACATCCCGCAGGTGAGGGTTAAGGAAGCCCATCAGGTCAATAACCGCCTGGGCATATTTGTTACGCTCTTCGCGGTCTGGAAGCTCAATAATGTACTTAACCATGTTTTGTACATTACGCCCGTATTCTGCAAGAATTAACTCGTTTCTGGTGGTATTATAATCGAAATTCATTCTATTTATTTCTAATGGCATTCGCTGAAAGGGGGATAATGAGTGCGAGAAGCCCTGTTTTTTAAATTTTGGTTAAAGATAAACCTTATTTCACAATCCGCAATTTAGCAAATTTTAATAACAATTGCTTATTTCCCAATCCCTGGAAAAATACCGTTGCTTTAACATCTGGCAAGCTGCCTTCGAGATTTACAATTTTACCAAAACCGAATTTCTCATGTTCCACTTCCATACCATTCTGGAACTCACTGGCCGCATTAGGCGTAAACCCCGGCGTTGGAATATGTGCTGTAGGCAGCATGGTGTTTGGCTTTGGCCGCATGGTGGATGCCGAGGTTGCCGGAGAGCCGGACGCAGTAGCTTTTGGCTTAGGAGAAATGTCTCTTTGCTGCGACCATGAACGTCGTTCACCGTCAAAACTATCAGAACCAATACTCATTTTAGGTGCTTTAATAGTTTCAAGTTCCAGATAGCGTGCGCTGATTTCACTGATAAAACGGCTTGGTTCACAATTGGTAAGTGTGCCCCAGCGATAACGTGAAGTAGCATAGGTAAGCGTCAGTTTTTTCTCTGCCCGGGTTATTGCAACATAGAACAGCCTGCGTTCTTCTTCCAGATCTGTTCTGGAGTTGAGCGACATCTGTGAAGGGAACAGGTTTTCTTCCAGTCCTACCACAAATACGTTTTTAAACTCAAGTCCTTTTGCAGAGTGGATAGTCATGAGCGACACCGTATCTCTGCCTTTATCATCGGCACGGTCATCATTTGTCAGCAATGCAATATCCTGCATAAAAATAGCCAGGCTGCGGTCCTCAATATCCTCACGTTCGGCAAATTCTTTTACCCCGTTTAATAGTTCCTGTATATTTTCATACCGGCTGCGTCCTTCAATACTATCATCAGTATGCAGTTCTTTCAGTATTCCGGAGTGCTGCGCTATATATAAAGCAGTTTCATAGGCATCAAGCTTTTTGGCTTCTGCCTGAAAACTCTTGATCAGCATAGAAAAATCATTCAGCTGGTTAGCTACCCTACCAGGAATATAGCTTTGAGGTTCGCAGATAACCTGCCACATGGTAATATCATGCTGGTCGGCCGCCACAATAATTTTATCTACCGTAGTATCACCCAATCCACGCTTCGGATAATTAATTACCCTTTTAATTGCTTCTTCATCACTCGGATTAAAGGTAAGCCTGAAATAGGCAATCAGATCTTTAATCTCCTTGCGCTGGTAGAATGATAGTCCACCAAAAATCTTGTATGGAATATTAAGTTTCCTGAGGCCTTCCTCCATGGCCCTTGATTGGGCATTGGTACGGTACAGAATAGCAAAGTCCTGGTAGTCGTAACCTTTCGAAGTTCTTTCCTGCTGAATGGCTTCGGCTACAATTTTACCTTCTTCATTGTCGGTAAATGCCCTCGAAACCTTAATCCTGTCCCCAGATTCATTATCAGAAAATACATTCTTTTCCAGCTGGTTTTTATTATTCGCTATAATGCTGTTGGCAACCTCTACAATATTTTGTGTTGAGCGGTAATTCTGCTCTAGTTTGTATACTTTAAGATCCGGGTAATCCTTTTCAAAATTTAGGATGTTCTGAATATTTGCACCCCTGAAGCCGTAAATACTTTGTGCATCATCACCCACAACACAGATGTTCTGATAGGCAGCAGCAAGCTTTTTTACAATAGTATATTGTGAAAAGTTAGTATCCTGGTACTCATCAACCATCAGGTATTTAAATTTCTGCTGATACTTGTTCAATACATCAGGATGGTTCTTCAGCAATACATTCGTTTTAAAAAGCAGATCATCAAAATCCATTGCTCCTGCTTTGAAGCAGCGTTTAGTATAAGTCTCGTAGATTACACCAATAAGCGGACGTTTGTTGCTAACATCTTCTGCCTGGATTTCTGCACTCTGCATATATTCACTATGGCTAACCAGGTTATTCTTTGCAGAGGAAATGCGGTTATATACGAAGTTGGCATTGTATAATTTATCATCCAGCTGCATTTCGCGCAGGATAGCCCTGATCAGACTTTTACTGTCGTCAGTATCATAGATAGTAAAGTTAGAAGGGTAGCCAATCTTCTCCGCTTCCACCCGCAGTATTTTTGCAAAAACCGAGTGAAAAGTGCCCATCCATAAATTTTTGGCTTCTGTGCCTACCACCTTAGAAATACGCTCGCGCATATCTTTTGAGGCTTTATTGGTAAAGGTCAGTACCAAAATATTAAATGAATCAACACCCTTCTCAATCAGGTGGGCAACCCTATAGGTAATTACCCTGGTTTTCCCTGATCCTGCACCTGCAACAATCATTGCTGGTCCCTGGGTGTTTTCTACTGCTGCGCGTTGCTGAGGGTTTAATCCTGCTAAATAATCCAAATTGAATTCTGTTTTGCGTATTAAAAGCTACAAAAATAACAAAAGTCTGCTTGTTATTTTCAACAGTTTATAATTGTTTTTAGAAGGGTTGGTGCTCCTTAGGCAATACATCTATACAGGCAATTCTCTAATAGGCCATTATTGCGATATGTGGATCATTTTTTTTAGTTTTACCCATCAGTTATTTAATCCGGCAACTAGAATTTATGGTATCAGTAGCCGGCCTGCACAGTAATTATTAAACCATATTAACGAGTTTATGCAAGAGATCAAGAAATATGTAGAAGATAACAAACAGCGCTTCCTTGACGAGTTGTTTGAATTATTAAGGTTTCCATCGGTTAGTGCCGATCCTAAATATAAAGATGATGTATTTAAAACGGCAGAATTTGTAGCTGAAAAGTTGAAAGAAGCCGGTGCAGACCATGTAGAAGTTTGCCAGACGGCGGGTTATCCTATTATATATGGTGATAAAATAATTGATCCCTCATTACCCACGGTATTGGTTTATGGCCATTATGATGTACAGCCTGCTGATCCTTTAGAATTATGGGACACACCACCTTTCGAACCAACGGTACGGGAGGGTAAGATTTATGCCAGAGGTGCGGCTGATGATAAGGGGCAGTTTTATATGCATGTAAAAGCATTTGAGCTGATGATGAAAACCAACACAGTGGCCTGCAATATCAAGTTTATGATAGAGGGTGAAGAAGAAGTTGGTTCCAGCAACCTCGGTATTTTTGTTAAGGACAATGCTGAGCGGCTGAAAGCAGACGTAGTGTTAATTTCAGACACTTCGATGATCAGTATGGAACATCCTTCTATTGAAAGTGGTTTGCGTGGACTGGCGTACATGGAAGTGGAAATTACCGGGCCCAACCGTGATTTGCATTCAGGGGTATATGGCGGTGCGGTAGCTAACCCGATTACCATACTCTGTAAAATGATTGCCTCTCTGCATGATGAAAATAACCATATCACTATACCTGAATTTTATGATAGGGTAGTGGAACTCAGTCCGGCAGAAAAAGAAGCCATTAATGCTGCACCTTTTGATCTTGAGGAATACAAAAAAGACCTTGATATTTCTTCGGAATGGGGAGAAAAAGGTTATTCTACACTTGAGCGCACAGGTACCCGACCTACCTTAGAGGTGAATGGTATCTGGGGTGGTTATATAGGTGAAGGGGCAAAAACCGTATTGCCTTCAAAAGCCAACGCAAAAATCTCTATGCGTCTGGTACCCCAGCAAAGCTCTGAAGAGATTGCCGCTATTTTTCAAAAGCACTTTGAAAACATTGCACCAGAATTTGTTAAGGTAAAAGTAACTACCCATCATGGTGGTGAACCCGTTGTTACCCCTACAGACAGTATAGCTTATCGTGCAGCAGAAAAAGCGATAGAGGAAAGCTTCGGAAAAAAACCTATTCCAACCAGGGGAGGAGGAAGTATCCCTATCGTAGCTTTATTTGAAGATGTACTAGGTATAAAATCTGTATTGCTGGGATTTGGGCTGGACAGTGATGCCTTGCATTCTCCAAATGAGAAGTATGATGTCTACAATTACTATAAGGGAATTGAAACTTTGCCGTTGTTCCATAAGTACTTTGCCGAGTTCAGTAAATAATTAAGAACAAATATTTTAAAAAAGGGTGGCCATTAAGCTGCCCTTTTGTATTTTTACCCCGTGCCAGCACCTATTAAGAAGAAGCCAACTGAACTCGTGAAGAGAGCAATGGCTGCCAAAGATCCGGTTCCCAAAAAAGCCCCTGTCAGAAAGAAGAAAGCGCCGGTTAAGAAAAAGCGTACTTTCCCAATGAGTCTGAAGATACTGCTTGCAGGGTTAGTACTGATCTTGTTTTCACCCTTGTATTATGGCTATGTGCTGAAATTGTTCAGTTCTACGAAAAGCTGGATTATGGACATTGGTGAAGACCCAAATTACCGCAGTTATAAAAGTTTTGCCATCCGTATACCTAAGCGATATGGCATCCACGGAATTGACGTTTCTTCCTATCAGGGAAAGATTGACTGGAAACTGGTTAAGGCAATGAAAGAAGATAGTGTTCATATCACCTTTGCCTTTATCAAAGCAACAGAAGGTATCTCCAGTGTAGATTCTTATTTTCAGCGCAACTGGCGTGAAGCACCCAAAGCAGGGATTGTCTGCGGAGCCTACCATTATTTTATACCCAGGAAATCAGGATTATGGCAGGCCAGGTTTTTCCTGCAGACCGTTAAGTTTGAGGAGGGAGATTTACCGCCGGTAGTGGATGTGGAAGACCTGACAGGACAGTCTCCCGAAAAGATGAGACGTGAACTGAAAGATTTTATAACACATGTAGAGAAGAAGACCGGTGTTAAGCCTATCATCTATTCTGGTCTTGTATTCTATAAAGATTATCTGAAAGGACATTTTGATGGTTACCCATTATGGATTGCCCATTACTATCAGCTAGACCTGAAAGCTGGTTCCAATACTAAATGGCATTTCTGGCAGCATTCAGATAAGGCACGGATCAATGGAATTAAACATATTGTGGATTTTAATGCCTTTAAGGGAGATAGTCTGTCCTTTCAGCAAATGCTGATAAAATAATTATATGCCTTAATAAACAGGCGTCCGGTCTGGATATACATTCCCCGCTGTAAATAAATGTGTGTCTGCCAGAACATATCTTATGTTCCTTTGTTAAACACCTTGAAGGATTAAAACAAAAATCTATATTTGCCAAATAAATCGTTAAGCTGGGATGCAACCAGCATAGGGAATTGAGAAATTAACAACTAAATAAGAATTACAATGAGTATTAAACCCAATACAGTAGTTTCATTAACGTACGAATTGCATACGACTAATGAAGAGGGACAACAAGTTTTCGTAGAAAAAGCTGATGAGCAAAATGCATTGGTATTCTTATACGGTACAGGAATGATGTTACCAAAGTTTGAAGAGCATTTAGCTGGATTAAACGTTGGTGATGAGTACAAATTTGAGCTTTCTGCAGCTGATGGTTACGGTGAACAGGATCCGGGAGCATTTGCAGATTTACCAAAAGAAATGTTCAAAGATGTTGACCTGCCTAACGTAGGTGATGTGATCCCTTTACAAGATAATGAAGGTAATCATTTCAGGGCTGGCGTTACAGGTGTTCATGACGATACTATTTCAGTTGATCTGAACCACCCGATGGCTGGTAAAAACCTGATCTTCGGCGGTACTATTCTTGCCGTGCGTGAAGCTACAGAAGAAGAATTAAGTCATGGTCATGCACATGGTGCTGACGGACATTCAGGTCACTAAGATCTGTATATGAATAAAAAAGGGGCGGATATTTCCGCCCCTTTTTTGTTTACAGCAACACCGTTTTAGTTTTGCCCTGCTATTTTTGTGCATTTCTCGCAAATGCCATATGCAGTAGTGTTTACAGCTGTTGCCATAAAACCTATAGGCATGCTAATTTTAGGAACCACTACATCAAGGCAGTATATTTTAGAGCAATTGGTACAGTTAAAATGTACATGTTCGTCATGGTGATGTTCTTCAGAACAGGCAGAAGAGCAGATCGCATAATTCGCCGTTCCATTCTGGTCCATAATCCGGTGAAGGATACCCTTATCTTCATAGATATTCAATATCCTGTAGAGTGTTACCCTGTCTATTTCTTTTCCGAGTTTTTTTTCCAAATCTGGCTGTGAGATGGCTACCGTATCAAGCGCAATTTCTTCCAGCACACGCACCCTCTGTTTTGTGTGCTTCAAAGAATGCTCCTTTAATATATTTACAGGATTGATCTTCATACAGTTTAGATTGTTTTGGCGTTGGTTAAAGCTATAGGCGGGTTATCCATAGCATTGCCTGTATTTAGCTTTAAAGTGCCTTTTACCACAATTGTCTGATAAGTAAATTTTACCGGCTCGGCCAGTTCAACCAGGATCATAACCGGAACACCATTCTTCCCGCAGAAAAAACACTGGTTTATGGGCAAGGTAGACAGCATAAATTTGGTTTGCTTCATACCATCTTTAATAGGAACCATATAGCCCTCAAGCTCAAAGGGTTTGTTTGCATGCTTTTTAATGTCATTGTTGTAAACCGCATACATTTCAGTATCCTTTACAATTTTAAAATCTACCCCGCCAATGATCTCCCAGTTTGCTGATACAATCTGATCGTTCGGATCGTGCTGCGCTTTAACGGCCAAGCCTGAGAAAAGCAGGAATATAAAAAGTAATTTTTTCATGTTTTTATTTTATCTGGTAATATGATAGGTTTTATAAGTTAACAAGCCTCAACTGATTTATATTTTGCGTTAATTCTTGGAGAGTATTTTTGAAATGTTTGATCTGTAAGCTTGTATGGCTGGTATTACAGATGCAAATATACCAATCACAATACCAGCGGCAAACAAATAAATTTCATCATGAAGTAAAATATAACCGGTTAACCTGGCCTGGCTGCTTTCCTGATAATGGCCTATAAGCTGCAGGATCAGATGCCCCAGCAATACTCCGGTCACTGTGCCTGCCAGGGTTAGAAGTATGCCCTCCAGAATAACTATACAGAACAGCTGAGCTCTGGATGCGCCAAGCGTACGCATTATCGCCAGATCATAACTCCGCTCTTTTAACGAGTTGTAAAGGTTTACAAATACGCTGATAGCAGCAATCACCATGATCAAAGCTGCAAACCATTTTAATGTATCTACGCCAACGCCGATGAGGGAAAACAATCTCGTACTCTCCATAGCAGGAGAAGCTGCCTGCAGATTAGTCATCTGGTTAACCATTCTGGGAAACATCACTACAGACATTGGCGATCTGTACTGTATCAGCAATGCGGTAATTTCCCTGTCGTTATCCAGTGTTTCTCCCATTCCATCTGGTCTTGCACCTTTAACTTCATGATTTGCATGTTCTTTATGGTCTGAAGCGGCTTCTTCCCTTTCATGGTCATCATGCATTTTCCATACACTGGCAATATTGGTAAGGATAAGATTGTCTGTTACATTACCTTGTTTGGTAAGAATGCCGGTAACTTTATAGGCATGCGTTTTATGGATGTCTGTACTGCCGGTTAACCCATGGGCACCATAAAACGTATCGCCCAGCTTCAGCTTTTCATTTGCGGCAACTGCAGAACCAACCGTCACCTCAAAATCATCTTCCCAAAACTTACCTGCAGCGGTTGTCAGCTGATAAACCTTTACAAAATTACTGTCGGTACCCACAATCCGTATTCCTTTGTAATTATCGCCCTGCGCCAATGGAACAGCTCGTTTAACAAAGGGGTTATGAGACAGCTCCCTGGCATCTTTCAATGGTATATTCCCTGTTGGGAAATCTATATAATATATACTGCTTAAGATTAGCTGAAGAGGACTCCCTTTTGCGCCAATCACCAGATCTATATCTTTTGAATTGTTATCAAGTTTTTCTCCAATCTGGGCCGAGGCCAATAGTAAAATAGTTAAAATGCCGGTGCCAAAGGCAATAAGCATAATATTTAAAGCGGATGACAGTGGTTTAGACCATATGCTTTTCCAACTGATTTTTAATGGACTCATTACAGTTTGTAGGTATTAGTGAAAGCTTCTTTAACTCTTTTATCATGGGTAGCCACAATCAGCGTAGCCTGATTTATACCCGATTGTTCCAGTAAAAGCTGTAAAACCGCATGGGTATTTTCGTCATCCAGACTGGAAGTTGGTTCATCTGCAATAAGCAGTGCAGGCTTATTGATAACCGCCCGGGCAATAGAAACCCTTTGCAGCTGACCCTGACTTAGTTCACTGGGATAGGCATTTTTCTTAGCAGCAATACCTAAAGAACTGAGCACATCATCTACACGTTTTTTATTCTCAGGAAGTCCGGCAAAGCTTTGTGCCATAAACAGGTTTTCTGCTATGGTTAGACTTTTGATTAAATGCGGACGCTGAAAAATTATCCCGATGTTTCGGCCCCTGAACTGATCAAGTTTTTTTGAAGGCAAGGAATAAACCGGTGTATTGTTAATCACTACTTCCCCGTCTGTTGGTTTAAGTATACCTGTAAGTATATGCAGGAGAGTGGTTTTTCCACTACCAGAACTGCCCAGTAAAAGCCATTGTTCACCATTATTGATTTGCCAGTCTTTAAAGGTAATGCGATGGGCATTACCGTAACTATGGGTAACCGATTTGATAGCTATCATTATCTATTTGATATAACATTTAAACTAGCGCAAGTTAATCTAAATGTTCATCAAAATAATCATATGCAATACACTTGCATATAGAGCCATTGTAAAGACTTTGCTACTGCAGAAAGGATAGGGGTGATCCGGAAAAATAACAGCTATGCTATTTAACGCAATGTAGTTGCAATTGTAATACTATTAGCTATATTTGATCTTCATTATTTAGTTAAGGAAAGCACGTGTAGAGGGAATTCATCAACCTCTATACTGCTTTCCATTTATTATCCCTAGTTATTCTCCAGGTAATCAATCCCTTTTTGTGTAATGGTTGCCGAAGGATGTGAATCATCAGGATGGATAATAATATACCCCAGTCTTTCCAATTCAAAATAAGTTTCATTCATACCACCCAGAATAGGAGAACTAACCTGCTGTTCTATAGTTGCTAAAAGTGTTTTAATCTCTTCTCTTTCCATGATAATTATAATTTACATTTAGCTATAAAACAAAACGGGCATGATAAAGTTTACCATGCCCGTCTTTAATATCTGAAATTGTTATTTGTATAATCCTGCCCTTAACTGTGCAACATCTTCGCTTTTAATGTAATCGTCATAGCTCATCATCTTATCAATATAACCATTAGGCGTAATTTCAATAACACGCGTAGCAACTGATTCGGTTAAGGCATGATCCCTCGAAGTAAACAGTACTGTGCCTTTAAAATCTTTCAATCCATTGTTCAGCGCAGTAATAGATTCCAGGTCAAGGTGGTTGGTTGGCTCATCAAACAATAAAAGGTTAGCCTGTTTAAGCATCATTTGAGAAAACATACAACGCATTTTCTCACCCCCTGATAATACTTTGCAATTTTTCAACACCTCTTCTCCAGAGAATAACATTCTGCCAAGAAAACTTCTTACAAATTGTTCGTCTTTATCAGTATCTGAATACTCACGTAACCAGTCTACCAGGTTCATGTCTTTACCCTCAAAATATGCAGAGTTATCATTTGGAATATCGGCCGGACTAATAGTAACCCCGTATTTAAAGTCGCCGGTATAATCAGTATCGCGTCCGGTCAGTACATTATAAAAAGCCGTGGTAGCCAAACTGTTCTGAGAAACAATAGCAATTTTGTCACCTTTGTTAACCATGAAATTCACATTCCTGAACAGCACTTCACCATTCACAGATTTGCTCAGGTTTTCTACCTGTAAAATCTGATCGCCGGCTTCCCTGCCCAGGTTATTAAACATAATTGCAGGGTATTTACGGCTTGAAGGTTTAATTTCGGTAAGGTCAATTTTATCAAGCGCTTTCTTTCTTGAAGTAGCCTGCTTTGATTTTGATGCATTTGCACTGAAACGCTGTATAAATTCCTGCAGCTCTTTAACTTTTTCTTCCAGTTTCTTGTTCTGGTCACCACGTTGCTTTAAAGCAAGCTGGCTAGATTCATACCAGAAGGTATAGTTACCAGAATAGATGCTCATTTTGCTGAAATCAATATCAACGATATGCGTACATACCGCATCCAGGAAGTGCCTGTCATGCGATACCACTAAAACAATTGCCTGATAGTCGGCCAGGAAGTTTTCCAGCCATGCAATGGTTTCAATATCCAGATCATTGGTAGGCTCATCCAGTAAAAGAATATCAGGGTTACCAAACAAGGCCTGTGCAAGCAGTGTACGTACTTTTTGCTTACCGTCCAGTTCTTTTAACTGCTTATGGTGAAATTCCTCTCTGATACCTAAGTTACTGAGCAGGGTGGCAGCATTGCTTTCCATGTTCCATCCGTCCATCTCTGCAAACCTGTTTTCCAGTTCTCCTGCACGTTCTCCATCCTTATCGGAGAAATCTTCTTTCAGGTAAATTGCATCTTTCTCTTTCATGATATCGTACAGCTCCTTATGCCCGATCATCACAGTCTCCAGCACGGTAAAGTCATCAAACTCATAGTGGTTCTGTTTTAAAACCGCCATGCGCTCTCCGGGAGTAAAAGCCACATTGCCCGAAGTCTGGTTAACCTCACCTGAAAGGATTTTTAGGAAGGTAGATTTACCTGCACCGTTAGCCCCGATTACACCATAACAGTTGCCATGGGTAAATTTAAGGTTAACATCTTCAAATAAGGTACGTTTTCCGTAACGGAGGGATAGATTAGAAACTGATATCATAGTAATGCAAAAATAAGCCGCAAAGGTAACGATTATTTAATAAAATGCTTTGTGCCCACCAATTCATTAGTTGTGCTTTAAATGTTATTTTTGTTTTTTTTATCAATTATGGAAAGCGAAATATTAAGTTCAATTATAAAGCGCAGACGGAGCATTTTTCCGCCTAGTTATACAGGGAAGGAAATACCTGACGAAATGATAGTACAGGTGCTGGAAAGTGCCAATTATGCGCCTACCCACAAGCTTACCCAGCCATGGCGGTTTATAGTGTTGCGTAAGGAGGCTAAACATAAATTTGGTCTGGAGCTGGCGCGTTTATATAAGGAACAGACAGCAGAGGCGCAGTTCTTACAAAAAAAATATGATGCACTGGTAGAAAAAGCAGATCTGTCTAGCTGTATTATTGTACTGAATGCAAAACTAAGCCCGGAATTATTACCGGAATGGGAAGAAATTGCGGCCTTTGCCTGCGCGGTTCAAAATATGAGCCTTACTGCCGAATCCCTAAAAATAGGTGCATACTGGAGCTCGCCCGGCACCATTAAGCAATTGCCTGAGTATTTTGGCATGGAAGAGAACGAGAGATGTTTCGGCTTATTTTTTATGGGCTTTCATAATGAAGAACCGCGTGCAGCTAAGCGGACACCAATGGCCGACAAGGTACGCTGGATAGAAGCTTAGTTATATGGAAAATCTGAAATCTAAGTTATACACGCATTGTATGGATTTTATCCAGCAACGGATTATTACTGCCGAAACTGCCTTAAAGCAGGCTCAGGAAGCAAGTAATGATGATACAAAAAGCAGTGCGGGCGACAAATTTGAAACTACGCGCGAAATGATGCAGCAAGACATTGCCAGAAATAAAGGGCTGCTTTTTGATGGTAAACAAAATCTTCAGTTACTCATCTCACTTGAACATGCACCTCACAGTGATGTGGTACGGAACGGCAGTCTGGTGCTTACTTCGAAAGGTCTGTTTTACATCACAATCAGTGCCGGTCAGGTCAGGATCGACGATCAGGTAGTTTTTGCTATTTCTGCAGTTTCACCGATTGGGCATTTGCTGATCGGGAAAAAAGCAGGAGATTCATTTAGTTTTAATAGCAACGAATACATCCTCAAAGAGGTTATATAACCACAAATAATGAAGGCCACAATGATCATTGTGGCCTTTATGCTAAAACTTAAAATGTACTTTTATAATTAAAAGCTGTTTTTGATACTATTGCTCAATGTTTTAGGTGTCCAGTAACCGCTTGCTATAATTCTGCGTATGGTAAAAAGCGGATCATTCTCATCCCTTTTGGTTGACAAGATGAAAGCACTTTTGAAGCCTCTTTTCTTTAATTCAGGGATTGCTTCAGGATTCCATAGTCCGAATGGATAAGCAAAGTGCTGTATCTTTTTTCCTGTAATAGCTTCCAGCGTTTTGGTAGGTTTGTCAATCTGTGTTTCCCAGTCTTTACCCTGATATTTCTTTACGTTGTGATGGTCCCAGGTATGCGACTCAATATCATTTCCTTTATCAGATAAACTTTTAATCTGGTCTTTGCTCATATAATGAGGTCTGCCAATAGATACGGTCATTACAAAGTAGATGCCTTTGAAGCCATACTTGGTTAATGTGGGTTCCGCAATTGTATATTGATCAACATCTGTATCATCAAAAGTAAGTACAATAGGCTTGCTCGGCAGGGCAGTGCCATTATTTAGGTAGTCATACAGCTGGTCGGCAAGGATGGTATGATAACCACTGTCTGCAAGCATTTTCATCTGTGCTTTAAACACATCAATCGGAACTATATAATCTTTAGCTGTTTTAGAATCAGACGCTTTCCAGTCGCGGATTTGATGATAACACAATATTGGTACCTGCTTGCGCGCCAGAATAGTTTTGGCATCAGCTACTTTAACTTTTGAGATGTCAACTGGTTTGGCAGATGCTGCGGTAGCCGTACCTGTGGTACTGGTGCTATCTGTAGTGCTTGCAGCGTTACCAGGTTGTGATTTTGACTGACAGCCAGCGCTTAAAAGCATTGCTGCTGCTGTTAGTGATAAGATGTAATTTTTCATTCAGGTTTTTGCGTTTAACGGCTGCAAAACTATGAATTCGCTTTGCAATATTTTAGAATAATTTAAAATGAAGTTTTAGGGACCCAAATATCAAACTAACCAATTTATTACATCAGGTATCACATATTAATAGCTTTTATTAAATAATTTAGAGGTTTTAATTCCAGATGACCGGTCAATGTTGATTTGCCACTGATAGAATTACCACATCCACATATAATCCCATTTCAATATGAAGAAATCTTACCCTTTATTAATGTTTTTTGCTGTGCTGGCTACTAATGCCTACTCACAAGCTAAAACATATGCCTTAACGGAGGCAGGTTCTCAACCGCCAAAGGCAAATTACCAGCTTGCTTCCAGATTTTCGCCAAACAAGTTAAAAAAGATGGTCTATTCTACCACGGTAGACCCGCACTGGCTAAAGCTTTCAAACAGGTTCTGGTATGTTTATGAATCACCTGCCGGAAAAGATTGGTATGTAGTAGATCCTGCTGTAAAAAGCAAAAAGAAGCTTTTCAATATTACTGAACTGGCGGCACAGATTACCACAATTATGCGCGATCCTTTTGATGGACAGCATTTACCTATCGAAAACCTTAAGTTTTCAAAGGATGAAAAAAGTGTCAGCTTTGAGATGAAAAGTACCATCGATGAATTGAAGAAAGACAGGAAAGATAAAAAGGCAGCAGATTCGATGCAGAAGAAAACCTTCTTTTTTAATTATGAAATAGGTAACGCTAAGCTAACAGAAGTAAAAAATTATGAAAAGCCTAAAGCTAAACCAGAATGGGGTTCTGTAGCACCTGATTCTTCAGCTATCATATTCTCCAGAAATTACAATCTGTACTGGATGGATAAGGAAAACTATAAGAAAGCAGTTAAAAATGAAGAGGACAGTACCATCGTTGAACATCAGCTAACCAAAGACGGTGTGAAGTTCTATGCCTATGGCAGTGATGGTGATGGTGAAAATAATGAGGAAGTACTAAAGAAAGACAAAAAGAGAAGAGGTGCTTATGTGTTATGGTCGCCAGATTCAAAGCACTTTGTACTTAACCGTGAGGATTCCAGAAAAGTTAAAGACCTGTGGGTAATCAATAATACTGCTGCCGGCAGACCAACGCTGGAAACTTACAAGTATCAGATGCCCGGAGAGAAAGAATCTCCTATTGATGAAGTTCTGCTGTTTGATTTTGCTGCCAAAACCTTTAAGAAGCTAAATGTAGCAGCATTTAAAGATCAAAGCCTTTCCTTATGGCCTGCACCATCATTAAATAAAGACCGTGATAATGAATTCAGACCGGCCTTATGGTTAGGAACTAACAGTAAACTGTATTTTTCGCGGATAAGCCGGGATTTAAAACGTGCAGATATCTGCACTGTAGATATTAATACGGGCGTTGTTGCACCTTTAATAGATGAGCGTTTTAATACCTATGTGGAAATAAACCGCCCTGGTTTGGTGAAAAATGGAGCAGAACTGATCCATTGGTCAGAGCGTGATGGATGGGGCCACTTCTATCTGTTTGATTCGAATGGTAAATTAAAAAACCAGATTACCAAAGGTGCTTTCCACTGTGAGGCGATTGTTAATATCGATGAGAAGAACCGTGTATTATACTTTACGGCCAATGGCAGGGAGGAAAAAGAGAACCCTTATTACCAGCATTTATACCGTATCAATTTTGATGGTTCAAATCTACAGCTGTTAAACAAGGGAGATTTTGACCATGCTATCAGTATGGATGATGACGCAAGATATGCGGTAGACAACTTTTCAAGAGTTAATACAGTTCCTCAAACAGATTTGATTGACCGCAACGGTAATAAAGTAATGACGTTGGAGAAAGCCGATCTTTCATTACTGATGGCTTCAGGATATAAGTTCCCGGAACCGTTTACAGTAAAGGCTGATGACGGGATTACTGATCTGTATGGGGTAATGTATAAACCATTTGACTTTGATCCGGCAAAAAAATATCCAATCATTGAATACGTTTATCCGGGACCGCAAACTGAAGCTGTAAATACAGCATTCAGCAAAAGTATGGATAGAACAGAACGCCTGGCACAATTCGGATATGTTGTGATCACTGTTGGAAACAGGGGAGGAAATCCTGCCCGTTCTAAGTGGTACCATACTTTTGGCTACGGTAACCTGCGTGATTACGGACTGGCAGATAAGAAAACTGCGATTGAGCAGCTTGCGGCACGGTACAATTATATTGATGCTACCAAGGTAGGTATTACCGGGCATTCTGGCGGAGGATTTATGTCTACTGCCGCTATGCTTGTTTACCCAGATTTCTTTAAAGCGGCCGTATCTAATGCCGGTAATCATGACAACAGCATTTATAACCGCTGGTGGAGTGAGAAGCATCATGGGGTAAAGGAAATTGTATCAGCAAAAGGTGATACTACTTTCCAATATTCAATTGATAAAAACCCAGATCTGGCTAAAAACCTGAAAGGGCATCTGATGATTATGACAGGTGACGTAGATAACAACGTACACCCGGCCAATACAATCAGGCTGGCAAACTCATTGATGAAAGCAGGAAAGCGTTTTGAATTTGTGATTATTCCAGGTCAGCGTCACGGTTTTGGTCCCATGACCGAGTATGCATTCTGGAAGTTGGCAGATCATTTCAATAAATACCTGATTGGTGATTTTTCGCCATCTAATGATGTAGATATGATGGAGATGGACAGGGATGTGGAGATGAACGGCAAGTAAGCCTGAAATATTTGAGTTTTTAAACAGGAAAGGCCATGCATTTTGCATGGCCTTTCCTGTTTAAAAACTCAATTTGTGTAGAATATCTACATATTATAAGTAGAACTGAACACCAATTTTTGGAGCGAAGAAGTTTGCACCAATATTGAAGTTTTTGCTTCCGCCAATTTTGTCGCCATTAGCATTCTCAGTACGGTAGTCGTTATAGCTGATTCCATTAACAGAAAACTCGATACCGAATTTTTTGCTTGGGAAAAATGAAATACCTGGAGATAAGGCAACACCTACGCTATTGTTGTTACCAGTTTTCACGAAGTTATCACCGTTTACATCACCTACTTTGTTGCTGCCAAAAGACATAGGAACTGATAATTGTCCGAAGAATTTGAACTGGTCATTAATTCCTTTGTAACCACGCAGGAAAGGGCTTACTACAAACGCAGAGCTTTTTGCTGATCCTACTGCAGAATATGCTTTAGTGTAGTCATATCCAATTCCTGTACCTACAGCAAAGTTATCTGTAAAGAAGTAACCTACACTTGGAATTACAGACCATGAAAGATCAGTTTTAGCAGCACCATCTACCTTATTGGTATTAAGTTCTACCTCACCGCCAACGATGAATTTGCCTTTTTCTGTTTGTGCCTGAGTAGTTAATGCTAAACCAGCTACTGCGATTAACGATAAAAATAATTTTTTCATTTTGTTGCTTTTTTAATTTATACAGAGCCAGAACTATTGTTTTTATGTCTGACTATATTTGGCATATAGTCAAGACCGATGCCAAACAGCAACTAAGGTTCAGGCTTCAAACAGGCGCTTTTACGTAAATCGTTATCCGTTAGCGGGATAAATTGTTTTAGTTTTTCCTTTATTATTTTGTAATGACAATTAACTTTATTTTAACAAGAAATTAACATTAGCCTATATGAGACAGTTTGACTTTGTTTGAAGATGTGTCAGCTTTTTTTTGTCTTATCTGTCAGCTTTTTTAATCGTATTTTAATACAAAAAGAACCCGTCTTTTAAAGGACTAAATGGTATATGTCAGGTTTAACCACAATTTGCTGAAATGAATAAAATGATTTAATCTGCGTTTCAAATAAAAAAACTACATTCATAAAACCTTTAGACAGGTTACTTATGTTATAAAATTATGAGACTATTAATAGAACGAAAACCTATAAAAGTATATCCCGATCCGAAGCGTGTAATTGCAAGGTTCTTTTTTAACGGAGAAGAACGTGCTAAGGAAGTTATAAAACGGGTTTTAGCCCTATCCGACAACGAAGTTTTTGGACTTATATCTCCAATTTTGCAAGAATATTCAAAAAGGCACAGGAATATTACCAAAATATTGGCACGTAACTGCAAAAAAGTGCGGAATCATATTGAAGCACTTGGCAATGACTTTGAAGCTTTAAACAAATATCAGCGCTTGCTGCTTGGATCATATTTTACCCACGAATACTCTATTGAATCTGCTGCATTTTTTAATCCTTCAGTAGTTGAAGATCCTGATCAATCAGAACTGGTAGAAGGAGAAAAGAGACTTATTATTAGTTTCAGGGCAGTAGGAGAGGGCCACATTTCATCCGTGGTTTTCAGAAGAGCCTTGATTGATGGCAAGGGTAATATTACAGTTAACCCCGCTGGTAACTATATCGATGAAGCTGAAATAGTACGCAACGCGATATACAATAAAAAGCTCTTTTTGAAGAAAGCGGCTGAATCCAGAATTGACCTGAATATTTTAGATGAGATAGGGCTGAAGCTGGAAGAGAAGTTCGACTATACCGTATTAAGAAGAATAATTATCGACTCCAGGAACCTGCAGGAAGATGATCTGAAGAAACTGGAATATGATAAAATATTATGGCTTTCAGATACTTATCATGAAATCAGCTTCTCAAGAGATACCGATCTATCAGACCGCGTAATTTTTCCAATTTCAGAATTTGAGCGTAAGGGTATTGAAGATGCCCGTTTTGTGCGTTTCATCAAGGAAGACGGTTCTGTAATTTACTATGCTACTTATACCGCCTTTGATGGTGCTATGATTATGCCTAAGCTGCTGCAGACTACAGATTTTTATGATTTTAAAATAAGTCCCTTACATGGTGCAGGAGCTGCCAATAAAAACCTGGCACTGTTTCCAAGAAAAATCAAGGGTAAGTATGCTATGATATCCCGTATAGATGGTTGGAATAACTACCTGATGTATTCAGATAAAATCACCGTGTGGGATCATCCTGTTAAATTGCAGTCGCCCCAGTTTCCCTGGGAATTCATTCAGATTGGTAACTGCGGATCACCGATAGAAACTGAAGCAGGCTGGCTGATCATTACCCATGGGGTAGGACCAATGCGGAGATATTGTCTTGGTGCAAGTTTGCTTGATCTGGAAGATCCATCAAAAGAGATTGGCAGATTGACAGAACCATTAGTGATACCAAATAATGATGAGCGTGAAGGGTATGTTCCTAATGTATTATACTCCTGCGGATCAATTATACATAATGGCGAATTGATTATACCTTATGGCTTATCTGATTACTGTTCATCCTTTGCTTCGGTAAAGATAGATCTGTTACTGCAAAAATTAATTGATTCAGGCGTCGCAGAACCGCAGGCAGAATAATTAATAGAGTATCCTCACCATGTTGGTGAGGATACTATTATAAAATCTGATGGTAAATGGCCAGGTAGTCCTTTACCATTTTTTCTTTTGAGAATTTTGATGCAGCCCAGTCACGGCATTCCTGTCTGTTAAGCTCTTTCAGCATATCCACTGCAGCGGTAGCTTCATCAATCGTATTTACTAAAAAACCCGTCTTCTTATCAGCGATCAGCTCTGGCATAGAGCCTTTGCTAAATGCAATAACAGGTGTACCGCAAAGCTGGGCTTCGGCTACACTGAGTCCAAAGGGTTCTTCAAAATTTATCGGATGCAGCAAAGCCAGTGCCTCGCCTAATAACTTATTCCTTTTTTCCGGGCCTGCAGAACCTATAAAAACTATCTGCTCATCCAAAAAGGGCTCTACCTTTTCACGGTAGTAGTTTTCATCCTGTATAATCCCTGCTATAATCAGCTTCCTTTTGCTCTTTATTGCTATCTGTATGGCTTCCGCAGTACCCTTGTCTGGATGTATCCGGCCAAAAAACAGAAGATATTCCCCTGCCGTATTGCTGAAATCAAAATTACCGATATCAAGCCCATTGTAAACAGTGCCTGTATAATTTAACAGTGGATGACGGTTTGCATTACTGATAGAAACATAATGGCTGCTTGCATTATACTTCTGATAAACAGGTATTATCCGTTCTGAAGAAAAACCATGTATAGTAGTTACAAAAGGTGTTTTAATTAAGCCGGTATAACTTAAGGGCAGGAAATCAAAGTGATTATGGATCAGATCAAATTCACCGGCGTGTTCCATCAGGTTACTGATATGCAGGCATTCAATTACTTTAGCATCCTGGTGACGGTCCTCTTCATAACCTTTTTCTACCACGCTGTTTAAGGTAGCGGCGGTCACAGAACTGCCGGTAGCAAAAAGTGTAACTTCCAGTCCCGCTTCAACCAGTCCTTCAGTCAGGTTAGAAGCCATCTGTTCCCAGGGACCATAGTGCAGTGGCGGGGTTCTCCACGCCACTGTAGACAATACAGCAACTTTCATATTAAATACTTGCTGCTGTTGGAACTACCGTATTTTCTTTTCTAACGTTGTACTCGTATTCAAACTCCAGTGCCCTTAGTACAGTAAGATGCGAAATCCAGTAAGCCAATGTGCTTTCTGCTCCCTGATTCCTGTTCACACCATAGGTCTGCAGTCCGTCACCACATCCTTTGGTTTCATAATCATACAGCGGCAGCCTAAGGCTGTTCTCACCAAGGAACCATTGGTAACTCAGATACATCTGGCTGATGTAGTTAAGGTCATGCGTAATTTCGTAAGCCTTGAAATACATCAGTACCATAGCCATTGTTTCGATAGCCTGCTGGTCATACACTGCCATTTCCTGATCTCGGAACAACCAGCCGTCGTTACCTACAGGGTTTAAATAGCCCTTATCTAAGGTTTTGGAAGTAAGGTAGGCCATACTTTCCAGACCTATTTCCAGAGATTCCTGGTCATGTGTTGTTTCATAATGGCTTAGTAGTGCCAGTGGCAGAATGGCATTGTCGTAGGTCATCTTCTCTTCAAACCAATGCCAGTTGTCGCCTTTATTTGCCCGGTAAGCTGCTTTAAGCGGCTCGGCAAGTTTGTTCAGTTCATCAATTATACCTTCATCATAAGGATGTGCTTTAAGGTAACTGCTTAATCCAATCATGGTATTGGCCAGTCCTCTTAAATGTTTCAGCTGACTGAAGTGCGGAATAGATTTATGGAACAGCTCAGTTGCAAATTCACGGTATGAATTATTCGGTGCATTGCTGATCAGGTATCCAAGGGCCCAGATGGTACGGCCAAATGAATCCTCCGTACCTACCTCATCCAGGTATTCCCTTCTAAAACTCAGAAAGTTCCTGAAATTACCATCATCACATTGCATGTATTGAATATAACTGAGGTAAACCGGAAGGAGTTCCAGTGCTGCTTTACTTTTATTTTGCTGCCATGCAAGAATAACCATAAACAAAGCCCTGGCGTTATCATCTACACAATAGCCTTCCTTCAGGTTGGCAATACCATATTTTGCATGCTGTACAATCCCTGTATCATCAGTTAGGCGCTGTACATGTGCCATACTAAAAGCAGGCATAATATCCGGATCAATAATTGGCCGGACCTGCTCTTTGGCAAGGTTAGAATTTGATATGGCTTCTTTTAAAGTTTCAATAAAAACCTGTCCTGTATTTGGCCAGCGAAGGTGCAGGCCATATTGATAGGCATTGTTTTTTAGTTCACGCAGGCTGTTTTCATTGTCAAAAAGTTCATTTATTATCTGCGCAAGTTTTGCCGAATCCTTGAAATCGAACAGGCGACCACGGTTCTCTGCCAATAATTCCTGGGCATGCCAGTAAGGAGTAGATATCACTGCCGCGCCGGCACCAACGGCATATGAAAGCGTACCGCTTGTAATTTGCGCCTCGTTCAGATACGGCGTAATATACATATCGGCAGCGGTCAGATAATCATACAATTCATCTTCAGATACAAACTTATTGATGAAAATCAGGTTGTTCTCAACATTCAGTTTTTTTGCGAGGCGTTTCAGGCTGTCGCGATATTCTTCTCCAGAATTCCGGATTACACCTGGGTGAGTGGTACCCAGAATAGCATATATTACATCCGGGTTCTTTTCTACGATCTGAGGTAGTGCCTCTATAACTGTTTCCAGTCCTTTGTTCCTGCTGATCAGTCCGAAAGTAAATAATACTTTTTTATTTCTGAAGGCAGCAGAGTTTCTTACATCATTATTCTCTTTGGGTTCCAGATCTGGTACACCATGTTCTATCAATCTGATTTTATCCTCAGAAATACCATAAATGCTGGTCAGAAAACCAACTGCTCTATGGCTCATTACTACAATCTTATCTGAATACTTGGCAATTTCCCTGATAATGGTTAACTGCATGTAAGAGGGGTCTTTCAGTATGGTATGCAAAATAGTAATCAGGGGCTTCTGCAAACGTGCAATCAATGGTAAAATATAAACTCCGCTTTCACCGCCATAAATACCAAATTCGTGTTCTAAAATACAGGCATCAGTTAAACTGGTATTAATATAGTCTGCAGCACGTATATAATCATTCTGGTTTTCCTGTCTGATTACATATTGTACTTCTTTAGGATATTCGTAGGTACTCAGGTCTTCCGAGTCTGTCATCGCCACAACAAAGCTATCTGCAGATACAGATTGTGTATCGTGGGCAATGGCCTGGAGAAGGTTATTGTTAAAGGTGGCTATACCACATTCGCGCGGAGGATAAGTTGAGATGTAAGCTATTTTCATAGAGGGTTATTGATTTTTACAATTTACACAATAATCCGGGCATAAAAAGGTTTTTCATTAGAATACCTTGCGGCCTTGAGTTTAACATTGTGCAGATATGGAACAGTGAAGGGAGGGCAATAGTTTCAAAACCTTATACAAAGTTGTACGATAAGGGCATAAAAAAACCAGCTATTTTTCAATAACTGGTTTTAATAACGATTTTACTGTACCTCCGTAAGAGTGGTATTGAGAAATACAAAATGCTTATCAAACATATCCAGTTTAATCTTGCTGTCTTTACTTACTTTACCAGCAAGGATTTCCTTAGATAGCTCATTCAGTATTTTTTTCTGAATTACCCTTTTCAATGGTCTTGCACCAAACTGCGGATCATAACCCAGTTCTGCCAGCCAATCCAACGCTTCAACCGAGGCTTCAATCTGTACGCCCATCTCAGCAAGGGTATCCTGTACATGTTTAAACTGCAGTTCTGCAATATTTCTTACCTCGCTGCGGTTTAATGGTGTGAACATAATCAGTTCATCTATCCTGTTCAGAAATTCAGGTCTGATAGTTTGCTTCAGCAGCTCGAACAGTTCATTCTTTGTTTTCGCAATAACCTCGTCACGGTTATTATCATCTAATACTTTGAAGTTATCCTGAATAAGGTGCGAACCGATATTAGAGGTCATAATAATGATGGTATTTTTAAAGTTTACCAAACGTCCTTTATTATCAGTTAAACGACCGTCATCCAGCACCTGTAATAAAATATTAAACACGTCTGGGTGTGCCTTTTCAATCTCATCCAGCAATACTACCGAATACGGTTTACGGCGAACGGCTTCAGTTAACTGCCCTCCTTCATCATAACCCACATATCCCGGTGGCGCTCCAATCAATCTGGATACGGCATGCCTTTCCTGATATTCACTCATATCAATACGCGTCATAGCGTTTTCATCGTTGAACAGAAATTCTGCCAGGGCTTTGGCCAGCTCCGTTTTACCCACACCAGTGGTTCCCAGGAATATAAACGATCCAATCGGTTTACGTTTATCCTGCAAACCAGCCCTTGATCTCCTGATAGCGTCCGAGATGGCTTCAATAGCTTCATCCTGCCCCGCTACACGTTTATGCAGTTCATCTTCCAGGTTAAGCAGCTTTTCGCGTTCACTTGAAACAAGTTTGGTTACAGGGATGCCGGTCCAGCGCGCCACTACTCCGGCAATATCGTCGGAAGTAACCTCTTCTTTCAGCATCCTGCCTTCGCCCTGCTGTTCTTCAAGAATAACTTTAAGTTTTTCTACTTTATCCTGAGACTCCTTGATTTTTCCATATCTGATCTCTGCTACCTTACCATAATCTCCGGCACGTTCTGCCTGATCAGCTTCAAGTTTATAGTTTTCTATTTGCTGCAGTTCGTTATTGATACCATCAACCACATCCTTTTCACCTTGCCATTTCGCTTTCAATTCATCACGTTCAGCAGACAGGTTGGCAATCTCCTCCCCAAGTGATTTTACTTTTTTATCATCATTCTCCCTTTTGATTGCCTCTCTCTCAATCTCCAGCTGCATGATTTTACGGTCCAGCTCATCCACATTTTCCGGAACACTGTCCATTTCCAAACGCAGTTTGGATGCCGCTTCATCCATCAGGTCAATCGCTTTATCAGGCAGGAACCTGTCGCTGATGTACCTTTGTGACAGTTCAACTGCTGCAATAATAGCTTCATCACGGATACGCACTTTATGATGTGTTTCATAACGCTCTTTCAAACCCCTCAGGATAGAGATTGCATCTTGTGTATCTGGTTCATTAACTATAACTTTCTGGAATCGTCGTTCCAGTGCTTTATCTTTTTCCAGGTATTTCTGGTATTCATCTAATGTTGTAGCACCAATAGCACGTAATTCACCACGGGCTAACGCAGGTTTAAGAATATTAGCTGCATCCATTGCTCCTTCGCCACCACCGGCACCTACCAGGGTATGGATCTCGTCAATAAACAAGATCAGGTCGCCGTCACTTTGCGTTACCTCTTTCACAACTGCTTTAAGACGTTCCTCAAATTCGCCTTTATATTTCGCTCCGGCAATAAGAGAACCCATATCAAGAGAATAAACGGTTTTAGTTTTGAGGTTTTCAGGCACATCACCTTTAATAATCCTGAACGCAATACCTTCGGCAATGGCAGTTTTACCCACACCTGGTTCGCCAATTAAGATAGGATTGTTCTTCGTTCTTCTTGATAAGATCTGTATTACACGCCTGATTTCTTCATCCCTTCCAATCACTGGATCGAGTTTTCCGGACGAAGCATATTCATTTAAATTGCGTGCGTATTTGTTTAGTGCATTATAAGTAGCCTCTGCATTCTGATCGGTAACCCGGTGGTCGCCCCTAAGTTCTGTTATTGCTTTTTTCAGATCTTTTTCATTCGCGCCCTGTTCCTTTAATAATTTAGAGGTCTGATCATTCACTGCCAGTAGCCCCAGCAGTAGATGTTCTACAGAGACAAATTCATCTTTGAATTCTTTCAGGTAACCTGAAGCCTTTTGAAAAGCTGTATTTGCGCCTGAGGACAGATACCCATCGGTGCCGGTTACCTTTGGAAATTTTGCAATCTGTGCATCAAGATTAGCCGTTAAAGTATTGAGGTTAATATTTAATTTTTTAAGTACGTAAGAAACTACGTTTTCATCAACAGTGAGCAGACCTTTAAGCAGGTGAGCCGTCTCAATAGCTTGTTGCTGATTGCCTTTAGCTATTTCAGAAGCCTGTTGTACCGCTTCCTGGGCTTTTATTGTAAAGTTGTTGAAGTTCATGCGGTGGGTTAAACAAAATAAATGCCACATTAAGTAATATTCAGCTATCGGAAATTTTGGCGCTTAAAACTTAAAGTAGCTGAATAAATGACTGATTTCTTTGGTTTTACTGAAATTTTGTCGCACCAAAGATGTTAAGCTAGAAACTGTTTTACCGAAGGGATACCGGGAAATAGTAAATTCATGAATTATCATCATCAGCCGAGAAGCAGAATTCAAAATTTGTTTCTTTCCTTTGCAGCCGGAATTCCCTTGCTGCTTACGCTGCAGAAAACTGATAAACATCTACATGAATTTGAAAAGCTTTTTTATAATAATCCTGGTTTTCTTTTGCTACTCTGCCACTTCACAAACATTAAGTATTTGTTCCTGGAACCTGAAAGATTTTGGCCAGACCAAAACTGATAAGCAAATAGATTTTATTGCACATACCCTCAGGAATTATGATATTATTGCCATACAGGAAGTGGTAGCCGGGCCCGGAGGACCAAAAGCTGTTGCTAAACTTATTGATGCGCTAAACCGCAGTGGTGCCAAATGGGATTATACCATCAGCCATGGTACGTCCAGTGACCGTTATAGCAAAGAGCGATATGCATTTTTATGGAAAACCAGCAAAACCTCCCTGGTAGGAGAGGCCTGGCTGGAAAAGAAGTATAACCTTCAGCTCAGCCGTGAACCTTATCTAGGCAGGTTTCTCCTCGGAAAGAAGCAAGTTACAGTAGTTACCTTCCATGCTATCCCAAAAGCCAAACAGCCAGAAACTGAAATTAAATTTCTACAGCTGCTACCGCCAGAATATCCTAAAGATGTGCTTATTTTTTGCGGAGATTTTAATCTTTCTGAGGCTCATTCCGTATTTAACCCGCTTAAGAAGTTGGGTTATCCTGCGGCAATGAGCGGCCAGAAAACATCATTAAGACAGAAGTGTATTAAGGGCGACTGTCTCGCGTCTGAATATGACAACTTTTTTTATCAGCAGGCCCGGGTTAATTGTGATAATACAGGAATATTACCTTTTTATACCAGCTTTCCAGATATAAAAGAGGCAAGAAAAATATCAGATCATGTGCCGGTTTATCTGCGCTTCTCTCTAAACTAAGGGCTGGTTTAGAGCAAAAAAAAGAGGATAGCTGCTGGCTATCCTCTTCAATAAGATTGAATCTATTGTTTTAATATTTCATTTAAACGCGATGTCTGGTGATCAACAAGTTTTTGCAGTGGACCTGCTGCAAGCATCTTCATCATCATATTCAAATCTGCCGTAATGATGTGTGTAGCTGTAGTGGTTCCATCACCGTTATCTGCTACAGTCCATTTCAGCTCAATATCAAACGGTGCTTTTTCAGAAGGTATTGCAATCACTTCCTGGTTAAGAATGCGGCTTGAAATCCTGATAGCAAGTTTGGCCATGTTCTGAATGGTAAAGCTGGCTTCATCAGCAGTGGACGACCAGTTATAAATATTTTCTGGCATCAGTTGCTGGCAGTTGTTCAGGTCAGCTAAAAAATTGTATACTTTATCAACAGGCTGGTTTACCTGGGTAGTGCTTTCTATAACGGTCATGCTATGCTTTATTTAGATCTAAGTCTTTACCCCATTCAGATGGGCTTCTGCGCCACTGGTTAAGCAGGTCTACATCACTTTGGGCAATGAAGCTGTTTTCTGCAGCATATTCGATTAAGGTATTATAGTTTGATAAAGTTACAAAACGACATTTGGCTTCTTTGAAGTTTTCTTCTGCAATATCAAAGCCATAGGTAAAAATTGAAACGAGTCCGGCTACAGATAATCCTGCTTCTTTCAAAGCGTTTACGGCTTGCAAACTACTTTTTCCGGTTGAAATTAAATCCTCAACAACCACTACGCGCTGGCCTTCAAAGATCTCTCCTTCAATTAGGCTGCCGGTTCCATGCTCTTTGGCTTTTGCCCTAACGTAGGCAAATGGCAATCCCAGTTCCTGGGCAACCAATACGCCTTGGGGGATACCGGCTGTTGCGACTCCCGCAATCAGATCAACAGAACCAAATTCTTCCTGTATCAGCTGCGTAAGTTTCTGCCTGATGTATGTTCTTATTGACGGATGGGAGAGCGTTACCCTATTGTCGCAATAAATTGGAGATTTCCAGCCTGATGCCCAGGTAAAAGGGTTATTTGGCTGTAATTTTATTGCTTTAATTTGAAGTAAAAATTCAGCTACCTTTAATTCAACATCACTTTTATTATACATGCCCCAAAATTACTTAAAATTATGACTTGATTCCATAGGACTTTTGTCCTTTTTTTGCCAGTTATTGATACTCAATACGATAAATACAAACTAATCCCTTTCAACGGAAATAATGTTAGAATACTGTTGGTAAAGCATATAAATTTTATACTTTTATTTCCCTAAGCACCTATAGCCACCCGCTGCCTTAAGCGGCTCAGGATAAAACCAGACCAATGAAAATATACAGGATATACATTAACGATAATACACTAATAATAGCTGATAAATTACCAGAAAGCGCAGAAACAATAGAATATCTGGAAGAGAGCAACTTTAACTTTAAATCTTTTTATGATAGTTTGGGCAAGCAATCTGCTAACACCTATGCGTTGATCGGTGAAGATCCTAAAGCACGTTTCAGGGAGTTTAAAAAAAGCTTTACCATTATAAAGGCTTCCGGTGGTCTGGTAAAGAATGCCAAGGGTGAATACCTTTTTATTTTCAGAAATAAAAAGTGGGATCTGCCTAAGGGAAAAGTAGAAAAAGGAGAGGGGATGAAGGAAGCGGGATTACGTGAAGTAGAGGAAGAGTGTGGAGTGAAAATTAATACCAACGATAAACGCCTTTGTAAAACCTATCATATTTATGCCCTGGGTTCCAAACTGGTATTAAAGCACACAAACTGGTACAGCATGACCGTAAAAGGTACGCCTAAGCTTATACCTCAAAAGGAAGAGGGAATAACCAGAGCAGAATGGCTTGATGCATCAGACCTGAAGCCCATACTTAAAAACACCTATCCCTCAATTGTAGATGTGCTTAAAGCAGGAAAGCTTATCAAAGAAAAACTTTAACGGCCGCTATACCGCTATAGAAAAGGTATAGCTTCAACAGGCAGAAAGGGCGTCACATCACCATGGTTACGGAGTATATCCCTGACTATGGTGGAACTGATTGCAGAATACTCCGGCTTGCTCAGAATAAATATGGTTTCCATCTCCGGCATCATAGTCTGGTTAATCTGTGCTATAGCGCGTTCATACTCAAAGTCACCTACCGACCTGATGCCACGGATCATGTAGGTGGCATTAATTTTCTTACAGAAATCTACAGTCAGCCCTTCGTAGGATTGGACTTCGATATTGTCATAATCTTTAAATACAGATTTTACGATTTCTTCACGTACGGCTGCTGATAAAAAACTTTGTTTGGAACTGTTAAGTCCAATACCAATTATCACCTTATCAAACAGCGGTAAAGCACGTTTTAAAATATCTGCATGTGCTATGGTAAGTGGATCAAAAGAGCCGGGAAAGAGTGCTGTCTTCATAAACTACTCGCTGTAATTAAAAAAGCTGAAAGATGAGTTTCCGTACCTGCGGGTTTCTGTGTAACCTGGCTGACTGTTTAATTTCAGCAATGAAGGATGTTCTACTACCAGTAATCCATTCTCAGTAAGTAACTTGTTCTTAGCAACCAGCTGCGGAATCAGCGGAATGGTAGGCAGATCGTAGGGTGGATCAGCGAAAATAATCTGATACCGTTTTTTATGCTGATCCAGAAATTTGAATACATCAGCTTTCTGCAATTCAATTTCTGTCAGGTCATAACGGTCTATAACAGATTTCAGCCAGTAAATACATCCTGAATGTTTATCTACCGCAGTTACTGATTTTATACCGCGCGATGCGAATTCTATACTTACGCTGCCGGTACCTGAAAACAGGTCCAGCACATTACAACTGTCAAAATCGTAGGTATTATACAAGATGTTAAACAGTGCTTCTTTCGCCATATCGGTAGTTGGCCTTACCGGGAGACTTGCAGGCGCACTCATGCGGATGCCTTTTAATGTACCGCCAATTATACGCATAGATCAAGGGCTAATAAGCTGCTGTAATAGTGTGCCGGCATATCTTCTAAAATAGCCTGATCAGTATCACTTGCAGGTGGAAGGTTAAATTTAATATCTGTAAAGTATTTTTGAAGGCAGCTATAGTACCCGTCCTGCTCATGGATAATGCCGCTTGCTTTCACCGATATTTCATCGGTTTTCAAACAAAGTTCCTGGATCAGCAGCAAAATATAATAATTGAACTCTTCGGCATTTTCAATCTGAAAGCTATTCTGAAAAATCAGTTTATCATTCTTAATCAATAAGGCATTAAAAGAACCTACTGTAAAATCCAGTACAAGAGACTTATCTTCCAGATCATACCCCAGAACCAATACAGGTGCATTTTGTTCATATCTGATTGCCTTGCCCAGGTAGGTGTTAAGCACTTCTTCTGTAGCTTTTTCCAGGTTAAATACAGAAGTAAAGCCAAACTGCGGACAGGGCCGGGTGTAAAGCGTATCAGACTGATCTTCAGAAAAAAAGTTAGCGTAACTGTTCAGGTTTCCGGTATTGAAAATTTCATCCGGCACAGCAATAGTATTGGGTGTATATGCGGACACCTTCACCTCGCGGTAAGGGAAATGCAGGTAACTATCATTTTTAAAAGCAAACAGCAGGTCCGACGATACATCGTCACATTCCTGGTGATCAAAAACTGCTTTCAGTTGCCGGCTATTTTTATCAATTATTGCATAAGAAAAACTATCCGCTGTAATTTTCAATAACAAATCACAGTCTGGTGCAGTGTTTGGATCAAACTCAGGATCCACTAGAAGAATGCTGTTTTTACTATTGTTCATCTTAACAAAATTAATTCTTTTTTCTATAACCACACCATCGCATATTTGTAAAATGGATAAAGCCTCTATTATAGCCAGCGCGTACCAGTTTCAACCTACTGCCGAGCAACTGGTGTTTTGCCGTCAGATGGCCGAATTCCTATCCGGTAAAATCGATCATAAATGCTTTATCCTGCGCGGTTATGCCGGAACTGGTAAAACTACTTCTGTAGCGGCACTGGTTAAGTCACTGCCCGCTTTCAGGCTCCGGGCCTCCCTGCTGGCCCCCACTGGAAGGGCTGCAAAGGTAATGACCAGCTATTCCGGCCGTACTGCGCTAACTATTCACAAAAAGATTTACCGCAAAAAATCTGCAGTTTCTACAGAGCTTGCTTTCCAGCTTGCACCTAACCTTGCAGAGCACACCCTCTTTATTATTGATGAAGCATCAATGATTGCAGATGAATGGAATACCCGTAACGGCTCATCTTTCCTAAAGGATGTAATGGAATTTATTTTCAATGGCAAAAACTGCGGGGTGCTTTTTGTAGGTGATACTGCGCAGCTTCCGCCCGTAGGGAGCCTTGATTCGCCTGCGCTCAATAAAAGCTATCTGGAAGATCATTTTGGTTTGAAGGTGGCAGAGACAGAGTTGCGGGAAGTGGTGCGTCAGGGCCAGAAATCTGGTATTCTGGCTAATGCCTCAATGCTGCGTAATTTAATTAATGCACATATTGCGGCTGTAGAAACAGATGAGGGCGACGGCAAAATAGCCCTTCCACATTTTATTACCCGCGGATTCAGAGATGTTTTCCGGATGACGGGTTTAAAACTGGTAGAAGGCCTGGAATATGCATATGGAAAGTTCGATATAGAAAATTCATTAGTGGTATGCCGCTCTAATAAATCGGCAAATGTTTACAATCAGCAGATCCGCGCGCGCATCCTCTACCGGGAGGAAGAGCTTACCGGGGGAGATCAGATTATGATTGTGCGTAATAATTACTTCTGGCTGCCTGATAACGAATCTACCTCGTTCATTGCTAATGGAGACATGGCCAGAATTATCCGGGTAAGGAATGAAGAGGAGCGCTATGGTTTCCGTTTTTCTGAAGTACTCCTTGAGTTTTTGGATTATCCAGATGCGGGGCAAATCACCTGTAAGGTAATGCTCGATACGCTGACAGGGGAGAGCCCTAATCTTTCTTATGAAGACAGTAATAAATTATTTGAGGGGCTGATGATTGATTATGAGCACATCAGAAACAAGAAAGAAAGATTGCTTGCAATAAAACAAGATCCCTTTTATAATGCACTGCAGATTAAGTTTGCATACGCGGTAACCTGCCACAAAGCACAGGGTGGGCAGTGGGACGCTGTTTTTGTAGACCAGGGGTATCTGACCGACGAAATGATAGACCTGGAGTTTCTGCGCTGGCTATATACCGCCGTAACCAGGGCCAAAATGGAATTGTTTCTGGTAAACTTTGCCCCGAATCTTTTTGGGGAAGCGGCCGAAGAAGAATTTTAAGGATTTATGATAAAAAAGAAACCATATATCCTCGTATTGATTTACTGGGATATATGGTTTACAATTTGATGTTTTATGGCTTTCAGGCCATTGATCAATTAGTGGTGATCTTCAGCTTTTTTTCTTAGGAAAGAAAAGTAAACAGCTAAAAATGCGATGATGAAGCATAATACCAATACAATGATTGTTACTTCGCGATTTCCTAACTCTGAGATATGCATAATGATAATTTTTTGTGAAGGTAATGAATAAATGTTAAGCAGGTGGTTTAAAGTAACAATAGGGTACTTTCTTCACCATACGGGAAATAATCTCAACGTATGGCCTGCATTTTTGTTTGACCGGCATAGCTGAAATGTTCCTCTATGGCCTTTCCAATTTTATGCAGCGGCAGTTTCGCCTTATGATTATTTTGTATCAAAACCTTCCACGTGCCATTGTAATGATCTTGTGTAACCTCAAAAAACTGGTCTAAATGCAGTATTTTGTATAAATTGACTGTTGGAGTGTGTTGAATTACTTTGTACTTCTCGCGGCCAACATTAATGTTAATGATCTTCATTTGTTTTAAAATTTTATGGTTCAGATCATCTATCAGTCATGAACCCTGCCAGCTGAAGCGTTCATTTTGTTCAGTATTTTCTACGGCAAATAAGGGTTACTATAGTATCAGGTAGTATTGCTTTTACAAGCTACCTGAAGAGAACGTTAATACAGAATATTGATATCCAGATATCATAATGTCTTTATATATGCCATTTCCGACTCTTGATATTTTTGGTATCATTACTTATATTGTGGCATAATTTATGTAAATTTGTTTTAAGATAGCTGAAAGGATTAGTTAACCACAGACTGTTTGTACGTATTGGGGCCGTTTTGGATTTGACAGGGTGGAGGTACGTATGTTAGCATGCAGTGCGTTGTACGGAGAGCACTTTAAAGAGAACGTTCACACTTTGATTGGCGAAAATAACT
>Ga0308164_10000928_pt1 | contig 38709 bp, 28 predicted proteins | sample PhyTR2_FD_201031 | JGI IMG/M metagenome (GOLD analysis project Ga0308164, IMG submission 201031) | Phyllosphere microbial communities from UC Gill Tract Community Farm, Albany, California, United States - DLSLT.R2 | ecosystem: Host-associated > Plants > Phyllosphere > Unclassified | place: USA... | reverse complement strand
CACATGCAGAAACCGTAGTATAATTGATTCCCATATAACCATTACGGATAGAGATCATGCCCGAGGCCATGTTTGCAATCAGTTTAGGCACAAAAAACGGACTGAAACGCGGTGTTCCATTTCCAACCGCATATTCAGAAGACTGCTGCTCAAAAGTATCCATTCCTCCCTGGCCCGATCCCCAGATTACACCAACATCAAAAGGGTCCATTTTTTCGAATTCAAAACCCGAATCCTTAATGGCTTCATCAGAAGCAACCAAAGCATATTGTGTAAAACGGTCTGTTCTTTTAACGTCAGACCTGTCTAAGTGTTTAGTAATATCAAAATCTTTGAGTTCACAGGCAAATTGTGTCCGGAAAAGAGAAGCGTCAAAACGGGTAATCTTTGCTGCCCCGCTCTTACCTGCAATCGTATTGCTCCAGAAAGTATTTACATCATTTCCCAAAGGGGTTAAAGCCCCAATCCCTGTGATAACAACTCTTTTTAACATATGCTTTTTAAAGTTAGTTTTATAGCTCCTGCTTTGCAGCAAGGATGAAGCTGCAAAAGTAAGATTATATTTAATACCAAACGGTATAATGGTATGCTTATTTTAAACAGGCCTATCCTGTCTGGATGCGAAAATACAAATATTAAGGGGCAATTTGATTAATTGTTATCCCTCTGGATGTAACCTGTGTGATATTTTTCCAGAGATTTCTTTAAGGTGAAGGTATTTAAGCTGATATGATTATATTTGAAGATCAAAATATTAAATATAATGTCAGATCAGAAAAAAGAAATATTCGACAGTGTTGCCCAGCGACTAAAAATTGAAGGTTTTAATGTAGTTAACCGTGATGAGACCCGTCCTTGGGGAGGTTTTTTTGTTATAGATGAAGAACAGGCCCAGCAGTTTGCCAACGTTTATTTTGATGGATTAAATGTTGAGGATCTGAGAATTTCAGGGAAACTTAGCCCTAAAATACTTATCGTAGCACCAAATACGCGTCTTTCATGGCAGTATCACCACCGTCGCGCAGAAATATGGCGTGTAGTTAGTGGTACAACTGGCGTTATTACCAGCGAAACTGACGAGCAAGGCGAGGTACAACAATTAACACCTGGCACAACAATTAAATTGAAACAAGGTGAAAGACACCGTTTAGTAGGTCTGGATGACTGGGGAATTGTTTCCGAAATATGGCAACATACTGATCCTTCAAACCCATCTGATGAATCCGATATCGTACGTGTATCAGACGATTTCGGTAGATAATTTTTCAACACATGTACGCTTCCCTAACCGGCAGCGTACATGTATATTAATTCCATTCCCTTCTCAGAGATTTGACTTCAGATCCATTATTTAATTCCCCCCGAATCTCAACATCCATCAGGATGCCTTTTTCGTTAGTACTTTCAACCCTATGATTATTTTAATATTTTTTCTGCTGCACTGGTTTTTGTCCCTTTTTTCACAAACTTTCTTTTTACACCGATATGCCTCGCATAAGATGTTTAAAATGAACCGGTTTTGGGAGAAGTTTTTTTATACAATCACCTTTTTGTCGCAGGGTTCGTCGTTTCTCAATCCAAGGGCATATGCTATCCTTCACCGGATGCACCATGCTTTCTCTGATACAGAAAGAGACCCGCATTCACCTCATTTTGTAAAAGACGTATGGGGAATGATGATACAGACGAAAAACATCTACCTCAATTACGCCAAACACAATGAAGAGCCCGAAGAGCAGTTCCGTGATAAATACCCTTCATGGCCTTTGATAGACCGCATTGGCGATTCGTGGATTACCCGCCTGGTTTTCATCGGATTTTATACCTGGTTTTATGTCACGTTTGCTACAGCATGGTGGATGTTTTTGTTTTTACCTGTGCATTTCCTTATGGGGCCATTACATGGTGCGATAGTGAACTGGTGCGGACATAAGTACGGTTACTCTAATCATGATAACAATGACCACAGCAAAAACTCACTACCTCTGGACTTCCTGATGATGGGAGAGCTGTTTCAGAATAACCATCATAAAAAGCCAAACAGTCCAAATTTTGCTTCAAGGTGGTTTGAATTTGATCCGACTTATCCGCTCATGAAAGTAATGCACTGGTTGCATATCATCAGGATAAGAAAAGTATAAATTAAAAACGTTTATTAATACATAGATAAAAAGGCTCCCTCAAGGAGCTTTTTTTATTTCAAATAAGTATGACCATATTTGCTGATCGTCATATAAAATTTTGAAGCTTAAGTTCACCCTCGCATTATTTATCCTATTGGGCGGGTTCTGCACGATGGCAGTTCGCGCACAATCACATCTCAGGCTTCAGGGCACCGTTCAGGATACCACTAAAATCGGTATACCTGGTGCAAATGTGCGGTTGATTGCTGGCAAGGACACCTTGATAAGCAGTACAGATTCCGTCGGTAGGTTTGTATTCAACAAAATAAGCTCTCCATCAGTCTCAGTTCTGATAAGGGGTGTAGGTTATCTTTCCATTCAAAAAAATTTTAATTTTATCAAAGGTGAAACAGAAATTGTATTGCCTGCTTTAATACTTAAAGACGCCTTAAACCAGCTGGACGAAGTAGTAATTAAGGCCAGGGCCATCCCTATGCGGCTGATGAAGGACACAGTAGAATACAACGCTAATGCATATACGGTAAGAGAAGGGGATAATGTAGAAGACCTGCTCAAACAGTTGCCTGGTGTAGAAGTAGACAAGGATGGAAATGTAACCGCTGCGGGTAAGGAAATGACTAAACTCAGGGTAAACGGGAAGGATTTTTTTACCAACAATGTAAAAGATTTTATTGCCCGGCTGCCGGCTGATATCGTAGAGAAGCTGCAGGTAATTGATGATTATGGTGACAAGGCTAATTTCAATGGTGTCAAAACTGGTGAACCCCAGAAGATGCTCAACCTGGTGCTTAAAGATAAACGCAACGGTGGAACTTTTGCAAATGCGGGTGTGAGTGCCGGTACAAATGACCGCTATGCAGCAAATCTGAATGCAAACACCTGGCGTGATACGCGCCAAATTGGATTTAACGGCACCGCCACCAATACCAATAATGGTACAGGTGTCAATAATACCACTAATCTTGGTTTCAATATCAGGGAGAAGATCGGTAAAAACCTGAATGTGAATGGAAACTACAATTTGGGGCATAATAAAAGTGAATTGAGTCAGCAGAACTATATTGAGACTGTAAACACGTTGGGAACAGTATATAATGAATCTTCAACAGAAAGTGAAAGCAAAGGTAGTATCCACAACTTTGACGTAGGTGTGCAGTCTGTTGACGGAGAGAATTTTATTTCAGGAAATTTAAGGGGAGCATTAATAAATAACAGCAGCAATGGGATTACCTCGTCACGACAAACGGGAGTGATCCGGCAGGACTTGTTGAATGGCCGCAACTCCGACCAGCGTACTCCATCTTTCAATGGTGATTTTAATTTATCACGTCATTTGAAAAAGCCTGGGCGGACTATTTCGTTTGGAATAACAGCGGGCAATAATATCAGTAACTCAAATGAGGATCAGCAAAACAGGATAGGGTATTACGATCCTGATACCGATCAGCTGGTAAAAGACTCCCTTAGGAATCAGATGTTGGATACGCGAAACCGGGTCCGTAATATCAATACCACGCTAACACTGACAGAGCCATTGGGTAATCCGGCAGATTCGGTAGTGAAAAAGAACATCGACTTCAGCTATGTGTATTCTTACACGCACACCAGCAATGCATTGGTAACTCAAGTTGCAGATTTATCTGGTGATTTCAGAGAGGTCGACTCCTTAAGTAATAAATATACCTCATCATTTAGTACCCACACCATTGGGTTGAATTACCGTTATACCACAAAACGGCTCAATTACAGTCTTGGTATAACTGCGCAGCCCAACACACTTACGGGTGCCTATGAAGGCAGGGCCGATAAAATTAACAGAAGTGGTTTTAACGTATCTCCATTGGCGCGCTTTGATTTTAACCCTTCACCCAAAAAAACAATTAGTCTGGTCTATAACGGTAGTAGCAATGCGCCTGATTTTAACCAGCTGCAGCCCGTTGCAGATACACGAAACCTCCAAAATGTCATTATCGGGAATCCTGATTTGAAGGCAGCATTTAACCATAGTGTGAACCTGAGTTACCGCTCTGTAAGCAGTGGCAACGGAAGTACAATACAGGTATCACTGCGGGCAACAGCTGTGCAGGACCAGGTGGTTAGCAATACTGTTTTGATCCGCGATACGCTGAATAGCCTCAAACAGGAGACACGTTACCTCAACACCGGGGGTAACTATACTTTTGGTAGCAACTACTATTGGTCGCTGCCCTTCTCAGGACGCAAATATAATATTGAGGTGAAGGGTGGACTTAACTTTAACCGTCAGGTATCTTTTGCAGATAACGTGAAAAATTTTGGAAGAGGCCTTGGCCTTAACCAGACGCTGGGTGCACGTATGAACCAGAAATGGCTGATGTTGAATACCAATGTGAATTATAATTACAGGAGCAATGTATATTCTCTTTCTACATCCAATTCTAATATCACACAGACATGGTTATTTAATGTGGACGCTAAAACTTTTATCATTACCAGCCTGAGTGCAGGATTAACCGCTTCTAAAAGGATTAATCAGGGTTTTTCCGTTCAAAATTCCAATCCGCTGCTACTTGGAGGTTACGTTGAGAAAACCTTTTTTAAAAGAAGGGCTAGCCTTAAAGTAGAGGGGAACGACTTCCTGAACCAGGGAAACAATCTCAGCAGAACTGTGTCTGACAATACCATCACCGAAAGCAGAAGCAATCAGGTAACCCGTTACTTCCTTTTTAGCCTCAACTGGAAGCTGCAAAGCTTTCCTGGCAGAGGATAGGGGTTTCCTGTAAACAAATAATTGAAATCGTTATCTTTGTAAATCGCAAACCGATTTCCCCGTCTATACTGAGCCTGACTTAGCACACACCTTGTAGGGACCTAGTAGTGTGCTGAGGAGGTATTGAGGAGCTATTGATCAGGTATTGATGGCCGTTTGGTGAGGGTGAAGCCCTTATTTAATCTCATCAACTCCTTGATGACGCTTGAGATGGTGCTTTTCAATACATAACTAGGTCAAAGCTAAGTGTGTCCAATCTTAACAGTCCTATCTACTGTGAAATTGGGATTCACCCTCGCAAATAGATTATCTTAATGAACAGGATGCAGCATATAATGAAATTGATATTCAAATGCTGACACAGATGAATAAGATTTAAATGAAAATTAGTAATTTTGCTTTATGTTAATTTTATTAGACATAGACGGTGTAATGGTTCCTGCTACTTCATGGAAACGGCCTGAGTTTTTATCAGACGGTTTTTCTATGTTTAGTACACAGTCTGTTGAAGCGCTTCAAAAAATTGTTCTTGAGACCTCTGCCCGTATAATTTTGACAACATCACATAAAAATACATATGATATCAGTAAATGGCACGAAATCTTCAAAGCAAGGGGATTAAATGTACAAAGTATCGACAAGTTGCCAAATAACCATTTAATATAAGTCGAAAGGATGAAATTATAAATTGGTATGATGCTCTTCCTTACGAGAATGAAGCATTTGTAATCATTGATGATGATAAATCTTTAAATGATTTACCATCACACATTAAAATGAATTTGATTTTGACAAGTCCATTAGTCGGTTTAACTGATGAACTGGCAGATAATGCCATTTCCATACTAAATCAAGGTTCCTACACATACGCATAACTTACTTTTTAAAATATAAAGCAGAGGTTCTTTTAAAAGCATTTCCTGATACCAATCAACAAAAAAAGCCGTACCAAATTATTTCGGTACGGCTTTTTATATAATCAGTAACAGCTATAGTTAGTCTGTTTTTGCTTTAGGTCTTGAATTGTTGAACCTGCGGTTACCGCCATTTCCAGGGTTTTTTTTCGCACCGCTCAAGTTGGGCTTGTATTCAGCTCTTTCCTGGCGCGGGCCTCTTGAAGGTTTGCTTTTGCCTTTTGCTTTTGCCGCTGCTGCGCCAGAAAGCAGGCTCTGCCAGCTCATTGCATAAGGATGATCTTCCTGAACAGGAATTTTCAATGCAATCAGTTTTTCAATATCGTCAAGGAATTCTTTTTCCTCGCCATCACAGAATGAGAATGAAATACCGCTGTTACCAGCACGACCTGTACGGCCAATCCTGTGAACATAGGTTTCAGGGACATTCGGTAATTCATAATTGATTACGTGGGTAAGCTCGTCTACGTCAATACCACGTGCAGCAATGTCAGTAGCTACCAGGATACGGGTAGTTTTAGCTTTAAAGTTTGTTAAAGCACGCTGACGCGCATTTTGTGATTTATTTCCGTGGATAGCTTCTGCTTTAACACCTACTTTAATCAGGTCTTTTACAATACGGTCCGCTCCATGTTTGGTACGTGTAAACACCAGTGCCGTAGTGATCGTTTTATCTTTTAAGATATGGATCAACAGGTTTTTCTTATCATTCTTGTCTACATAATAAATTGATTGCTCAATTTTTTCTGCAGTAGAAGAAACAGGTGTTACCTCAACTTTTAACGGATTGGTAAGGATTGTATTGGCCAGTTTTTGAATTTCCGGTGGCATAGTAGCAGAGAAAAACAATGTCTGTCTCTTTAATGGCAGCTTTGCGATAGTTTTCTTTACATCATGGATAAAGCCCATGTCCAGCATTCTGTCTGCTTCATCAAGTACAAAGATTTCTACATCTTTCAGGTTAACAAAGCCCTGGTTCATCAGGTCAAGCAATCTTCCCGGGGTTGCAATTAATATATCTACTCCGCGGTGTAATGCATCAGTTTGTGCTTTCTGGCCAACACCACCAAAGATCACCAGGTGACGCAGGGGCAGGTTTTTTCCGTAAGCTTTGAAACTTTCTTCAATCTGGATGGCAAGTTCACGTGTTGGTGTTAATACCAGTGCCCTGATTGGTTTTGGTCCTTTTGTATTCTGATGCTCTTTATTCAGCAATTGCAACATTGGGATGGCGAACGCGGCAGTTTTACCTGTTCCGGTTTGTGCACAACCTAATAAGTCTCTGCTGGTTAATATAGTAGGAATAGATTGTTCTTGTATGGGGGTTGGGTTAGTATAACCCTCTGTTTGCAGCGCTTTAAGAATAGGCTCAATCAGATTTAATTCTTCGAATAACAATGTGTATGAATTTTAATTTAATTTGATACAAAGATACATATAAGTTCTGTAACTATTGTTCTTCTTTAATATGCGCGTTATCCCCACTTAATTTATTGTTGAATTTATTCGAAATGAAATAAACTACCATCAATCCCGCAAGGATCAATAATCCGTTTATTGCAGCTGAAGGGGCGTCCTGATAGATACTGATACCTACGAAAATGAAAAAAGAAATAAATAGAATTGGCACTAACGGATACCATTTGATCATATAGATACTGTCACTTTTTAAATGGCGGGTCTTATTTCGCAAAATAAATAGCGTAGCTGCAGAACTGGCTGTTGCAATACATTCAAGTATAATAGAATAATTCAGGATCTCATCAAAGGTTTTTGCAAAGAAGAGTATCACCATAACCAATGTTGCAAATGTGCTGAGGCTGACAACCATCACCCCTGTTTTACCATTTTTCTGTGCAAAAAACGCAGGAATTGCCTTTTCCTCGCCCATAGCAAACATTGCCCTGGGGTTACTCAACAGATTTACATTTACATAACCAAGAACCGATAAAAAGATGATTCCCGACAACATGGTATAGCCCGCAGGACCAAAAATTTTGCCTGCCAATATAGAAGCTATGCTCTTTGCAGTTTTCAATTCTTCAAATCCTATCACTTTTACATAGGCATAATTAAGCAGCAGATATAGGGATATAATAATGAGCAACCCGAGTTTAATTCCTTTTGGGATAATGGTCTTTGCGTTTTTAACTTCGCCCCCAAGGTTGATGGTCTGCGTATAACCGGCAAAGGAGAAGGTAATGGCAATAAGGCACAGTCCTAATGCCTTGCCATAATCAGACCATACAGGTGTTCCGCCAGATAGTGTTTTAAAAACGGGTGGAACCGATGCCTGCTGCCCGCCCGTGAATATTGCACAAATGAGGGTAAGCACTAAAGTTAGTTTGATGATGGTTAGAATATTCTGCATTTTGGAACTTGCCCTCAGGCCCAATAGGTTCACACCGAAAAGGATCATCACCGTAACGATTGCTACTAACATCCTGTAAAAATCTGTTTGCATTGCAGCTGGGAAAATCACACTGCTGAGGTATTCTGAGCCTATTAAAGTTACACCTGCCATGGCTGTTGCATTGCTGAGAATAACTACCCAGTTAATAGCAAAGGCAAAAGACGGGTGGTAACAGGTAGAGAATATTTTGTAGAATCCTCCGGTGACGGGGAATCTTGAACCAATTTCGGCAAAAACAAGTGCACCACAATAGGCCACTACTCCTCCGATGATCCAGGCCAGGAAAAATAATTCAGGTACCTGTGCCTTCACCGCCACATTTACGGGTGTTTTAAAAATACCCATTCCAATCACTAAACTGACAACGATCATGGATAGATCAAAAAGGGAGAGTTGCTTCTTTGGCTGCATCAAATAGTAAATATGGCGGAAGGTACGGCAAAATGTGTATTTGTTGAAAACTGAATCGTTGTAAACGCACAGATTTCACTAAATTTGAAGATATTATAAATATTTATGGCCGAACCAATATATAACGATGACAGTATACGGTCGCTCGACTGGAAGGAACACATCAGGTTACGTCCTGGTATGTATATCGGAAAGTTAGGTGACGGTTCTGCTCAGGATGATGGTATCTATGTATTGCTGAAGGAAATTATGGACAACTCTATTGATGAGTTTGTAATGGGATCCGGGCGCACAATTGATATTACTGTTTCTGATTCTAAGGTTAACGTACGTGATTATGGCAGGGGAATCCCCCTTGGTAAAGTAATAGACTGCGTATCTAAGATCAATACAGGTGGTAAGTATGACAGTAATGCCTTTCAAAAGTCTGTAGGACTGAATGGAGTGGGTACCAAAGCAGTAAATGCCTTGTCTACCAATTTTGTGGTACAGTCTTACCGCGATGGTAAAACCAAAAAAGTTGAATTTTCAAGAGGGGAGATCGTAATTGATCATCCTGTTATTGATACTACACAGCGTAATGGTACCGCAATCACTTTTTATCCAGATGAAAGTATATTCAGAAATTACCACTACATCCCAGATTTTGTAGAAAGCATGATCTGGAATTACGTATTCCTGAATACCGGTTTAATAGTAAACTTTAACAACCAAAAATATTTCTCTGAACGTGGTTTGTACGACCTGCTGCACAAAGTTGCCGATGTAGAAAACATCCGCTATCCAATCATTCACCTGAAAGGAAATGATATTGAGATAGCAATGACCCACGGACAACAATACGGTGAAGATTACCATTCTTTTGTAAACGGGCAGCACACCACACAAGGTGGAACGCATCAGGCATCCTTTAGAGAGGCAGTTGTGAAGACTATCCGCGAGTTCTATAAAAAGGAGTATGAAGCATCGGATATCCGGGCTTCTATCATTGCCGCAATTTCTGTACGTGTACAGGAACCTGTATTTGAATCGCAGACCAAAACTAAACTGGGCTCACAGAATATGGGGCCTGAAGGACCTTCGGTTCGTACTTTCATCAATGATTTTGTAAAAAAGGAACTGGACGATTACCTGCACAAACACACCGATGTTGCAGACGCTTTGTTAAAACGTATTTTGCAATCGGAACGCGAGCGTAAAGATATTGCCGGGATTAAAAAACTGGCAAACGACCGGGCAAAAAAGGCATCCCTTCACAATAAAAAACTGCGCGACTGCAAAGTTCATTTTAATACTACGCATGACAAGCGTTACGAAACTACATTGTTCATTACCGAAGGGGATTCTGCGTCAGGATCTATCACCAAATCGAGAGATGTGGATTGTCAGGCAGTGTTCAGTCTAAAGGGTAAGCCGCTGAATTGTTATGAACTGACAAAAAAAGTGGTTTATGAGAATGAAGAGTTCAACTTGCTGCAACATGCGCTGAATATTGAAGACGGACTGGATGGCTTACATTATAACAATATTGTGATTGCTACCGATGCTGACGTGGATGGTATGCACATCAGGTTGCTGATGATGACGTTCTTCCTGCAGTTTTTCCCTGACCTGGTACGTGCGGGACATGTTTACATTCTGCAAACCCCATTGTTCAGGGTACGGAATAAAAAGGAAACTATTTACTGTTACAGTGATGAAGAGCGTAGAAATGCCATTTCAAAATTAGGCAGCAAACCTGAGATTACCAGGTTTAAAGGACTGGGAGAAATCTCACCGGATGAATTTGGTTTGTTTATAGGTAAAGACATTCACCTGGATCCGGTAATCCTGAAAGACCAGACCATTAAAAATTTGCTGGAGTATTATATGGGCAAGAATACGCCCGATAGGCAACAACATATTATCAGGAACCTGAGAATAGAAAAAGATACGATAGAGGAATTGATCTCTGCTGATGCCGAAGCGGCTACAGCGGCAGTTTCGGAAGATATTGTTGAAATTGCAGAATCAGCTTAGGCTGGTTCTGCTTTAGTTTCTTCTGGGTGCTGCGGCGGCAACACATCTACCTTTTCTTCAACTATGGTAATCTTTGTGTGCACCGCGTACTTGCTCGGACTGATACCTCCATCATATTTTTCGGCATATGCTTGTGTAAACTCTGCACCGAAATAGAGGATAATCGATGTATAATAAATCCACAATAGGATTACAATGATTGAACTGGCTGCGCCAAATGCAGATCCTGGATTTCCCTTTTCAATATATATTCCAATCAGATATTTACCAAGGCTAAACAGCAGGGCGGTAAATAATGCACCTATTAACGCTGATTTCCATTTCAGGTTTACATCTGGCAATACTTTAAAAATAATCATAAATACAGCGCTTACAGCTGCAAGGGTAATTGCATTGTTGAGGATATAGATCAGTAGGGTAGTAGTATCACTCGCCAGTGGGATGGCTGCGCCAACTTCTGTATTGGTCAGTAAATAACCTAACTTATCTCCAAGGCTTACTACAATACTGTTGATGACCAGAGATACGAGTAATAAGAAGCCCATTGATATTATCAAAGAGAAGGAAAGCAATCTGTTGGTCAACATCTTTTTCCATCCTTTTTTAGGTACTGCCTTCACTTTCCAGATCAGGTTAATACTATCCTGTATTTCAATAAATATAGCGGTAGAACCTATAATCAGGGTAACCACACCGATGATAAGTCCGATAGTACTCTTTCCGGTGAGGTTTGCATTATCTACAAATCCTTGTAATTGTTTTGCAGCATCTTTTCCCACCATATCACTAATCTGTGCGAACAATTCTGTGCCGGGATTAAGTTTATTGCTAAAAAATATACTCGCAGCAGAGATGATAATGATGATCAATGGGGTAAGCGAGAAAATGGTATAATATGCCAGTGCCGCGCTGAGTTTGGTAACCCTGTCTTCAGCAAACCCTTTACCCGCTGCAACAAACAGGTGGTAAAGGGCTATAAAGAATCTTTTTGTTTTATGTACTAATCTCATTCAGCTGCTTAAAAAGGATATCCTATCCCTATGTTATATACTATGTTGTCTCTTCTCCAGGCTTTGTCGCCAAAGGCTACCTGATCTAGTACCCAACGCTGTCCGTCTGGATTGTAAGGTTTTCTGATTGGAAACGCTACATCTAAACGGATTACAAATATTGTAGCATCTACACGTAAACCTGCACCGGTACCTACCGCCATTTCACTCAAAGCGCGGCTGAATTTAAATCCTGAACCTGGTCTTCCCGGATCTTCGGGTATAGCAGGAACGGCAGGAACACCAGGACTTGCAGGTATAGCAGCTACTGCAGGTGAACCTTTATCTTCTTTACGTAACCAGATATTTCCAGCATCTACAAATACGGCTCCATAAAGTATACTCACTATTTTGAACCTGAGTTCGCTATTCAGCATAATCTTGATATCACCACCCTGGTCAGCGAAGATAGCAGTGTCGGGTACTTTATATGTTCCAGGACCAAGTGCCCTTGCAGGAAAGGCACGGATATCATTACTGCCTCCAGCGAAAAATTGGCGTACAAAAGGCAGAGACGAACTGTTACCATAACCATAGCCATAACCCAGGTTCAGGCGGTTGGCCCAAGTCACCTTACGTGTGATTTTGTAGAAGTCCCTTAAATCGGTTTCCAATCGAACATACTGGGTTAATGGCACCTTGAAAATGGAACGTTGTCCATCATCGTCTTTCGGTACAAACAAGCCCCACACGTTACCGCCGCCTTCTACGCTTCCGCTGAAATAAACATTATTCCTGCGTTGGTCTTCCATTTGGTTGGTATAGGTGAAGTTATAATTACTACCAATAATGAATTGTCTCTCTAGACTATACCGTAATGAAGGGTTAGTTGCAAAAATACTATCTCTTTTAATTCTACTTGCAAATATGGGTTGTACGTAGTTGACAGAAATAGGGTTGAAGGTATGTTCCTTATACATATTTTCTTTCCAGTTGTATCCAAATTCTGCCTTAAATGAATTCAATTTGTAAATCGATCCCCTGCTTAACAATTGATAAGATAAGGAAGTGATTGTTTTTGGAATAAAAGCAGTAGTGCTTCTTGGTTTATAGAAAGGAACAATAAACTGTGGGAATGTCAATTTACCTTCAGCGGTAAAGGAGTAGGAATTCAGTCCCTGTGACTGTCCGCTCACCTGTGTCTCAAAACCACCGCTCACACTTACGTCAAGTTGCTCTGCACCTCTAAATAAGTTCCTCGTAGTTTGAGTAACCTTTACTTCAGATCCAACAAAGTTGTTTGATTTACTTGTTCCTGTTACACCAAATGTTAACGAGTTCTTTTTTAATGGGGTTAGGTAAATGTTCAGATCAAGCTGATCATTTTTAAAACTGTCAAGTGGTAAAAACTCTGCGCGTACATCCTGGAATGCATTGATGTTTACCATCCGGTTCAGCGACTGGCTATGATCTGTTCTGTTGTAAGTTTCTCCTTTTTTGAAGAACACCAACCTGTCAAATATCCTTGGCTTGAATGTATTCCTGTTATCGTAGATGTTGAAATCATGATACTCAGTAGGTGTGAGTTTACGCAAAACACTGTCTCTTCTGAGCGAGTAATTAGGATAAATATTGATGTTTTTGATGGTGTAAGGTTTTACGCCTGCATCCGGTGCAATGTCTTTTACTTTAACAGTGATATTCACCAGGTTTTTACCGATAGTGCTGTCCACCTGCAAAATGAGGTAATCCGGACTGAAATAAAAATAACCTTTTTCTTTCAGGTCGTTATCAATACGGATACGTTCATTTTTGAAAACATCAAGGTCGTAATAATCGCCTGTTTTTAACAGGGTATTGCCTTTATATTCATTCACTATCCTAGCCAGTTTTCCAGTATCTTTTGGAAAAGTAACATTGCTGATCTTATAACGTATACCGGTATTGGCTGTATATACCGCTTTTGCTGTTTTTTCTTTGGTGATGGTATCACCCGTTACAACAGACTGCAGGTAACCCTGGCTAATCAGGTAACTGGTCATCACATCATTGTTATTTTTAAGCTTAACCTCACTCAGCAGTACGGGTGGCTCACCAATTTTGGTTCTCAACCAGTGTTTAATGCCTTTTGGTTTTTTCGGTTCTCCGGCCAGGTTATAAATATATAATTTAGGTCTTAAACCAAAAATAGATTTATTAGGTTTTGGCCTTGCTTTACCTTCAAGGGCACTTTTTACATCACTTTGATTGTCAATTTTAGCTGAAGAATCAGGATTTATCACAACCTCAGCACCCGTGTACAATTTCTGTCCGGGTTTCAGATATTTAGTATTGCTGCAGGCAGCCCATACTAAACATACGAATATAAATAAGCTGGGTTTAATTAGTTTTTTCATTTTTAGGCTTCTGTTCTTGGTTTTCTCTGTCTCTTCTTGATCTTTTATGGAAGATCTCCCTGAATCTATTATAGTCTACAACTAGGGCAAATCCCAACCCTGTTTCGATGATTTGTCCCTCAATTACACCTTCATTCTGGTTACGTCGGTATGCTCTTAAACGGTACTTTCCATCTTTTGATAAAGCGTATTCCACATTCACGTTTCCGGCAATATTCGTTGAGCTTTGTCCCTGCGGCTGCGGTCCCTCCAGTCCGAATGAACTTCCTACAGTAACTGTCAGCCTATCGCTCAATAGCTTTTTGGAAACACCAACTTCAAGATCTGTTTTCTGTTCCAGTGAGCCAGTTGAATAATCTTCTGACGAATTAATTCCGAAGTTGATATCTACACCTCCAACAAGGTCTGACGCAAGGTTGTTCAATTGCTCAGTAAGCAGTTTACTTACACTTGAGCGTGCCAGGGTGGAAACCCCGCCTCCGCCGCCGGCGAGACTTTCAAATGGATTATCTGCAATAAACCTGTTTAGGGCGAGTAAGGCAAATACCTGTTTGTTTAGTTCACTTTCGTTCCTGTTTACATTTTGCAATTTGGTATATACCTCACCACTTAATGCACCACGCTCATTCTCCGGAAGGTCCAGTTTAAACGAGATTGTTGGTTTCAACAATTCACCTTTCATCATCAGGTAAACCTGGAAAGGTAATTTTGTTTTAGCCTGAGTTTGCGTTGGATCTCCTAATAAGTCGATCGGCGCAGCATTTACTTCATAGAGTGCAGATAAGTTGGTATTCGCAGACATTGGGTCACCTGTCCACACAATGGTGCTTCCTGCCACAAGTTTGAATTCCTTTTTACCTAACGGGCCAACGGAAAGGTTATAAGAACCATCCTTAATCTCGTATCTGCCAGTTAAACTGGTTTTGCCACTTGGGTCCATGGTGGCAGTAAGGTCTGCATCACCTCTAACTTTAAGCGCATCACCATTGGAGGGGTCAACAATCACGTTCAGTTCTGCCTCCGGATCAATCTGCAGGTTAGCTATCAGGTTAATCCCTTTAACAGGTGCTTTACTGATACTATCAGTGTTGAGCGCTTTTTGTCCGTTAAACGGAGCGGCATCTGCATCAATAAATTGTACTATACCTTCCTGGTCTATTACCGATGGATCAGCTACTGGTAAGGCGAAGAAGAATTTAGTTCCTTTTTCAACTTTGATAGTCATGTTTACCGAAGGCTGATTCATATCACCCCTTACTTTAATATTACTGGTAAGGAATACCGTTCCATAGATCATATCATTATCCAGGGCAGTAGAATTCAACGCACGGAAATTATCGGTTTTGATATCCATGTTGAATTTAAAGTTCTTATAATCCGTAGTGAGGATACCACCATTGATGGTTGCCTGTTTGTTCAGTGAATCAATAACGGTGAAGTTATTAAAGTTAATCCCCTGATCTGTAAAACTGATCGTTTCGTTTGGCATCCTGAAATAAGAACCTACATAGTTAGCCCTGAACGCCACCTGGTTAAATTTGATATCACCCAAAACCTTCGGTGCCGTAGTAGCTCCCTTTATACTCAACTGACCGGTAACAGTACCAGAACCTTGCCTGATTTGTCCCATTGATACACTTTCCAGTGCCTTGAGGTCGACTTTGTCAATATTAAGCGTGAGGTCCAGTGCTTCGGCCCTGTCTGTATAATAAAATCCGTTAACCCTTAACTCATGAACTCCGGTAAGTGCAATGTTGGTCTCAAACGCATTTGCAGTGTTGTTGTTAACTGCAACGCGCAGGGTACCCAACTGATCTTTTTGGTAACGTAACCTGTCAATGGTCATGTTGGCTTCAAATTTAGGCGTAGCCATCAGGTCTTTTACGTCCACGGTACCATTGATCATTCCGCCAACCAATGCACTGTCCTGTTCAGCAAATTTGGTGAGTGTTTCTATTCTGAAATCTTTGAATTCTACTTTTAAAGGCGAATTAGGACTTGCATTCACACTATTAATGCTCAGCATTTGTCCGCCCTGACTCAGGTTAAACTGATTGGCGAGGATGCCCGACTGACCAAACTGGATATAGTTTTCAGGTGAAACAGCCCACCGTTGATAGTCGAGTAAGATCCTGTTGGGATCAAATTTAAACTGGAAGTCTTTGTTTAGCGATTTAAATGTTCCTCCTAAAACATACCGGTCATTCAGTTTTCTGTCGCGTAAGATCAGGTCAATTCCAAGAGTATTGTTTGCAACCACACCACTCAGCTCTGTACCAAATAATGCGATGGAGGGGCTTTGAATATGCTTCACCAGTAATTTGTAGAACAGGCGCTGATCCGAATTGTCTACTGTTAACGTAGTTGTATCTACTTTATACGTTCCGTAAACTATTTGCGGAAAACGTGCGCTGATCTTTAAACTATCTTTTTTGGTATCGATCAGCCCGCTCATCTGTGATGGCGCGAAAGTAGTAAGCTGAGGCACAAAATCCTGAATGAACTTAGGATTGTATATTTTCACCATAAACCTGAAACGCTGATCAGGAATCTTGGTAACCACACCAAACTGATAATATTTATTGATCTGGTTGATCATTGCACTTGCAAGGTTTGTCAACTGATATTTACCATCTACCCTTGCGCTTAACAATTCTGATCTTAATGTAAGCAGGTTACGTTCAGCCGTTGCTTCAGAATGTACGTCGATCGTATCAACGTTGATCTTCTGACCGTCTTTTACCAACTGTAGCCCTCTTATGCTTACATCGCCATTCAGGTATTCCGGGTCAGCAGTTTTGATATCAGCGGTTACTACCCCAGCCATTCTAAATTCCGTGGGACTGAAGTTCAGTTTCTGCAAATCAACCTGTTTAAGGTTTAGGTCTGCTTTTACGGCAGGGTATTTACCGGCCATGTTTACAAAAGCGGTGAGGCTGAAATTGGCATTGGTATCGGCCATGCTGCTTTTGATGTTTAATTTCTGTCCGGAATAGGTTCCGCTAAGCAATAGGTTTCTATAGGTGTATTTGTTGTAATAGGCACTGATCAGCTGGGCATTTATTTTTGCAGCAGCAGTTTTAGCATCGAGTCCGGTACCTGTTACTTTTGCTTTCACAGTGATCCTTCCCAGTTGGGGCTGCATTTTCATCAGCCTGCCTACGTTAAAATTATTCAGGTTCAGGTCGGCCGTATAACTTTCTTTGCCTTTCGGACCTTTCATGTTCGCCAGCAGTTTAGCCGATCCCATATCAGTATTGATATTAAAGCCGGTGTTAAAGTTGGTCATGGAGCCTTTGAACTTTCCAATGGCAGCGATGGTATTAGGAAGTGTGATGTTTGCAGGTAAAGATCCCTTTGGTATCAGCACGAGCAGGTCGCCCTTCGTCATCGAGAACCTTTTAATGTTCAGGTCCAGAAATGCTCTATTGGCATCAGGCAATCCTTTAACCGTGCCACTCACATCGATACGTGTACTTTTCAACCCGCTGATCTGTAACTGTGGGATGGAAAGGTTATTCATATAGCCGTTCACACGGGCTGATACTTTAATTTTTTCGTTCCTGTATGCGGCAGGCACGGCATCACTGAAATATGTTGCGTCCTTTAATCCCAATGTAGAATTTTTAACCTGCATTGCAATTTTAACCCTTTCAGGGTGTTTTGTCAGATCCTCGAGAGAGGTATAGTTCAGTTCAGTATTGTTTTCAATATTGGTATTCGGGGTTTTGAAGATCAGGTTTGATAGTTTAACGGTTTTGTCATTGTAGATTACATCTCCCTGTAACTTATCAACCTGGAAACCACTTTTTTCCTTCAGGCTTCCGTTAGTAACATTTACTTTTATTCCGGCTGCACTGTAGGACAGGTTTTCTGCTCCCAGGGCCATTCCTTTAATATTAAGGTGGTTGAAATCCATACCTTTTGCCAATGGCTTAACCGCAAGATTATCAAACTGGATATTATTTTCCGCCAGGTTGAGCTTGTTTACCAGTACCGCCATCGCTGAAGGTGCTGCTGTAGCAGTGTCTGTGGTTTTGGCATCTTTTGCCGGCACCGCAGGTTTGAATGCGAAGAGGATATCAGATTTGTTTAGCGTGGCCTCATCAAGTTTGAAATCGCTTTTGGTTAAATCGGCAAATAGTTTGGTCAGCGTCAGTTCTGTCACGTTTAAATTTGCGCGGGTATCTGACAGCATATCATCGTAATTGATCTTAACGTTGTTGAAATCTACATCCTGTACTTCAACCAATGGTAACTTTCCGGTAGGAGTTTGTGCGGTATCAAGACTTTTTTGAATTTGCGCTGTCAACTGCGTGAGCGGCTTTTGCTGTAAATATTTTAAAGTGGTGTTTTTTAAGGACAGGTTTTTAATTACGTAATGCTGATTTTCCATATCAAAATCCTTGATATTGGTTTGGAATTCGCCAAGCTTCACGCTCACATCATTGCCAGCAACATCATCACGGTAAACAATTCCAATATCTTTCAGACTGATTTTATTGATGGAAAACTTCATGGTAGACGTAGTGTCTTTGTCCACTTCCTCCTGAGGTTTTTTCTGCTCAGACATGAAAGCATCAATCAGGAAAGAGAAGTTATATGTTGTGTCAGGATTGATTCGCGTAACATTCGCACGCATTTTCTCGAGCTCTATATTGTTGATTTCTACAGTATTGCTCAATAATTTCATCAGGCTGATATCTACTGAAAGTTTTTGGGCGTACAAGAGTGTATCTCCCTTTTTGTCTTCCATATAGAACTTATTCAGCACTACGTCTTTTGGTAAAGCTATTTTGATGCTCTCCAGACTGACCTCTGTATGAGTTTTATTCTTAAGATAGCCAATAGCTTTATCCTTTACAAAATTTTGGACTGCGGGAATATTTAAAGCCACGGCAACGAGGATCACCAGCATAATTAAACTGGCAACAATCCACAGAATAACTTTTAAACTCTTGCGTACGTATTTATTCAATTGAAATGATTTTTGAGAAATTTACACTTTCGAGACAATATCTAAAACCATGCCATAGAGGCTTTAGGTACCCATACTACAAGATTTTAATTGTTTTGTTTAATGAATTTGAAATTTCTTGAATAATTGCAAGTACGAGCATAATTTTGCTTCCGTCACATAATTCTTGATTTCCATTGTAATGTCGATTAGAAATGTAACTTTGATGCCCCGCTAACTTTTCTGGCATTAAGCGAGTTAAGCAGGAGCGGATTACATAAATGGAAATCAATGTTAAATAAATTAAGTTTTTCAATTTCTTACGATGCTTACGATCAGCTCGGTGACCTGACTGAGCTGGACCAGTCACTTTGCAGGGATGCGGAAGCCGCACTCCAGACTTCTTATTCGCCATATTCTAATTTTAAAGTAGCCACCGCAGTAAGGTTAACAGACGGAAAGGTAGTAACCGGAAGCAACCAGGAAAACGTAGCCTATCCATCAGGGCTGTGTGCAGAACGTGTGGCGCTGTTTACGGTGGGTGCAGCGTACCCAAATGCGGTTGTAGAAAGCATGGTAATTACGGCACATACAGATAAATTCAAAATTGAACAGCCGGTGACCTGTTGTGGTGCATGTTTGCAGGTGATGGCAGAATTTGAACGCAAACAAAACAAAGAAATAGAAGTAATATTCTATTGTATTGATGGAAAAATACTGAAAGTTAAGTCGGTAAAAGACCTCCTTCCGTTTGTGTTTGTAGAGGAACGCCTGAAGGGAAATTTCTAACAATTTTATTTATCGCGCTTATTTGACAAGTGTTGGGAAATTGTGTTCTGAAAATATGATGGGATGACTTATATTTACACCACAAAAATCCTTTCTTAATGAGCGACGAATTAGATAATAACATAAACGAAGAGACAAAACATACCGTAATCCCCATCAACGGACTTTACGAAAACTGGTTCCTCGATTATGCCTCTTATGTAATTTTAGACCGGGCAGTACCACATATTAACGACGGCTTGAAACCTGTTCAGCGAAGAATTATGCACTCGCTGAAAGAGATGGACGACGGACGTTTCAATAAGGCTGCAAACGTGATCGGAAATACAATGAAATACCATCCGCATGGGGATGCCTCAATAGGCGATGCCATGGTGCAAATCGGGCAAAAAGATTTGCTGATTGACTGTCAGGGAAACTGGGGCGACCCGATTACCGGCGATAGTGCTGCCGCTCCACGTTATATTGAAGCCCGTCTCTCAAAGTTTGCAAACGAAGTAGTTTTTAATTCGGATACCACTATCTGGCAGCTAAGTTATGACGGACGGAACAATGAGCCGCTTACACTGCCTGTAAAGTTTCCTCTGCTGCTTGCACAGGGAGCTGAAGGAATTGCTGTAGGACTGGCTACTAAGGTAATGCCGCATAATTTTATTGAATTGCTTGATGCTTCTATCGAAATTCTGAAAGGCAGTCGCCCGAATATCCTTCCTGACTTTTTTACTGGAGGAATGGCTGATTTTTCTGCCTATAATGAAGGAATGCGTGGTGGCAAGATCAGGGTACGCGCCAAGATCACTGAGAAGGATAAAAAAACATTGGTGATTACGGAGATCCCTTATAGCACCACTACAGGGTCTGTGATTGACAGTATCCTTTCTGCAAACGACAAGGGTAAAATCAAGATTAAAAAAATTGAAGATAATACTGCAGCACATGTGGAGATTGTGATACAGCTTGCACCAGGTATATCTCCGGATGTAACCATTGATGCCCTGTATGCCTTTACTTCGTGTGAAGTATCTATTTCGCCAAATACCTGTATCATTAAAGATGATAAACCGCAGTTTTTAAGTGTCAACGATATTCTTGTCGAGAATACGCATAACACCAAACAGCTGCTGAAACAGGAACTGGAAATCAAACTGCACGAATTGCAGGAAAAGATATTCTTCAGCTCTTTATTAAAAATATTTATCCAGGAAGGGATGTATAAGAATGCCGACTACGAAAACTCAAATAACTTTGAGATGGTTGTGGGCGTCTTAAATTTACTATTTGCACCTTTTAAGGAACAGTTATACAGGGAAATTTTACCTGAAGATTTTAAAAAGCTTATTGATAAACCAATGAGCAGCATTACCCGCTTTGACGTGAAAAAAGCGGACGACCAGATGAAAGCGCTGTCTGATGAGATCAAAGTGGTGAAAAATCATTTGAAACACCTAACCGATTATGCTATTGCCTGGTACCAGCGCTTAAAAGACAAATACGGTAAAGGCAGGGAACGTAAAACTGAAATCCGTTTGTTTGACAGGGTAGAAGCATCAAAAGTTGCACTGGCAAATGTGAAACTCTATATGAACCGCGAAGATGGTTTTATCGGGACTGGTTTAAAAAAGGACGAATTTATTGCAGATTGTTCTGATCTGGATGAAATCATTGTTTTCAGGGAAGACGGAAAGTGTATCATCACTAAGGTGGCGGATAAAACTTTTGTAGGCAAAGGCATCATACATGCTCATGTGTTCAAAAAGAATGATGAACGTACCATTTATAACATGATTTATAAGGATGGGGCGAGTGGTGTATCTTATATCAAACGGTTTGCCGTAATGGGCATTACACGTGATAAGGAGTATGACCTGACGAAAGGTACCAAAGGCTCTAAAGTATTGTATTTTACGCCAAACCCTAACGGCGAGGCGGAAATAATTACGGTGATGCTTAAACCACATACCAAGCTGAAAAAGCTACAATTTGACGTAGATTTTGCAGATATAGCCATTAAAGGCCGTGCTTCGCAGGGTAATATAGTTTCTAAGTATCCGGTTAAAAAGATCCTGTTTAAGAGTAAGGGCGTTTCTACGTTATCCGGACTAAAAATATGGTATGATGAACTGTTAAGAAGACTCAACGTTGACGGCAGGGGTAAATACCTGGGTGAATTTGACGGGGATGATAAAATACTTCAGGTGCATAAGGAAGGTTGGTATGAACTGAGCTCTTTTGAACTGAGTAACCACTTCGATGCAGATTTGCTGCTGATACAAAAATATGATCCTGAGAAAGCTTTTGCAGTAGTGCAGTTTGAAGGTAAAGCCAAGAACTACTTTATCAAACGTTTTGTATTTGAGCCAATTGCTATTGGAAGAAAACAAACACTGATCAGCGAAGAGACGGGATCAAAGTTCCTGTACCTGACGAGTAACCCGGGCGCAACAATTACGGTTGATGTGCTAAAAGGTAAAACCCAGACTCCAGAGACACTCGAAATACTGCTGGCTGATTTTATCGATGTTAAAGGGATAAAAGCAAACGGTAACCGCCTATCTCAACATGATGTAAAAGAAATCAGGATCAGTAACAACGAAGAGATTGAGCCTAGCCTGGAAGAAGAAGAAGTAAGGGTAGAACCAGTGCTTTTTGATACTCAGGAAAATGGAATGGTATCGGATGAAGATGAGCGTAATGCCGGTAATACGGAAACAGAAACAGAAACAGAAACTGAAACAGAAGCAGAGACACCGGATAATGTTGATCCTACCAATGGTAATACAGATGCAGAACCTGCACTACTGGAAGAAATTACTGATGAGCCAGAAACAGATTCTGAACCTGTTATAGCGCCTGAAGAGGAACAGGAAGGTCAAGCTGCTATTGCAGAGGAAGCAACCGAACCTGTAGTGGAGGAAGAAACTCAGTCTGAAGCGGAGGATAATGGCGCTGATGTTATTGTGACTGACGGACAGCCTGAGGCAGCAGCAGAACCAAAAGCCCCCGCTGCAAAGCCCGCACCTAAGACCAGGAAGTCAAGTGACAGTAAAAGCAAAGTAACCAAAGAAGGCGCGCAGAAAAAAGATATAAAATTGGAGATCACCAATCCAGATGATCTGGATATAGATGATACAGGACAGCTTGGTTTATTCTAAAAGAATAAGCCAGGCCAGCGTTCCGCTGCCATAATAAATGAAATTCCGAATATAGCAGAGGATAGGAAGAATGTCCAGTCCCACTTTTTAACTTTAAAAACGTTGAGAAGCAGAAAGGAGAAGATCAATATCCCTAATACAATGATGATCTGACCAAATTCAAGTCCAATGTTGAAAGCAAAAAGCTCCGCAACGATGTTGGTGCTTTTGCCTAACAGGCTGTTGAGATAGTTTGAAAAGCCCAGCCCGTGGATTAGTCCAAAGAACAATGCAAATGCATATTTCAAATATAGCCCCTTCGGTTTTGATTTGCCGGAGAGAATGTTTGATGCTGCTGTTACAAGTATAGTTACTGGTATTAAAAATTCGATCAAATCGGTTTTTACATGGATAATTTTGAACACACTAAGCGCTAACGTAATGCTGTGGCCAATGGTAAAAGCTGTTACTAAAATTAATACTCTCCTCCAGTCTGATAACAGATAAGTGCCGCATAAGACCATCACGAAAAGTATATGGTCATATCCTTTCCAATCCAATATGTGCTGCCAGCCTAATTCAAAGTAAAGTGGGAAATCTTGCATCCCCCAAATTATTTAAATTTTATTGATTCACACAACTTGCAAGTGAAATATTTATTTATCAGTCTTGTTCCTGATTTCGTCTAGATACTGTTTTGCCGATTTGGCAATGCTCTTATGTAAAAAATCTTCATTCCCCATGCCAATAAGTAAATCGCACAACTCGTTATTGTGTAATCCGTGTAGTCTTTTGTTGTTCATTGTAAGTTCTTATGTTTAAGTCTAAATCCGTCTGCGTTCAAACCTTCGATATTAACATTTTCATCACCGTGCATGAAGCTTAAATCAATCCTATATTTATTACTGGTGACTTTCATTTCCGTATCGATGGTCCATTTATATGCTTTCAGTATCTTTTCGGAAATGTAATCTTCAAGATTTACGGTGACAATAAGCCTAAAGCTGGATATGGACTCAATTTTTAAATACGCCGCAACAGGTTGAATTTCCAATTTTTTCAAATGTTTAAATAGACGCTCTGTTACTTGATTCGTTTGCTGCATGTTGGTGATGAACATATTTTCTATTACCGTTTTTGATTCCCGGTCTCGGGTTTGATAGCCTTTATCATAGCTTTCGTCGATAAATCTTTCAACCTCTGCTAAGGAAAATCCTGAATCACTAATTATCTCCTCCCAGTTTTCTGAATTTATTGATTCTCTTAAAATATTCATATCGTATAATATTTTTCTGACGACACAAAAATAGGAATAATAATTATTAAAGAAAAATAATTACAAATAAAACCATAATAGGTATGTCCCATTTCATTTTGTTAACTGAAGATTGGTGTTTAGCCAGTGTTATAAAAGTAAAGCACTAATTTTATTGTATGATATAGATATTATCCGGAAACTGTCAGTCAACAACGGACCACTATTTTTTGCCATCTTTGGAAACGGATCAATCCAAATTACAAAGCATCAAATAACAATACGATTACTTGAATATACATATGAACTGGGAAAACCTACTGTCGGCTAAACGCTGGGGAAATGAAGATAGATTTGCAGGAAATCAAAAAGAAGCACGTTCAGAGTTTCAACGGGATTATGACAGGATCATCTTTTCTTCACCGTTTAGAAGGTTACAAAATAAAACGCAGGTGTTTCCTTTACCAGGAAGCGTATTTGTACACAATAGGTTAACACATAGTCTGGAGGTTGCCAGCGTGGGAAGGTCGCTAGGGACTATCTTTTATAATAAAATGAAAGAAGCGGACGACAATATTGATGAACGTTGCCCGCTGTTGCTGGAAGTTGGTAACATCATTGCGTCTGCCTGTCTGGCCCATGACCTTGGAAATCCAGCTTTTGGCCACTCGGGTGAATCCGCAATTTCCCATTATTTCACCAATGGGGATGGAAAGATCTATCAGGATAAAGTAAATGCCGCCCAATGGCAGGATCTCATCAACTTTGAGGGAAATGCCAATGCGTTGCGTATCCTTACACATCCTTTTGCAGGAAAGGGGACGGGAGGCTTTGCACTCACCTACGCAACACTGGCATCCATAGCTAAATATCCATGTGCATCTTTGGCCAACAATAAAAAGAATATCTATACCAAAAAATATGGGTTCTTCCAATCGGAACAAGAGGGCTTTGAGAAAATTGCCCTTGAAATGGATTTGATTAAAGTGCAGGATGAGCCAATGGTATATAAACGGCATCCTTTGGTTTATCTTGTTGAGGCGGCAGATGATATCTGTTACAATATTATCGACCTCGAAGACGCACACCGTTTAAAAATTCTTTCCTATCAGGAAGTTGAGCATTTGTTATTGCCGCTGTGCAATGATGCCAAATTACCTGCCCGTTTAGCAGATATGGAAGACGATGATGCCAAGATCACACTGATGAGGGCGAAATCGATCAGCACTCTAATTGGACAATGTTCTGCAGTGTTCTATCAGCAGCAGGAAACCATTTTAAAGGGCGACTTCAATCAGAGTTTAATGGATGCCATAGATGAGCCGTTCCTCTCTACGATGAAAGAAATCGAAAGGATATCTGTCAAAAAGATTTACAACTATTCTTCTGTGGTACAAATAGAGGTTGCAGGTTATCAGGTAATGGGCGGTCTACTCGAAGAATTTATCCCTGCGTATCTGCAGAATGAATCAAAATACCACAAAAAGCTGGTTGAACTAATTCCTAAACAATTTCTGACAAAAGAAACTGATGTGTATACCAAAATTCAGTGTGTACTTGATTTCGTTTCGGGTATGACTGACATCTACGCGGTTGAGTTGTTTAGAAAAATTAAGGGTATTTCTTTTCCTTCAATGAGCTGATAAACAAAACAGGCCACATCAAATTGATATGGCCTGTTTATGAGTTTCTGTTATCTATTGGTATTGAATATAGATTGGAGCTGGTTTCAGTTTTAACAACTCCTCTGGGGTCATTAATCTATGTGGTTCCTTTTTCAGGTCGTTTTTATAGAACAACTTAAATCCTGTAAACTGAACCGGTTCGTTTTGAATGAAATAACGGTAAGTTCCAATTTTCAAATCAGGCTGTCCCCATCCGTCCATGTGCATTACAATCTGTACTTCAGGATGTAATTTGATATTCTGATAATTGGTTACCATCTTTTTTGTGAAACGGTGAACGGTAAATACTTTTGGAGGCAAGTTGTATTTCTTAACCAGGTTTACCAGGTACTGTGAGCAGTAGTTGATGTCTGCTGCGTCGTAAGTTCCAATTTTAGTACCAGGTCTTGCACCGCCTTTCATAGAAAATTCCGGGTCGATACCTAAATGTACATTTGGCATTTGCAGGTACTTCTCGATTCTTGGAAGCTCATCTTTAATGTTACTTAGAGCAACCTGAAGATCTAAAAATACAATACCGTTGTGCATTTTTGCGATTTTAATAACAGAATCAATCTGGGCGTTGCCCATTCTGTTGATGTACTTTCCATCCTTGCCTGGAGTACCGCTGGCTACCGCTGCAATATAATGTACACCGGCCTGAACAGGCATGGAAGGGTCTGCTTTTTCCCATTTCTTAACTTCTACCAGTAAACGGCTCCACATTTCTTTTGGTGGATATTCACCAAGTGCACCCATCTTTTTAGAATGCAGGTTACCATAATAAACTACTATTCTTTTGAATGGAAGTATAGCGCCAGCTAATGGGTAAGGCTGATTTTTCACAGGCCATCTGCCTGTGGTATCTCCATTTGCAATTTTCTTTAATGCAGCTTTATATTTAGCGGTATCAATTGGTGTACGTGTAGTATCATCTGTGACATTCTCTATAGTATCTCCAGAAGCAGTTATTGTGGTTTTGGATTTTTCTACGCTCTTTGTTGAATTGGATGTGCAATTTGCAAATAAGGCAATCGATGTAAATGCAATGAGTACTGTTCCTGCTAACTTAGGTATTTTCATAGGGTGTATTAAGGGTGTAAGTGATTTTTAAAGTTGTGCAAAACTACACATTCAACTGACAAATCTTTCTACAAGTATAACAATCTTAAATTGATTCTGAATTTTATTAGCTAATAATAGACAGCCTGTAATTGTAAAAGCTGAATTTGTGTGCAACTCTTATACAGGAGTCCTATATTTACGCGTTGTTACCGATACAGAACATACATGAAAATAATAAGTAAATATGCGGTTGCCTTAGTCATTAGTTATCTGCTTTTCGCCTGGTTGGGCTGTAAAAAAGACGAGATTAAATTCAACCTGATTGCGCCTTCGGAAGGTGATACTACAACTTTCCAGGGTATATATAATATTGAAAGGGGAGATAGTGCCTATAATACAGTGTTTTTGGATTTCAGCAAAGATCAGCATCCTGCGGTTTTGCGTTCTACCTGGGACCTTGGCTTTTACTGTGGTACGGCAGATTTTAGGGTCATTATCAATAATGCAGTGGGCGCTACGATTGTTCAGTCGGATAAAACTAACCTCAATGATGTAACTCTTGCTGATAGCACTGCAACGCTGTTCAGCAGGTTAGCATTGGATGCTACCGGAGATCCAACTACTATTGATCCGGTTGAAGGCGATTCTACTGCGTACCTTGCTGGAACAGTGATTAAAGCCATTTCTGCAGTTAGTTCAGAAAATAAAGTTTACATTCTAAAACGCGGAACTGGAACAACAACAGCCTATTCTAAATGGATTAAAATGCGTATCGACCGGTCTACAACGAGCAATGGGTATACTGTTACTTACGGTAACCTTCCAGATCAGACTTATAGAACGATTACAGTAACAAAAGATGCATCATTCAATTTTACTTATGGCTCTTTCGCAACTTCAACTTCAAGTTATGAACCTGCTAAAAAGTTATGGGATATCTCCTGGGGGATCAGCACCTACAAGGTTACAGAAACATCAAAGGTAAGGGCAGAACCCGATTTTGTTCAGATCAATTTTATGGGCGGAGTAACTGCAGCGGAAGTTATTTATGGTGCAGATACCACAAAAAACTATAGTAATTTTGCTGAAAAAGATCTTTCCGGACTCACTTTCTCGGGTAAAAGGGATGTGATTGGAACGAATTGGAGAAACTTGCCGTCATCACTTCCCGGCACTTTGTCTATCAAAAATGACAGGTTTTACCTGGTCAAGGACAAAGCGGGCAATATTTATAAGCTGAGCTTTTTGGGGGGCGGTTCAAGAGGCCGGCCTATCATTCAATATAAGATACTGCAGGCCACAACAACAATACAATAGTTATATGCCTGATTTGCAAAATGGCGAATCAGGCATATTCTTTTTAAGAAGAGAATGTATTAAACTTTCCAAACACGCCTAGTGGTAACTTGATACCAGAAGTGGCCTGAAGATATAGTTCGCCGGTTTCAAGGTTTTGAACCTGAGGGAAAGACGTTTTAATAAGGTTTTCTACAATGACAGAAGAGAATCCCAACGAGTACGTGTTCAGGATTAGAAAGTGCTCCTCTTCGTCAAGCAACTGTACCACATCATGCATCATTTCCTGAATATGGTCTTCCAGTTTCCATTTCTCACCATTTGGACCATGGCCGAAAGCAGGAGGGTCAAGAATAATACCATTGTATTTTTTGCCACGTTTAAGTTCACGCTGTACAAATTTCAGCGCATCTTCAACTACCCATCTTACATCTTTCAGTTGCGAGAGCTCCTGATTTTCGTTTGCCCAGTTTACCACCTGTTTGATAGAGTCTACGTGGGTAGTGTCTGCACCAGCAGCCTTTGCTATTAAAGACGCTGCACCGGTATACGCGAATAGGTTGAGTACTTTAGGGCTTGGTTTTTTAAACTTTTTAATGGAAGATGAGATATAATCCCAATTTACTGCCTGCTCAGGGAAAACACCTACGTGTTTAAAAGAAGTTAATCCCAGACGCAGGTTGATCTTTACTTCATCATTCTGATATTCTACATTCCAGCGGTCTGGCAGGTGCTGCGATGATTTAACCCATTCCCCAGAAGTTGCGGAACGCCCTTTAAAGCGGATATGTGTTCTTTTTTTCCATTCCTGCTCATTGAGCGTTTTTTTCCATACCGCCTGTGGCTCTGGCCTTGACAGGATAAGGTTACCAAAACGTTCCAGTTTTTCAAAATCACCACAATCAATCAACTCATAATCTTTCCAGTGCGTGGGCGTTAATAGGCTTATCATAAAATTTATATAGTACTAATGTTATTAAAAATTTTTCTTGGCAGCTTTCATGAACCGGCTGGCAAAAACAAAATCGTTCAGTTCTTCAATATCTGTATGGGCGATTTCCTTGTTGGAGCCCTCCCAGAACTTTTTACCTTCATGAAGAAATAAAATGTAGTCACCAATCCCCATTACAGAGTTCATATCATGGGTAACAACTATTGTTGTTGTATTGTATTCTTCTGTAATCTCCTTAATCAGTTCGTCAATTACAATAGAGGTTTTTGGGTCCAGTCCGGAATTGGGTTCGTCACAAAACAGGTATTTTGGATTCATCGCAATCGCCCTGGCAATCCCCACCCGTTTCTTCATACCTCCAGACAACTCTGCCGGGAATAGTTTGTTTTTACCTTCAAGGTTTACGCGTTCCAGACAAAAATTTGCACGTTCCTGTTTCTCTTTGAAAGACTGATCCGTAAACATATTCAATGGGAACATAATGTTTTCTTCAACCGTCATGGAGTCAAAAAGAGCAGAACCCTGAAATAACATACCAATTTCCTTACGGATTTCGATACGCTGTTCAAAATCCATTTGGGTGAATTCACGTCCGTCATACTGTACACTTCCCTTTTCAGGGGTTTGCAATCCTACCATACATTTCAGCAGCGTAGTTTTACCAGATCCCGATCCACCGATGATTAAATTGGTAACACCTTCCTGAAAGGTTGCGGATATACCTTTAAGAACCGTATTAGATCCAAAGGATTTCTCAATATCTTTGATTTCGATCATAGTAATAACTGGGTTACAATGTAATCACAGGCAAGAATGCTGATACAGCTTACTACAACCGCCCTTGTGCTGGCCTGCGCAACTTCAAGTGCACCGCCTTTAACGTAAAATCCTTCGTAAGCAGGCACAGTGGTGATTATAAATCCAAACACAAATGCTTTAACCAGTGCTACTACAATAGTGTAAGGATTAAAATCTGTTGTGATACCCTGGATATATTCTGATGGTGATACTGCACCTGATAGCGTTCCGCCTAAAAACCCACCGCCAATACTCAGGAACATAGAACAGATTACCAATACGGGAACCATAGTGATTCCTGCAATAAGTTTGGGCAGGATAAGATAACCGGGAGAATTAATTCCCATGATCTCGAGTGCATCTATCTGCTCGCTCACCCTCATTGTTCCAATTTCTGATGAAATGGCCGAACCAATTTTTCCCGCAAGTACAATCGCAGTGATGGTTGGGCTCAACTCAAGGATACTTGAATCCCTGTTTACAGAACCTATAATTGTTTTTGGAATGAAATCACTCACCAGCTGGAAAGCGATCTGCAGTGTCATAACGGCACCAATGAAAGTAGAGATGATGGCAATTAAGCCAAGAGAACCAACTCCAACAAAGTCCATTTGTTGAAAAATGGCCTTCATGTATATTTTAATTTTTTCGGGCTTTCTGAAAACTGCCTTCAGCAATAACAGGTATTTACCAAAATTGGTGAAATTCATTAGGTGAGAATTAGCTAGGGTATAATTACTATATTACTACAAAGAAACAACAAAAATTGTTGTGGCTTTCTTTATTTCTTAAAAAAAACTGCTATTTAGGGATATGAATGCAATTATAACAGGTGCTACAAAAGGAATAGGCAAAGCTATTGCAGTTAAACTGGCGCAGTCAGGTTACAACCTGGCGGTATGTGCAAGAACTGAGAAAGAAATGGCTGCCCTGGAAGTGGAATTGGCTGATTGCGGGGTCAGGATTTTCTCCATGGCCATAGACTGCAGTCGCAAGGACGAGCTTTACGATTTCTGTGAACAAACTAAAGCGATGTTTGGTTACGTTGATGTGCTGGTGAACAATGCAGGTGCTTTTAATCCTGGTCTTTTATTAGATGAAGAAGACAGCGTTTTTGAAGACCAGCTGCTGCTAAACCTCAATGCCGCGTATTATTTATCAAAATATTTTGGGAAGATAATGCGCAGCAGGGGTAATGGACACATATTTAACATCTGTTCAGTCGCCAGTAAAGAAATTGTAGAAAATGCCGGAAGTTATACTGTAACTAAATCAGCATTGCTCAGTCTTAACAATGTATTACGGCAAGAGTTATCCAAATACAATGTTAAAGTAACGGCAATTTTGCCTGGTTCTACACTCACTCCGTCCTGGGAAGGAACAACAATTCCAGCAGAGCGTTTTGTACAGCCTGAAGATATCGCCAGTTCTTTATATACAATACTGAACTTAAGCAGTGGAGTAAATGTTGATGAGATAATTATAAAGCCGTTAAATTTTAACGCTTAATAAAGAGAGGATTATATGGAAAACAGATTGTTAAGAAACGAACACGACAAGGTAATTGCGGGCGTTTCATCAGGGTTAGCAGCGTATATGCAGGTAGATGTGACTATTATCAGATTGTTATTTGTACTGTCTACTATTTTTTTGGTTGGAACAGGAGTACTGGTTTACCTGGTGATGTGGATTGTTGTGCCTGTGAATAATGATCCTGCCGCCAAGTTTTCAAAATTCAATGATTATTTTAAAAAAGAGCCTCCAGTTGGATTCAATCCGCCGCCTTTCGGCCAGCCAAATCCATTTGGTCAGGAACAGAATGCTGGGCCACAGAGCAACACGGATACTAACTTTGGATGGCAGAACCCTGTAGATTTTAAAACACTGCCGAAAAATAACGATACAGGTAGAACTGTTGGGGGGTTATTCCTGCTGGTAATAGGTTTGTATTTTTTAATGAATGAATTTGACATCATCCCTTATTGGTTTAGGTTAGGTAAATTATGGCCATTGGTGTTTGTTGCAATAGGCCTGAGTTTTATCCTTAAAGCCAAAAGGAAAAATACCTGGGAAGACTGGAAACGTGAGCAGGACGAAGCTGCCGCAAATACGGAAGAGCCCACTGTCTTTACAGAAAAGAAATCTGCGGATTTTAGTCAGGATTTGCCGAAGGAAGAACCTAAGGACCAGATTTAAACAGTATTGATACTAAGGAAATAATATAAACATGCTGGCCCTGAGTGGATTTACGCAATTGGCCGGTTGATATTTAAAAGCTATTGTTATGAAATTGAATAGAGTAATGTGGGGTATAATACTACTGTTTGTAGGTTTGGTCCTGTTGTTGGAAAACTTTAATGTGATTGATTTTTACTGGAGAAACGTATGGAGTTTCTGGCCTGTATTCCTGATCATCTCAGGTATCAATATCCTGTTCAACAAGAATAAATCGCAGGTTGGAAATATGATCAGTCTTGGTGTACTGGTGGTGATGCTTGGTGTGGTGTTTTACAAGGGGCAGCAGCCTCCTGCAAGTAAATCGTGGGTAGGGAATAACTTCAGTAAAGACTTTGATATTGATATTGACGACGATAAAGAAGAACATAGTGAAAAGCTGACTTTTGCGCAGCCGGTTATACCAGCTGACAGTTTGAAAAAGACAGTACTGAACATTTCTGGAGGTGGAACGTCATTTGATCTTACCGGAGGCACCGATAGCCTGATCCAGGCTGATGTTGAACGCAGGAATGGTAATTTCATCCTTCAAAGGGAAGTATCTGATTCGGTGACCACCCTGACTTTCAAAATGAAAGAAAAAAACAACAAATGGTCGCTAGGGGATGGCGGCAACGATGTAGACCTGAAACTGAACAAAAAACCAGAGTGGAACATCAATATGAATATGGGTGCGGGTGAAGTGAAGCTTGATATGGAAGACTACAAAATGCGCAGTTTTCGCTTTGATGGTGGTGCGGCTTCAATTGATATTAAAGTGGGTTCTAAGCTCCCGATCACTGACGTAACGGTTAAAACAGGGGTAGCAGACGTGAAAATTAATGTTCCGGAAAGTTCAGGTTGCAGGATCAGAACAAAAACAGGTTTGTCTGCCAAAGATTTCCCCGATTTTGTGAAGATCGACAATGGTAATTATGAAACATCCAATTATAAAACATCAACGAAAAAGATTTTTATTAATCTGGACGGGGGATTGAGTAATTTTGAGGTGAACAGATATTAAAATCAATTGGAACCTCAAAAAGAATATACAGTTGTTGTAAATGGTAAGCCTCAGGGGCCTTATGATATGGACAGCCTGAAAGAGATGAACATTTTACCTGGTACGTTTTTAAGAAAGCCTGGTATGGATGATTATAAAGAAGCGCACGAGTTCCCGGAACTACGTGCGCTTCTTGGTTTTAGCTACCAACAGGCCATACCCCAATATTTTGCGTCGTTCGACCAGCGTCTGCTGGCTTCGGTGATTGACTATTTTATTTTGCTGCTGGTCTATATCATTTTTATCCTGATCAGTTTTCTTTTTATAGCAGGTAAAGATGAAAGGATAATGATCACTTTGTTATTTCTTCCATCGGTGCCGGTCTTCAGGTTTATCTATGGGGTTTTTACAGAGTGTTCATCATGGCAAGGTACAATTGGCAAAAAAATATTAAATATTAAGGTGACTGATATGGGTGGAAGGAAAATAACTTTATTTGTTTCGCTGGTTAGGAATGGGGCTAAAATATTGTCGGTACTGCCGCTGTTCTTTGGTTACCTTTATAGTTTTCTCAATAAAAAGCAACAATGTTGGCATGATATTGCGGCAAACACTTTAGTTATTAAAGATCGATTGATTTAATCTTTATCTTTGCAGCGCATGGAAAACGTATCAATACAAAAGGATTTAGCCGGACTATATTGCAATAATTTAAACCAATATTCCAGGTTTCTAACGCGTGAAGTTCATATTGGAGATGTACCAATGGGAGGGTTGAACCCGATCAGGATACAATCCATGACCACTACAGACACGATGAATACGCTAGGTACTGTTGAGCAAACAATCAGGATGGTAGAGTCTGGTTGCGAATATGTGCGCATTACTGCCCCAAGTATGAAAGAGGCAGAAAATCTGGCAGTGATCAAAAAAGAATTGCGTGCAAGGGGCTATACCGTACCCTTGGTAGCTGATATCCATTTTACACCTAATGCAGCTGAATCTGCCGCCCGGATCGTAGAAAAGGTACGTATCAACCCGGGTAACTATGCAGATAAAAAACGTTTTGAAAATATAGAATATACCCAGCTGGCCTATCAGGCGGAACTGGAACGCATTTATAAGAAATTTTCGCCTCTGGTGAAAATATGTAAAGAGTATGGCACGGCGATGCGTATTGGTACCAACCACGGCTCTCTGTCTGACCGGATTATGAGTCAGTATGGTGATACCCCCCGCGGAATGGTGGAGTCGGCCATGGAATTTATCAGGATGTGCGAGGACCTCAATTATTATAACCTGGTGATTTCTATGAAAGCCAGTAATACGCAGGTAATGGTACAGGCCTACCGCCTACTGGTAGAAACAATGGTAAAGGAAGGGATGAACTATCCGTTGCACCTGGGGGTAACTGAAGCTGGGGACGGCGATGACGGAAGGATTAAATCTGCCGTTGGAATTGGTACTTTGCTGGAGGACGGCCTTGGTGATACTATAAGGGTTTCCCTGACTGAAGATCCTGAGTTTGAAGCGCCGGTAGCAAAAACCCTGGCCGACCGTTATGTAAAACGTGCGGAGCATCCGGTAGCTAATGAAAGTATACTTGTGAGGGAATTGCCTTACAGCCCATTTGCTTATAGTCGCAGGGTAACACAGCCAGTACATCATATTGGTGGTCATTATCATCCGGTGGTTATGCTGGATGTTTCTGCGAAAAACCTGAAGGATCCTTACTTCCTTATGGAAGCGGGTTATAGATACAGCGCCGGTCTGGATAAATATAATATGGCCGATCAGGCTTGTGACCTGGTTTATCTGGGCGACGAACTGCCTTCATTCTCGTTTCCGGGAAACCTGCAGCAGATCTACAATTATAATACATGGCTTGGATTAAAAGATAAAACCAATTGTCACCCATTACTTAAACTGGAGGATTTTGCGGGTACTGCTGTTAAAGATAACCTGTTAAATCTGGTAAGTGTAAACGCAGGAAACTATGATATTTCTTTGCTGCAACTACTTGATAATACTGCGGTGATTGTGTTGGAAACATCTGCTTCCCATGGAATGGCAGAACAGCGTGCGTTTTTTGTTGAGCTGCTTGAAAATGATATCCAGATTCCAGTGATCGTTAAGAGAAGTTACACTGAAACCAATGCAGACGACCTCACATTGTTTGCAGCAACGGATCTTGGAGCTTTGTTTACTGATGGTTTTGGCGATGGTGTCTGGATCGATGCCCCTGAAAGTATTGATTTGGCAACAGTAAATGCCGTTAGTTTTATTATTCTTCAGGCAACACGGACACGGATCTCCAAGGCAGAATATATCTCATGCCCAAGTTGTGGCAGAACACTTTTTGACCTGCAGGAAACAACTCAGCTGATCCGTTCAAGAACAGACCATTTGAAGGGAATAAAAATCGGTATTATGGGCTGCATTGTAAACGGGCCTGGTGAAATGGCTGATGCTGATTATGGTTATGTTGGCGCCGGTCCTGATAAAATTACTTTGTACCGCGGTAAAGAGGTGGTGAAAAAGAACCTCAGTGCAGCGCTGGCTTTGGATGCCCTGATTGATCTGATCAGGGAAGACGGCAACTGGACTGAGGCAAAATAATATTATCCTTCTTTTATAAAGGCGAGTGTTTTTTCGAATACTTCCTGTAATGCTTCAGGCAAATCGTCTTTGGTGTAAGGGTGAGATGCACCAAAAACATGATTGGCTCCCTGTATCTTCTGTAGCTTCGCCCTGGTTTGTACCTGTGCAAGTTGCTGTGCAACGCTGAAGGGAACATTGATATCCTCGTCACCGTGAAGTATCAGCCATGGTATACTTATAGCAGACGCTGCATTTAGAATATTGAATTCGTCTTTATTGGCGTTATAATCCTGGAGCAATGTGCTGTTGAGTGGCATCTTTTCTTTGGTCCTGGCGTTTTCTACATAAATCCTTCCTGTTTCCAGCCAATCTTTTTCCTGTTCTTTTTTCCACAGCGAGCTGAAATCAGCGATAGCAGACCAGGTAATAACTTTGTTTATACGTGAATCGCCCGCGCCCCTCAGAATGGCTAGCCCGCCACCTTTGCTATGGCCAATAACAAAAAGAGGTGTTAAAGGGTAGGTGTGTTTGATATAATTGATGGCCGTATCAAGGTCTTTCAACTCCATACTAATCGTATTTGCAGCAAATGCTTCAAGGTCTGTTACGTCTCCCGGATGTTCTGGCTTTACACCACTATGGCTGAAGTTAAATTTGAAATAGCGGTAGCCTTCCGCTGCAAAACGGCCTGCAACAAGATTATGCGCTCCCCAGTCTTTAAAACCTTTAAAGCCGGGTATAAACAGGATGCTGGGTTGATTAGTAGAATCATCATCAAAAGTCACATCTCCTGATATGGTTTTGTCCCCCGCGCCAGACAAAATAAAGTGCTCGTTTTTTATCATATTTGCCTTTCTGTATCTTATACCTGTAGTAACAAACATACAACCGTCTTGTTTCGTGTATATTTCCCTCAATTTAAAATCTTTCTAAATTAGTCTTAATTACAGCATAATGACAGACCATACTGGACGTCTTGTTACTTTTGTTCGCACTAAGAAAATAACTCTAACCCACCTTGGAATATTTAAAGATACTTGCTTTCACACATAAACAGATTGACCTGAAATCATTAGGTAAATTAGTTATATGCGAGCAGACACTGGATGACAGACTAAAGAATATTCAACAAGTATTGGATGTTAAGGAAATCTTTTATATCGGTACTTGTAATCGTGTAGAATTTGTTTTTACAACGGGACGCGAACTGGACCGTGAATTTATTTTGCGTTTCCTAACCGTATTGGATATGGGCCTGCCAGAAGAGTATATGGATAGATTCATTGAAAATGTTTCCATTTATGAGCAGGTAGAAGCCTTTAACCACTTGTTGCGCACCTCTTGTTCCCTTGAGAGCCTGGTAGTGGGGGAGAAGGAAATACTTGCACAGGTCCGCCGTGCGTATGAGGCCTGCCGGCTTTCTGGTTTCACAGCCGATTACATGCGGATGATTATGAACCGTGTAGTAAAAACCGCCAAAGAAGTTTATACCCATACCAATATTTCAAAAAATCCGGTATCTGTGGTTTCCCTGGCTTACCGGAAATTACGTGACCTCACTATCACCGCCAACTCAAGGTTGCTGATTATTGGTGCAGGTGAAACGAATAAAAACCTTGCCCAATATCTAAAAAAACACAAATACTCAAACTTCTCTATTTTTAACAGAACGGTGGCCAATGCTGAAAGTCTTGCAAAAGATCTGAATGGTACAGCCTATTCGTTGCCAGAATTGGAGAACTTTAATGAGGGCTTTGATGTGATCATCACCTGTACAGGCGCTACTGAACCGATCATTACTGAAGAACTTTACCGTAAATTATTAAAAGGAGATACGGGTAAAAAGGTGATTGTAGATCTTGCCATACCAAATGACGTAGCCCCTTCGGTTATCAAAAACTTCCCGGTTCACTATATTGAAGTTGAATCATTGAAGGAAATTGCCCGCAAAAATATTCAGGAACGTTATGACGAACTGGTGAGTGCTGAGCAAATCATTGATCAGAACATCAAAGAATTTGATCTTGACCTTCGCCAGCGCAAAATCGAAATTGCCATGAGCGAGGTTCCACAAAAAATAAAAGCCATTAAAAGTAAAGCAATGGACATTGTTTTTGCGGATGAGATCAACACACTGGACGAAAACTCCAGACTGGTTCTTGAACGGGTAATGGACTATATGGAGAAAAAATACATCAGCGTGCCAATGGTCATGGCAAAGGAAATTCTTGTAAACAACAGTTAGGCTTAAACGCCATTAGTCACTGCAAATACATTATTTTTTTATTATTTAACTCTATAAATCTTTTAGGTTAAATTTGCGCTAATCTAAATACGTGATACCTGACATTCGCTGAACTAAAACATCAATTGAAAGGCTTATGCAAGCTTCATCACCGTTAAAAATATATATACCTTGATGAAAAAACTTATTATCGGTACCAGAGGCAGTGACCTGGCCTTATGGCAAGCAAATTTCACAAAAGACAGACTCGCTGAAATTGGTGTTGAATCTGAACTGAAGATCATTAAAACGCAAGGTGATAAAATTCTTAACCTCAGGCTGGACAAGCTGGAAGGGAAAGGTTTTTTTACAAAAGAGCTGGAGGAAGAATTACTGTATAGCAAAATCGATATCGCAGTGCACTCCCATAAAGATCTGCCAACTACTAACCCTCCGGGCTTAATCATTGCAGCAGTATCTGAACGTGAAGACCCCTCAGAATTATTGCTGATACTGAAAGATTGTGTGGATGTTACCCAAAAACTTTCTTTGAAAACTGGTGCACAGGTAGGGACATCGTCAAACAGGCGTAAGGCACAATTACTGGCTATGCGTACCGACCTGAATATCGAAGACCTTCGCGGAAATATCAATACCCGTATTCAGAAGTTAAGAGATGAAAATTATGACGCTATTCTGCTGGCTAAAGCCGGCGTCGCACGTTT
>Ga0308164_10000927_pt1 | contig 38743 bp, 42 predicted proteins | sample PhyTR2_FD_201031 | JGI IMG/M metagenome (GOLD analysis project Ga0308164, IMG submission 201031) | Phyllosphere microbial communities from UC Gill Tract Community Farm, Albany, California, United States - DLSLT.R2 | ecosystem: Host-associated > Plants > Phyllosphere > Unclassified | place: USA... | reverse complement strand
CATCACGACCGCGCGCTCTTGGGTCGTCAGATGGGTATAAATTCTTGGCATCGCAGCACTCTACAGGAAGGAGTGTTGCACTTGGTTTTAGAGACTGCCCATCATTGCTGTGAACTATTTCGAAGGAAGCGTAGTTGACGGATCATTGACCTATGCGGAAAAACCTGTGCCCGGTGAACTGCCGTTTTTTACCCCAGTCGCGCCGGACAGTGTAGGAGAAGCGTGGATGAAGTACGTTTGCAGCTCTGCTAAGCAGAAAAGTTGAGTGCGGTATCTGAGCGGGTATAGATAGAAAAATACATGGGCAAAATTCGTAAGCCAATCCAGATCGCAGCACTCCGTTTTGAGAAGCAAAGCGCGGTAGCCGGTGAACCTGGCTCGATCGAAACTAAGGTCATCGCACTGTGTGACGACGGTTCTATCTGGACGACCCTTGGCACGGATAACGAGTGGGTTCCACTTGCTCCGATTCCGCAAGACCAACTGCGCGAAGATTGGCTTGCAGCGGTCGGAGATGAGCTGGTGTCGGCTTTTATGGTGCAGCGAAATGAGGTTAGCAGCATTTTGGAAGAGTACCGCCAAGAATTGCGACTCGCGTTCAACAGCCACGATTCTGCAAAAGACGCCGCAAAATCCGTCAACGTTAAGTTGCAAGTCAACCGATAGGGATAGGTATGCGCTACAGACACTCTATTGACCCTTATGTGGCGATGCTGAAGCGATCGGAACGCAGAGCTGTAGGCTACCGCTTTCTGGCCTTGTTCCTGCTGATCCTGTCTTCTGTGGCGGCCGGTCTCGGTAGCGACGGTGCCGGCCAATTCTCGGCCCTAGTTGAACCAGTGCGGTCTACGGTGAGTCTCTTCCTATTATGTGGCGGTGGGCTCTCGATCTTGGCCGCAATCTGGTTCATGGGCCGCTATGTGTACTTTGTCAAATGGCCTGAACGGTTTGACTGAGCGTCGAAAGAAAAATATGACGGGGAATGTGGTTCCCTTTCCTGGAGACTTCCGTCCGCCAGTGTTTAAGATTCGGGCGCAAATTCAAGTTTGGCGTAACGACGATCATCCGGCAGGAGGGCAGGCATGAGCGCACCGTCGCATCCGCTGCAAAGGATCGCATCGGGCGGAGCTGAGGCCCTGTTCCGCCTGTTCCAGCTCTACTACTACGTGGGCTCCGATTGGGCCGATGAAGATATCGGTCCGGACGGCTTGTTCGATGCCTCTCCGGAGCCGCTTGCCGATTACATCAATGACCCCGCCAAGGGCGCCTATTGGATCAGGAAAGTTGGTGCGCTGGCGGGCTTCGTCGTCACCGAACCCTTCACGCTCCCGAACGGCAGCGTGGCCGAAGAGGTGGCCGATCTGTTCATCCTGAAGCGTTATCGGCGCCAGGGATTGGCGTTTGAGGCTGTGCACGCACTAGCGCGCACCTTCACCGGACCTATGGCTGGTAGCGATTTTTCGCGCCGACGCCCGCGCCGGCGCGTTTTGGTAGCGTCTGTTCGCCAGCCTGCCGCCAAACAGCGTGCGCTCGTACGACGATCCGAACCTGCCGGACCTAATTCAGCACGCAATCAACGATGCAGATCCCCAAGCCCCGCCCGGGCTGTAGTAGTCCTGCTTCCGGCCAGCCTAGCGCCTGAACTGGCCACACTCGTTGCGTCGGCGCCGAGGCTGCACTAGACCAGACAAAAAAATGCCCGCTAGAGGGCGGGCACAATCTATTTTCTTGGAGGAGAAAGCAGAGGAGATAGCGCATATTGCCGCAAAGCATGGTATAAATCCAATTATCTGTGATGATGTTGGTCATAGCAGCAAGATATATCTCATCGAGGCCGCAACCGCCATTACCACACGCCGAGAAGTCGCTTTGTCGCCGCAGCTTCTGGCAGAGCAGGCAACATCAACCCGCATACCTCCAGCGCTTATTCGGACATTTTTTGGGCTGGATCAGGTACCTGTTGATATTGCGCCCTGGTGATCTCAAGAGCACTTTCCAGCGAAATCTCACCGGCAATATACCGATCAAGTAAAGCAATGAATCGGGGATTAGGTTTCAAGCCTTCCAATTCAGAATCAGCAAGCGTCCGCTTTACCGCCATCTCACGGTCTTGTCTCGTAATAGCCATGTTTATCTATTAACATCTTTCTGAAGAGTAGGGTTAGCTTACACCTGGTGCGCGACTTACGCATCCTGATGCGAGCCGCCGGTAACGGCCTGTTATCTACTTGGGGTCAAACTCTTTCCCGTCAAGAAATGCCGGCGATTGAACCTGTGCAATACCACCAAAGTTGACCTTTTCGCTCGCACGCACTACGTCGAGCGCACCCTGCCGCGTATAGTTCATCGTTGTCTCGACGCTGCTATGGCCGAGCATAGAGGCGACGGTACGAATATCTTGCCCTTTCAGGAGCGCCGCCGTGGCAAACGTGTGGCGCAGCCAGTGCGCAGAAGCTTCCCTGAGCCGATCGGCTGTAGCGCCATCCCCTCGCGCTTCGATGACTGCCGCGGCATCGGACAGGCGAGCCTTGATGATCTTGTTGAGGCCTTGGCGCGTGGTTACGCTTGCCCAAGCGCCAAAGAAGCGTTTGTCGGCCGCACGGGTAATCGCGCCTCCCTTTAGCTCTATTTTCTTCGTGCGGGGCGACAGCAGCAGGGGCGTTGAATCGCCATGCGAAGGATAGGGGGGCAGGGCGAACGAGAGGCGGTAGGCGATCAGTGCGTCCATCAACAGGCTTGTCACCGGTACTGGGCGCTCCTTACCGCCTTTGGCGTTTTCACCGGACACAGTGAACACCCAGTACGTCTTGCGGTTCGCCGGATCTGCCAACTGCGTGAACGCGCCCATCTTTGCTCCGACAATTTCCGTCGCACGCAATCCAGCTTCGCGCAAACATACTAGTATAAAGCGATCACGCAGGTGCCGGCGTCGGTCAGTCAAGCAAGCGCGATCCTGCTCGTCCATCACGTGCAGGATCGTGTCGTACACATCCAGATGAATCGCTCGCGACACGTTCAGGCGCCGTGCCGCTGGCGCCTTTGTGATGGCCATCGGGTTGCGCTGGAGATATCCGCTGGCCTGCAGGGCTCCGAACATCGCCTTCGTGAACCGCATGATGTCGCTTTGCGAACTGGCTGAGGGCTGCGACTTAAAGGGAGTGTGGTTCGGCTCGCCCTTATTCACGGGAAGGAACCGCGGCGGCACCTCCTTGAGGAAGTCGCGAAACGCCTCAACGTCTTGCATGCTCCATGTCGAAGGCGGGCGGCCGAGCACCTTATCGCAGAACCACCGCAGCTTCGCAAGGTGGAAGCGATATGTGGCAACCGTCGATGTCTTCCCATTGCGGCTATTGGACGCCACCGTTGCAAGCCAGACCTCGATGGCGTGCCAGTCGTCGACCACGGCGCCCAGGATATGCGGCGTCGGCTCGATCGAGCGGGTGGGGAGGGCGTTTGGCTGAACAATCAGGTCGTTCTTCATCGTTTTTGCTCCGTGCGCAGTTCAGGAGGAATCGCGCCGCCGCGCTGATATGCGGCTTGGCGAAACACTTCCATCAATCGTTCATTCGTTTTCAGCAGTTCTTCAAGCTGGCTCCGGCGGTCACGCTCCGCCCGGGTTTCCCCACGCACGTCATCAATAGAGCGCATGGCGAACTTCCGTATCTCGGCAAGCTCGTCAGCCACTGCCTGCATCGCCGCACCATGAGCCTCGCGCAGCGCCTGCGCCGACGCTTCGGCCTGATGCAGCCGCGCGTTCGCATCAGCCACACGCTCCGTCGCTACCTGGAGGTCGGCCGCCAGCTTGGCAGCGAGACCTCGCGTTTCGGCCAAAGCCCGGTCTGAGGCCGCAAGGCGGTTGCTGAGGTCGGCAATGTAGGTTTGAGCCATTTGCTGCTCTCCCTGGAGTGCTTTTCCCACGGCGCCGAGCTGACGTGCCAGCACATCCTCAACCGCACCCCTTATTAGGCCACCAATGTCGCCGGCTGGCGCTGGCCAGCTCGAGGCCGCTGCACCCGGAAACGACGCTGGCGCCGGCGCACCTGAGATATCCCGCTCAACGGCTTCTTTTTCGAGCGCAAGCGTATTGGTTGATGGCCGGTAATCAGACGCGTAAGCATTGAGCAAGCGCCGGTAGATCGCTGGGCTGAACGTGCGTCCAGTCGCTGCATGGACGGCCCGAATGAACTCATGCACGAATGGCCTGTTCGATGGGCGGCCAGGTGGATATTGCTCTTTGAGCGGCAAGACGAGCAGCAGCAGCTTGCTCGCTTGCTCGTCGGACATCTGGAACGGTACTCGGCCCAAGGTGGAGCCCCTTTCGTTGAGGCTGGAGGCATCGCTGCAATGCTGCGCTATGCAGATGAAACGGTGACTGAAGTAGGTTTTTCGGACACGGCAGGGTGGAACGCGTGCATGCAGATTAAGGTACGGAAACAAGTATAAGTGTACTTTCTTATGATGTCTAGTTTACTTAGCCGTTATTAAGTAAACTAACGGAAAGATGCGCCTTTGCTGGCCGTGGAACATATTCGCGACGGTTTTTGTATCTAAATTTCTTACGCAAAAATGTTTGATACAACCGCTGGAGGCCAAAATTTGCGGGCATATTGATGCAAATGATGTCTCCCGGCTGATCGCTGACTTCATGTGGGCTGATTCGATCATCAGCCGCTCGGAAGCAAAGGACAGCTATAACGTCGCACCAGGCACGTTCAGACCTGTCCTGCACATGGAGAATGACCAGCTCGTCGCCCACGACCTGCACTGGGGCTACCGATCGGTCTGGGTAGAGGCATCTGGCAAGGTACCGATGGCGATCAAGAAGCGAGCCGAGAAAAACTCAAACTCATACTGGCGGGAACTACTTAAGGCTGGACGCTCGATAGTGACAGCGTTCGGGTGGTATGAATGGACTGGGGAAAAGGCGACAAACAGCCGTGGCATATCCATAAGCGCGACCTGGCGCCGGTTTACATGGCGGCGCTTGCTAATCCTGGACGCGGACGGACGCAAAGGCGCTGCACGGCTTCACGATCATCACGGCAGAGGCACAAGGGGGCTTGCTCGACGTGCATGATCGGCGCCCAGTTGTGCTGCCCGCCGACGCGGCCGCAGCTTGGCTAGACCCGGCTACCCCGCTAGAGATGGCTGAAGAAATCGTCCGGATCGCGGCACTCGGCCCTGATGCTTTTGCATGGCATGCGGTTGACCGGGGGATCGGTAATGTGCGCAATCAGGGAGGTGAGCTAGTAGCGCCAGTAGACGTGTAAGGCACAGTCGATAAAGCCGGCCGTTATCCGATGCATGACGTTCAGCGGCTAGTAACACATTTACTTCATCAGCAGTCACACATTTGCTTCATCAGACTTACCTCGAGTCCGCATCGTGAGATGCTAAACGGAATACCGCAGAACCGCTTGTGCTCATATGTTTCTAACTCGACAATAGGTTTGCTAATGTCGAGTAGAGATAAGGCATTTTTCGGGCTCTGGCATCGAGCCCGACAGTTAGCACTAGCAGACATGAACGACATTTGTGCATCGATCTGAAGACGTTGAGTTGCGCCTAGCAGCACCTCGGGCCGCGGAACGCATGACTGGGACAACATACTTGCTTAGAACCCTGTTACCTAAGCACCCTGCCCGTTTCGCAGGCATTCCGGCAACGTCCGCATGCAGACCGGGTTGTACCGTTCACGAACCTAAGTTATCCACAGAAAATGTGGATAACTATACCTCGTACCCATCCCCTACTCTCGCCCCCATTCTCGATTCTTTGCCAAAGCCTTGCCGAACAGCTAACAAAACTCGTACACTGCTTTGGCTCAAGGTCCGATTTCGGCCAAAACCGGACATTCAATCCAGCCCTCTCAGACACGGGAAAGTTCAATTCTGACTTGGAAACCTCGCATATAAATACTCAGGTCGAATGCTGACTAATGTGATTAGCCAGCGACGCATATATCTCGTTCTTGCAACTTGCTAGAATCTCATCGGCCAGGGACGAATCGTCCGGACAAGCGCGCGACATGACGATGGCGCCGACCATTTGTGCCAGGATGCTAAGGGAAAGCGCCCGCGCCTGCTCTGTATCCATACCACCCATCGACATGTCCACACCATTCAGTGTCGTCAACAAGCGTTCAATTCCCTCCGCGAATGTTGCACGAACTACAGCTGGCTGACGTGCTGCGTCTCCACCCAACGCAGCCATCGTGCACCCGACTGCTCGTCCATCGCGATGCTCGCGCGAAAGATACAGCCTCACGACTTCAGCAATATCGACATCAGCGAGCAGCGCCGCCGTCTGCAAGGTGCCGCAGGCTGCCGATTCGGCCATTAAATCGACCTTCGAGCCAAAATTTTTGTAGAAGCCGCCATGGGTAAAGCCTGCGGCCGCCATTAGATCAGCCACGCCCACCCCATCGAACCCGCGCTCTCTGAATAACGTAGAGGCCGTTTCAACAATGCGCGTCCGATTGGCTTGCGCCTGTGCCTTGGTGACTTTCATTTTTCTCCCGCCGTGGATGGTGACTGCATGAGTCACTATTATACATTGATGTCGATCGTAATCAAAAAGCTTGACATCAATGATGTTGATCGTCATCATTGCATTCGACCATCCACAATCAGGAACTAATATGACCAGTCCATCGATCTTTTCGCCTTACGTCATGGGCCGCCTGACGCTTGCCAATCGCATCGTCATGGCGCCGTTGACCCGCAACCGGGCCGGTGCCGGCTTAGTACCAAATGCACTTGCTTCAATCTATTATGCCCAGCGAGCTTCGGCAGGATTGATCATCACTGAAGCGACGCAAGTATCGGTGCAGGCTCAGGGCTACCAAGATACGCCGGGCTTGTATACGCCGGAGCAAACTGCCGAATGGCGCAAGGTCACGGACGCGGTACACGCTAAAGGCGGACGTATCTTCGTCCAGCTTTGGCACGTGGGTCGCATTTCACACGTTGACCTCCAACCAGGCGGAGCTGCACCGGTAGCACCTTCTGCCATTCGTGCTGAAACCAAGACCTTCGTCAACAATGGATTTGCTGATGTTTCGACGCCACGCGCGCTCGAGCTTGGTGAACTGCCGGGCATCGTCAACGACTTCCGCCAAGCAGCGGCCAACGCCATCACGGCGGGCTTCGATGGTGTTGAAATCCATGGCGCCAATGGTTATCTGCTGGAACAGTTCATCAAGGACGGGGCTAACCAGCGTGATGACGTTTATGGTGGTTCGATCGAGAACCGTGCGCGCCTGCTGCTGGAAGTGACCGCCGCGGTGGCGAAAGAAATTGGCCCGGACCGCACCGGCGTGCGTATTTCACCCGTCTCGCCAGCAAACGCTATCTCGGGCAGCGCACCCCAGCAGCAGTATGAATACATTGTCGAGCAGCTTAGCGCACTGGGCATTGCTTACCTGCACGTGGTCGAGGGCGCGACGGGCGGCCCACGCGATGTAGCCCCCTTCAACTACCACGCGCTGCGCAGCCGTTTCAAGCAGACCTATCTTGCCAATAATGGCTACGATCTGGATCTCGCTGCTGTTCATTTAACTGAAGGCAAGGCTGACCTGATTGCCTTCGGCCGCGCCTTCATCAGCAATCCCGACCTGGTTGAGCGCCTGCAGAGTGGCGCTCCACTGGCCCCCCTTGACCCGGCTACCTTGTACGGTGGCGGTTCGGCGGGCTACACCGACTACCCTACCATTTCCGACTGAGGTTATCTTTCATGGCAATACTTCCAACTGTCCTTATCACCGGTGCTTCCAGCGGTATTGGCGCGACGTATGCAGAGCGGTTCGCGCGCCGGGGTCATAACTTGGTGCTGGTTGCGCGTGACCAAGCGCGCCTCGATATCCTGGCAACGCGTTTGCGTGCCGACAATGGCGTGGTCGTCGATGTGCTGCCAGCCGATCTGACACGTCCTGCTGACCTGGCTGCCATCGAAACGCGTCTACGCGACGACCACGACATCGGCATTTTGGTCAACAACGCCGGACTGTCCCAATCGGGCGGCTTCGCGCAGCAGAGTGCGGGCGCAATCGATGGCCTGGTAACGCTCAATATTACGGCGCTGACGCGGCTTGCGGCGGCCGTCACTCCGCGGTTCATACAATCCGGCACGGGCGCGATCATTAATATCGGTTCCGTGCTTGGTTTTTCGCCTGAATTTGGCATTGCAGTCTACGGTGCCACCAAGGCATTCGTGCTCTTCCTATCGCAGGGCCTGCACCTGGAACTTTCCCCCCATGGGGTCTACGTGCAGGCAGTGCTGCCAGCGGCGACGCGCACCGAGATCTGGGAGCGCGCCGGGGTCGACGTCAGCACAATGTCCGACATGATGGAGGTCGGTGAACTGGTCGACGCCGCACTGGTCGGCTTTGACCGCGGTGAAACGGTCACGATTCCGGCACTGCATGTGGCCGGCCGCTGGGATGCCCTTGAAAGCGCGCGCCAAGGTTTGCTGTCAGATCTGATACAGATGCATGCGGCTGAACGCTATCTGCGCCAGGGTTGATTAAGCATATGAATTACACTCATCTCCAATGAAAGCCTTCATCATTGAACGCTATGGTAAACAGGAAGTCGGCCGGGTCGCCGATATGTCGGAGCCGACACTGTAGGACGATGATGTCACAACAAGGAAAATCCATGCATGCAGCGATCTACCGGACGTTTGGCGCCGCAGCCGACGTACTTGAAATCATCGATCTTCCGATTCCCGTACCAGGGCCGGGCGAGGTGCGCGTGCGCCTCTCCGCCTCGGGCGTGAATCCCTCGGATGTGAAAAGTCGCGCGGGCAAAGGACGCCCACTTTCGCAGCCTTGGCAAATTCCGGGCAGCGACGGCGCCGGTTTCATCGACGCGATCGGCGACGGTGTCGTCACTGGCCGTCTCGGCGCGCGCGTCTGGACCTATAATGCCGCGTTCCATCGCGCTAACGGCACCGCCGCCGAATTCGTCGTGCTTCCCGACACGATGGCGCCCGCGCTGTCGGCCGCGCTGACCTTCGAGCGGGGCGCCTGTCTAGGCGTCCCAGTGATGACGGCACACCGCTGCGTGTTCGCTGAAGGCCCGGTCGAGGGGCAGACGATCCTCGTGACCGGCGGCGCAGGCGTGGTCGGCCATTACGCGATCCAGCTGGCCAAGTGGGGCGGGGCGAGCGTCATCGCGACAGTGAGCTCGCCCGAAAAGGCGGCACATGCGCGGACCGCCGGCGCCGATCACACGGTCGACTATAAAACCGACGACGTAGTCGTGGCCATCAAGGCCATCACGGGCGGGAGAGGCATCGACCGGATAGTCGATGTCGACCTGGAGGGCAATCTGCCGACCAGCTGCAAGATCATTGCGAACGGTGGCACGATCGTGACGTATATGTCCAAGCCGGTGCCGGGGCAGATGTATCCGTTCATGGCGCTGGCGTCGCTGAACGTCTCCATCCGCCATGTGCTGGTGTCCGCGATGGATGCCGCAGCCAAGGGCGCGGCGATCGATGCGATCGAAGCGTGGACGGCCAGCGGAAAGGCGATCTTCCCAATCGCAGCGCGCTTCCCGCTCGCGGACATCGCGAAAGCGCACGAAGTAGTCGAGGATGGCCGCAAGATTGGCCACGTGATCCTGACGCTTCCAGAATGACGGTTACCGCGCCGACAGCTGCACAATGTGCTCGACCTCCGGGCATGCGGCCTGTATTTTGGCCGCATGCCAACGCAAAGGATGACCCCAGGTCCGCAGAGCGCGCACTTGGCCTAAACATACTTTGAGCACGCTGCAGTTATTGGGCATTGCCGCCGGGTTGGTGATCTCCGGCGAATACTTTGGAAAGAGCTATGGCTGGGCGGCGGCCGGCTCGCTCGGGTTCGCGGTGCCGATCTCGCACGCCGACGGCTCGTCTGCTTACAGCAGTCCGTTTCCATTCAACCACAGCAGGCATGCAGTGCCGCGCCTGTGCCACTCACTCACTGACAACTCATTAAACATGAAGATGTTGATGGCCCCCCCACTTACCGCTAAACTGGATTTGCTCGTTGAGCATGTGGAGATTGCCGGCGGATCCCAATCATTGAACGCGCGTCTTTACCGTAGTGGGCCTTTAGCCTGCAAGCGAAACGACCTGGTTTTGTTTTTCCATGGCGGCTCTTTCATCTCTGGACACCTCAACGACGCTGATGAGTTCCTCCGCCATGTAGTGCAATGCGACCCGAATATAATCGTGCTGGCTACGAGCTACACGCTAGCCTACGTTTCCCCATTTCCGGCGGCAATGGAGGACGCCTACGCAGTGTTGGTTTGGGCTTGTCAAAACAAGGCCAGACTGGGATGGCGTGGCAAGCGGCTATTCGTGGCCGGTATTGAGGCTGGTGCAAATTTGGCAGCAGTTAGCGCAATTGTCGCGCGCGACCGCGGTGGCCCAGATTTGTCCGGGCAAATTCTGATCATGCCAATGCTAGACCCGAGCCTATGCAGCTCATCAATGCGTGCATTGTCGAACAATCCTGTCTTGGCCGAGTTGTCAGAGCGGTGCGCGGCTGGGTACCGTGCTTATCTGCCACGGGCGACCGACAGATCTCATCCTTATGCGTCGCCACTCGCATTAAGCCGGCTAAAAAATCTTTCCCCCGCACTAATCTTAACGGCTGAAACTGATCCACTATGCGATGAAGCTGAGCAGTATGCATCGAGGTTGAAAGATTGTGGAGTCACTACAACCTTGCGATATCTACCCGTGTTACCGATGGTTAAACCAGGAGACCGTAATGAATTCGCGGACAACGCTAATGCCTACGGAGAAATCGTCGCATTCATTGCGGAATTGAAGCATCAAGATGACCAAGGGGACATTTTTCTGCAAGCTCATGGAGGCTAAAGCAACAGAGCCTTTTTCATTGCTTTACATTGGAAAGCGAGTTATATGGGTTTGGCTCGGTAATAGTGGACGCAGTCAACTGGACGGTTAGAGACGCTATCGTTACGCTCTCCTTTTCAATCACTGTGCATTTTCACTATTTGTAATTAACCAGCAAAAAGAGCAGAGTTTTTGACATCGATTCGGGCCAGCGAGACCCTCATTTCTTTAGGCGATAAAGCATGCAGTCTTTCATGCCCACATACCAAAATACCGATTCACTAGCGAGCAAAAGAAAGTGATTGGCGACGCACCCACTCGGTCCTTGGTTCAGGAACTGGGAATTCCCAATGGCGACCGCGTTATCATCATTAGCAAACACGGCGAAGATGAATTGTTCATCGATCCCGCCTTTATGGAGATGAATCGCACTGCCAACGTTATGATCATTAGAGTAATGGTTGGTGCCCATCGCCCGCTGACCAAGAAACTCGCACTAATGGCAGCCATGACCCGCTTGCTGGAAGAACACGTTGATATCTCTCCAGATGATGTCTTCATAAGTCTGGTACCGTCCCAAAGAGAATTTTTCATTTAGCAAGGGCATCGCGCAACTGGCTGAAGACGCACCTAGTGGTAAGCGCCCGCTGACGGGAGCAATACGATTGGCTGCCATCGAACATGCCTGAACGTCTGCTTCGGGTCGAGATCGGATTTCAACTGGTCGACGCAGCCGGCCGGCGACTGCACGGAATGTGGCAACTTTACTGCACTAGCCGTGGCATTTTTGCTTCAACGACGCCTGGAGAAGGATGGCGCGCGGCAGCGACCAGCCACTCACTGCGTGCAGTTTTGGCCAGGATGAGCTTGCGCGATGCGACTGCTCCCTTCGGCTTGAAATCGAGTTCAATCGTCACCTTGGGATGCGGTAATTGACTGCATTGAGGTGCACGATATCCTCCCAAACCAGCATTTTTCGGCGCCGGAGCTGACTAAGTAGGAAAAGTGACCTGGCATATCGCGCTCGATGGCACCGCGCTAATGCCCGAGACAATGGTGTCTCCATCCTTGAAAGTCTTGAAGCGGCTTTGCTTGAATACGGTGCGACTGCGTTCTGTGCCGTCTCCACAACGAGCTCTGACCTTCTGGAAGACGCGCAGCCAACGAGTTGGATAAAGTAAATAGTAAGTTGATCCGCACTCTGACCGCTTACCTGCGCTTTCACCATGAGTGGGGATCGATAATGCCAATTGCCATCAGTGCCGGCTTGCAAAACAAGTAACCCTGCATAAGATCAATACCTAATTCGTGCAAACAGTCACGTTCGGCGATAGTTTCGATACCTTCTGCAAGTACATTGATATTAAGCTCGCTGCACATTGCAATAACGCCCTTCACGATCGCGCGCTTTGCCGCACTGTCCTCAATCTTACGGACCAGTTCCATGTCAATCTTAACGATATCCGGTTGATACTCTGATAGCAGCGTGAGACCCGCATACCCTGCGCCAAAATCATCGATAGCTGTCTTAAAACCAAATTTTCGATACTCGTGAAATATATTAACAGGGTGCGCACGATCACGTACCTCCTCGCCTTCGGTGACTTCAAAAGTAATGCGTGATATCGGAAAACTGTATTCTCGAGCAGCCGCAAACGTCGCTTGAATGCACGCCTCAGGTCGATATACAGCATTAGGAAGAAAATTAATTGACAAGAATTCTTTTATGCCAAGCTGCGCAGCAATTTTGATCGCATTGACGCGACAAGATTGATCAAAGGTGTAACGATTTTCATCGTTTACCTTAGACAATACTGAATAAGCAGATTCACCGCCAGGCCCTCGTACGAGTGCCTCGTGACCGAAAATTGACTTCGTTGACATTGATACGATGGGCTGGAATGCGAACGTAAAATCAAAATCCAACGGTGCGCCCCGTTGACATTGCACACAACCGGCTGTTTGTTCGGCTTGAGCACGAATCTTCGATAATGTCATAGCGATTCAAATCCCGGAAATAGACCAAATGTGGTCTAGTCAGTTATACCACGGCGCTCATGTTTCCGATCAGATATTGGGCTCGCTGGCGGTCACACGTCACGAAACGCTCAAATTTGAGTACCCTGATGAGTCTATGTTCTGCAAACCTCCATGGGGGAGCAGTGCGTAAGTCGGTTCTGTCGCGTTAGTGAACGGGGCGGGCCGGTCGAGTAAACTGCGGTGTCGAATTTAGGACGAATCGACATGCTCAACTTCAAAGGGATGCGCTTTCCGATCGATGTGATCTTGGTCTGCATCCGCTGGTATGCAGCCTACCCGCTGAGCTACCGGCACATCGAAAAGATTATGGAAGAGTGCCGCGTGTCGGTCGACCATTCGTCGATCAACCGGTGGACGATTCGTTTCCTGCCGCTCATCGAGAAGATGGCCCGGAAACACAAGCGTCCGGTCGGGGGCAGCTGGCGCATGGATGAGACCTACATCAAGGTCAAGGGCATATGGAAATACCGTTACCGCGCCGTCGACAAGCAGGGCAAGACCGTCGACTTCCTGCTGACGGCGAAGCGCGACATGGCCGCGGCGAAGCGCTTCTTTGACAAGGCTATGGGAGAGAACGGCGACCCAATTAAAGTCGCGATGGACAAGAGCGGCGCCAACAAGGCGGCCATGGATGCGCTCAACGCCGGCCGCGACGTGCCGATCCTTGTGCGCCAGGTTAAATACCTCAACAACATTGTCGAGCAGGATCACCGTGCCATCAAGCGGGTGACCAGGCCGATGCTCAACTTCAAATCGTTCCGGTCCGCTGGCTCCGTGCTCGCCGGCATCGAACTGATGCACATGATCCGCAAGGGCCAGTCCGCAATCGACGGCGCCGAGACCATGTCGTTCGCCCACCAATTTTCTGCGCTGGCAGGAATGGGCCGTCCAGTTTGAGCGGTGCAGTGCCGTTCCGGCGAAATCTCGCCGTTTGATCAACAACGCGACAGAACCAGCGCGGCGCCCAACTGTTGGACTGGTCGTGCACTCCGACCGCGGCAGTCAATATGCGAGCGAACAGTACCGGCTTTGTTGACCGAGCATGGCTTCGTTTGCAGCATGAGCCGCAAAGGCAACTGCTGGGTACTCAGTTTAATATGGTCTAGAACGCCTGCCGAATGTGACCCATGCTGGGATTGGCCGTTTGCCTTTGCGTTGACCTGTCGATTTGGTCAGAGCGTTCCCCGAGCGTTGCCGGGCCCAGTGCTTGTGACCTAATAGGAGCTTTGTACTGCACCGTGAATGTCCTGTCCGGCAAGTGGGGTTGGTGATGCGCCCACCTAGGAATGAGGGGCGCGAGATGGACGATCATGCAAAACAAGAGGAAGTAATCTTGGGTGTTGATACACATCTGGACACCCACGTCGGCGTGGCAATCAGCCAAAGCAGCAAGTTTCTCGGAACGTACGCGGCACCAACGACCCAGTCAGGATATTTATCGTTGCTAACATGGGCACGATCATTCGGCTGCGTTTGTAGAGCCGGTGTTGAAGGAACTGGGACGTATAGTGCCGGCCTTGCTCGCGTTTTACGCGAGCAAGGAATCGAGGTGTTGGAGGTGAATCGCCCGGACCGTAGTAAGCGCAGATTGAAGGGAAAGTCCGATCCCACCGACGCCGAGAGTGCTGCGCGCTCTGTCCTCTCCGGAGTGGCAACAGCCATCCCAAAAATCCAGTCTGGTGCGGCTGAAGCCTTGCGGACCATTTCCGTCGCCAGGCGTAGTGCAGTCAGGGCGAAGACACAAGGAATTAACCAGATGCGTGCGATTCTGGTCAGTGCACCCCAGGATATCCGAGAACGTCTATGGAAACCAAAAGCCGAACATTGTGTAGCGGCCTGTTCGCGTTTACGCGATTTGGGACCGACCGTACTTCTTCAGACATTGACCACGGCGTTGCCACTTCTCGCAAAACGCTGGCTTACACTGGCTGCTGAATTGAAGGAGCTCGATGCGAGCTTGGAGACCTTGACTAATGTTTCAGCGCCACATCTGCGAGCGCAGTTTGGCATTGGCCCGCAAACTGCTGCTGTGTTGATTGCAACGGCCGGGGACAATCCAGAGCGCTTGCGTAGCGAGGCGGCGCTTGCAGCCCTTTGTGGCGTAAATCCGCTCCCTGCGTCGTCGGGTAAAACTGTACGACACCGGTTGAATCGCGGCGGAGATCGCCAGGCCAACAATGCTCTCTGGACCATCGCGATGGTTCGAATGAGAAGTGAACCAAGAACCCGCACGTACGTTGCCCGAAGATCGGCCGAAGGCATGTCAAACAAGGAAATTCATCGCTGCTTGAAGCGCCACATTGTGCGGGAACTTTATCCGCTGATCCTGGCGGGTCTCGCGTCTGTAGCAGAGGTTTCTTGACATAGGAGCGTCAACGCCGCCGCTGAACGCTTCTTTCTAAACCTGAAGATGGAGCGTGTCTGCAGCGCAATTATGCGAACCAGGCCGAAGCCAAACTTGACGTGGCCAATTACATCGCCGGCTTCTATAACTGCGAGCGCTTCCATTCTGTATTGGGCAATCTGCCGCCCAGCGGCTATAAACTCACAATGGCAGAGAAAGAACTTATCGTCGTGTCCGAAATTACTTGACCACTATAGTCATCCGACTGCACCAACACGACCGCACAGTTTCTGCCGGTTGCAGCACCGATCTGCGAAGCCAAGTGCGCTAACTCCTTCTTCCAATCTGCAACCTGCTTGTCGAAGATGCCTTCTGCTTTTTGTTTGTTGACGCCATGGGTTCAAATTCGGTTATTGACTTACTCTTCGATCGAGCTGACTCCATGAAACGGAAGCCATGGGAACAGATTGTAAATCGCATCTTTTTTGCCAGCGTCAGGCCGACTTTCGCTTTTTTTACTCAACAAAGCCGACTTGCGTTGTCAATAGATCCGCCTATCCAACAAACTTAGCTCTTGGTCTCAAAAACGTGCCTGCCAATCTCTGTTCACGTACATGCGCGACCCAGCCCGCCGTACGCGCCAGCGTGAATAGAGCGCCCGACGTATTTTTTGGTAAGCCCATCGCAATGCCCAGCAGTCCTAGCGCAAGCTCTTGACGCGGGTACAAGCCGAGCCTATCCTGCGAATCGGCAACGAATCGCTCAACAGCATCCAGACTTTTGCTGCGCCCCTCACGCTTCCGTATTAAGTCGAGCAACAAGCGCGCGCGCGGATCTCCCCGCGGATACAGCGGATGGCCAAACCCAGGCACGGCCAAGCCCCGCGCCTGTAATTCACTGGCACGCCGAAAGAGTGTCTTGGAGCTTGCTCCGCGTGTTAGAAATCGCTCTACTTCGCTGTATAGGCGGCCGATCTGAGCTCCAGAATTAGTGCAAACAGCCGCTGCCAGACAGCTGTGCAGAGTCGCACCACTAGAGGCAGCAATCCGCGCCGCAAAAGAACTAGGCGACAGTTCATGGTCCGCCAGCACGACCAGTGCTGCATTTAATCCTTCTAGATTCGCGGTAGTTTCTTCAACCTCAAGAGCCCCAAGCAAACCTTCGGCAATTGATTGGCCCTTACGCAACTGGTAGAAAGTGCGTCGTTGCGAAGCGTAGCCGAAGCAACCGGTTAAGGTCTGAATCAACTCGCGCGCAACAGCAAGCGTATCCTGGCTGTCGAGATGGCCTGCAGCATATCCGCGCGACAAGCCTAACCACATGGTAAATATCGAAAACAATTCCATTAACTGGTCGTTTGCGGTAGGTACTACGATCGATGTAGCAAACTTGCGCAAGCTGTCGGTCTGAACATAGCGTGGCCAGCGCACACTGACTGTAGCGAGTGTTCCGTTCCACAGCAGTTCCGCGACTTCTTCGAAAGAGACGTGGCTGCGCGCTAGCTGAGTTGCTAATTGCCCGCGATAAAGCGGCCCCTCCGACGTGATTTGCGTGATTGTGGTCGGGATAATTGGTTCACCCCAATGCATCGCAGAGGCAGCCACCGCTCCATGGCCCGAACGTGCAAGCGAGCGCGCCTTCAGTTTTTCGATATCAGCGCGCGCATATAGCCGATCCTTGCGCCCAGATTGGGCAATGCTGTGTATCCAGCCACGGCTGACATAGGCATATAGAGTTTGCATCCGTACGCCGAGCAGTAGCACTGCCTCCTGGGCGGACAAGTAGTCTTTTGAAATACTAGAAGCTTGCTGATTCATAAAGAAGCGGTTTAAGGCACTTTTGGCTTGTAACAGCACGACTATACCGTCTCCCTATCGCATCAAAAAGATATTTCTACATTGATCAGTCAATCAATCTTGATCAATCTGAGTCAACAGAATACTGTTACCTGTAACACCATTTTCGAACCCGGAGACCGACGATGAACTTGCCCCCTGACGTTGCAGACTGTTTGCCACGACATCTTGATCTATACTACGGTGGCCAATGGAAGGCGCCCATCGACGCGCGCTACCAAGAGTCGATTAACCCGGCTACTGGTGAGCCGATCATGGCAGTAGCTCAAGCCGGCGTTAACGATACCGAGCTTGCGATCGAAGCCGCACACCGTGCCTTCCCCGCCTGGAAAGCTCTGGCGCCGTCGCAGCGCGCAGCTTGTCTGCGCAATGCGGCCCAGATCTTAAGAACCCATGCGCAAACGTTGGCAATGGTCGATTCGATCGATACGGGTAATCCGGTAGCCGAGATGGCTTCAGACGCTCATGTTGCGGCCAGTTCGCTCGAATTTTTTGCCGGCCTGATTCCAATGATCAAGGGAGACACCATCCCAGTGGCTGATGACAGCTTGCATTACACAGAGCGGGAGCCATTGGGAGTCGTGGCTCGCATCGTCGCCTACAACCACCCCTTAATGTATGCGGCTGCCAAGATCGCAGCACCCCTGGCCGCCGGTAACACCGTTATCGTGAAGGCACCCGACCAAGCACCTCTTTCGTGCCTGAAGCTAGCGGAGCTTTTTGATGGAATATTCCCACCGGGCGTGTTCAACATCCTAACCGGAGGCAAGGAATGCGGCCAAGTACTTGCTTCTCATCCGCTCGTAAGGAAAGTCACGCTGATCGGTAGCGTAGCTACAGGTAAGGCAATCTTACGCAGCGCGGCCGATTCTTTGAAGCCGACGCTCCTCGAACTAGGCGGCAAGAACGCTCTGATAGCATATGCAGATGCCGACATTGAAGCGCTAGTCCAGGGCGCGGTTCGCGGCATGAACTTCACTTGGGCTGGTCAGTCCTGTGGCTCAACCAGTCGGGTGTTCCTACATGAATCGATCCACGACGAGGTCTTAACCAAGATTGCCGAGCGAGTCACTTTGATGCATCGACCGGGTGATCCTACAGATCCGGCAACGACGATGGGCCCGCTGGTAAGCCGCGATCAGTGCGACCGGGTGTTATCGTTTATTGCGTCAGCTAAGGAGGAAGGCGCGCGACTAGTAATAGGCGGAACTCAGCCTGACGAGCCAGCGCTGCGCTCAGGCTATTACGTGCAGCCGACGATCTTCGCCGATGTACTGCCGAGCATGCGGATCGCCCGCGAAGAAATCTTCGGTCCGGTGATGTCCGTATTTCGGTGGAGCAATGAAGAAGAACTGTTTCGTCAAGTAAACGACACTGAATACGGACTTACTGCTTCGATCTGGACGCGCGATCTGAAGCGTGCCCACAAGGCCGTGCGCCGAGTTCAGGCCGGCTTCATCTGGGTGAACCAAACAAGCCGTCATTATTTGGGAGTGCCGTTCGGTGGCACTAAGCACTCCGGTCTGGGACGTGAAGAGTGTCTTGAAGAGATGCTCGATTTTACTGAGATTAAGAGCGTTAACGTCCAGCTGTAAACCCGACCTCCATCTATCACGAAAAGATCGACACATGAATACCACACCTGAAAATCGCACGACCGTTGCGTTACATCGAGATGAACCTATCGCAACCTCTGTAGAGCAATGGTGGGGAAGCGACGCAATCGCCGAATTGCTGCGACAATTTGACATTCCTTACGCCTGCCTGAATCCCGGCTCGAGCTTTCGCGGCTTGCACGATAGTTTGGTCAACTATAACGGAAACCGCGACCCGCAGATCGTTTTATGTCTGCATGAGGAACACGCCGTTTCAATCGCCCACGGCTATGCCAAAGTGACTGGAAAGCCGCTAGCAGTGATTCTTCACAGTAATGTTGGCCTGATGCACGCAAGCATGGCTATTTATAATGCATGGTGCGACCGGGTTCCGATGCTGATCCTTGGAGCGCACGGCCCAGTAGACGCTGCGAAGCGCCGGCCTTGGATTGACTGGATCCACACTTCTCAGGATGCAGGCGCGCTGGTGCGGCCTTTTGTAAAATGGGATGATCAGCCGGTTTCACTGTCAGCGAGCGTCACGTCCTTGCTGCGCGCGCATCAGATCACCAACACCACACCTAAGGCTCCAGTCTATGTGTGTTTAGACGTCACCATGCAGGAAACCCGGCTTAATGACCTGCCCATTTTGCCTAAGGTTGAACGCTATGCACCGACGCCTGCGCCCCATGCCAGTCCTGAACTTATTGGAAAAATGGCGCAACTGCTAGCTAAGGCTCACCGCCCAGTATTGCTAATCGGGCGGGTGTCCCGCAATGAATCCGAATGGCAGCAACGTATCCACTTGGCGGAAAGGCTGCACGCTGAGGTATTTACCGACCTCAAAGTAGGGGCTGCCTTCCCTACGTCTCACCCGCTGCATCCACACGCTCCCTCCGTTTTCTTGAGTGGAGATGCTGCCGCCACACTGAGAAAGGCTGACGTGATCCTAAGTCTCGACTGGGTCGACCTGCAGGGCACGCTCAAGCAAGCATGGGGTACAGAAGAAGTTTCAGCCAAGATTCTGCAGGTTTCGCTCGACCATACCTTACACAATGCGGCAAGTCTCGACCATCAAGATCTACCTCCATGCGACTTGTACGCTGCGGCCGAGCCGGCCAGTGTGGTTCAGGCACTGCTGGCGGCGCTGGGCGTGAATAACACAATCGTGCCTCTTTCCCCAACACGGGCAGCAGGACCGCGTGCTGCCGATGACGGTGCCGATGACGTCAACATGCCGCTATTAGCCGATACGCTGAGCGACTGCTTGGACGGCAGCGCTGCGTGTTTGATTCGTCTACCGCTGGGCTGGAGCGGAGACCTATGGCATTTCGATCACCCGCTTGACTATCTTGGCTACGACGGAGGTGCCGGTATTGGCTCAGGGCCAGGCATGGCAGTCGGCGCGTCCATGGCGTTGAAGGACAGTAATAGGCTACCCATTGCCATCATTGGCGATGGCGACTTCTTAATGGGCAATACGGCATTGTGGAGCGCGGCAGCCCTGAAGGTTCCAATGTTAATTATTGTTTCTAACAACCAATCTTTTTTCAACGACGAGGTCCATCAGGAACGCGTAGCACTTGATCGACAGCGCCCTGTGGAGAATCGCTGGATCGGCCAGCGTATAAGCAACCCGCGGGTCGATCTTGCGGCAATGGCGAACGCTCAAGGATTCGACGGGATCGGGCCGGTCTTTACTCGCAGTGAACTGGCTCCCGCGTTGTCAGATGCGATCGCAAAAGTACGCATGGGGAAATCGGTGCTGGTCGATGTTCAGGTCCGGCCAGGCTACGCTCCGTCAATGAGTGCTGGCATGACGAAATCAGTCGATTGATGGCTAGAAGAATAGTGATACTCGGCCAACAATTTACCTTAGGAAATACCGTGAGCTTACAGAAAAGATTTTCGATCTTTCTCACGATGTCGCTAGACAAAGGAAACTACATGCTCTATATTTTGATTAGAGATCTAAATATTAGATATCTAAGTAAAGACAGGCCGGTACTGCTAAGCGGTAAACGGTTTCAGATCGGGACGCAAGATCCCGTTAACCCATGCCCAAGTAGGCTGGTTGGTTCGATATCTCACTAAATCGAAGACAATCGAGGAGACACCACATGAAGACCGGATTTAACAAGCTTGCAACGCTTGCTATGCGAACCGCAGCCACCGTACTGATCAGTGCCAGTATCGCGATACCCGCTCAGGCCCAAGTTAAGATTATCGTTGGCAGTACAGTGTCGACAGATGTCTCGGCTGCGGCACTAGCGCTCGCAATCAAGAACGGCGCGTTCAAGCGAGCCGGCTTAGACATTCAGCTCAAGAATTTTGTCCAATCTAACCAGAAATATGACACGTTTAAGGCCGGCGCGATCGATATCGACATCAATATGGGTGCAATTAATGCAGCCCAGCTGTATGCTTCGGGCGTCCCAGTGCAGGTATTGCGCGCCGTCACGCCAGCGGATATCTGGGCAGTAGTCGCGCCTACAACATCGCCGCTAAAAAGTGCGGCTGATCTGAAGGGTAAGCGCTTCGGAGTAGTCTCACTGTCGGGCACAAACTTCGGCGCCACTTATGCTGCACTGAAACTCTCTAATGTCGACATGATGCGCGATATGAAAGTTTCGACGCTCCCACCGTCGGCCATTCTCCTAGCACTTGACAAGCGCGAAATCGATGCTGCCACGATCTATGAGCCCTACCTCACCCCCGCGCTCAAGGCTGGGCGCGTCAAGGTCGTGCTGAAGCCGGGCGAACTCTACCAAGCACGCTATAAAGAGCCGTTCCTAACCCTCGTAATTTCTGCACAAAAGGATTTCGTCACGGAAAACCGGGCCGCAACCGCCAAGTTCGTAGCTGTGATGGAACAGACGCTGGCTAGCCTTGGCAGCAATACCGATGCAGCAGCTACGGCGCTGACTGAGCTCATGCCTGAGATCCAACTTAGCCAAGCTCAAGTGAAAGAATTGCTGCTTCCATACATTCCAAACGTTATCAAAACACCGAATGATGCTGCCACCGTCAAGGCTGCACAAAACCTTTATGACCGAATGCTCGAAGCCAAGCAACTGCGTAGCTCAGTCAAGGCTAGCGAGTTCTGGATCAAACTGTAAGGTGGGGCAGAAAAATGATCAAGCAACCAACCCTCGCCGCCACCTCCAGTTCAACCGCAGCGCTTCCCCCTAATCCAGCTCCAGCCGCAGCGCGCATGAAGCCGTCGATATGGGGAGTACGATTGAAACGCACGGTTATATCTATTCTACCTTATTTGGTATTGGTAGCACTGTGGCAGCTGATTGCTGCAACCCAGCCTGCATATGTGTTCCCTCCGCTCGGGGAGATTCTTAAGACTATTGGTCTCTTGCATGAAGAAGGTCTGCTGATACCGGCAACCCTGGCCACTTCGCAATCGGTAGCCATTGGCGCCGTGATCTCACTGATCTTCGGCACCCTGGTAGGGTTTGCACTTGCACGCTTAGAGTCCTTCACCGGTCCCATACTTAATTTTGTGCAGACGGTACCGTATGTAGTCTGGGCATTGATGGCTCTGATTTGGTTCGGCCTGACTCCGTTTTCGGTGGTGTTTACGATCGTGGTAGCGGCTTTTCCTATTGTCTCGTTCAACGTCGCCGCAGGCCTGAAGAATGTCGACAATTTGCTGTTGGGAATGAGCCAATCGGTGCGTGCTAATCGCGTAATGGTATTGCGTCATATTGTGTTCCCAAGCCTGACGCCATACTTGCTCAGCGCCAGCCGCACCATGCTGGGAATGTGCTGGAAGATTAGCGTGCTGGCCGAATTGTTCGCGGGCGGTGCTGGCGGTGGGGGCGTTGGCTATAAATTGTTTGTCGGGTGGGAGTTCAGCCGTCCACAGGAAGTTTTTGCCTGGACTCTTTGGCTAGTACTCCTAATGATGTTGTCTGAATGGCTCGTCATCAAGCCAATTGAAGCCATCGCAACCCGCTGGAAAAAAGCCTGAGCATAGAGGACAATATTATGAGTAGCATCGAAATTAGTCAGCTGACGAAAATCTTCGACACTGCAACGGGACCCCTGATGGTGGTCGATGATGTGAGCTTTAACGTGAAGGACGGCGAGTTCGTTTGCTTGCTGGGACCGTCCGGTTCGGGAAAGTCGGTTACGCTTAATTGTATTGCCGGCCTTCTCTCGGAAACGAAGGGCGAAGTAAAGGTCGGCGGGGTACCGGTTACACAAAAGAAACCACATTACGGCTATGTATTCCAGCAACCGCGGCTGATGCCATGGCGGACTGTCCAGGAGAACCTGCGCTTTGCCCTTAGGGCTGAATCTGGTCGCGCAGTGCCCGATGAGGACGAGCGGCTGCGCAAAGTACTGGAGCTAGTCAACTTGTCGGGCTATGAAGACTTTTATCCACATCAAATCTCCGGTGGTATGCAGCACCGGGTCGGGATCGCCCGCGCCTACATCCGTAACCCGGATCTCCTGTTAATGGACGAACCGTTTGGTGCCCTAGACGAAATTACCGCGCGCCGCTTGCGCTCTGAGTTAGTGGCAGCCTGGATGAAAGATCGTCGCACAGTTGTATTTGTCACTCACGACATTGTTGAGGCATGCTATCTGGCCGACCGCATTGTTGTGTACACGCCTAAGCCGACTCGTATAGCGCAGATTATCGAAATTAATCTACCACATCCGCGCGCGTATGGCAGTCCTGAGATGCATGCGATTGAGACGGAAGTATTGTCGGCATTCGAGCGCAGCATAAGTCAGTTCGCCGAAGCGGATTGAGCCGTCGCCGTATGGTGGAGTTAAGCGTTAGCGCATCAGACGGCCCAGGCCGCGGGCTTGGGCGCGTTAGCCTATAATTGCGATCTCGATGCATGGCCAGTCGTTTAGATGGGCCGCACTACCTCCTCCCTGTCCAGCGTAGCAAGATCCCTATATGAGCATTAGCAACAAGAAAACGACGAAAAACGAGACCTCGGCTATCCTTAGCCATTGGCAGAACGAAGGACTCGACGATCGCCTCGCCCACCTTATCAAAGATGCAACGCGCGCCTTGGTACGCGCGTTGCAGGCACGATTGATTGAATATGATGTTTCGTTCGGTCACTGGACTTTCCTGCGTATTTTGTGGGAAAAAGACGGCATAACACAGCGGGCGCTCAGTGAGGCTGCTGGGGTGATGGAATCGACCACCTACTCCGCGCTGACTGGCATGGAAAAACTTGGCTATATTGAGCGTCGCCAGTCCGCAGAGAACAAGAAAAACATGTACGTTTTTCTTACTGAGCACGGTCGGGCGCTTGAAAAGAAGCTTGTGCCACTAGCGATTGAAGTAAACGAAATCAGTATGCAAGGTATGAAGGAAGAGGACATCGGGACCACCCGCAAGGTATTACTCGAAATGATCAAAAATCTCGCGGCTGATGAGCGAGAGGCTGAGGGATCCGAGCGAAAAATGCCATCGACCCGCCAGCTTGGCAACATCGTTTCCCGCAGCGCCATCATAAGGTAGGCCGACGTAGTCGCATCGTTTACGGCGGTGGGCAGTCCACTCACCGAGATCCCAGCATGCAGAACAGGATAGGTTGTGGATAATCCCCCCGTTTTTAGAGCGTGCTAAAAGTAGAGGCTAGGTGCCAAGTCCCGCCTGGCCATAAACCCTTTTAACGAATAGCTCCGGGCGTTTCTTCTGCCATTCCTTGAGCGCCAAGATGAGGGTTTTGCTGTCGATAGCGCGTCGCGGAATGTGGTGGTTGTACAGCTTCAAATAGTTCATCAAGGTCGTCTCCAGGTCAGCCCTGCAGTCGAAGCGGGTCTGCTGCAAAAGTTCGTTGATGCGGCCGTTGAATCGTTCGCTCTGCCATTTGTTTGGGGGTGCCGTGGCGGCGCCAGGCGGTGTTCCGCAGACATGGCTGCGCAGGCGACGTCAAATGCACGCTTGCCGCTGGGCTTCTTGTCCTTGGCAGTTAAACGGTCGGTGAATTGAGAACCGTTGTCTGTCAGGATTTTGCTGATCTTGATGGGCGAGGCCAGTTTGAGTCGACGCAGGAAATCGACGCTGCTTTTGTCCGTCATGTCGCCATAGATGTGCATGAAAACCCGGCGAGTGGCGCGGTCGATGGTGACAAACAGGTACCGGCGAGAAGTCTCATCAGGCAGCTGCGGCAGGTACTTGATGTCAATGTGAATGAAGCCCGGCTCGTAGTCCTTGAAGGTTTTCTTCGGTGCGATCATTTCGCCTTCAGCTTTGGGAATGACGTCTTCCAGGCGCGACATGCCTTCGCGCTTCAACAGGCGCGCAATGCCCGAGCGGGAAACGTCGGCGTTGATGTACTGCCGAGTGCTGAACAACAGGTCATCCAGCGGCAGATAGAGCGACGGGCGTAACGTCAGAACGATGGCCTCTTGGGCTGCACTCAAGGTCGTATGCAGCTTGTGGGCGCGGTGTGAGCGGTCTTGCACATCATCGCGCTTGAGCCATTTCTGGGCGGCGGCGGCGGCGTGATATTGAACACCTTGGCCGCCTGACGATCGGACAGGCCGGAATCCTTGATCTCCTACCGGATTTTAGGGTGGTACGGGCTTGTGGATGAATACGCGAACTCATGCTGCTCCTGCTGTAAATGAATGCCGGGATTGCTGAACCCAGCAATCAACCCCCTCGAGTGTAGCCTTTGCACGGAATAGAGGCCAGCTACGACGGGGAATATGATCGCACGAGACTAAACACTTAAATAGCTGCCAACCCTGAACGGGTGAAATGGTAATGCTTGGGTTTAGTATTTTGTACGTTCAGGCCTGCTTTATGCTCAAGCTTTCCCTCCCTTAACAGTAACTTATGTAGCACTTCTCTACGAGTGAACGTTTGTGCTGCTGCATCGAGACCGCGCGTCGCTTCGCTTGCATTCCCTCGTTTCTACGACGGACTGACTCTATCCACCGAGATGCGTTACAAGCGCCCACTGACAGCCGCTCAACAATTTTAAGAAATGCTGTAGTTTCAGCTAAGCAAGAACAGTTTAGAAGATAACGGGGCAAGTACATCGGAACGATCTGTCTGTGTCATCCGCTACATTGATCAAGCTTCGCGCATGAAAAATGGGCTAAATCTCTAGACAAACCTAATTTCACCTCATATACTGATTCTTAGAGATCTAAGTTTATTCTAACCGCGCTTTAACCACTGCCTGGCGGCAATATGGCTGCCCTTGGCACTTAACAATCCGGAGAGAGACATGCTGACGAAAGAAGAAAACGACCTACTCTGCCGTGTCGAAGGCGACGCGCCTATGGGCCGATTAATGCGCCGACACTGGCAGCCAGTTTGCCTAATCGAGGAAGTCAGCGAACCCGATGGAACTCCGGTGAGGGCTCGCTTGTTCGGTGAAGACCTGGTGGTGTTCCGCGACACCGAAGGCCGAGTCGGTGTTATGGATGAATATTGTCCACATCGAAAAGCTTCGCTGGCGCTCGGTCGTAACGAAGATGGGGGGTTGCGTTGTTTGTACCACGGCTGGAAGATGGACGTCGAAGGTACGGTCATCGAGATGGCGTCGGAGCCTGCTGCTAGCTGCATGGCTAACAAGGTCAAGCACTTGGCTTATCCGACTAAGGAATGGGGTAGTTTTGTGTGGGCTTACATGGGACCGGCAGAGACAATGCCAGAATTCACCCCACCGGCCTGGGCACCAACCGCCGATACTCGCGTTACCGTCGCTAAAGTACTGATTCCTTGCAACTGGGCACAGATTCTGGAGGGCGCAATCGATTCGGCCCACAGCTCGAGCCTGCACTCCTCGGATTTCGTACCTGCCCGTGTAAACGGCGCTGAAGCTACCAGCAAAAATTGGCTGCGCCCTTCTACTGACAAGGCGCCGCGCATGCAGGTCCAACTTACTGGCTACGGCTTCCGCTATGCGGCGCTGCGCCGGCCCATTACTAACGCCTCGACGCATGACTACGTGCGTTCGACTATCTTCGTAGCGCCTGCTACTGCTCTGATTCCACCGAACAATCTGTACAACGTCGCCAACATCAATGTCCCGATGGACGACACAAATACCGCGTTCTACTTTATCGCTTGGGGCCACCCGTCGCAGACGCCGGAGACCGAAACTTGGCGCAAGTTCCTGGGCCAGCAAGTTGGTATTGACCTAGATCAAAATTACCGTTCGCTGCGAAATTGTGAAAACAACTTCATGCAAGACCGCGGAAAGATGAAGGCAGGGAACTTTACTGGGATCACTGGTTTCCCGAATCAAGACTTGGCTATGTGGATGACGATGGGGCCAATCGCCGACCGCACCCACGAGCGTTTGGGCGCGAGCGACATTGCAGTCGTAGAGTTCCGCCGACGAATGTTGGACGCCCTTCAGGAATTTCAACAGGGCGGATCAGCCATCGGAACCGGCGAATTGCGCATCCCCGCTGGCGATGTTTCGTATCAGGCAATAGTGCCGAAAGATGTTGACTGGCGTAACTTCGAGGCTCAATACATCTGGACTGAGCCTGTTGCGGCCCTCGAGCCTTCATACAACACGACCGAACCAAACGACTGAATCCGAAATAACGAAAATTACAGGGGACATACACAATATGAGCAAGCTGAACCTTTCTGTCGCTATGGGCGATTATGATCGTACTCGGGCCCTGCTCGACGGCACTGTACAAATCGATGGCGTCGATCCGGTCTACATGACTCTCTCACCAGAAGAAATTTTTTTCCGCGCGTTCCGCAACGTCGAATTCGATATCAGCGAATTGTCACTGTCGAGCTATCTGGTGAAGGCCTCGAAGGGTGAGAGCCCGTATGTCGCGATCCCGGTATTCCTGTCGCGTGCATTTCGCCACACTTCAATCTACGTTCGTAAGGACCGCATTAAGCGCCCGGAAGACCTCAAGGGTTGCCGGATTGGCGTCCCCGAATACCAGCTGACTGCCATTGTATGGGCCCGTTCGATCCTGCAGAATGATTATGGTGTGGCTCCGGAAGATGTGACGTGGGTGCGTGGAGGCATTGACGAACCAGGCCGTCCCGAAAAAATCAAGCTCCAGCTTCCACCTGGTGTGAGAATGGAGAGTGCTCCGGACGACCGGACTATTTCAGACATGTTGGATCGGGGAGAGATCGACGGCTTTATCGCACCTCGTCCGCCTAGCGGAGCAGCCGCTCGCAATCCAAATGTTGGTTGGTTGTTCGACGACCCAACCGCCACCGCCAAGGAATACTATCAGCGCACCCACGTGTTTCCGATTATGCACGTGGTTGGTGTTCGCAAAGAACTGGCAGCAACGCATCCATGGCTGCCCGGCGCAGTGATGAAAGCTTTCGAACAATCGAAAAAAGCTGCACTGGACAAGCTGGCTGATACCTCCGCCACTAAAGTAACTCTGCCTTTCGTTGAAGAGCAGCTGAAGGCCGCACGTGACTTAATGGGATCAGACTATTGGTCTTATGGCGTCGAGCCAGCCCGGAAAACGCTTGAAACCTTTGTGCAAGCGCACCACGCACAGGGGCTCTCACCTCGTCTGATGTCAGTGGAAGAGCTTTTCCACCCCGCGACCTACGAGTCGTACAAGATCTGACACGGCACCGCGCTCATGGCCGGCGTTTCCGGCCTCGATAAGTCAAGACTATGTTTGAAAATAACGAAACCCTTGAGGAGGCGCGCGCGCGCAATGTGCGCGACGCGCTGTATGAAGACATCGGCCGCGGCGACTGGACCGCGCAGCTGGTGGCGGTAGAGACCGCCGCCACTGCCCAAGTCACGGCTAAGGAGGCAGCAACCTTATGCGGTAGTGCATGGTTCGATGCATGCTTTCAAGCTCTGGACTCCAGTGCGCGCATCGAATGGCGCTTTAGCGATGGTGACCAGGTACCAAAAGGGGAAGTCGTGTGCACAATCGCTGGCAAGGCGCGAGCACTGCTCAGCGCCGAGCGTTCAGCGTTGAATTTCTTACAGATGTTATCGGCGGTGGCTACGCGAACTCGCCAATATGTGCTGGCTATTGAAGGTATGTCGCCTAATCCGGGCGGTTGCTTACTGTTGGATACACGCAAGACCTTAGGTGGCCTGCGCCAAACGCAAAAATATGCGGTACGGGTTGGTGGCGGCGCTAACCACCGGATGGCGCTTTGGGATGGGATTCTGATCAAGGAAAACCACATTAAGGCGGCCGGTAGCATCGCGGCAGCACTTATAGCGGCATACTCACTAAACTCGGGCACGAGCGTCCAGATCGAAGTGGAAAACCTAGAGGAAATGACTGAAGCGCTTCAGGCCGGTGCTACTAGTATCCTCCTCGACGATTTCACGCTTGAAACGATGAAACGTGCGGTTGAGATTAATGCAGGCCGCGCTCTGCTTGAGGTGTCAGGCGGAGTCGATCTTGACAGTGTACGCGCAATTGCTGCGACCGGCGTCGATCGCATCTCTACCGGGAAGCTTACTAAAGACATCAGCGCAATTGACCTATCGCTGCGCCTGCTGTAAGCGGCAACATCAACCAGTCCGGCGCGGCGCAACGCCGTTTCGACGAGGAGACAAAACATGCAAGAAAATACCGAAGCGATGATGCAACTGCGCATTGCGAACGTCGGCGAAGCGGCCGATGGCATCCGTTCGTTTGAACTGGTAACGCAAGATGGATCTGATCTACCGCTCTTCACGCCAGGTTCACATGTGACCGTACGTGCGCCCAATGGCATGCTGCGCAAATATTCTCTCTGCAACGATCCCAATGACCTGAGTCATTACGTAATTACCGTAAAACGCGACCCTAAAGGTCAAGGCGGCTCCGTTAGCATGATTGACGACGCAAAACAGGGCGATATTCTGCCAACTTCATTGCCTGACAACGCATTTCCTCTCGCAAACACCACAGCTGGGTACATATTCATCGCCGGCGGAATTGGTATTACCCCAATTCTATCCATGATCCGCTCTTTCGGAGAACTGCCGCCAGCGCCATGGAAGCTCTACTACTTCACCCAGTCACCAGAGACCACAGCATTTATCGAAGAGCTGAAATCCCCTGAACTGCGAAAGAACGTCGTAATCCACCACGACTATGGCAACGCTGCCCAAGCGTTTGACCTGTGGCCAGTGCTGGAACGGCCGAGCAACAAACATATCTACTGCTGTGGCCCGCGCGGCTTGATGGAAGCGGTGCGCGACATGGCTGGCCACTGGAACGCCGCGAACATTCATTTTGAGAGCTTCGTCCAAGGCGGCGCGCCGAAAAGAGATGATAAGCCATTTACGGTCAAACTCGCCAGCAGTGGCCAAGAGTTTGAAGTCCCCGTAGGCAAGACCATCCTTGAAGTATTACGCGGAGGTGGCTTCAACGTGCGTGCGTCATGCGAGAGCGGAACTTGCGGCACCTGCCGAACACGCTTAGTCAACGGTGTCGCTGACCACCGCGACATGGTTCTAATGCCGGAAGAGATGGATCACCAGATCATGGTGTGCGTTTCACGCGCTAAAACCGAACAAATCGTAATCGATCTTTGAAAAGGGCACCGCCATGACGCAAAACACTATTCGTCTCGGCGTTGCAGGTTTGGGACGCGCATTTTCGCTAATGTTGCCGACCTTCCTAGCTGACACTAGGATTGAGTTGGTCGCAGCTTGTGACCCTCGCCAGGCCGCTCGGTTCCAGTTCCAAAAAGACTTCTCGGCGAACGTCTACGAGACAATCGACGGACTCGCTAACGATCCGGCGGTCGACGCAATTTACATTGCTAGTCCTCACCAGTTCCATGCGGAGCAAACTCGCGTCGCAGCCCGCCACGGCAAACATGTGCTAGTTGAAAAACCGATGGCGCTCAGCTTGGCCGAGTGTGACCAAATGATCGCTGCCTGCGAGGAGGCAGGAGTACACCTGATCGTTGGTCATTGTCACAGTTTCGACTCGCCCTATCTGCTGGCGCGTTCACTGATTGGCAGCGGCGATTTCGGCAAAGTCAGGATGATCCAGGCGCTGAACTACACCGATTTTCTGTTCCGCCCGCGGCGGCCGGAAGAGCTGATGACAGACGAAGGCGGTGGTGTAGTTTTTAGTCAGGCTGCGCACCAAGTAGACGTGGTACGTCTGCTCGCCGGGAGCCGCGTTACACGTGTGCGGGCCGTCCTGGGGTCATGGGATCCGTCCCGCCCTACTGAGGGCGCTTACAGCGGCATACTCTGGTTTGGCGATAACAGCTTTGCGACGCTCACTTACAGTGGATACGCACACTTCGACTCGGATGAGTGGACTAACTGGATCGGCGAGATGGGAAACAATAAAGATCCGGAAAGCTATGGTGCTGCGCGCCGGAAGCTGCTTACGCTGCAAACGCCAGAAGAAGAAGCCCGACTCAAGGCTGCAAGTACTTATGGCGGACCAGACTACAAACCTCCTTCTTCTGGAGCGAGCAATGGAGTGCTCCCCCTGCATCAGCATTTTGGACCGATAATCGTCACCTGTGACCGTGCCGACATCCGTCCGTTGCCATCTGGCGTACTGGTATATGCAGACGACGTGCGCCATCATCATCCCTTAAGTGCTCCGGAGGTGCCGCGCTTCGAAGTAATCGATGAGCTGGTCAATGCGGTGCTCAATGGCGTGCCCCCGCTGCACGATGGTTCGTGGGCCCGTGCCACTCTTGAGGTGTGCCTTGCACTCTTGGTCTCCGGTCGGGAGCAGCGCGATGTCGACATGTCGGCACAAGGATGACTCCTCATTTTTTCGGAGTAATCCTGGCCGTAGCCGCACTGTGCATGTTCTCGGCCAATGTGCTTGTGGTTAAGCAAGGTTCTAAGCATATTAGCTTGGATCTAGGATTTTTGCTTTCGGTCGGGGTCAACCTTTTATTCTGCACCTTATTACTCGCGGGCCAGCTCGCACTCTTTGAGCATGGCCTAAGCTGGTCTTGGCGCGCAGCATTTTTCTTCATGCTTGGCGGAGCTTTTTCCACCTATCTCGGGCGCTGGTTTTTCTTCGAAGCAGTTGTGCGCATGGGTTCGGCCAGGGCCAGTCTTTTTCAGGTCAGCAGTCCCGTATTTGCCGCGCTCATCGCTTGGATTGCGCTTGGGGAAGCTCTTGCGCCGATCTTATGGGGAGCGATGGTCTTCACGATTTCAGGGCTGGCACTTATTGGTTACGTACCAGGAATGTTCTCCTCGTCCCAACAAGGAGCGCAGAAATCGAATGCCACAGCCCTCAATACCGCGCGTAATTTCTTTACTAAGATCACAGGCTCGACTTTTATGCTCGGGATGGGTGGATCGGTGGCTTATGCCATTAGCGCGGTAGTACGCGGTGCTGCGATCCGGGACTGGAACGAACCGCTGATCGGTGCCTTGCTTGGTGCCGCTACTGGCCTCCTGCTCCACCTCTTCTTCAGCTCGGAAATTCGTACCGTGCCTGCACGTCTTCGGGAAGCTGACCGGCGAGGCATACATCTCTTCATAGTTTGCGGCGCTCTAACTATTTTGGCGCAAATTTGCGCTATTTGGTCGCTGCGCCACATTGAAGTGGCCCTGTCGAGCCTCATCACCTTAAGCACTCCACTGATAGTTATTCCAGGCGGCTACTTTTTGTTTGCGAAGAAGGAGATTCTTTCGTCGCGAACATGGATAGGCGGCGCGATGGTGCTCGCTGGCGTAGCTACTCTAACGTTATGGCGTTAGAACTTCGCCAGCGCTTGATGGGAAGTAGGGTGCCAATTCCGCCTATCCACGCTTCTCGCGACTGTAGTGCGGGCTTCGAATAAAGATGTGTAAACCAGCTTATGTACTTTAAACGCATCCTCGCAGAAATTATGAGCAACATATAAAAAAGTATTTACAACAAGGTTCATTACAAGGAGACAAAAATGTATTTGAAAAAAACAAGCTTTGCAATCGGAATAGGTGCGCTTTCTATGGCAGCCCATGCACAAACTAACGTTCAACTCTACGGTCTCGTCGACGCCGGCGTTGAATATGTCAATAAGGTTCGCGTGGGGGACGTCGGGTCGCCTACCGAAAGCATTGTTCGCGTACAGTCTGGCAGCGCACAAAGTTCGCGTTTTGGCTTGCGTGGGCGAGAGGATCTAGGAAGTGGTCTTACTGCTATATTCGCTTTAGAAAGCGGCATCGCGATTGATACCGGAACCCTGAGCCAGGGCGGCCGTTTGTTCGGACGTCACGCTTATGTTGGCTTGAACCACAAATCGCTGGGAGAGCTTCAACTAGGCAGACAAACAAGTACAGTTTATGACTATGGCGTGCAATACGATCCAGTTACCGCGACCCGCTACTCGGCCGTTGTGTTTGATCCAGCGTATGTTGGCCGTGCCGATAACGCGGTTAAGTATGTTGGTAAGTTCCGCGGGCTTAACATCGGCACCCAGTACAGCACCGGATACGACAGCTTGATTGCAGGGGGTAGCGAAGTGCCAGGCGCATCCCGCGTCGGCAAAGAAATGGGTGTCCATGTGAGCTATGCTCTGGGCGGAGCGCAGGTTGGTGTCGTCTATGACCGCCAAAACGGCGTGTCGGTGGGAACTCAACGCAACACCACGGAACGTATGGCCGTAGGTGGCTTTTACGATATAGCACCGATCAAACTGTTCGCCTCATTCCAGCGCTTGACATCAGAAACGCCAGTAACGAGCCGAGACACCGATCTGTACTGGGTCGGTGCGCAGTATAGCAGCGGTGGCGCCTTCACTTTAACCGGGTCGATGTACTTCAATAGCCCGGAAGGAAGTGACAATATGTCCAACATGCTCACTTTCCTTGCCACCTATGCTTTATCAAAACGTACTGATCTATATAGCGAGATCGCTTTCATGAGAAATCAGGACAGAGCCATGCTCGGCATGGGAGGCGCCGTGAATCCAGGGGATCGCCAAGGGGGCGCAATCGTTGGGATCCGCCACCGCTTCTAAGATTGATACGGCCAGCATTGAACAGAAAACTGTTTAACACTGAAGAGGTGATTTTACGATCAAGTCCTTGATCATCGGCTAATTCGTGGCCCATTGCTGCATCTTTGAGAACGACGTTAAAGATTGCGGGCAAAAATTATCAGATCTCGTTTACTACTTCACTACTCAAGTTACCGCGAAAGGCATTATGAAAAAATTCTTTGCCGTATCCACAGTAATCGGTCTATTTTGTCTATTTCATAACCCAGCGATTGCACAGGCTGAAAGCTATCCATCCAGACCTATCAAAATTTTCGTACCCTTCGCACCAGGAGGAAGCAATGACGTGGTCGCGCGTATTATAGCTGAAAGACTGAACCAGATCTGGAAACAGCCTGTCATTGTAGAGAACAAGCCTGGGGCTGGGGGCAACATCGGTGCTGAAACGGTAGCGAACGCTCCTAAGGACGGATATACGCTATTGTTGTCTGGAAGCAGTTTGGTATGCACTAATCCGCAGATTTATAAAAATGCCAAGTTCGATGCTGTTAATGACCTTCCGCTAATTACACCACTAGGCTCCGTGCCGATCGTACTAGTTGTGAATCCGTCGGTTCGCGCGAAGACCGTAACCGAGCTGATTGCTTATGGCCGAAAACGAGCTGAGGGCCTCACCTACGGATCGGGCGGAGTCGGTACACCGCAACATCTTTCTGGTGAAATGTTCAGGGCTGCGACAGGTGTAAATATGATGCACATCCCCTATAAGGGGAATTTGCCCGCGTTGACGGACCTGGTGGGTGGTCAGATTGATGTAATGTTTAGTCCGATCAATTCTGTCTTGGCTTTTATCAAGGCTGGTAAAGTTCGCGCAATCGCGGTCGGCGGAGCACATCGAATTGCAGACCTGCCTGAACTACCTACTATCGCTGAGGCCGGAGTTCGCGACTATGACAGCTCGTTATGGCTCGCGTTGGCTGCGCCAAAAGGCACTCCAAAACCGATTACTGACAAGTTAGATCGAGAGATTCGTAAGATTTTGGACGAACCCCAAGTTAAGGAGAAAATGGCTCAACAGGGTATTTTAAGGATTTCTGCTGCGCCCGCTGAGTTCCAAGACATGGCCACGAAGGACTGCGCCCGTTTAGCCAAGGTGATTAAGAAAGCCAAAGTTAGCGCAGATTAGGCGAGCCGTTAATTGCTAATATGCATTGATCCTTCCCGCATCGACGAAAATTGATGTGCGCGGGTCTTTTGGTGGCGGTTTCTACATGGAAGAATACCGCCATCGAGTTACACAATTCCAAGATTTTCAGTGGAATTCCGAAGTCGACATTATCGTCTCGGAAATAGCCGCATTAAAGCCTTTTCAATATCCCTCCCTTCTTCGGTAGTAGTACTCCGTGTACATTCAAACTTCTGTAAGAAGAAGGAGCGGTAGGTGAGAACTGCTATGTTTTGGGCTTTCTTAGGTAGTGCATTGGCGTGGCTAGTATATGACTCAAAAAGTTTATTGTGGCGGCTCTAGATCGCTTCTGGAATTTTTATAAAAGACGAACCCATGCCTGAACTTCCTCCTCTGGGCACTAAGCCAGCGCCAGCGTCTGTGTCAGCATGGACACCTCTAAAAATTGCGGTGTTCCGAATGCTGTGGTGCACTTGGTTGATGGCCAATATCTCTATGTGGATGAGTGACGTAGCCGCTGCTTGGATGATGACATCGTTAACGAGCTCTCCAACTTGGGTAGCTTTGGTACAAACCGCATCTACTTTGCCTGTTTTCTTGCTCGGTCTGCCCAGCGGGGCGCTGGCAGATATTCTCGACCGCCGGCGCTATTTTATCGCTACGCAGTTCTGGCTCGCGGCTGTTGCTGTGCTGCTATGTGTGGTGGTCGTGATAGATGAAATGTCTCCTTTTCTACTACTGGTATTAATGTTTACCAATGGTATAGGTTTGGCCATGCGTTGGCCGGTATTTGCTGCCATCGTGCCAGAACTTGTGCCCCGCTCGCAATTGCCCGCCGCGTTGGCACTCAACGGCGTGGCCACGAATGCTTCTCGTATTGTAGGCCCACTAGTTGCAGGGGGCATTATCGCAAGTGCAGGCAGTGCCTACGTGTTCGTGCTCAATGCTGTGCTGTCGGTTCTTTCTGCGTTTATCATCACGCGCTGGCGCCATGTTCACGTTCCCAGCCCGCTGGGCCGGGAAAGGCTATTAACCGCAATGCGGGTGGGAGTGCAATTTGTACGCCAGTCAGCAAGCGTGAAGGCGGCTCTTTTTCGTATTGCAGTCTTTTTCTTTCACTCAACGGCACTGTTGGCATTGCTACCGCTGGTGGCAAAAGGGGTACATCGAGGTGACGCCGGTACCTTTACACTACTGTTGGCGGCTATGGGCGGAGGAGCCATTCTCGCAGTGATGTTTTTACCGCGCCTGCGTCAAGCTTCTTCGCCAGACACGCTTGTATTGGGCAGTGCTTTGTTACAGTCAGCAATGACGTTTGTTGTAGCGTACTCCAATCAAGTTTTGCTAACAGTTTTAGCTATGTTTGTATCGGGGATGGGCTGGATTATTACGGTGAATTCGGTAAGCGTTTCGGTGCAGTTGGCTTTGCCCGATTGGGTGCGCGCGCGGGGCATGGCCATCTTCCAGATGTCGGTTATGGGTGCTAGTGCGTTTGGCGCGGCGGTGTGGGGTCACGTGGCGACGCTTTACACCGTGCATAACAGCCTCGTTATCGCTGCGGTAAGCGGTACAATCGTTATGTTGGGTGTTCATTCGTTGGTAAAGGACCGCAGCACGGAGGAAGATCTTACCCCCTCACGTGACTTCAAAGCGCCAGTAGCTGCTACTCCGTCTGATGCAGGTCATGTACAGGTGTGTATCGAGTACTGTATTGATCCGAATCGTGCAGATGATTTCCAGGTACTGATGAAAGGAAGTCGGCGTAGCCGGCTACGCCAAGGTGCGCTTACATGGGAGTTACTGCATGACCTAGTAACTCCCGGACGGTACATTGAACAAACCGTTTACGAATCCTGGACCGAACATCTGCGTGGCTTCGATCGTGTTACGTTGGCCGACGTCGCTATGCGGGAACGAAAACTATCATTTCACATCGGAAAAACCGCGCCAGTGGTTACTCGATACGGTATCAAAGAGATATGATGAATCGTTGTACATCCACTCTCGGCGTCGCAGTGGGATTGCCGCGGCTGATGCGTATGGCTGGGCTATGCCTTCGGTGTGAAACGGGCGGGGATTGATCTTCACCATAGAAAGCATGGGTCAGCGGGTTCCTCTGATGATGGGGGTGTTGAGCAGTAGGACTACATACGCGCGAAGGCTTCCAAAGCCCACTGTCACGAATGAAAGAAGATGGCAGCCCGGGTCCGGCTTGGTAACTGCCCTGCACTGCGGGCTGGCCCGGCATGCGTAGGTCGTCGGGCAAGAGCTTGCTTGCTGTGCTGACCAACCAGCTGCAGCGCCGGGAGCCGCTCGGCTCGCTGCATGCCCTACGTGGCGCCCGCGGCCTCGACGTTCAACAGCGACTGGCGCAGTTACCGTTGTTCGCCAGCGCGGTGCCAATCAGTGCCCGCAGTCCACGATCGGCGTCAAAGTTCTGCCGGGCTGGCACGACGATTTTCGGCCGCGCCGGCGCCGCGGTATGCGGCCACGTGACAGCCACTGGTAGCGCCGGTCGCTCATGCCTCAGGTCTAGTGAACACCCGGCGAGCAACACCGCAACCATGTTGGTGCAAGGGGTCAGACAAGTCTTACGCATAAACCGGCTCCTTCGCTTCCAGGCCGGCACCATGGTTGGCAACCGCAGGTTTGTGGTGGTCGCGCGTTACCAGCGAATATATCGTCGGTAGCACGAAATGGGTAAACATTGTCCCGGCCAGCATGCCGGTGACTACCACGATCCCGATCGAGAAACTGTTGGCGGCGCCCGCCCGGCTGCGAACAGCAGCGGCACCAGCCCGGCCACCATCGCCGCGGTGGCCATCAGAACCGGGCGCATACGGATGATCGCCGCCTTATGCATCGCAGCCATCGGGCCAAGTCCCTCGTGCTTCTGGATGTCGTCGGCGAGCGCGACCATTAGGATGCCCTGCTTCGGAATCAGACCGATCAGGTCATCATCCCGATCTCGGTATAGCTGTTCATGGTGGCGTAGCCGAGCCAGGGCGGCAGCAGCGCGCCGGATCCTGCCAGCGACACCGTTACGAGGATGACCAGCGGGTCGTGCAGGCTCTAATATTGCGCTGCCAGCACTAGGAAAATCACCATCAAGGCGAAGCCAAAGAGATGGCCAGGCGGTGGCCTTCCTTGACGAACTGGCGGCTATCCGACAGCCAGTCGATCTTGGCGCCCGCAGGCGGCGGCTGGTTCTGCAAAAATCGACGGCGCGGCCCATGGTTAGGCCCGGCGTCAGGGGCACCGACAGTGTTACCGCGTTCATCTGGTCGAACTGCGGCAAGCGGTTAGCTTGGGGCCGCATTTGGATGTCAACCAGGGTCGACAGCGGCACGAGCTTGCCCCGACTGAGCGCGCACGAAGTAGCCGGCTAGGTTGCCCGGCGCACGTCGCTTTTCCTGCTGCACCTAGACGATCACGTCGTAGGAGCGGTCGAACCAGTTAAAGCGATTCACGTAGTTCTCGCAGACTAGGGTGACGAGCGTGTCGGCAACCGCGCTCATAGCCACGCCCATCTCGCCCGCCTTGGCCGCGTTCACCTTCAGGTTGACCTGCGGGCTGCTGAAGGCAAGGTCGCTGTCAACGAAAGCGAACAGGCCGCTCTTCCAGGCCGCAGCCTTGATGGTTTAGAGCGACTGGTGTTGTTCCGGGAAACCGGTCGGCGCGCAACACCATCTGCACAGGCATGCCGTCGCTGCCGGCCGGCAGCGGCGTGGCCTGGAAGGTGGTGACAAGGGAACTGGTGATCTTGCCGCTCTGGCCGTTGATCGCGGCCTCGATCTGGCTTGAGCTCATCGCGCGGTTTCCCGCGGTTTCAGCACCACCCCGCCGAAGCTGTTGTTCTGGCCGCCCATGCCGTTGGCGAAGAAGCTGTCCTGGTAGTCCGGCAGCTTCTCAAACACCGACTGGATGTCGCGCGCGGTACGCTCGCTGTAAGTCACGTTTGCGTACTGCGGTGCCTTG